>Ga0209257_1004283_pt1 | contig 11243 bp, 8 predicted proteins | sample AraplaCvi_mCL_r2_FD_184277 | JGI IMG/M metagenome (GOLD analysis project Ga0209257, IMG submission 184277) | Arabidopsis root microbial communities from North Carolina, USA - plate scrape MF_Cvi_mCL_r2 (SPAdes) (version 2) | ecosystem: Host-associated > Plants > Roots > Endosphere | place: USA...
TGAAATGGATACTGAGCCAGGCCCGCTCGCTGGATGAATTGCGCCAGTCTCCTACCCTGCAGTATGTGCACCCGCTGCTGCAAAGCAAATGGCTGACGGCTAACAGCTATAACCGGAATACCTCTGCTGAACGTGTTGCCTATTTTCAAAAAGTGGTTGACTTCCATACCCTCCTGGTAAAGGCTTTTCATGCCGCCAGGGTACCCATGGTGGTGGGCACGGATATGAACCTTTCCGGCATAGTAGCAGGTTTTTCTACCCATGATGAGATGGAGCTGCTGGTGGAAGCAGGACTGACGCCTAAAGAGGTTCTAGCTGCTGCTACGCGGATGCCTGCTGGCTGGCTTGGGGTCGATAGCCTGATTGGGACAATAGAGGCAGGTAAACGGGCAGATCTTTTATTACTGGAGGCTAATCCCCTGGAAGATGTAAGGAATGCACGGAAGATAGCGGGTGTTTTTGCGAACGGACGATGGGTAGATCAGGCAACTATCCGGGACATGATGGATGATCTTTCCAGGCGTAATACTGCAGCAAAAGATCAATATGACTGGAAAAAGACGATCAGCCGGTAGATCTCCGTTCATTGGGTACTCCGGGGCGACGCTCTCAGCCGGGCTTCTATCTGGCCGCTGTTTCCCGTACCCGTTGTGCGCAAGATGATCTTCCCCTCCGGGTCGATAAGGATCTGTGTGGGAAATGCTTCCACTTTGAACCTGTTTACGATAGAAGCACCGCTTTTATCTTTGTTATCCTCAAAGAGATGTGTCCATTGCATCTTGTTCTCCTTAATCAATTTACGAAGCACTGTAAGGTTTTTCTTCTCGTCATACGCAATATTCACAATAGAAAGGATATCCCGGTACTTTTGATCCAGGCTCACCAGGTCTGGTATAGCGCTTATGCAGGGATTACACCAGGATCCCCAGAAATCAAGTAACACGTATCTGCCGCGTAGCGCATTGAGCGCAAACGGTTGACCATCCATCGCCGGGCAGGCAATGGCATAAGCGTATTCGCCGGGCTGGCTCCCTGTGATGGACGCTCCTTTTCCTGCGTATTTAAATATGATCTCGCTACCCATTGGGTCAATGGCAGCGATGTTGAATTTGGTATCCTGCACAAGTATTGTATCTCCCAGGTTGTAAGAAGCCGGAGATGTACTCTTCGAAGGTTCGTGGATAAAGATCTGTGTATTGACTGAGTCAAAGAAAAAAGGCGGATGATACGCAGTGACACAGGCGATAGTAAATTCTTTTCCGCCGATCTTCGCCTTGCCTGCTCTGTATTCGTTTACAAAAGCGACGATGTAATGCTGCTGTTCCTCCGCGTTGCTATACCTGAAGGCGGTTTGATAGGGCGACATTTGAAGGTTGATCTTCCGATCATATACCTTTCCCTTGTATGCAAACTGGTAATGCACCTCCTGGCCAGGCACCAGGTCTTCCGTGTTTTTTACACCCGGACCTGGTGCAGCGGTATCATAAACCAGCTGTTTGTCGTCGCCAAAATCAACATTATTATTTGTATCTGTTATAAGCACCCGTTTACCCTTAGCCGTGATGCCGGAAAGGATGTGTACCGTATGCTTTATCGGAAAGGGGCTCAGGGACAATGTGTCTGTGTGGTATCTGCCGAGCTCTTTTACAAGCATTTCCGGCGGCATTTTACCATTCAGGCGCTTATATAATTCATACATTCCCTGCGAAGGCTGGAGATCCAATTCCTTGATCATGGTTTGGGTAAGGTTCGCAGGTATTCCTTTAAAGCTGCGGGTAGAATCGAAGTTGAAGCTATAGGGCCCGTAGATAGTAGTCGGACTTACTTTGGGCGCTCCAGGTCCCTTTCCGGTCATCGTTTTTAAGGCTACCCTGACCTCCGGTTGCTGTGCACGGGCGTTTCCCGCATATGACCCGACGGTAAGCACGAGGAACAGGGAAACGGTTAACAAAAGGATCATCTTTATCATTATAACTATTTTACATACTGGACTAAGCAGCATACCAGTTATCAATACGAAAAGATAATACTTTTGTTAAAAAACTCAACTGTCCGTTTTCGTACAACATGTGTACGATTTCTCATTTCTTAGCCACGCACGATGGACGATTCTTTAACAATCTGCCATTTGCCGGAGATATTTTCCCAGAACACGGTTAAGAATTTTCTATTCGGTTTCCCATCTAATTCCAGATCACGGGTGATCACCACCATACCAGTGTTTCCTTCGCATACAGCGTAATGGAATTCTGTCTTGGTGGAAAACGGCGCTGCATTTGCATCCTTGTTTCCCTGGACAAAAGCGACCAGCTGTTCTTTATTCATGGTATTTATGCCGTTCTCCTTATCAACATTTACTATGAGGAAGTTATCGGCATACGCTTCCTTCACGTAGGGCACATCAAAATGTGTGGCATGATAGATCAGCTCTTTAGTTAATTCAATTAGTTCCTGACTGTTCATTTTGTAATTTTTAAAGACAGAGCATTGCAATACTTATGCCTTCGGTTAACTTATTGCGAATCAGCAATTTATTATCCTGGTTAAATTTTATCTTCACTGTATTTCGGTAAATCTTAAGTGGATACACGAAATACAGGTACCTCGTTACGAACGAGGCAGAAGGACCTACCTGTGCCGTTTGTGATCCAATGACGATTACAGAGACAGGCATTATGTAATTAAAATACGGAGGCGTTGCGTTTAATTTTAAAAAGACTCACACAGCTAATTATAAAAACCCTTAAATTAGAGTAGATCCGGTTTATCCGGTCGCTGTTCCTTACCCTATTACCTCTGGATACCATATTGTAACCCAAAAATTTGACGCCTATGCTCGTCAGTAACAAGCATTTTACGCCGGTGATCGGACTGGATATCCACATTGTAATATTGTTTGGCTTTCCCATCCCGCTATCGCATCCGTATATAGGTTTTGTGATCGATCCTATGGACTATATCCCGTTCATAGGCGCTACCACAAAAGTCAACCATGTGCCCCGCGGCAAAAGCGATACCTCCGGTATCTTCATCATCCTTTTCCATATCCCCATGGGGGGCCCTTTCCTGCTGGCGCCTATGATCGGCCATGACTCTGTGAACTTTTTCGGCAGCAAAACAGTCAAGGTGGAAGGTAACCTGATGAGCCCATCCGGCCATATGCTGATGACCTGTAACGATATTGGCATCCCATTATCCCTGCAGCCCGGCAAAAAGTTCAAGCCTATTCCCAGCATGTACCTGCCTACCTCCTTTTCCATCCCGCTTTCTTTTGGGCGGCCGGTAATGGTAGGCGGTCCGTACGTACCCGACTGGTCAGGGGCATTGCTTAACCTGGTCATGTCTTTTGGCTTTGGCGCACTGATGAAAGGCTTGGGTAAAGGACTAAAAAGGGTAGGCAAAGCGGCCAAAAAGGCTAAAAAAAACATCACCGATTTCAACCTGGCCCGGCAGAAGAGAATAGGTGGCAGCGACAAGCTTAGCCGGTTCCTTTGCAAACTGGGTTTCGAACCGGTGGACCTGGTGCAGGGTATTGTGATCTATGACGGTATAGATTTTGAATTGCCCGGCCCTATCCCGTTGAAATGGGCCCGCTCCTGGAACAGTGACAGCAATCATCACGGCTTATTGGGTCATGGTACCCACCTGGGGTACGATATACGGGTACTGGAGTTTACGGATGAAGATACTACCGGGGTATTGCTGGGCGACGGGCGCAGCGTTATGTTTGAGCTCCTGCCCTACTCCGGCAACAGCGATTACAACCGTTCCGAAAAACTGACCCTTAGCCGTACGGACCTGGATGAATACCAACTGTTCGATCACCGGGAGAGGCTATACTATCAATTCCGCAGGATACACCCGCTGGATCAGCAATATCGTCTGTATGCCATCCGAAATGAAGCGGGTTTTATGATCAGCTTTCACTATAACAGTAAAGAGCAGCTGGTGCGGGTGATCGACAGCGCCGGCCGTCATCTGCATATTGAAAATGATACTGAAGGACGTATCACCCGTGTAAGCGCCCGCCACCGCGAACAGGAGAAGACACTCATCCGCTATGAATATAATGAGGCCGGTGACCTGGCTGGCATTACCGACGCCCTGGATCAGACCACCCGCATCCAATACCATCAGCACCTGATGGTAACAAAGACCGACCGCAACGGGCAAAGCTTCTATTGGGAATACGACAGTAAGGACCGTTGTATCCACACCTGGGGTGATGGAGGTATCCTGGAAGGCTGGATAGCATATCATCCCGGAGAGGGATATAACCTCGTGACCAACTCCCTGGGACAAACCACGACCTATTACTATACCCCGGATCATGTGGTTACCCAGATAAAAGATCCCTTAGGAAACTCCCGCTTCACTGAATATACGGACGATTTTGAAGTGTACCGGGAAATCGACGAAGAAGCCAACGTAACCGGATATTCCTATGATGAACGGGGTAACCGCACCCGTATCGAGCAGGCCGATGGCAGCACCTATACTTTCAGCTATAATGCAGAAGACCGGCTGATACTGGCCACCGACCCGCAGGGAGGCAGCCGCACTTACATCTACTATAAAAATGGAACACATAAAGGCCTGTTACATACCATTACCGAAGCGGATGGAAGCATCAGCATTCTCCGTTACAATGCACAAAACCTCCTGAGTAAAGTGGAGGATGAGCGGGAACAAAGCACCCTGCTGGAATATGATGAAGACTATAACCTCGCTGCGATGACCCTTCCAAACGGTGGACATGCCGTCTGGGAATATGATCCATGGGGACAATGCACCAAATCCGGCAATCCTTTGAAGCAGGAACAACACTTTCGTTACGATGCCCTGGGCCGCGCTACGGAAGTGTTCCTACCGGACGGTAACCATATCAGCCTGCAGTACAATGCTTATAAAGAAGTGGTACAGGCCAGGGATAAACACCGCCACGTACGCTTTGATTACACCCCATTAGGGAGCCTGAAAATGCGCGAAGAGAACGGGGCTAAAATACATTTCCTCTATAATAAGGAAGAGCAGCTCACCGGGCTGGTGAACGAGCATGGGGATATATACCAGCTAACCCGCAACGGCCGCGGCGATATCATCCGCGAAAAAGGTTTTGATGGCCTCACCCGTCACTACCAGCGGGACGCGGCGGGTAAAGTGATCAAAGTGCAGCGGCCTGGTAACAGATGGACTGAATACGAATATGATTACAATGGCAGGCTCACCCGCGCCGGGTATAGCGACGGCAGCTGGGAGACGTATAGTTATAACCGCAATGGCCAGCTGATAGAAGCTGCCAATGAACACAGCATGCTCAAACTACAACGGGACCTAATGGGCCGGGTAGTTCAGGAATGGCAGGATGGTTATACCGTTACCAGTGCATATGACCGTAAGGGCAGGCGTAATCACATCAAAAGCAGTTTAGGCGCCGATATAAAACTTCAACACAATAGCAGGGGCGATATAACAGATATGCAGGCCGGGAGTGGAATAAACACTCCGTGGAGCGTTCACATTGAACGCAATTTACTGGGACTGGAAATAGAGCGTACGCTCCCAGGCGGCGTTAAAAGCAACTGGACCTATGACCGTTCGGGCATGCCCGATAGTCATACCGTTAGCAGCCACGACCAGGCAAGCCGCAATCGTTATTACCGCTGGGACGTCAATCAGCGCCTTAAACAAATTACCAACGCCATTAACAGTGGTACCGTAAAGTTTGGGCATGACGATTTTGGTAACCTGGCCTGGGCACAATATGAGGATGGGGAGTATGATTATCGCCTACCTGACAAAGCCGGTAACCTGTATAGAACCCAGACAGGTACTGACAGGAAATACGGGCCCGGAGGCCAGTTACAGGAAACAGCCGATGCTCGTTTTATTTATGATGATGAAGGTAACCTGGTAAAAAAGATAGTTACTGCCGCACCCGCAGGCGGCAATAGCTGGGAATATGAATGGTATGCAAACGGAATGCTTAAAAGCGTACTGCGCCCAGATGAAAAGTTGGTGGAGTTTCGTTATGATGCTTTAGGCAGACGAATTGAAAAAACGTATAATGGCAAACTGACAAGGTTTATTTGGAACGGGAATGTACCCTTACATGAATGGGCATATCCGGTTAAAGATCGCCCAACGGCTGCCATAGACGAGCTGGGGGACCTGCGGCAAGACCACGTGGAACCAGTACCTGAAGAAACGCTGGCCACCTGGGTGTTTGAAGATGGTACATTTACGCCAGCGGCCAAAATCATCAACGGTAAACAGTACTCCATTATCAGCGATCACCTGGGCACCCCAGGTGAAGCTTATGATGAGGCAGGGAAAAAAGTGTGGTCATGCGAGTTGGATATTTATGGGAAGGTACGTAAGTTAGAGGGGGAAAGGGACCTTGTGCCGTTCAGGTATCCCGGGCAGTATGAAGACATCGAAACGGGCTTGTGCTACAACCGGTTCAGGTATTATAGCGCGGAAGAAGGGACCTATGTGAGCCAGGATCCCATTAAGCTTGGCGGAGGCATTGCGCTTTACTCATACGTGGCCGATCCTTCATCGTGGATCGATCCCTTTGGTTTAACACCCACTACATTAATCCACTATACTAACCAGGAAGGTATGGAAGGGATCGTAGACAGCAAGGCCATTCGTCCTTCAATTGGCGAAAAAAATGCGCGGTTTGGCCATGGTCAATATTTCACCGACATAAAGCCGGAAACCATTGGCGGTCGAACAATGAAGGACATACCAAAGGCGGACGTGGCGGCAGGGAAAATATCCCAAGGCCAGCTTGCTGCAAACATATATGGCGATGCAAGAAAACTGAACAGTGTGTCGCACTATGTTGAAATTGACGTAACTGGTCTTGAAGTGGAAGAACCGCGACCCGGTACATTTCTTATAAGAGGAGAAACAGATTTAGATATAACAAATAGAATAGCAGGCCATGGTAAAGTATGCAATTAACAACAAGCAATATTACAAAGCGGAAACGGAGTTTGCCAGAACAACCGGCACAATATTAACAGAGTTTGATGACGAAATTGCAACGCGACAGATCTCCATAGCTGGTGACAAAATTCTAATATCCTCTTCTCTCACGGATTGGGACGAAGAAATTGGCTATTTATTATATGATGGAAAAAAGAGTGAGCTGGATCTTACAGACAGTACTTTAATAGACAATAATATTTTTGAATCTTTTTGGAAAAAAGGCCTGGAAAGTAGTAAGGACAAGCCAGCATTATCTTACCAGACAGGAAATGCTGCTTTTCCGTTAAAGGATGCCACCGTAATAGCGCACGTCGTTAACAATAAAGGTAAATGGGGTAAGGGTTTTGTGCTGGCGCTCTCGGAAATGTATCCCGCTGCTGAAAAGGAATATAAAAACTGGGCAAGCGGAAGAACCGAACAAGCATTTTTGCTGGGAGAGGTTCAATTCGTATCTGTGGCCCCCGGATCAAGAATTTTTGTGGCCAACATGCTTGCGCAGGATGGCATCAGAAAAAGTGCTAATGATAAAACAACCTATCTCTCTTATGAAGCCTTAGACAGGTGTTTGACAGCGCTAAAAGAATTTTCATTAAGAGAAAGATTGTCCATTCAAATGCCCCGTATCGGAGCAGGGCTTGGAGGAGGAGATTGGGAAAAGATTAAGTCGCTTTTAGAAGAAAATATTAGTTATTATAAGATTGAATGCACTATACTATCACTGGAATAGAAAATCTTTACAGTCACCCGTTATGAAAAGACTAAACCGTTCCCCCATGAAAAAAGCCGTTCTTGCCTTATTGCTACCGGTACTTGTTGTATTGAGCGCGTACCAGTTTTCGCAACAAAAGCACACAACCGATGCTATCGTCAATGCCAGCGTTAAATCTCGTATCGATGCTACCTTAAAAAGCTTTATCGATTCCGGCAAAACCGCAGGGCTGTCGGCACTGATATTTGAAAAAGGCAAAGAAGTATATTATAATGCTTATGGTTTTGCCGATCGTGAAAACCATGTGCCGATGGACCGCAATACCATTGTGCGCATTTATTCTATGACCAAGCCGGTAACCGGTGTGGCATTGATGACGCTTTATGAAAAAGGCGCTTTTCAGCTCGACGATCCCTTATCGAAATATGCGCCTGAATTTGCGGATATGAAAGTATACAAGGGTACAGATGCCAGTGGCAATTTTATATTGGAACCTGCGAAACGCCCTATTACGATCCGCGATCTTACCCGTCATACAGCCGGCTTTGCTACGGACGATAATCCCGCTTTGTCGGCCGCTATACAAAAGGTACAGCCAATGAATCCGGACAATACCCTTTCTGAAATGGCGAAGAAGCTGGCCAGCCTGCCTTTGCAGTTCCATCCGGGTGATGAATGGGCTTACGGGATTTCTGTAGACGTACAGGCTTACCTGGTAGAAAAGCTGTCCGGCAAACCATTCGCTCAGTACCTGAAAGAAACCATTTTCGATCCACTGAAAATGAGCAACACCCAGTTTATGATCCCTGAAAAAGATCAAAAAAGACTGGCGGCATTATATAATCGCAGCGAGGATGGTACACTAAGCCGCGTGCCAGATGAACGGGCTAATTTTATGCATACAAAACCGCATGCTTTAACACCTGGTGGCTGGGGGCTCACCTCAACTATTGATGATTATATGAAGTTTACGCAAATGCTGGTGAATAAAGGCCGTTCAGGCAATGTGCGGATCCTGAAACCCGAAACCGTTGAACTGATGGCGACTAACCAGCTGCCGGATACTATTTCGAAACGTATGTGGCTGCCGAGTAAAGGCCGGGTAGGTTTTGGAATTGATTTCGCGGTGCGGACAGAAGCACCTCACAGTAAAGATGAGAACAATGGTGTGGTGGGTGAATTTTTCTGGGATGGTGCAGCGAGTACTTTGTTTTGGGTGGATCCTAAAAATGATTTGACGGCGGTGTTGTTTACACAGTTGATGCCGTTTGATAAGGTGAAGCTGCATAAGAGCTTCAGGGATGCGGTGTATGGGGTGTATGAGGGGAAGAATGGGACGAAGTAAGGGCACTTGTTTTCCTTGTCACCTTTGACAGACGCTATTTTAAACAACATCTGTCGATAAATTATCTTTAAATACCCAAAACCTTTACCACTATGAAAAAAGCAAACAAGAAAAAGCTTACCCTGGACAAAATTAAAATTGTTAAACTAAGCAATACCAGGCAAAACCTGCAGGCTGCAAGTTACCCTACAGATGCACCTACCTGTGCTGTTTGTGATCCTATGACGATCACAGAAACCGTCATTATATAACCCAAAGCTGCATGGAACGCGTAACGCCCCGGCAAATGCGGAGGCGTTACGCTTAAAAAAGCAAAAGAGTTAGCAAAGGTCAAAAGGGCAGGAAAGACACCCGAAATTCAGCAGCAGCAGTCGATTTATTGGTCGTTTTAATGAACGGCTCATTATAACTACTCCCCTTGCCGATGGCTCTCGCCGAAACAATACTATTGATCCCTCCCCTGATACCCAGGATAAGGTATTTTCCTAGCAGGTACTCAAACCCAGGTCCGCTCTTCAATTCAATGGTGTTGTAGCTGAAGTGTTCGGGCAAGGCAGCATTACCTGACTCATAAAATGAAACATAGGTATTATAATTCGAACCAAGATAAACCCATGCGTTATGGAACAATGATTGCCTGATCATTGCGCCCTGGGGAAGATCCACAATCAGGTGCAAGCCGTTGTTGTTAAGTTTGTGGAAGTAATTGATCACCGGCAATACCGGAAGCGGTGCGGACGGGTCGATCAACACCAACGCACCTAATGAAAGATAGGTATCGGCTGTACGTTTTAATGGAAAGGCAACGCTGCCATTGAAATTAAATCTTCTGATGGTTTTCAGGTTATCAGAGATCCCTGTAAAAACGGCGGAATAAATAACCGGTGTATGAAAGATGGCATCCGTTCTCGAATAATTAAGCGACAGGCCTAGTGTGCTTTTTGATATACTACCGGTGTTTAGCTTTGGATCAGCCAGTTGATTGCTGCTCTCCCGGATGTCGAAAAAATTTTCGGTATGATAGATAGATGCCCCGATAGCATTTCCATTCCAACTGCTGATGGGAACAGTGAAGTAAGAGCTGATCCGGGCATTGCGGCTTTTCCCGTTGACAAAATCCTTTCCATTCAGCTTTGAGTCGAAGTGGCCCGCGCCAAAAAAGTCTACCGTAACAGCCGCCTGGCGGAGAGACGGGAATCGGATCGCTTGTTCATGCGCTTCGCTCCTGAGGGTATCGGCAGGATGTTGGCTGGCCATACTGAACATATTCTGGGCATAGGCGCCGGTAGTGCACAGGAGCATAACGGTCATCAATAGTTTTATTTTCATTTTTTATTTTTTATCCGGTGCAAAATCAAGTGATACTGAATTCATACAAAAGCGCTTGTGCGTAGGCGGCGGTCCGTCGTCGAAAATATGTCCAAGGTGGGAATCACAGCGTCCGCACAACACCTCGATGCGGTGTGTACCGAAGGAATCATCGGCCTGGTAACGCAGGGCATTAGCACGGCTGGGTTCATAGAAACTGGGCCAGCCGCAGCTGCTGGCGAATTTTGCCTCCGAGCGGAACAGCAGGTTTCCGCAAACCGCGCAATAATAAGTACCACGGGTGGTGCTTTTCCAATACCTGCCGGAGAATGGTCTTTCCGTATCCTTCTCTCTTGCTACTGCATAAAGATCAGGTGCAAGCACCTTCTTCCATGCTGCATTGCTGACATGTAGTTTGGTGGTATCAGTGTTGGAATACCAGGGATTACGCTCATGCCCGCGGTTTGAAGCAGGATTGCTGCGTTTTGAGCGGGTGTTAGCTACTGCTTCTCCGGCAAACTCAATCAGGCCTTTGCCATCGACAAACCCGGTATGGTTTGCGAGCACCCGGCCATTTTCATCAACAATGAGCAGTGCAGGCAGGCCATCGACCTGCCAGGTCCTGGCGAGCTCCACTCCTTCCCCTTTTTCAACATCGATACTGAAATTGACAAAGTGCTTATTGAAATAGGCGGCAGCTTCAGGATCCCTAAAGGTGTGTTGCTGCAATTCTTTACAGGGAGCGCACCAGGTGGCGAAAGCGTCAACAAATACTTTTTTATGGCTGGCCTTCGCTGCAGCCAGCACCTCTTTATAGGGTGTTGTGCTGAATTTGATCTCCTGTATCTTTTGCTGTGCTACGGACCGGAAGGAATAAATGGA
>Ga0209257_1004289_pt1 | contig 11218 bp, 12 predicted proteins | sample AraplaCvi_mCL_r2_FD_184277 | JGI IMG/M metagenome (GOLD analysis project Ga0209257, IMG submission 184277) | Arabidopsis root microbial communities from North Carolina, USA - plate scrape MF_Cvi_mCL_r2 (SPAdes) (version 2) | ecosystem: Host-associated > Plants > Roots > Endosphere | place: USA...
GCGCGCAACAGCAGCAGGCGCCGCAGTTGGAGCCCACAAAGGCGACCAGCGCAGTGTTCTTGCGCGATCCCGATACCTTGCTCCTGCGTGGAACCTACGTTCGCTGCGCGCTGGAGACGCGCATCATCACCGACGTCAACGGCTTCACTTCGTGCGTGGTGACCGAACCGGTGTATTCGGTCAATGGTCGCCGCTTGTTGCTGCCGAAGGGCTCCAAGGTGCTGGGCCAGTACGGCACCGGCGCCACTCGCGGTGAGCGCGTTGCGGTGGTGTGGGATCGCATGGTCACGCCTACGGGCATCGACGTGACCATGGCCAGTCCGGGTGTGGACAACCTCGGCAGCGCCGGTCACCCCGGCGACTACAACGCCCACTGGGGTCAGCGCATTGCTTCGGCGCTGTTCATCAGCCTGCTCAGCGATGCCTTCAAGTACTACGGCGAGAAGGAAGGCCCCACGACCACCACGGCCTATCCGGCCGCGGGCACGGTTGTGCAGCAGCCGTTTGAAAGCAACACCGCGCGCACGGTCGAGCGCCTGGCCAACCAGGCCGTCGAGGTCGGCGGTCAGCGTCCGCCGACGGTGACCATCAACCAGGGCACGATCGTGAATATCTACGTCTCGCAAGACGTTGATTTCAGCGGCGTGCTGCGCGACTGAGGGCGGGCGGATGAACCTTGACGACGGTCCGATCGCGCAGGTTTCCAACGACTTCCTGAACTACCAGTACCAGGTGCTCGGCATCGGCGAGCACCTGAACTCGCCGGATGTCACCGAAATCTGCATCAACCGTCCGGGCGAGGTCTACCTGGAAACCCGTCGTGGCTGGGAGCGGCTCGACGTGCCGTCGTTGACGTTCGAGCGTGCGCGCCAGTTCTGCACGGCGGTGGTCAACGAGAGCAACACCGGTCAGCGCATCACCGACGTGGACCCGGTGGTGTCGCTGACATTCCCGACCGGACAACGCGCACAGTTCGTGATCCCTCCTGCCTGCGATCCCGGCAAGGTGTCGATCACGATTCGTCTGCCCGCGAAGGAAAGCCGCACGCTGGAGCAGTACGAACGCGATGGCTTCTTCGACCAGATTCTGGAAGATGAGAACGTACTCAGCGAACACGATAATGAACTGCTTCTGCTGAAGGAAAGGCGCCAGTACGGCGAGTTCTTCCGCAAGGCGGTGCAGTACAAGAAAAACATCGTTGTCGCGGGCGCGACCGGCAGCGGCAAGACAACGTTCATGAAATCGCTGGTCAACCACATTCCGTCGGATGAGCGGTTGGTCACGATCGAGGATGCGCGCGAACTGTTCATCCCGCAGCCCAACGTCGTGCATCTGCTGTATTCCAAGGGCGGACAGAGCGCCAGCAACGTCACCGCCAAGAGCTGCATGGAAGCCTGTCTGCGCATGAAGCCGGACCGGATCATCCTGGCCGAGCTGCGCGGCGATGAGGCGTTCTACTTCATCCGCAACTGCGCCTCGGGCCATCCGGGTTCAATCACCAGCTGCCACGCCGGCAGCCCCGCGCAGACCTGGGACCAACTGGCGTTGATGGTGAAGGCATCGAGTGAGGGCTCCGGTCTGGAGTTCGACACGATCAAGCGCCTGCTGATGATGACGATCGACATCGTCGTGCATATCAAGGCGCACGGAGGCCGGCGCTACATCACCGGCATCGACTTCAACCCCCTGCGTCAGTTCAAGGATTAGGAGAAAGGCGCCGTGCTGCCCGGAATGGAGCTGCTGAGTTGCCCGGAACTCGCCGTGCCGCGCGAGGTCATGCAGCACGTCGTGAAAGTGGAGTCCTCGCACAACCCGTATGCAATCGGGGTGGTGGGCGGCCATCTCGTGCGCCAGCCGAAGCGTCTGGACGAGGCCTTGGCCACGGTGCGCATGCTGGAAAGCCGCGGCTTCAACTTCTCGGTCGGCATTGCGCAGGTCAACCGGTACAACCTTGGCAAGTACGGGCTCGCATCGTATGCGCAGGCGTTCGAGATGTGTCCGAACCTGCAAGCCGGCGCGCGCATCCTGGCCGAGTGTTACGGGCGGTACCAGGACTGGGGCAAATCGTTCAGTTGTTACTACTCCGGCAACGCCGTCACCGGTTTCCGCCATGGTTACGTGCAGAAGGTATTCGCCTCAATGGCGCAGGCGCAGGGCCGCGTGACGGCGAATCCACCTGGCACCATCGCCGTCGTGGGCAATACGACCAGACGTAGCGTGCCGGTCGAGTACTTCCCGCTGCAGCCCAACGCGCGCGCAGCCGCTCCCGCCTCACGAGCCGAAGCGGTCGATCCTACGGTGGCGCCAACCGCATTGTCTGACCCGGCATTCGCGGGCGGCGGCCCGATGCGTGCGCCCGTTACGTCTCCGACGCCGGCTGTTCCGGCGGTGCCTGCTGACCTTGGTGCGTCGAATTCGATCTCGGCGGGGCCGGTCCGCCTGCAGCCCACATCGCCCGCGAACGCCGTGCCCATTCCGCCCGCCCAGCCCGATGCGGGCGACGGCGCCTTTGTTTTCTAACTCCCCCGTCGTTTCACCCAACCAAGAAGAAAAAGGACTGTAGTCATGAACAAGACCTCCCTCTCAAACCACTATCAGGCCCTGCGTGGACTGCCGGGCAAGGCGGCGCTTGCCGTCGTGGCCATGACCCCGAGTCTGCTGTGGGCGCAAGCCAGCTACGGCGGCACGGACACCAAGGTGTGCGGATTCCTGGACAACATCAACGGCCTGCTCAACATCGCGTCGATCGCCGTGGTGACCATTGCGATCATCTTCGCCGGCTACCAGATCGCGTTCGCGCACAAGCGCATCAGCGACGTGGCCCCGATCCTGATCGGCGGTCTGCTGATCGGTGCGGCCGGTCAGATCGCCAAGATGCTGATCGGCGATACCGGCCAGCAGTGCTCCAGCACGGCCATGATGCTGATGAACAGCCTGTCGCCGTTCTATGCATAAGAACGTGCTCTTCCGCGGCTGTACCCGCCCGGCGATGTTTCTCGGGGTGCCTTACGTGCCGTTCTTCATCGGCGCCGGCGCGGTGCTGCTGCTGGCGATGTACACGAACCTGCTGTTCCTGGTGTTGCTGCCGGTGGTGATCTTCATCATGCGCCAGATGGCGCGACGTGACGAAATGATCTTCCGCCTGCTCGGTCTGCACTGGCTGTTCAAGCTGCGGGTTCGAAATGTCCGCGAACACGAAGGGATGTGGGTGTTCAGCCCGATCTCTATCGCGACAAGCCGGCCAAGGACCGGTAATCGCGGACGTACCTCGCTTCGGAAGAGTCGGTATCGAAACCGGCAGTGACCCTGCCGGTTCCGATACCTCAGCCCGCATAACGGGCTCCAAATATTGAGTGATCCATGTTCACCCCAGATTCCCCGCTCCGCGACTACATCCCGCTGTCCACCCACGTCTCGCCGACCGTGATCAAGACCACGGGGGGCGACTTCCTGATGGTGTGGCGCCTGGACGGCCTGCCGTTCGTGGGCCGCGAGGAATGGGAAATCGAGCATCGGCACAACACCTTCAACCGGCTGCTGCAGACGCTGCGCGCGCCGGATTTCGTGAATGTCGCCTTCTGGGTGCATGACATCCGCCGTCGCCGGCGGATCCAGGACCACGGCCAGTTCCGTCAGCGCTTCAATCAGGAGATGTCGGACGGGTATTACCACTCGTTGACCGGCCAGAAGTTGATGGGCAACGAGCTGTACCTGACGTTGCTCTATCGCCCCATGGTGTCCGGCAAGCGCTTTGCGGCGAAGTCGTCCGATCCAAAGGTGCTGCAGGCCCAGCAGGACGACGCGGTCGCCAAGCTGCAGGAACTGGCGACCAACGTCGAAGCGGTGATCAAGGAGTACGCACCGTATCGCCTGGGCATGTACGAGGCCGACAACGGCCAGGTGTTCTCCGAGGCGCTGGAGCTGTACGGCTACATCCTCAATCGCGTCGACGAGCCGGTGCCGGTGTTGCCGTCGCCCGTTCCGAACTACCTTCCGGTCAGCCGGCACTTGTTTTCGGCGAAGACCGGCGATTTCGCGATCAACACGCCGACCGGCCAGAACCACTTCGGCGCGATCCTCAATCTCAAGGAATATCCAGAAGGCACCTATCCGGGCATCCTCAACGGATTGAAGTACCTGGACTTCGACTACGTCGTCACCCACTCCTTCAGCCCGATGGGCCGGCAGGACGCGCTCAAGGCGCTGGAACGCACCAAGGGCATGATGGTGTCCTCGGGCGACAAGGCGGTCAGCCAGATCATCGAGATGGACCAGGCGATGGACCAGCTCGCCTCGGGCAATTTCGTGCTCGGTGAGTATCACTTCAGTCTCGCCGTGTATGCCGAATCGCAGGCGCAGCTGGCGCAGAACCTGGCAACGACACGTGCCGAATTGTCCAATGCCGGTTTCGTTTCGGCCAAGGAAGACCTCGCGGTGAGCGCCGCGTTCTACGCGCAGCTGCCGGGGAACTGGCGCTATCGCACGCGGACGGCCAACGTCAGCTCGCTGAACTTCCTCGGCCTGTCGCCGCTGCATAACTTCGCCAGCGGCAAGAAGGACCACAACCCGTGGGGCGAATGCGTCACCACGCTGCAGACCACGAACGGCCAGCCGTACTACTTCAACTTCCACGCCACCACGCCCGGCGAGAACTCGCTGGGCGAGAAGGCCATCGGCAACACGATGGTGATAGGCAAGTCCGGCACGGGTAAGACTGCGCTGATCAACTTCCTGCTCAGTCAAACCCAGAAGTTGCGACCGGAACCGACGGTCTTCTTCTTCGACAAGGACCGTGGCGCGGAGATCTTCGTGCGCGCCTGTGGCGGCAACTACCTGTCGCTGGAGAACGGCCAGCCCACGGGTTTCAACCCGTTCCAGTGCGCCAACAACGACGGCAATGTCCAGTTCCTCGCGGACCTGATCAAAGTGCTGGCCGGAAAGACCATCTACACCGCGCGCGAGGAAGAGGACATCTTTACCGCCGTGAAGGCGATGCTCGATACGCCCATGCCGCTGCGCACGATGACCAACTTCCAAAAGAGCCTGCCCAACATGGGCGACGACGGGCTCTATGCACGCCTGCGCAAATGGACGCGCGGAAACTCGCTGGGTTGGGTGTTCGACAACCCGGAAGACAAGATCGACCTGGGCCGCGCCAACATCGTCGGCTTCGACTACACGGACGTCATCGACAACCCAGAAGTTCGCGTACCGGTGATCAACTATCTGATCCACCGACTGGAAGAGTTGATTGACGGTCGTCCGCTCATCTACGTGATGGACGAGTTCTGGAAGATCCTGGACGGCGAGGGTGGCCTGAAGGAGTTTGCCAAGAACAAGCAGAAGACCATCCGAAAGCAGAACGGCCTGGGCGTGTTCGCCACGCAGAGCCCGGAGGATGCACTGCAGAGCGACATCGCCGCCGCGCTGATCGAGCAGACTGCGACGATGGTGCTGCTCCCGAATCCGAACGCGAGCCGTGAGGACTACATCGACGGCCTGAAGCTGACCGAGGCCGAGTACCAGGTGGTCAAGAGCCTGGACGAGCGCTCGCGTTGCTTCATGGTCAAGCAGGGCCACGGTTCCAGCGTATGCCAGCTGAACCTGCGCGGCATGGACGATGCGCTGTCGGTGATCTCCGCCTCGACCGACAACATCCACATCCTGCATCAGCTGCTGGAAGAGGCATCGCAGCGTGAGAGTGTTGCAGTCGATCAGTTGCGACCGGATCAGTGGCTCGATGCGTTCTTCGCCAAGCGCAAGGGTTCGGGCAAGGGCAGGACGGATGATCGGCGGGCCAGCGCATGAAACCTCATAATTCTCCTTTGGACGCCAGTGCCATGACGTGCCGCCGCAACATGCGCTTTAGCTACCGCTCCTGGCGATGGATCACGCTGTCGCTTTTGTTGACAGCCGCTGGCCATGCGAATGCAGATTGGCGTGTGACGGATCAAGTCACCCACGAGGGACTGGACAGGGTCGACAACACGCTGAAAAACCAGACCAACAAGCGGATCGAAGAGGTACGCGATCAGCAGAAGATCGGCGATGCCAAGCGATCCACACAGGGTGCTAGTGACAAGCCGGACGATCCGGGCGTGATCTTGCAGAAGGACAAGCCGGCCACGATCCAGTCGACCCAATCCGTGGAGGAACTGCGTTGCGGTGAGCAGCCAGATGCCGACAAGAGTGTTCTACGCGACCGCTGGGCGGTGTGCAGCGAGATACTGAAGACCGAGTTGGCGCAGTACAACTACGCGCTGGCGATGCGCGCGGTCGCCATCCAGCGGCAGGACCGCCTGACGGCCATCGAGGACGCGCGTAGTCGGCTGAATCAGAGCTACCAGGACGCCGGGAAGCTGCAAAGCAACAGCAATGAGTTGCTGGCGCTGCTCGCGCGGATGGAGGCGGACAAGCAGCAGTACCGCACCTACATGGACGCCTATGCCAGCCGATTGACTTACCTGCAGGCACTGCGCGAGTCGTTGGGGCAGCAGGCCATCAATGGAAGCAGCAAGAACACGCTGGGCCAGATTGCGGTGGGTGCGGGCGCGCTGGCTGCCTTGAGGGTGACGCTGGATGGGCAGAAGACGAGCCAGAAGTCCGTCCGCTTCAAATGAGCGCTATCAAATACCCCCGCCCAACGTAGGGACAAGCCGTGCGAGAACTACTGAACTTCTTCAGCCCAAGCGTGCAATGGGAAAGCGCGGCCCAGTGGGCGTTCTTCAAGGTCATCTTCGATTTCATCGACGATGAGATCAAGGCGTTTCAAGTCAACGTGCTCGACTCGATGCTGATCTGGGCGAGTGGCATTGCGCTGACGCTGGTCACCCTATGGTTGTTGTGGCAAGGCTATCGCGTAATGCAGGGCCAGACCCGCAACGCGATGGAGCTTGTTGTGGACGGCGCCCGTGCGGCGTTCATCGCGACTATGGCGATGACATTCACGCTCGGGCACTCGAACCTCTACGACTATCTGGCGAACAAGCTGCCCGCTGAAATCAGCGAGATCATGACGGGAGAGAGGAAGAGCGCAGGTGATCAGATCGACGATTCCATGAACCAGATGGAAGCGGTGATGGCTGCCATCAATGCGCTGGATGTAGGCGAAGGCAGTCCGAACCTGAAGGCGGACAAGGACCGGGCGATGTGGATGGCGGGCATCGGCGTGGCTGGCCCGTCGATGGTCGGCGGCGCGCTGCAGGTCATGTACAAGGTCGCGCTGGCGTTGTTCATCGGCCTGGCGCCTTTGTTCATCCTGTGTCTGCTGTTCAAACAGACCGCATCGCTGTTTCAGAAGTGGCTGCTGTACGGCATAGGCACGATGTTCGCGCAGGCCGTGATGGCGTTCATGGCAGTGATGGTGGCGAAGATCGTGGTGGCCGTGGGGGCAGCGTTCGCGGCGCAATACCTGATCGCGGCCGCCACTCCAAACGTGAATCCGATGAGCGTGAGCGGCATGGCGATGCTGCAAGGTGGCATTGGCCTGTTGTTGACCCTGACGCTGGTGACGATACCGCCGATGGCGGCGAGCTTCTTCCAGGGCACGTTGGGCAGCTACATGGCGTACTCGGTGTTTGGTGGTAATGCCGGTGCGCAGGCGGGGCAGCGACCGGGTGAGCAAGGATACCGCGGGCCGACGTCTGTGCAGCAGCAGGCGTCAGACCGCGAACAGCAGCCAAGTTCTGGCAGCCATGGCGCGCGTTTCACTGCAACTAGCAGTCGAGGTCAATGAATGAAGAGACAGTTTCTGATTTGCATGATGACGCTGATGGTTACCGGCTATGCCCAAGCAGAAGGGGGGTGTCCACCAGGCCAATATCCCTATGACACGCCGCAAGCTAGGCAGTGCGTGCCAATTCCAGGTGGCGGTGCCGCTGCGCCCTCGCAGCCTGCTGCGATCTGGGAGGACCGTTACGGGGCGATTGCGACGGACCCCACTACTGGTGAAGTTGGAGTTTCATCGAAGCAGGCGAGCCGAAGAAAGGCCAGGAAAGAAGCGCTGCAGCAATGCTCGGTAGATGGTGCGAAGAACTGCAAGATCAAGCGCGATTTCCTCAATCAGTGCGCCGCCATTGCGTGGGGTAATGGCTTTCGTGGGTACGGGTTTGGCTTCAATCAGAAGGCGGCGGAACAGGAGGCCGTTTCGGCTTGCGCAAATGGCGAGCATGTTGAATGCGAGGTGAAGTGGTCAGATTGCAGCCTGCCGGCACGAGTGCAGTGAAGGAGAAGAGCATGATCCGGATTCCGATATCTATGGTGTTGGTGGCTGCACTGGGTGGCTGCACCAATCCGACATCACCTGGAGAAGCTAAGCCGAAGGTGGCTCCCACGAGTCCGAGCTCCATCCAGGAAGTGAATACTCCAAAGACATCACAGTCCACAGGAGATTCATCCGTGTTGCGAGATTCGTATGACAACTGCATCAGCGCTGCGGGGGTGTGACGCCGGACATGCAGGAGTGCATCGACGCCGAACACGAATATCAGGATGGTCGCCTCAATAAGGTGTGCCAGGCGGTAATGGCAAAGCTGAGCGAAGAGAACAAGACCAGGCTTCGTACCGAGCAGAGGCAATGGATTACCAATCGCGACGAACGCTGCTTCTACGACCCGCAAAGCGGGCAGGCGGGACGTCTGGACGCCGCTGAGTGCCGCCTCGAAATGACTGCGAGTCGGGCTGCCGAGATTGAATCGCGTTGACTGATGCATGTCCACTGGCACAACTGCAATGTTCTCGCAGTGAGAACGGACGTTGGCCATCGTTTGTGACTATTTATGAGGGAATCAAGATGCTTCGTGAAGCGATTCTTCTTGTGCTGGTAAGTTTCACTATTACGTCTTGTCAGATGGCAAATAAGTCGTCTAACGCAGATACAAGTGCGGTTCCCAAGCAGCAGAACGCCGCAGTGCAGGAGGAAGTCATGACATCGAAGCTGGAAGCGTCATTCAAGAAGGATATGGCGTATGCCGACCTTCGCAAGGTCGTGCTGTCGGAAGGATGGGCACCGATGCCTACCGCAGAGTGCAAGAAGAACGTAGGTGGCGAGGCGCTTGTCTGTGCCAAGTTGCCGGAATTGGAGTCGTGCAGCGGCGACGGCTACTGCATAAGCCATTTCGTGAGTAGTTCGGGCGAACGACTCGACGTGACAAGTTACGGAATGTCTGAGGATTGGAATGTTCCGGGTGAAGAATCTCGGTTCAATGTCATCGAATGGAGCTTCGCTAAATAGCCAGGAGCTGCATAACACCTTGGCCGATGCGCCGATGCATCGGTCGCGTGCGGGGGTGGGTCTGCAAGTTCCCATTTCCGTTTACGGTCCCTTGTGAATTCAGGACGAATCCGGCGAGGAGCCGTCAATTCAACTTGCTTGAGCTGGAGGTTCAGTAATCATGAGTAACAGGCTGGGCGATCTCATAAGTCGCGGCGAAGGCGGCTACAACTCGTTCAATCGTGGAAGCGCGGGTGATGCGCGCGGAGCGACGATCGATTTCTCGCGAATGACGCTGGGTGAAGTGCTGGACGCACAGCATCTCCCACGGCGCGACCCTGATCGGCTGTTCGCAGTTGGCAAGTACCAGGTCATTCCTGGGACGATGGATGGTGCGGTATCCGCGCTGCGGCTTGACCGCGATCAGCGATTCACGCCGGAACTGCAGGAACGCATCTTCTCCGACTACCTCATCGTAACCAAGAGGCCGGACATTCACGGGTACGTTACCGGCAAGCCGGATGTGTCGTTGCATGACGCACAGGAAGCAGCGGCGGCCGAGTGGGCAAGCGTGGCCGACCCCGATACGGGGCGCAGCAAGTACGGTGGTATCGGGAACAATCGAGCCTCCATCTCCGCCGAACAGGTGGCGGGCGCACTTAACGGCATGCGTCAGGACTATCAAGAGGCAATCCGTCAGGGCAAGTCCCCTGCTGAGGCGTGGCGGGAGGTTGCGCCACACGAAGTCAGCCTTCCCCAGCGTGAGGCGACACGTGGGACGAGGGCCGACGGTCTGCTCCGCTATGGCGAGCATGGCCTCGCAGTGCAGCTACTGCAGGAGTCGCTGACCAAGCTCGATTACCGTGATGCAGAGGGCCGAGCATTGAATGCCGATGGCAAGTTCGGCGCCCGTACAGAAGAAGCGCTGCGATCGTTTCAGCGGGACCACGGGTTGAGGGAGGACGGCATCGCCGGCTTGAACACGCTGCAGGCGCTGAAGCGCGCAGAACACACTCCGCAGTTGACCGACGTCTGCCACCGTGACCACGCCATGTTCCTGCAGGCGCAATCAGGTGTGCATAAGCTCGACGCGCACCATAAGCGCACGCCCGACATCCTCAGCGATCAGTTGGCGGCGGCATTGGTGGTGGAAGCCAAGCGCGAGGGCCTGACCCGGATCGACGAAGTCATCCTGGGGATAGGGAACGAGACCGTGATCGCGAAGCAGGGCGAGCGGTTTGCGGTCTTCGACAAGTACGCGCACGTGAACGCGGTTGCCGGGTTGAATCAGCCGATTGCCAATAGCAGCGAGCAGTTGGTGCAGGTCAGTCTGGACCTGGCGCAGAAAGCGAAGCAGTCGGAGATGCAGCAGCAATCGGCCCAGGAGCGCTCGCATGGGCGCTCGTTGTAGGGAGGCATGATGTCACGTTGGGTTCTGACGTTGTTGCTTTGGTGCGGTTCGGTCGACGCCCAATCGTCAGGGTATTACGAAACGCTTCGCTACCGGCGGGACGATCCATTCCTGTTCTGCACGCAGGGGCAAGATCCGCAACGGTACCCGGAGCGATGCTGGATCCCACTGCCGCCGTACACGGGCAACTACATGATGATGCCGTACTGCGATCCACCGAACACGTATGGCAAGTCCTGGACTCAGGCTGACTGGGATTCAATGTCACAGTATCAGCGCGTGTGCCCGCAGGCGCGGACCAGCGGGGGATGGGACGGGGGTGGGCGCCCAGAGCAGATACCGTTTACTCATTAGTGCTTCCAGTTTGTCAGTGACTTTGAATCTGCGACGTATCGTGCAGGCAGTGCGCTATCGCCCAGCGTAGTACTGGCATCGAAACGATGCATACGCGGGGGGGCAATCCGCGGATGGGCTATCAGCACAGCCAGTTCGAGACACTCGCTCTACGGTCTGTCGGGAAAGCGAGCGAGTGGGTGTCAGGATTCTCTTCTTGGGGGGCGACGATTTCGCATTGCGCGTGCAGTCCTCGCTGCACT
>Ga0209257_1004290_pt1 | contig 11214 bp, 13 predicted proteins | sample AraplaCvi_mCL_r2_FD_184277 | JGI IMG/M metagenome (GOLD analysis project Ga0209257, IMG submission 184277) | Arabidopsis root microbial communities from North Carolina, USA - plate scrape MF_Cvi_mCL_r2 (SPAdes) (version 2) | ecosystem: Host-associated > Plants > Roots > Endosphere | place: USA...
CAACCTCGGTCCGGATTATGCAAAGACCTTCAACGCGATATATCCCGAGCTTGCCGCAAAATATGACGCGAGCCTCTATCCGTTCATTCTCGACAATGTCGTCGGCAAGCCCGATCTGATGCTTGGCGACCACATCCATCCCAATGCGAAGGGCGTGAAGATCGTGGTCGAAGGCCTTGCGCCGCTGGTCGAGGATGCGCTGCCCGACGCGAAATAGGGGTCAGCCCAGCAGCTTTTCCGCGCGGGCGCGCCATGTCGTCGCGAGCGCCTCCATCGCGGCCAGGGCTCGCAGCGCTTCCGGTTCGTGCTTGCCGCCGCCGCCGATGAGCAGGTGAAAGACCCGCTCGACGCTCCACTCGGGCAGTGGCCGCTCGACCAATTCCAGCGTATCGCCGCCGGCGACTGCACCTTCCTCGATGACGCGATAATACCAACCGCTCCGTCGCGTCGTAACGACCGTCGCCGGCACCGTTGCGACACCGAAGCGGTGCCCCAGCTTCCAGCACGGCTGCCGCCCCTGACTGATCTCGACCAGCGCGCTGCCGAGGCGATAGCGGTCGCCGACGCACGCCTCGCTCTCGACCAGTCCTTCGGTCGAGATATTCTCGCCGAATGCGCCGGGCGCATCGAGCAGGGCATGGCTGCCGAGCTCGTCGGCCCACCAGTCGTAATGATCGCGCGGATAATGATGGATCGCCTTGTCGACGCCGCCATGCACCGTCAGGTCAGCCTGCTCGTCGCCGTCGATACCGAGCAGGCCGACATGCCGCGCGCCCGTGACCGGCGCCTTCGCGATCGCGCTGGCCTCGTCGCCGCGGAAGGCCCGCGCCTTGCCGGTCAGCACCGCGTCGATCACATAGCTCATGCCGTCGCTCCCCGCGGCCCGAACAGGATGATTGCCGCACCTCCGAGGCAGATGATCGCCCCGATCACGTCCCAGCGGTCCGGCCTTGCGCCTTCGACCGCCCACAGCCACAACAGCGCCGCGACGATATAGACCCCGCCATAGGCCGCATAGGTCCGCCCGGCGTGATCGGCATCGACAAGCGTCAGCAGGTACGCGAACAACGCCAGCGAGAGCATTCCCGGCGCGATCCACCAGACCGGCTTGTCGAGCCGCAGCCACGCCCAGAAGGCAAAGCATCCGGCGATCTCGGCCAAGGCGGCAGCGATATAGGCGAGGGCGGTCATGCGCTTACCGTGGCCGGATCGTGCGCAAAAGAAAAGGGGCGACCCGCAGGCCGCCCCTCTCTTGCTTTCGCGGGTTCCGGAAAATCAGAACGCGAGGCCGAGGCCAACCGCAAAGGTGTCGAAGTCGCTGAAGTTGCCGATGAACTGGTGGCGATATTCGGCCTTGGCGTACAGGCTCTGGCCCAGCTTGTGCTGGTAGCCGGCACCGATGTACGGATCGTCGATGTCGCTGAAGGTGTAACCGCCGGTGGCATAGAGCTTGCCCGCGGTGCCGACCTTGGCGCCGATACGGCCGCCAGCCGAGAACTGAACGTCGAAGCCGTCCTTCAGAACCTTGTCGCCAGCGACTTCGGCACCGGCGAACGCCTTGCTGCCGAGGTCGAAATCATAGCCGGCGGCCGCACCGATGGTGGCGTCGTCAAGGCCGCTGCCGGTCACATAGCCGCCGCGCACTTCGACGCGGGCTTCGCCGCCTTCGGCAGCCATGGCGGGGGTTGCAACGATGGCCGTCAGGAGAGCGGCTGCAACTGCGAACTTCTTCATATTCTTTTCCTTTACTCAGTTTTTTGAACCGCGCCCTTTGGGTCGCGATCCGGCCCCTAAATGGGGTGGCGACCTGTCGCCGCAATGAACGCATCGTTCAGAATATGACAATTTTATTACCTGTGCTATTTATGCAACACAGTTCCGGGTGCCGGCGCAGGCCTTGGCAATGGATGTGAAATGCCAGTTAACTGCGCTTCTGGCCGGGGCGTGGTCATGCGCGTGATTGTCCGGTGCGATTGCCGGTCGCCGAAGCTGCACGAACCTCGATCGGGCATGCCGGCCGGGCCGGGACGAATCCCGCCGGACGCGAGGTCGGAAGATTGGCGATGAGGGCGACGACGCCCCGACACTCAACCGAGCGCGGCCTGCTTTTCTTCGGCGATGCGGTCGAGTTCGGCGCGCGTCGGCTTGGTCGCCGCGCTCTTGAGCTGTCCGCAGGCCGCCATGATGTCGCGCCCCCGCGGGGTACGGATCGGGGCCGAGATTCCGGCCTCGAAAATCAGGTTGCTGAACTTGCGCACCCGCTCGGGCGTCGAGCATTCGTAGGGCGCGCCGGGCCACGGGTTGAACGGGATCAGGTTGACCTTCGCCGGCAGCTTGTACCGCTTGATCAGCCGGACGAGCTCGCGCGCGTCCTCGTCGCTGTCGTTCTTGTCCTTCAGCATCACATATTCGAAGGTGATGCGCCGCGCATTGTTCGCGCCGGGATAGTCGGCGCACGCCTGCAGCAGTTCGTCGATGCCGTATTTGCGGTTCAGCGGAACGATCTCGTCGCGGATTTCCTTGTTCACCGCGTGGAGCGAGACCGCGAGGTTCACGCCGATCTCGTCGCCCGCACGCGCCATCATCGGTACCACGCCGCTGGTCGAAAGGGTGATGCGCCGCTTCGACAGTGCAAGGCCGTCGCCATCCATGACGATCTTGAGCGCGCCCTTGACCTCGTCGAAATTATAGAGCGGCTCGCCCATGCCCATCATCACGATGTTGGTCAGCATCCGGCCGTCGGCGGTATAGTGACCGGCGTCGTCGTCCTCGTCGTCGACATCGGCGGTCGAGGCCATCGTGCCCTTCGGCCATTCGCCGAGCGCATCGCGCGCCAGCAGCACCTGTCCGACGATCTCGCCCGCGGCGAGGTTGCGCACGAGGCGCATCGTGCCCGTGTGGCAGAAGCGGCAGTTCAGCGTGCAGCCGACCTGGCTCGACACGCAGAGCGTTCCCCGATCGGCGTCGGGGATGAAGACCATCTCATATTCCTGGCCGTCGGCGGCTGCGAGCAGCCATTTGCGCGTGCCGTCGCTCGACACCTGCGCCTGCCGCACCGTGGGGCGGCCGATGATGTAGCGGTCGGTCAGCCACGGGCGCATCGCCTTGGCGATGTCGGTCATCGCCTCGAAATCGGTGACGCCGCGATGATATATCCAGTGCCAGATCTGCTTGGCGCGCAGTTTCGCGCCCTTGGCGTCGAGCCCCGCCTCGACCAGCTCGGCCCGGATCGCGTCGCGGGTCAGCCCGACAAGGTCGATGCGGTTGCCGCCGCGCAAGGGAACGGTGCCCGTGGTGACGGGATCGATATGGCCGGGAATCTGCATGATGCGCGGCCATATAGTGGCAAAGCCCGGTTTACGCCAGTCCCGGCAGGAAGCGCCGGGGAAAGGCGTATTCTAGCCGCCGAGTTTGGCAAACTCGGCATTGGCCGCCGCGACGGGATCGGCGACGACCGGGCCGGCATAGGCTTCGTCGCCGCACACCATGCTCATCGCGCCGTGCATCATCGAGCCTTCGCTGTGCGTCCGCACTTCGCCGGGATCGGTATTATGCTCGAGCAATTTGCCGCGGCTGTAATAGTCGTTCATCAGGATCGCGGAGGCCTTGGCCGCGCAACTGCCTTCGCGCGTGGTGATCGACCGGTCCCAGTCGCGGTCGGCGGTCGTGTTGTTGAAGATCGTCGTGGTGCGGAATCGCACCTTGTCGCCGGTGCGGACCACCGAATAGGAATCGACATAATAGGCGCTGACGGTTCCGTCATTGCTCGACCCGGTATCGACGAAGCGCCAGCCTTCCGACGCGGTGCCTGCCGCTGCAAGAAGGATCGACGCGCCCAAAGCTCCAATGATATTCATTCCCCGCCTCCATCAGGACCCCTCCGTCAGCTAAGCCGAAGGAAGGGCCTGGAGGCAATCGGAAAATGCGCTCAGTTCCGGATCGAGCTGATCCGGATCGGCTGTGCGGTCGCGGCATTGGCGACCACGACTTCGGCTTGGGCGGAGGCGAGCGCCAGCGTGTCGCGGCGGCAATTCTGGATGTCGTTCTTGCCTTCGAGGTCGAAGTCCGACGTCGTTCCGCACACGGCAACCACGGCGCGCCATATCCGGTGTTTCAGCGCCTTGGCGCCCGCGTCGGTACGCAGGTCGAGGTCGCTGTGCTGGACGGTCGCGCTGGGATTTGCCGGTGCCGACCGGGCGAGAGCCGGCTGGCCGAGCGATGCGGCGGTCAGGGCGGCGAGGATCAGAAGCTTTTTCATCTTGTGTCTCCATCGGCCGGCTTTCGAGGAGGGGACGAAGCCGGTGGAGAAGCAGATAATCCATCGCCGCGGCCGAAAGGAGCAACGATGTTGCGCAAGTATTCTGCAAAATTGCAGAATGAGGGCGGGGCGATTATGACGCACAAGACGTCATGTACGATTGGAACGACCTCAAGGCCTTTCTGGCGGTTGCGGAGACGGGCAGCACCTTGTCCGCCGCGCAAGCGCTGCGCGTCAGCCAGACGACCGTCGCGCGGCGGATCGCGGCGCTGGAGGAGGCAACCGGCCTCAACCTCTTCGAGCGGCGGCAGGCGGGCTATGCGCTGACCCCCGTGGGCGAGGCGATGGTCGCGAGCGCGGTCGCGGTTCGTGATGCGGCCGAGCGCTTCGGCGAAGCGGCGGGCGCGCGGTCGCGCGATGCGGGCGGAACGGTCAGCCTGACGACGATGGAAATCTTTGCGGTGACCGTCCTGCCGCCGATCCTCCGTGATTTGCGTGCGGCGCATCCCGGCATCCACATCCATCTCGATACGTCCGACGAAACGCGGGATCTGGGCGGGGGCGCGGCGGACATCGCGATACGCAGCAGCAAGCAGCCCACCGGCGGAGGTCTTGTCGGGCGGCGCATCGCCGACAATCCCTGGACGGTCTATTGCAGCCGCGATTACGCCGACCGGCACGGCATTCCGCACACACGCGAAGAACTCGCGACCCACCCTTTCATCGGCGGCGGGGGCTATGTCTGGGAGCCGTATCAGGCGTGGCTGCGGCAATATGGGCTCGAGGAGTCGGTGGTCATGAAATATGACACCGGCACCGGCTTGCTCGCCGGCGTGCGCGCCGGAATGGGGCTCACCATCCTGCCGGCGTTCCTCGCCGACCGCGAATCGGACCTGATCCGTTGCATCCCGCCAAAGCGCGAGGATACGACGGGGCTATGGCTGCTGACCCACGAACGGCTGCGGCATGTACCGCGCGTGCGGTTGGTCCTCGATTTCCTCGCGGCCGAACTCACGAAGCTGGGGCGCGAGTAGGCCGGGCAAGAAGCGATAGACACGACGTGACATGAGATGAGGGCTTGCGACCGGCTTAAGACATAGCAGATTGTTTGCGCGCGCTCCCGCAACTGGCATACTGGAGATGCCAATGAATGAGATCTATCTGGTCCGCCACGGTGAAACGGAATGGAACGCTCAGGGGCGTTTCCAGGGAAAGCTGGATTCAGCCCTCACCGACACTGGCGTAAAGCAAGCCGAGGCTATTGGCAGACGCCTAGCTGGGTTGGGCCTTTCATTCGATGCGTTCGTTACCAGCCCCCTCGGCAGAACACGTCAGACAGCAACGATCATTGCAGGATTGGCGCATCTTGCCGCCGCTCAATGTGACGATCGCCTCGCTGAAGTGTCTTTGGGCTCATGGGATGGTTTGACCCACATCGACATCGACGCACACTGGCCCGGGTCGCTCGATGGCTCCACACCGTTCGATTGGTTTTTCAGGTCGCCTGATGGCGAGAGCTATGACGCCGTTTTCCAGAGAGCAGAATCCTGGTTGGACGAACTGCAGGGTGTGACAGTCGCCGTGTCTCACGGGCTGATTAGTCGATTCATCAGAGGCGCATACAGCGGACTGCCCAAGGCAGAAGCGTTGAGCCTCCCAGTGCCTCAGGACATTATCTGGAAACTCTCCAACGGTCGGATTGAGCCCATCTTTGTCGATTGAACATCGGACGCATCATGGGCGCGCCTAACTGAAAGCCGTCCTTCAGCAATCCACCCCGAAGCAGACGCCGCGATCAAATAAGGCCTTTCCTACATTACCCGGCTGTGTCAGCCTTCATCCGGCTCTTTCAATATGCGGACAAGAGTGATCGCTGCCCGCTGCAAAACAGGGCCCCGAGCCGGCCTCGACATATTCGCCGAGTGGAAAATCGGGAGCTGCGCAAGGCTGAACTTTCCTGAACTTCGGAATGATGGCGCGATCCCTGACTGACCGTCTCGTCGACCCTGCCCGGGACAGCCGAAGGCGACACGGGCAGCGCCTAGGCGAAAGGGCGAGATGCAAATTGCGAATAAAGTTCGGCAGAAATCCGCCAATATCCGAAATGGCGTCAGCGGATGCTTGCGCATCCCAGCGCCGCGGCATCGATCGCGGTCGCCGCGCCGCGCAGGCGATAGGTGTCGGCGATGGCGCGTCCCGTATCGCTGCTGCTCTCGACGCTCATGCTCGGTGCCGATCGCATCGCGGCGATGATCGCGGCGTCCATCCGGGCATCGCTCGCCCAGCCGTGGACGCCGTTGCCGGTCAGGATGAAGCGGCGGCTGCCGACGGTCAGGCGCAGTTCGCGCCCCGGCGCGCGCATCTTTGACAGGCGGACGTAAAATTGTCCGCGAATGCGCGATTTCGGCCAATAGCCGACGCTGGCATAGGCCTTGACCTGCGGCGTCCCGATCGTCGCCGAGGGCGCGGCGATGGCATAACAGCGCGGGGTGGCGGGCTCCCGGAACGCCCCCCAGCCGTCGAAAATGCCGAGCGCGGTTCGCGGCGCGGCAAGCGCCGTCGCGGGTACCGCCGCCGCGATCAGGAAAAGGAAGGCCTTGCGCCGCATTCCTCCCGTTTGCGCGATTGGGGATGCTTTGCAAGCATGGCTTGCACGGCGCGTGGCGCACGTTAAGGAAGGTGGACATTTTTCGGGGGACGGGATTCGGGGCGAAATGCCCGCTCCGCCGGACTCTCAGGGACTTTTCCCGCACTACAGGGATGATGTGACAATATGAAAGCGACGATCGAACGTGCGGTGCTGCTCAAGAGCCTCGGCCACGTCCAGTCCGTGGTCGAGCGGCGCAACACCATTCCCATCCTGTCGAACGTCCTGATCGAAGCCGACAGCAGCGGGCAGCTCAAGCTGATGGCCACGGACCTCGACCTGCAAGTCGTCGAAACGATTGCCGCCAAGGTCGAGACCCCTGGAACCACGACCGTATCGGCGCACACGCTGTTCGAAATCGCGCGCAAGCTGCCCGAGGGCTCCGAAGTCAGCCTTGCGGCGGCCGAGGGCAAGATGCAGGTCAAGGCCGGCCGCTCGAACTTTAATCTGCCGACGCTGCCGCGCGACGATTTCCCGGTGATTGCCGAGGGCGACCTGCCGACCAGCTTCGAGCTCCCTGTCGCCGAACTCGTCCAGATCATCGACAAGACGCGCTTCGCGATCTCGACCGAGGAAACGCGCTATTATCTGAACGGCATCTTCTTCCACGTCGCCGAGGATGCGACGGGTCCGGTGCTCAAGGCCGCGGCAACCGACGGCCACCGTCTCGCGCGCTACACCGTGACGCGCCCCGATGGCGCCTCGACGATGCCCGACGTCATCGTCCCGCGCAAATGCGTCGGCGAGATCCGCAAGCTGCTCGACGAAGCCGAAGGCAATGTCGAGATCAGCCTGTCGGCGTCGAAAATCCGCTTCCAGCTCGGCAACGCCGTGCTGACCTCGAAATTGATCGACGGTACCTTCCCCGATTACAGCCGCGTCATTCCGACCGCGAACGACAAGCTGCTCAAGGTCGATCCGAAGAGCCTGTATCAGGGCGTCGACCGGGTTTCGACGATCGCGAGCGAGAAGACCCGCGCAGTCAAGGTCGGCATCGACAAGGATCGCATTACGCTGTCGGTTACCAGCCCCGAGAATGGCACCGCCGCCGAAGAGGTCGCGGCAGCCTATGACAGCGATTCGATCGAGATCGGTTTCAATGCGCGCTACCTCAGCGACATTCTGGGTCAGGTCGACGGCGACACGGTCGAGCTGCACCTTGCCGATGCCAACGCGCCGACGCTGATCCGCGAGAGCGAAAAGAGCCCTGCGCTTTACGTTCTCATGCCGATGCGCGTCTGACGATGCGTATCGCGCGTCCGCTGCTCGTCGCCGCCCTTGCCTGCGGACTCGCCGGTCCGGCGGCCGCCCAGTCGGCACAGGATGTTGCCGATGCGCGCTGCATCCTCGCCTTCAACATGTTTCAGACCCGTGTCGGCGACAAGCTGACCGAGTCAGACAAGGCGATCTTCGACAGCTTCGCGACCTATTTCGTCGGCAAGATTCGCGCGCGGTCACCCGCGGTCGACATCTCGACGCTGATCCCGCCGCCGGTCGTCCGTCAGGTCCAGAATGATCTCAAGGCAGAGGTCACGCGCTGCAATGCCGAGACCGCGATCATCTCGACCAGCCTCGAACAGGTTTCGAAGGCGCTGACTGCCACAATCGAAGCAAACAAGAACGGCGGCTGATGCCGCGCGGGCCGGGGTCTACCCGGCCTTCGCCACCCGCCAGATCGTGTTGCCCGTGTCGTCGGCGACCAGCGCGCTGCCGTCCTTTGCAACCTTTACGTCGGCCGGGCGGCCGCGCGTCGTCTTGCCGTCCTTGGCCAGGAACTGATCGAGGAAGGTGACGGGCAGGGCATCGACCGGCTTGCCGTTCGCACCGAACTTGACGAACACGACGTCATAGCCTGCGACGGGTTCGCGGTTCCACGAACCGTGCAGGGCGATCAGCGCACCGTTCGCCCAGCGCTCGCCCAGATCCAGCTTGTCGGTAAAGGTAAAGCCCAGCGGTGCGACATGGGCGCCGAGGCCATAGTCGGGGCGCTTCACATATTGCCGGCGATCCTCGGCCTCGGGTTCGACCCGCGGGTCGATGAAACCGCCCCAGTAATACCAGGGCCAGCCATAGAAATCGCCCTCGTCGACGTCGGTCAGATAGTCGGGGACCAGATCGCTGCCGAGCATGTCGCGTTCGTTGACGACGGTCCACAGCTGGTTGCTGCTGGGATAGAAGCCGAGGCCGACGGGATTGCGGATGCCCGCAGCGAAGGTGCGGACATATTTGTTTTCGGGACGGACTTCGAGCACGCTGGCACGGCGGGTTTCGTTGCTCATGCCCTTTTCGCCGATATTCGAATCGGCGCCGACGCCGACATACAGCCAGCCGTTCGGTGCCGCTGCGAGGCTTTTGGTCCAGTGGCGGTTGGTGCCGCTGGCAGGCAGGTCGACAATCTTCGTTCCCTTGCCGCTCATCTTCGTCTCACCCTCGACATAGGGGAACGACAGGATGGCATCGGTGTTCGCGACGTAAAGCGTCTTGCCGACCAGTGCCATGCCATAGGGCGAGTTGAGGCCGGTGATATAGGCTGCCTTGACCTCGGCCTTGCCGTCGCCGTCGGCATCGCGGAGCAGGGTGATGCGGTTCGCCGACTTGCCGCCTGCGCCGGCCTTGCTCATCAGGCTGCCCATCACCTTGCCTTCGATGCCCGAGCTGTCGCGCGGCGGGCTCTGGGCTTCGGCAACGAGGACGTCGCCGTTCGGCAGCACCAGCATCGAACGCGGATGGTCGAGCCCTTCGGCGAAGCGACCGACGGTCAACCCCTGTGCGGCGCGCGGCGCCTGTCCGGCGGGCCAGCTCGTCGCCTCGGGGACGTTCATCGTCGGCAGCACTTCCGACTTCTGCGATGCCATCACCGGCACGCGGCCGCTGAGTTCGGCGGTCGAGAAGCGCGCCACGTCGGGCCGCGAAAGGACATAGAATGTGACGCCGCCCGCGACGATCAGGACGACGAGGGCGATGCCGGCATATTTGAGGATTTTGCGCATGGGATAAGTCTTACACAGGGTTGCAGCGGCTGCAAATGGGCGATTGCTACCGTCCCATGGTTAACCCGCTGGCGCTTGCGATTAACCTTACCGGCGCGTTCATTACGCTCGGGAACGGGGCGGTGAGGGGCGCTTGATAGACGGGCTGCAATGCAACGGGCCGGGGACACCATGCAACTGCCAGCACCTTATCTTGCCGATCGCGGTGCGGTCGACGATGCGCATGCGATGATCCGCGAGCATGGCGAGGAAGCCGGTTTCGCCGCCGCAGCGCGCGCGGAGCAGTATCGCGTGCTCGGCAATCACATCCATTTCGCGCGCTGGCGGCAGATCGAGCGGCTGATCACCTATCTGTCGATCGACGTCGCGCTCGACACCGTCCACTGAGGATCAGAGCCGCAGGCCCGCGGTTTCGGGCAATCCCGCCATGATGTTGAGATTCTGGACGCACGCGCCGCTTGCGCCCTTGCCAAGATTGTCGAGCCGCGCGACGAGCCGCAATTGGGTGCCGTCGGGGCTGGCGTAGAGCATCAGCTCCATCCGGTCGGTCGCTTCGTCGCTCTTGCGCAGCAGCAGTTCGCTCTCGTCGCCGGCACGGCGGACGTTGACGAGCGGCGACCCCTCGAAATGTGCCGCGAGTGCATCGAAGGCCGCGTCGGCCATCGGTGTATCGAAACCCAGCGGAACCTCGACGAGCATGCCCCGATAGACGGGCACCACCGCAGGGGCGAAGATCGGGGCGTACGTCAGCCCAGCGCCCTTGACCATCTCGGGCACATGCTTGTGCGCGAGGTTCAGACCGTAGCTGCGGAAGCCGATGTCCCCGTCGGCCTCGAAGCGCGCGATCAGTTCCTTGCCGCCGCCCGAATAGCCCGACACCGCATTGACGCTGAGCCGCGCGTCGCGCGCGACGATCCCGGCGGCAACCAGCGGCGCGACGAGCGCGAGGAAGCCGGTGGGGTAGCAACCAGGGTTGCTGAGGCGCTTTGAGCTCGCGATGGCGCTGCGCTGCGCCGAATTGAGCTCTGCGAAACCATAGGCCCAGTCGGGCGCCACGCGGTGCGCGGTCGACGCGTCGATGATCCGCACATCGGGGTTCGCGACCATCGCCACCGCCTCGATCGCGGCAGAGTCGGGCAGGCAGAGGACGACGAAATCGGCACCATTCAGCGCCTCGGCGCGGCGCGCGGCGTCCTTGCGCTCGGCATCGGGCAGCGCGATCAGCGAGAATTCGCTCCGCCCGGCAAGCCGCTCGGCGATTTCCAGGCCCGTGGTTCCCGCCGCGCCGTCGATGAAGACCGTTTGTGTCATTGGCTTAT
>Ga0209257_1004293_pt1 | contig 11204 bp, 1 predicted proteins | sample AraplaCvi_mCL_r2_FD_184277 | JGI IMG/M metagenome (GOLD analysis project Ga0209257, IMG submission 184277) | Arabidopsis root microbial communities from North Carolina, USA - plate scrape MF_Cvi_mCL_r2 (SPAdes) (version 2) | ecosystem: Host-associated > Plants > Roots > Endosphere | place: USA...
GCGCGGCAGCGTGACGGAAAACACCGAGCCCTTGCCGGGCGTGGACCGCACGCTGATGTGCCCACCCAGCAACCGCACCGAGCGCGAGACGATGGCCAGCCCCAGGCCCAGGCCGTGCTCGCGGTCGCGCTCCACATTGGGCACCTGGTAGAACTCGCCGAAGATGCGCACGCGCTCTTCCTCGGCAATGCCGATGCCGGTGTCCCACACCTGGAACTCCAGCATGCTGCCGCGCGGCCGGCAGCCGACGAGGATGCGGCCTGTATCGGTGTAGCGCACCGCATTGGCGGCCAGGTTGGAGAGCACGCGCGCCAGCACCATCGGATCGGTATCGACCCAAAGGCCGTGCGGCGCAAACACCTTGAAGCCCAGGCCCTTGGCCCCGGCCGGCCCGGCAAAGGCGTTGCCTAGTTCGGAGAGCAGGCCGGCCACCTCCACCGGCCGGCGGGCCACTTCGACAGTACCGCTGTCCAGCCGTGACAGGTCAAACAGGCCGTTGAGCAACCGGCCCAGCCCATTGAGCGCAAGCTGCAGGCGCTGCGCGATGTGGCCCACTTCCATGCCCGGAATCTGCGCGCGCCCGGCCATGGCCTGCAGCGTGGCGACAAACAGGCTCAGTGCCTGTATGGGCTGGCGCAGGTCGTGGCTGGCAACGGCCAGGAACTGCGATTTGGCACGGCTGGCCGCTTCGGCGTATTCCTTGGCGCTGCGCAGGTTTTCGGCGGCGCTGAGCGCGCGCATGCGCCGGCGCAGCAAAACCCAAGTGAGCAGGGCCAGCATCACGCTGGCCGCCGCGCCCAGGCGTGCCACCAGCTGCAGCTTGCTGATGGCGATGGCGGTGGTGAAGTTGGGCAGCGAGCGCGCGGTCAGCGTCCAGCTGTAGCCGCCCACCTCCACCTGCTGCGTCGCGTAAAAAAGCTTGACGGCCGACTCGCCGCCCACGCGGTCGCTGTAGGTGTCTATCAGCTGGTCATCGTCCTGACTCGCGCCGTCATAGACCTCGACCGCGATGTTGGCCCGCTCGCCCAGGATGTTGTCCATCAGCCCGTCCATGCTGAAGGCGGCGTAAATCCAGCCGACGATGTTCGCGCGGCGATCCGCTAGTGTGGCTTGCGGCCTGCCGTTTTTATAGACCGGCAGGTACATGCGGTAGCCGGCCTGGACCTGGCCCGCGTCTTCCTCGGGCAGCTTGACCTTGTTGGAAATCGCGATGCCGCCGCTGTCTCGCGCGGTCTCCATCGCGGGCCTGCGAGAGGGTTCCGCAAAATAGTCGGTGCCCAGCGTGCTGAGGAAGGTGGAGCCCGTGGGCTCGAAGTACAGGGCCGAGGTGCTGGCGCCGTTGTCGCCGGGCGGCTGCACCGTATAGGCCGGAAAGCCCTGGCTGCGCACGTGCGCAATGTGGCGCTCGCGCTCGTTCGGCGGCACGATGAGCGCAAAGCCCATGCCCTGCAGGCCCGGGTGGTTCTGGATGCGCAGGTTGGACACGAACGACTGGAAGTCGCCGCGCTGCACCTGCTCGGACGTGGCGAACAGGCCGTGCGTGGCGCGCAGCGCCTGCTCGTAGGCCAGCATGCGCTCGCGGAACAGGCTGGTGGTCTCGCGCACGCGCGCGTCGAATTCGCCTTGCAGCACAAGCTCGATTTCGCGCCGCTCGCGCTCCCAGAAATACCATGAGGTGGCCAGCGCCATGCCCAGCACCACGCAGGGAAGCAGGTAGCTGAAAAAGCGCAGGCGCCTGAGCGCGCTGGGTCCGGCCTTGGGCATGCCGGGTGATGGAAGTGACGGACGGGCCATGAATGGAAGGCCTAACGCTGGTAAGGCAGCAGGATGCGCTCGGCCTCGGCCTGCGCGTCTTTCAGGGCCTGCTGCGGCGTCTTGGCCCCGGTGAGCGCCGCCGCCAGCCCGGCGTTGAGCGCACGCGTCACGCGCTGGTTCTCATGCGTGGAGAGTTCGGCCACGGCCTGCTGCAACTGGTCGCGCGCGACGGCCGCCCGCGGAAAGGACTTCACGTAGTCTTTCATCGCGCCGGTTTCCCAGGCGGCCGGGCTGACAGCGATGTAACCCGAATCAATGCCCCAGCGCGCGGTGCGCTCCGGCGCGACCATCCACTGGATAAAACGGAAGGCGGCCTTTTGCCGCGCCGGCGTGGTCTTGCGGAAGACATAAAAATTGCCGCCGCCCGTGGGTGAGCCAAATCGTTTGTTGCCGGGCAGCATGCCCACGCCGAAGTCAAACCCGGCCTTGGCTTTGAGGTTGCCCAGGTTGCCGCTGGTTGTCCAGATCATCGCGGCCTTGCCGTCGAGGAAATCGTTGGGCGTGTTGCCCCACTCGACAATGCCGGGCGGGTGCACCCGCTGCTCGCGCGAGAGGTTCACCCAGTACTGCAGCGCCTCCACCACGGCGGGCTTGTCAAAGAAGGTGCGGGTGCCGGCCGCGTTCATCAGTTCCGCCCCGTTGCCCGTGGCCAGCCCCTGGAACAGCCAGTACGGAAAGCCCGACGAAGGAATCTGCACGCCCCACTGCGTGGTGTTGCCCGAGGCGTCGCGCCGGGTCAGCTTGCGCGCGTAATCGGCCATCTCCGCCCAGTTGGCCGGCGGGCGCTCCGGGTCCAGGCCGGCCTGGCGAAAGAGGTTTTTGTTCCAGTAGAGCAGGATGGTCGAGCGCTGGAAGGGAATGCCCCAGGTCTGCCCGGCGGCGCGGCTGTTGGTCATCAGCGCAGGGTAAAAGCCGCGCAGCCAGGCCACCTCGTCGGCATTGGCGACCAGGTCATCGAATGCCACGATGGCGTTGGCGTCGATCAGCGTGTACATGTCGACGGCAAACAGCACGGCCGCGTCCGGAGGCACACCGCTCTTGTGCGCCGTCAGCGCCTTGACGATGGAGTCCTTGTAGGTGCCGGTGTAAATGGGCTTTACGCGGATGTCGGGGTTGCTTTTTTCAAAATCGGCCGCCAGCGCCGAAATGCTTTTGGCGACGGGGCCGCCCACTGCGATGGGGAAATAAAAAGAGATCTCCGTCGGCTCGGCGCGGCCCACCCCCGCAACAGCCAGCGCCACCAGCAGCAGCGTGGCTTTCAGAATATTCGACATAGCACTTCCCGGCCCTCTTTATTGTCTGCCTCGGCTAACCGTCGGCTTGCCCCGGCGGTGCATGGCTGCCGCCGCAGTCTCGCAGCATACACAGCGCCGTGCGAGCCCCATGCCAACAACATGCGCATACACCCTCCGGGTAAGGGGCATGGTATGCCGGGCTGGCGTTGCTGTCTGTCCCCAGTTTTGGGGACAAGCCATAGCACCATCCCCACTATCTCCACCCTTCAACCTGCCACTACTGCATCGGCAGTATTGCCGCCCGCAAGCTTGTTACACAGAATCGCCCGCATGTGATCAGAGTCCATGCGCCCAGCCGTCCGGTGAAGCGCTTGAAGAGGTGATGAAAGTACGCGGCCCGAAAGGGAAATTTTCACATCGCCGCAAGCGCCATGTCCCCATAACTAGGGACATACAGGCGGGAGGTGGACTTTTACGATCTGCACGTTTTGTCACAGGCGCGTGCCTCGCGCGAGCCTGGCCAGTAGTCGCCTAGGTCCTATTTTTTTCCGGAAGTCCTCATCATGAAAAGCCACGCCAGCATGAACCGCATTTACCGTCTTGTCTGGAACGCCGCCCTCAGCCTCTGGGTGGCGGTGGCGGAAAACGCCAAGGGGCGCAGCAAGGGTGGTTCGCTGCGCGGCAGCGTGCAGTGGGATGACGTAGAGGCGCAAGGAGGAAGTGGAGGCGAGGGCGGCGGCGTGGGCTTCAGGCTTAACACCGCCTGCCGGGCGGCATTGGTACTGCTGGCTTCCCTGGCCGTGCTCACGCATGAAGCGCATGCGGCCGATGCGGCCAATGCCAGTGTGTCGGCTGGCGCCGCCGGCATTTCGACGGTGGGCAACACCACCACCATCAACCAAAGCACCCAGCGTGTGGCCATCGATTGGACCTCGCTTTCCACCGCGGCCAATGAGGCGCTGCGATTTAACCAGCCGAATGCGGCGGCGATTGCGCTGAACCGCATCACGGGCAGCAGCCCGAGTGAACTGCTCGGCAGCCTCACGGCCAACGGCCAGGTGTTTATCCTGAATCCCAACGGCGTGCTGTTCGGCGCGGGTTCGCAGGTCAACGTCGGCGGCCTGGTGGCTTCGACGCTTTCCATGAGCAATGCCGACTTCATGGCCGGCAACCATGTGTTCACGGCTTCCGGTGGCTCGGGCTCGGTGGTCAACCAGGGCACGCTGACGGCGGCCAATGGCGGCTACATCGCCTTGCTGGCGCCTGAGGTGCGTAATGAGGGCGTGATAGGCGCAACGCTGGGAACGGCCTTGCTCGCGGCCGGCAACAAGGTCACGCTCAACATCGACAACGGCAACCTGCTGGGCTACAGCATCGACCAGGCGGCCATCAACGCGCTGGCCGACAACCGCCAGCTGATCAAGGCCGACGGCGGGCAGGTCATTTTGACGGCCAGCGCAACGGACGCCTTGCTGCGCACGGTGGTCAACAACTCGGGCGTGATCGAGGCCAAGACGCTGAACAACCAGGGCGGCGTGATCCGCCTCGAAGGCGCAGGCAGCGGCGTGGTGCACGTGAGCGGCACGCTGGACGCCAGCGGCAAGGGCGCGGGCGAGCAGGGCGGCAAGGTGCAAGTCACCGGCGACAAGGTGGGCCTGTTTGATGCGGCCAAGGTGGATGTCTCGGGCGATGCCGGCGGCGGCACGGCACTCGTGGGCGGTGACTACCAGGGCAAGAATGCGGCGGTCCAAAACGCCTCGGCCACCTATGTGAGTGCGGACGCAAGTGTGAACGCCGACGCCATCAGCTCGGGCAACGGCGGCAAGGTGATTGTCTGGTCTGACGGCACCGCGCGCTACAACGGCAACATCTCGGCCAAGGGCGGCGCCAATAGCGGCAACGGCGGTTTTGTCGAGGTCTCGGGCAAGGGCCTGCTGGCCTTCAAGGGCGAGGTAGACACGTCCGCGGCGCATGGCCGTTACGGCACTTTGCTGCTGGACCCGACCAATATCTGGATCGCCGTGGACAACGCCAGCGCCAATACCGCGGCCGGTTATACCGTGGGCGACAGCAGCGCCGACGGCGGAGCGGGCAATCCCTTTGCCGCCAGCGGCGCGGTGGACGATTCGTTGCTGACCACCGCATCCCTCACGGCCGCGCTGGCCAATAACGACGTGACCGTCACCACCAACAACGGGGGCGGCGCGGGTGTGGGCAACATCACCGTCGTTGACGCCGTGGCCTATACCGGTTCACGCAACAGCCTGCTGACCTTGGAAGCGAATAACAACGTCGCTATCAAGCAGTCGATTAGCAGCAGCAATGGCGCGCTCTCCGTGCTTGTCAATGCTGCCGGCGATGTCAGCCTCGCCAACGGTGCAGCCATCAACACGAACGGCAGCAGTGTGAGACTGGATGGCCAGGACATTACCATCGGCAACGGTTCCAGCATCACTGCCAGCTTCGTGCAGCTCGACGGCAGCCGGGACATCACCCTCGGCGACGGTTCCGGCATCACCGCCAGCGTCGTGCAGCTCGTCGGTACCCGGGACATCACCCTCGGCGACGGTTCCAGCATCACTGCTACCTCTGCTGCCAGTCCCGTGTTGCTCTTGGGCGGCCAGGACATTATCTTTAACGGCACGGGCACCATCACCTCTACGGGTCAGGTCTTTCTATCGGGGCGCAACATCCAGCAGGACGGCAGCGGCGTTGCCGTCACCGCCAACGAGCTCGCCATAGAGTCGGCCGGCTATATCGGCAACAGCGTAGGTGCGGTGGCCGGTGACGACAAGCTCAATACGCGGGTCAACACGCTCACCGCGGTGGCGCCGGGCGCGATTTCAGTGAGCAACACCGGCGCGCTGACGGTGGGTACGATCACCACTGTGAATGGTGTCAAGGCCGGCGTGGGCAGCACGGGCGGTTCGATTTCGCTGGCCACTGTCGATACCGGCGGTGCAACGGATAACCTGACCCTCAACAGCTCGGTTGGCACCACCGGCGGCGCGGCCAACACCATCACGCTGGCAGCCGACGACCACTATGCGCAAAACGCGCTGACGGTGTCCACCGTGGGCGCGAATGTGGCCATCAGCGCGGGCCGGACCCTGACGGCCTCGGGCAGTGGCGGCACGGCCATCAAGACTTCGGGCGCGGCCAGCAGCATGGATACCAACGGCTCGGACGCCGGAAACATCCAGCTCAGCACCAGCGGCGCCAATGGCGGCTCGATCACGGTGACGGGCGACCTCACCGCGCAGGGCAGCAGCGCCAATGCCAACAGCACCACGGGCAATGCCGGCAACGCGGGCGGCCGCGGCGGCAATGTGACGGTGACCACGGCCACCGCGGGCGCCGGCATCGCCATCAGCGGCAATGTGCTGGCCAACGGCGGCAACGGCAGCGGCGGCGGCAGCAACCCTGTCTGGAATTTCGGCACGGGCGGCAACGGCGGCAACATCACGCTGAGGAACACGGGCAACAGCGGCGCCGGCACCATCAGTGTGGGCAACCTTTCCGCCCAGGGCGGTCAGGCCGGTTACGTCGGCAATGGCGGCAGCGGCGGCACCGTCCTGGTGACGACGGCCGGTACGGGCGCGGCTTCCATCACCACGGGGACCATAGGTACCTGGGGCGGCAAGTACGTCGCCAACTCCCAGCCCGGCAGCAACGGCGGCAATGCCGGCAATGTCACCCTGGGCACGGTGGGTGCGGGCGCCACCATCCATTTCGACAACCTTGACGCGCACGGCGGCGCGGGCTCGCTCAACCGGGTCAACACCAACTACGGCAGCGCGACCATTGTGTCGGGAACCGGCGGCACCGTCAGCATCACCACCACGGGCGCCAATTCCGACATCACCGGCAGCGGCAATGTTTCCAGCTATGTCGAAAACGCCGGTTGCAGCAACGGCGCCACTTGCTCCATAGGCGCCGCGGGCAACATCACCCTGAATGCCAGCAACGGCAGCGTCAGCCTGGCCGGTAACGCCAATGCCAAGGGTGGTAATGCCCTGGGCGGCGCCGCCGTGGCCAACAACGGCGGTGCGGGCGGCAGCGTGACCGTGATTGCCGGCAACGCCAACCACAATGTCTCGATTGGCGGCATTGACGCGACGGGCGGAACCGCCCTGGCCGGCGGCACCGCAGGCGCCGGCAAGGCGGTGGTCGTGACCGCCGCGGACGGCTATGTGCAGCAGGTGCCCGGCAGCTGGTTCAACGGCTCCTCGGTGGCCGTGTCGGCCAACCGCGGCATAGGCGCCGGCACGGGGGCGGGCGACCTGAGCCAGCGCCTGGGCATCGTCCCGGTGACGGGAACGGCGCGCAATGCGATCAGCGGCGTCTTCACGGCCACGCGCCAGGGCAACACGCGCGTCATCTATGGCGGCGGCAACGTGTCTTTGGCCGGCACCCAGGTGCAGAACCTGTTCACAACGGGCGACATCGACATCGCCACCAGCAATGGCTCGCTCACGGTGAACGGCCTGGGCCGCAACGGCGCCGGCAACATCAGCCTGAGCGCGGGCGGCGGCAACGACCTGACCATCAACACCAGCAGCACGCTGTCGGCCATCGACGGCAATATCCGGCTTGAAGCCGGGCGCGACGTCATCTTCACGGGCAACGCAAGTGCCCAGACCAATACCGGCGATATTTACGTTTCAGCCGGCGCGAACGTCCAGCAGGCCGGCACCTCGACGGCATTGACCGCCAACAACCTGGCGCTGCGGGCTGGCAACCGGATTGGCGACGGCACCGGCGGCGACAACGTCATCAACACCAGCGTCAATGCGCTCTCTGCTACTGCCGGCGCCGGCATCGCCATCAGCAATAACAAGGCGCTGACGATTGGCGCGGTGACCTTTGGCGGCGGCACGGTGCCCGGCGGCGTCATCGGCGGCGTGTTGGGTCAAGGTCCCGGCAATGTCGCTGTGGGCACCACGTCCGGCGCGCTGATTTTGGACTCAAATGTCATTGTGACCGACGGCGACCTGGCCCTTAGTGGTGCCACGGACCTCACGGTCAACGGCTCCGCCGAGAGCTTTTCACGCGCGACACAGCTCACCGCCGGCACGGGCAGCATCAGCGGCGCGGGCGCGGTGGGGGCCGGTGCGCTAACGGCCACCGCGGCTACCGGCATCAGCCTGAATGCCAATGTGGCAATGCTGACGGCGACCAGCACCTCGGGACCTATCGCCATGACCCTGACGAACGGGGCAGCCGTCGAAAATGTGTCTACGACAGGTACGGTGAATTTGACCGCCACCGCCGGCAATCTGGATGTGAAAACGATTTCCGGCTCAGACGTAACGCTCTCGGCGGCAGGCGGCGCGATCAACGACGCCAACGGCACCGACAACAACATCACGGCCAACACGCTGACCGCTTCGTCGCTGAACAGCATCGTGCTGGATACCAATGTCAGCGGCCTGCAGACGCTGTCTACTACCGGAATTTCGGGCGACATCACCATCACCACCGCCAATGCGCTGGACACCGCCAACTACAGCATCAGCACCGACAGCGGCTCCGCGCAAAACGTCAGCCTGACGTCCAACTCCACCTCGGGCATCACGGTGGGCAATGCCTTTGCCTCCACCAACGACAACATCAGCCTGACCGCCACGGCGGGCGACATCAGCCTGGGCAGCGCCATCGGCGCCGCGGGCCTGGCGCTCAATGCCCAGGGCAGCATCAATGCGCCGGCGGCCATCAACGTCAGCGGTGTGTTTGAACTCAAGGGCGGCACTTTCAGCCAGGTCGGCGGGACGCTCCCCGCGTTCTCGGCCGGGGACTTCCGCATCAGCGGCGGCACCTTTGTGCGTGCGCTGGGCGGTGACGGCCTGAGCACCAACACGGCCTACCGGATTGCCGACATCTACGGCCTGCAGGGCGCGGGCTCGGCTGGCATGCTGGACAAGAACTTCAAGCTGGCCAACAACATTGATGCCAGCGGCACCGTGAACTGGAATGCGAGTGCGGGCTTCAAGCCGATAGCCGCCGGTACGCTATTTACCGGCAGCCTGGACGGCGGCGGCCATGTGGTCGACCAGCTGGTGATCAACAGGCCTGGCGACAGCAACGTAGGTTTAATCAGTTACCTGTTTGGCGGGGGGACGGTCTCCAACCTGGGGCTGACGGGCGGCAGCGTCACCGGCAACGGCGCTGTAGGCGCGTTGGTGGGCAGCGTCATTGGGACGATCACCAACAGCCATAGTTCGGCGACCGTGAACGGCATGCAGATCGTGGGCGGGTTGGTCGGCGCGAACAATGGAACCATCAGCAACAGCTATGCAAGCGGCAGTGTGACCGCCGGGAATGATGTGGGGGGCTTGGCGGGAGTCAACAACGGAACCGTGAGCGGCAGCTACGCCACCGGCACCGTGGTCGGTACCAATGCCAATGCCGGCGGGCTGGTGGGATCCAACAACAACGGCGGCACCATCGCCAACAGCTATGCCAGTGGCGCTGTGAGCACCAGCAGCGACAATACGACGGGTGGCCTTGTGGGCACCAACAGCGGCACCATCACCAACAGCTATGCCACCGGTGCTGTGGCGGGAACCTCCAGCGCAGGCGGCTTGGTGGGCTTGGACAACAGCGGCACGGTGACCGGCAGTTTCTGGGACACCCAGACCACTGGCCAGGCCACCAGCGGAGGTGGTGGCGCGGGCATACTCACCGCGGACATGATGAAGGCCCAGACCTTTATCGACGCCGGCTGGAACGCCAGCAACGTGGGCGGCGACGGAACCATCTGGCGCATCTATGAAGGCAACACCGGCCCGCTGCTGCGCAGCTTCCTGACTGCGCTGAACCTGGGCGACACCAGCTTGACCTACAACGGCAATACGCAGGCGGGGGCCACCACCGCTACCGCGGGCGTGTCGGGCATCAGCGCCATCGGGCGCAATGCCGGCAGCTACCGCACGGGCTATTACTCGAACCAGCAGGGCTACGACATCATCGGCGGCGGCCTGGACATTGCCAGGGCCGACCTGACGCTGAGCAGCAGCAATGTGACCAAGACCTATGACGGCACGCTCTCAGCCGCCGGCACGGCGGTGGCCGCGGCGGGCACGGCACTGCTGGGCGGCGACACCGCCAGCGGCGGCAGCTTTGCCTTTGCCGACAAGAATGCGGGCTCGGGCAACAAGACGGTGACAGCGGCCGGCGTGACGGTCAATGACGGCAATGGCGGCAACAACTACAACGTCAGCTATGCCGACAACACCACCAGCACCATCAACAAGGCCAACCTGACGTTGTCCACCAGCAACGTCACCAAGACCTACGACGGCACGACCAGCGCGACGGGTGCAGTTGTAGTAACGGCCGGCACGGTGTTCGCGGGTGACAGTGCCACGGGCGGAACGTTTGCCTTTACCGACAAGAATGCCGGCAGCGGCAACAAGACGGTGACGACAACAGGCGTGACGGTAGGCGATGGCGTGAACAACGCCAACTACAACGTCAGCTATGCCGACAACACCACCAGCACCATCAACAGGGCCAATGTGACCTTGTCCACCAGTGACGTCACCAAGACCTATGACGGAACGACTGGCGCGACAGGCGCGGTGGTGGTGACGGCAGGCACGGTGTTCGCAGGTGACAGCACCACCGGCGGAACCTTTGCCTTCACCGACAAGAATGCTGGCAGCGGCAACAAGACGGTGACGACAACAGGCGTGACGGTGGGTGACGGCGTGAACAACGCCAACTACAACGTCAGCTATGTGGACAACACCACAAGTACCATCAACAAGGCCAACCTGACGCTCACGACCAACAATGTCACCAAGACCTATGACGGTACCCTGGCCGCTTCCGGAACCGCGGCGGTAGCAAGCGGCACCGTGTTCAGCGGCGACAGCATCTCGGGCGGCAGCTTCGCCTTTACCGACAAGAACGCCGGCACGGGCAACAAGACGGTGACCACGGCAGGCGTGACAGTGGGTGACGGCGTGAACAATGCCAACTACAACGTCAGCTACGCCGACAACACCACCAGCACCATCAACAGGGCCAACCTGACGCTGACGACCAACAACGTCACCAAGACCTATGACGGTACCTTGGCCGCTTCCGGATCAGCAGCGGTAGCCGGCGGCACCGTGTTCAGCGGCGACAGCATCTCGGGCGGCAGCT
>Ga0209257_1004297_pt1 | contig 11202 bp, 9 predicted proteins | sample AraplaCvi_mCL_r2_FD_184277 | JGI IMG/M metagenome (GOLD analysis project Ga0209257, IMG submission 184277) | Arabidopsis root microbial communities from North Carolina, USA - plate scrape MF_Cvi_mCL_r2 (SPAdes) (version 2) | ecosystem: Host-associated > Plants > Roots > Endosphere | place: USA...
GGGCTGACGATCTACGTTCGCTAACCCTCCCCGGGGTCAGTAAAGCGGGGTGCGGAACACCGATGGTACTCGCGCCGCATCCCGCTCCATCCGCGAGCATACCGCGGCAGGCGTTCGGTACTCGTTACCTTTATAGGACGCCCCACGCGCGAAACCTCCCCCTCCCCGTCATTTCCCGCAAGCCAAGCTCGCCGACGATCCGGCGGGCTGCCTTCGGCCCAACGTCGAACGCCTTGGTGGACCATACCGGCCGAGACCAGCGGCATGGCCATGACCAACTCAACCAGTTCCGGCAGTTCCGACGAGGCGCGTCAGCCGGTCAGCTTCCGCTCCATCATCTGCCGCGCCAACGCCAGCCGGTCACTTCGAAGCGCTTCGTGCTCGCGTCAATGAACGGCCCGCCAACGCATCTCCGTTCATCGCGCCAACCATCCTCCATCAACCGGGATGACGGCACCATGCATGTAGCGCGACGCCGGCGCGAGCAGGAAAACGGCAGCATCGCCGATATCCTCGGGGGTGCCCCAGCGGCCAGCAGGAATGCGATCGATGATCGCAGCGCTGCGATCGACGTCCGTGCGAAGCGCCTCGGTGTTGTTGGAGACGATATAGCCAGGCGCGATAGCGTTGACGTTGATACCCTGGCTTGCCCATTCGTTGGCAAGAATCCGCGTGATGCCCAGCACCCCATGCTTTGATGCCGTGTAGGAGGCGACGCGAATGCCACCCTGGAAGGAAAGCAACGAGGCGATGTTGACGATCCGCCCGATGCGCTTTTCGTCAAGAAGCCTTCGGCCGTAGGCCTGGCTCAGAAGAAAGGCAGCCTTCAAGTTGAGGTCGATCACCTCGTCCCAGTCCGCCTCCGAGAGTTCGGCCGAGGCGGCGCGGCGAATGATGCCAGCGTTGTTGACCAATCCGTCCAGCGGGCCGCAACTCTCTGAGACGCGATCGATCAACTGCTTGACCGCATCGCCATCGGCAAGATCGCAGGCAAACGGCACAGCCCTGCCGCCCACTGCTTCGACCTTTTCGACCGTCTCGGTCATCGAAGAGCGCCCGACAGCAATCACCTCCCCGCCGGCCCGGCCGATCGAAATCGCTATGCCCTGGCCGATCCCGGTGTTGGCGCCGGTGACCAGCACGCGCCTCCCTTTGAGGCTGAAGGCGGAGAGATCGCTCATCGCAACGTCTCCATCGGCACCGGGTCAGCATCGGTGTAATCGACATTGTCGCCCGCCATCGCCCAGATAAAGGCGTAGTTGGAGGTGCCGCAACCGGAGTGAATGGACCAGACCGGCGACAGGACGGCCTCCTCATTGGCCATCACGATATGGCGCGTCTCGGAGGGCTCTCCGAGGAAATGGAAGACCCGTGCTGGTTCCGGCAGATCGAAATAGAGATACACTTCCATGCGCCGGTCATGGATATGCGCCGGCATGGTGTTCCACACCGAGCCTTTCTTCAATTCCGTCATGCCAACGACCAGCTGGCAGGTCTCGATGCCATTGGTGAACTGGAAGATCGAGCGTTCGTTCGATGTCTCCAGGCTACCGAGGTCGAGGCGCTTCGCGCCGGAGATCGTCATCAGCGCCGTCGGGAAGGCGCGATGCGCCGGCGCCGAAAGCAGATAGAACTTTGCCGGGTTCGCGCGATCGTCGGAGACGAGAACCACATCCTGTCCCATGCCGACATAGATCATGTCGCGCGCGCCGAGAGCATGGCTCTCGCTGGAGACCACGACACGGCCCGGCCCGCCGATGTTCACGGCAATCAGCTCGCGGCGCTCGAGAAAAGTCTTCGTCCCCATCGGCTTGATGGCTTCGAGCGTCAACTCGGTCTCGACCGGCATCGCCCCGCCGACCACCATGCGGTCGTAGTGGGTGTAGGTGAGATTGACGCGATCGCTCGCGAAGAGACCGGCGATGTGAAAGTTACGGCGCAGTTCGTCTGTCCCCATCGCGGCTGCGGCGAGCGGGTCGATGGCATGGCGGGATGAGAAATTGGGGATCGTCATCTCATGTCTTTCGTCGTTGCGGGAGGATCGGTTGATGTCAAAGCGGCACGCCACACATCAGCGTTACGGCAGTCCCCTGCTCCGACAGGAGCCGTCGGAGCGCCTCGACATCTGGCGCTGCGGGCAAGCGGGATAGTTTCCCCTCGCCACCTGCCGGGTCGGCCTGCGCGAGGACAGCGACGGCCAAGGTGCTGACGCCGACCGGAACAGTGGCGAGCAATTGAGGAACCACGGTCTTTGCGGATACCAGATTGGTATTCGGCGCCGCGATGTGGCAGCGCCCGTTGCGGGGAACCGACGAGCCGACATCGATCATGGCCGACAGGTCCGTCGCCGTGGTGACGACGGCACGACCAGCATCCTGTTCACGGACTTCGCCGGCGTCGCGTCCGATCGCAAAGCCGCCTTCGATGGTCTTAAGCGGCCGCGGCGTGTCGATGCGATGGAGCCTGACGTGAAAATCACCATCCCAGTAGAGCCAGGTCTCGACCGAGACATCGGCATAGGGCCGCCAGCGCGCATAGAGAACGTTGTCGGCGATCAGGGCCTCTTCGTTGGTTTCGCGCACGCGGAAATGCACGCCGTCGCCGCTGAAGCCAATCATGGATTCGAGCACAGAATTGTCGAACCGCCAGAGATCGTTTTCGATGCTGAAGCCGTAACGCGCCGAATAGGCGAACTTCGCATATTTCTCCGGCGCGAAGCGGATGAAGGTGTTCGCAGCACTTGTGTGCTGGCCACAGGAGAGCGCAACGGCGTCACCCGGCGGATTGGCGACCAGGAAGCCGATGTGACGCTGGGCTGAGACGGCCGGTCGCGGCGGGCAGACAGCTTCGTCGCTCGCCCAGAACGGATGGTCCTCCTGCAGCATGAGCGGAAGGAAGGCCTTCAGCGCCCAATAGGGCGATTGCGCGGAATTATAAGGTTCCGACATGATCAGGTTAGGATAGGCATAGCCGACGGGCATCACGCCGTCGCGCGCAGCAAAGGGCTGCTTTGCCCACCAGCGCAGATGACGCAGGAAGTATCCCTTCTGCTCGCCGAAGGGGATCGCTTCTTCGCCGACGAGCGCCATGGCGCCGAAGAGGCCGGCGATGGCAAAGCGATAGGTCATCGAGCGACCGAAGCAGAGCGCCGGCCCGTCATCGGCAAACCAGCGGGCCATGTCGCCCGCGATCAACCGGGCCCGCTCACAATATCTGTTCGTCCAGTCGGAACCATCGAGGGCCGCCAGGATCAAGCCATAGAAGTGGAAGGCGAAGGGAATGTAGTGATCAGCGCGGCGTGTATCGCCATCGTGATACCAGCCATCGCCGAGATAGAAGCCGTCAAGTTCGCGCCGGTACTTTTCGTCGGGCCTCCGGTCGTAGTCGACGCCGACGTGGCTCAGCCCCATGCCAACGAGCAGCCGGAAGAACTTCCAATTGTTGTCGCTGTATTCGCAGGCATGACCTTTCAGCAGATAGGCAGCGACATTGCGCCGTTCGGCCTCAGACAGGGGCGTCCAGAGCTTGTCCGGCACGAGTTTTAGCGCGAAACCGATCGCTGCCAGTTCCACCAGGCGCTGGCTGCGGTCGAAGCATTCGCCCCAATATTCCTGGTGTCCCGGATCGCAGCCGTTAGCGAGGCCGCGGGCGATCGGCGCCCAATCGATCCACGTCGCCCCGCCGATGTGCGCCGGCGCCAGGCCCCAGAGCAATCGGGAGTAGCCTTCCATGTCGGCGGATTCCTGGTCGAAATGCGCGGCGTGCGCATCGAGGCGGATGCGCGCACCGCCCGGAGACCGGTACTTTTCGACCGGCTCTACCAGCGCCCTAAGCGCTTCCTCGACATCGGCGCGGTTTTTGAGCGGATTGCCTGCCCAGGGTTTGAACAGGGTTTCGGCGAAGATCGTATCGGACATGTGAAAAGGCTTCCGTTCGGACATTGATGCGCGGGAACAGTGAGCTCCCCGCGCAGCTCGGCAAAGTGGAGCGGATGCTCAGGCCTTGAGGATGCGGTCGGCCGCCGAGATGAGCTCGCTGCCCGCATCCATCGGCGACAGCTGCCCGAAAGCCACCTTGTCGGCGAGCGGCCGGAAGACACGCTCGTCCAGTTCACCGGCGCCAAGCGGTACGGCCGGCGGGTAGGTGCCGACCCGGTCCGCGATGCTGTTGACATAATCGACGGTCTTCTTCGCGGTCGCATCGATCGACGGGAGGACTGCCGCCTGCACGTCGGTGTTCACCGGCACGCCTCGCTCGACCTGAAGGATCTTGCCGGCCTCCAGATCGTTGACGAAGAAGTCGATGAACTGCGCCGCGAGCTCCGGGTTTTTCGCCGTGCTGGCGATCGACCAATGCAGACCGGGACGGTAGAAAAGACCGGAAGGGCCGCCGGTAGCACTGACCGGCAGCGATGTGATGTCGAGTGTGCTCTTGGAGATCTTCTGGAAGGCCGGCAGTTGGTTGGAGAAGGCAATGGCCATGACCGCGTTACCGGTTGCCAACGGGTTGCTGTCGACCAGCACCTTGTCCAGCGCCTGAACCTCGGCGGAAACGCAGCCGCCGTTCTTGGTGAGGCTTTCCCAATAGCCGAACCAATCAGCGGCGTCGCTCGCCTCGTAACCGAGCTTTCCGGCCTCGGTGTAGAGCTTCTTGCCGCGCTGATGCAAAAACGCCTCGAAAGCGAATATGTAACGCGACGCGTTTCCAACCGCCCAGACGTTCTTCTTGCCCATCGCCTTGGTGAGGTCGATAGAGAGCTTGGCGAAGTCATCCCAGGTGGTCTTTGCTGAAGGCGCTGGAAGCCCGGCCTTTGCCACCGCATCCGCGTCGTAGATCATCGCGAAGGCGTTCAGCGATAGCGGCATGCCGGTGACCTTGCCGTCGACCGTTCCAAGATCGAGAACGCCCGGCACCAGCTTTTCGGTGCGGATCACCTTGCCGAGATAGTCGTTGAGCGGCAGGTTGGTGGATCGGCGGCTATAGTCGGCAAAGCGGCTCGGCTCGAGCTGGAAGATATCCGGCGCATTGCCGCCGGCGATCATCGTCGTGAGCTTCGCCCAGTAGTCGCTGCCACCTACCTCGCCGACGATCTTCACACCGGGGTGTGCGGCTTCAAAAAGCTTGGCTGCGCCCAGCGTGCGCTCGGCGCGGCTGGGTGTGCCCCACCAGTAGAGGCGCATGGAATCTTCCGCGAAGGCGCGGAAGGCCGGCATCGTCGCGAGCGTGGCGCCGGCGCCGAACAGTGCAGCGTTGCGCAAGAAATGGCGTCTGTTGATCATGTTCTCCTCCTCCATGATGTGTTTTGAGATCCCGTTTGTTAGATCATTGGCCGATGCGATCGCCGGCCTCGTCGAACAGGTGGCAGTTCTCCACGGCAATTCGGACTTCCAGCGTGGAACCGGCGCTGATCGCGCGTTGGCCGTCGAGGGCGACCGTCAGCGACTGCCCGTCGGAAAGGCGACCGTAGACAATGGTCTGGCCGCCGAGATGCTCGACATGAACGACCGTTAGCGTGCCGAGTTCGAGCCCGCCGGCTCCATCGATTCCAATGTGTTCGGGCCGGAGGCCCAGGCTGAGCTTTGCACCAGCCGCAACACGCTCCTCCATCGGCAGTCGCGCTTGCCGGCCGGCAAAGTGGACCGAAACGCCACCATCGCGGACGTCGCCAGCGACGACGTCGAGGAAATTCATCTTGGGCGAGCCGATAAAGCCGGCGACGAACCGGTTGGCGGGCCGATTGTAGATCTCGAGCGGCGTGCCGTGCTGCTCGATGACGCCGGCGCGCAAGACGACGATGCGGTCGGCGAGCGTCATCGCCTCGACCTGGTCGTGGGTGACGTAGATCATCGTCGCCCCGATGTCCCGGTGGAGCTTGGCAATTTCGACACGCGTCTGAACCCTCAGCTCCGCGTCGAGGTTAGAGAGCGGCTCGTCGAACAGGAAGATCTTCGGGTCGCGAACGATCGCCCGGCCGATCGCGACGCGCTGCCGCTGGCCGCCGGAAAGCTGCTTCGGCTTGCGGTCGAGCAGATGGGTAATCTGCAGGATGTCGGCCGCCTTGCGCACGCGCTTGTCGATCTCTGACTTCGGCATCTTTGCCGTTTCGAGGCCGAAGGACATGTTCTTGTAGACGCTCATGTGCGGGTAGAGCGCATAGGACTGGAAGACCATGGCGATTCCCCGCTCGCTCGCCGCGGTCTCGTTCATGCGCTCGCCGCCGATCGAGAGTTCGCCGCCGCTGATCGGCTCCAACCCAGCAATCATGCGCAAAAGGGTCGACTTGCCGCAGCCGGACGGGCCGACGAAGACCACGAATTCTCCGGAACTGATCGCCAGGTCGACGCCACGGATGATGTCGAGATTGCCAAAGCTCTTCTTGATCTTGCTCAAAGCCAGCGTCGTCATCGTTTTCGTCCCTATCTCTCAAATTCCGTGTGTCAGCGCTTCATGCCGGTTGTCGCGATGCCTTCGATCAGCAGTCGCTGGAACAGGATGAAGAGAATGAAGATTGGCAGCACCGTCAGCGTCGACATGGCGAAGAGTGAGCCCCAGTCGGACGTCCCGGTGGAGTCAACAAAGGTGCGAAGGCCGAGTTGGGCGGTGTATTTCTCGATGTCGTTCAGGTAGATCAGCGGCGCGAAGAAATCGTCCCAGGTCCAGATGAACGAGAAGACTGCTGCCGTCGCGAGCACCGGGGTGGAGAGCGGCAGGATCACCTTCAGGAAGATGCGCAGCGGCCCGCATCCGTCCATGATCGCCGCCTCGTCGAGCTCTCGCGGGATGCCGCGGAAGAACTGCACCATCAGGAAGATGAAGAATGCGTCGATCGCGAGGAACTTCGGCACCGCGAGCGGCAGGATGGAGTTCACCCAGCCGAGCTTGAGGAACAGCACATATTGCGGGATCAGTACCGCATGTTGCGGCATCATCAACGTGCCGAGCATCAGCGTGAACCAGAAGCCGCGTCCCTTGAAACGCAAGCGCGTGAAGGCATAGGCCGCCATCGAACAGGAAAAGAGGTTGCCGACGACGACCAGCAGCGAAATCACCAGCGAATTGAAGAACATCCAGCCGAAGCTGACGCTGAGGCCACTCCAGCCGCGACGATAGGCGTCAACCGTGGGATCGGTCGGGATCAGCCCTGTCGAGGTGAAGATCTCGCTGTCCGGCTTGAAGGAACTCGCGACCATCCACAGCAGCGGATAGAGCATCAGAAAGCTGACCGCGACCAGCAGCGCGTAAAGCAAAGCGCGCGTCCACGGCGATACGCTGGGCTCGGCAGCGTCGGCACGCGGCCTGATAGTGGTCGTCGAAAGAGCGGCATCAGTCATCGTAGTGTACCCAGTACCTGGCCGTCAGGAATGACATGGCGGTGAAGAAGGCGATGATGAGCACCAGGACCCAGGCCAGCGCCGAGGCATAGCCGAAGCGGAAATTGGTGAAGGCCTCCTGGTAGAGATAGAGCGTGTAGAACAGCGTGGAGTCGATCGGGCCGCCGGTTCCGTCACTGATGACAAAGGCCGAGGTGAAGGCCTTGAAGGCATCGATCGTCAGGATCACGGCATTGAAGAAGATCACCGGCGTCAGCAACGGCAGGGTGATCTTGAAGAACTGCCGGGTTTTACCCGCGCCATCGATGCTGGCCGCCTCGTACATGTCCTGCGGGATCTGCCGCAGGCCGGCAAGAAAGATGATCATCGACGAGCCGAACTGCCAGACGGCCAGGAGAACGAGCGTATAGAGCGACGTCGAAGGGTTCGAAATCCAACTTGGCCCCTCAAAGCCGAAAAGCATGTTAAGCGCCTGATTGAGCAGACCGTCGCCGGCAAAGACCTGCCGCCAGAGCACCGCCACGGCGACGCTGCCGCCGACCAGCGACGGTAGGTAAAAGATCGCACGGAAGAACGACAGGCCTTCAAGCCCCCGGTTCAACGCCACTGCCACGGCCAGAGCAAAGATGAGCTTCAACGGCACCGACAGAAGCACGAACGTGAAGGTCACGTTCATCGCGGTCCAGAAGCGCGGATCGTCGGTGGCGATGCGCACATAGTTTTCCGCACCCACCCAGTTGGCCGCGCCAAGACCGCTATAGTCGGTCAGAGACAAATAGAATGATGCGACCGCGGGGCCGAGCGTCAGGAGAAAAAAGCCGACAAGCCACGGCGCCAGAAAGCCGTAACCCGCTAGACTGTCTCCGAATTTGAATCGCCCGCCCGCAACCGGCCTCTCCGTTGTCCCCAATGTGGACATTGTACCTTCTCCAACCATGCCCGGCTCCTCCCGAGGAACCAACATCTATCGCCAGAAATTTTTCCCGTCAATAAAAAGTTTCGTAGTTGACGAAATTATCGTAATCAGCGAAAACGTCACGAAACCAACGTGAGGCTTATCAAATGCGCATAGAACGAAACAGCTACTTCAGCGCGGTCGAGATGGTCGGCCAACGCCCCAATCGCAATCGCCATCAGCAGGCTCTTGAGCGCTGCACTGCCAAACTGCTCCAGACCATGCCGATCATTGGGCTGCGCAATCCGAAAATCGGGCTGCCGGATCAGACCTGGAGCTTCTGCGGACCCTATGATTGGGTCGTGAGCTTTCATGCTGGCCAGCTCTGGCTTGCGCTGCAGCTGACCGGCGACCCTCGCTTCCTGAACGCCGCCCGCGCTCGCCGTTCTGTGTTTCGTGACATCTTGCGCCTTCGCGATGCCCAAGACCACGATCTCGGCTTCCAGTTTTCGTTGAGCTGCGTTGCCGAATGGCTGCTGACGGGCGACCAGGAAGCACGCGATCTCGCTCTTGAGGCAGCAGGCAGGCTGCTTGAGCGCTACCGGCCGGATGGACAATACATCCAGGCCTGGAACGCTCGCTCGATCCACGGCGGCATTCGCTCCGAATTCGTCAATGGGCGCGTCATCGTCGATACGATGCAAAACCTCGCACTGCTGCACTGGGCCCATCGCGAGACCGGTCGCTACGATTTTGCCGAGGCCGCCAACGGCCACGCCGCAACGACCCTGAAGCACCTCGTTCGGGCCGATGATACGAGCTTCCATACGTTTCTGTTCGACCCGGCGAGCGGCAAGCCGCTGCGCGGCGAGACCCACCAGGGCTACGCAGACGATTCCTGCTGGTCGCGCGGCCAGGCCTGGCTGATCCATGGCTATGCGCAATGTGCAGCAACGACAGGCAACCCGACCTTCACTGACGCGGCCAGGCGATTGGCGGCGAAGGCAGAAGTGCTGATGGGCGACGACGACGTCCCTGTCTGGGACTATTCGGTGCCTGATGCCAAGACCGCGCCGCGCGACAGCTCTGCCGGCGCCATCATGGCCGCCGGTGTCTTCATCCTTGCCGGGCTCTGCGAACCGGAAGAAGCCTCGCGCTGGCATGCCTTCGGCGATCGCCTGATCGGCGGCCTGCTCGACAGCTGCGACCTCACCAAAGATCCCAAGGCCGAAGGCTTGCTCGCCCATGGAGCCGCCCATGCGAGCGCCGGCTATTCCGATGCCATGCTGCCCTATGGCGACTATTATTTCATGGAGGCACTGATGCGCTCGCTTGGGCACACGCGCTTCTTCTGGTAGTGGACGATCATGACCATGCAGCCGCGATCAATCTCGCCCACTCCGGCCAGATAGGACCTTCGTCGAAATGGATGACGAATCAAACGCCCCGACACTCAAGGATATCGCCGACGCCGCGGGCGTTTCGGTCGCATCCGTATCGAAGGTGCTCAACAATCGCGGCGGCGTCGGCGACGAAAGCCGGCGTAAAATTCTCGACCACGCGGAGCGGCTGGGATACCAGGTTCGGGCCGCCCGCTCGCTGATCCGCGCCGGCGTCGAGAGCACGGTGCTGGTGATGCCGGCGCAGTTCTATGCGAGTTCGGCCTTCTACGAGGACGTCATTCAAGGCGTCCTCTCCGAGGCCAGCACAAGCTCGCTTAGGATCGACGTCAGGCTCGTCTCTCTCGATGCGGAGATCGCAATCGGGGAAATCACCGACATTCTGCGCGACATCCGGCCGGGCGCCCTCGTCCTGCTCGGCATGGACCATCCCGTCATGATCGATAGGATCGTCGACAGCGGCATCCCTGCCGTCATCATCAACGGCATGGACCGGACCATGCGGCTCTCGTGCGTGCTGCCAGACAACTGGTCTGCCGGTTGGCTTGCCGCGCAAAGGCTGCTCGCGGCCGGCCACCGCGAAATCGTGCACGTGACAATACCCCATCGTCTGTCGCTAAGGCGACGGCTCGAAGGTTTCCGCGTCGCTCTGGAAGAAGCCGGCATCGTCTTCGATGAAAACAGGCATCTCTTCGATCTCGGTGGCATGGGCCTGCAGGAGCCCGATACGACTCCAGCGATACGGCAGGCGTTGCAGCAGGGACGCTTCACCGACACGACCGCATTCTTTTGCAGCACAGATCTGATCGCGATCAACGTCATGCAGGCTCTCGAAGCCGGCAGCCATTCGGTTCCGGATGATTTCTCGATCATCGGTGTCGATGATATCGCGATCGCCCGGCACAGCCGCCCACCGCTAACGACGATGCGGATCGACCGGGGCGAGCTTGGCCGCGCCGGCATCCAGCTCCTGCTGGAGCGGATCAACGATCCGGAAATCAATGTGCGCCGGGTCAATCTCGGCGTCCGCCTGGTGGAACGCGCCTCTGTTGCTGCGCCAAGGAAGCAGCATGAATGTTGAACGAGCGTGAAGCGCAGCACGTCTAAGTCGATGCCGATGCGACCTACCCTCGCTCTCGAACTACCAGCGCCGATCCCATTCCGCCCGTCCGAAGCAATCGGGCAGGACGCGGCATTTCGCAAAAAGTATCAGATTTCACCGAGTGAATTCCGTCACCGACATCGTTGAACAGTGCAGAGCATGCGACGCACCGACTGTGACGATCGGATGTCGTGGCAGTTATCCCTCTAGCGGGTCCGACTATTTCCGTTGGCCCGCCGGGCGGCAATCACGCGCCCTTCCATAGCAGCGGCCGTGGCGCGAAGCCGAGTTTTTCCTTCGCTCGCGCGTTCGCGGCACCGGTCAGATGGGTGTGGTAGTAGACCGCTTCCTCGCCGGCCGATTTCAGCGCGTCCTCCACACTGACCCGCCCCGGCTCCGATGCATCAACCCATCGAGCGAAAGCCGGGAGCCATTTGGCGACGGGCATCGGGTCGTCGTCGACGATATTGTAGA
>Ga0209257_1004310_pt1 | contig 11180 bp, 10 predicted proteins | sample AraplaCvi_mCL_r2_FD_184277 | JGI IMG/M metagenome (GOLD analysis project Ga0209257, IMG submission 184277) | Arabidopsis root microbial communities from North Carolina, USA - plate scrape MF_Cvi_mCL_r2 (SPAdes) (version 2) | ecosystem: Host-associated > Plants > Roots > Endosphere | place: USA...
GTGCCGCCGGTCTTCCGGGGCGCGCCCCGGAAGACCGGCGGCGTCGCTAAACTGGGGAAAATTCAAACGGCACTTCTGGGGAGTATTCATCCGGTATCGACAGTCCTGAAACAGGGTAGCTCACGACTCTATGTCGACGAGACCACGGCTCCGGTGCTGGATCCCGGGCGCGGCAAGACAAAGACCGGCTATCTCTGGGCCGTGTTGCGCGACGACCGTGGCTGGAATGGGCCTGCGCCGCCGGGCGTGGTGTTCCATTATCGGCCTGGGCGTAACGGCGAATATGCCGCAGAAATCCTCGACGGCTTCAACGGCACGATCCAGGTGGACGCCTATGGCGGCTACTCCCACCTCGCCACGCCCAAACGCACGGGCGGCAATCCATTGCGACTGGCCTTCTGCTGGTCGCATGGCCGCAGAAAACTGATCAAGGCTCAGCCGAAGAAGGGGTCGCCCATCGTCGACGAGGCGCTGTTGCGCATCGCCGCCCTCTACAAGATCGAGGACAGCATCCGCGGTTGTGATCCCGATCATCGCCGGGCCGTCCGCCAGAACCTGTCCCGCCCGCTGGTGGACGAGTTCTTCACCTGGCTTGCCGCTCAGGCCAAACGCGTCTCGCGCAAGTCCGACCTCGGCGAAGCCATGGCCTATATGCTCAAACGCCAGGATGGCTTTAGTCTGTTCCTCGACGATGGCCGCGTCGACATCGACTCCAACCTGGTCGAAAACGCGATCAGAAGTCCGGCCATGAACCGCCGCAATGCGCTCTTCGCCGGCCACGATGAAGGCGGCCGTAACTGGGCGCGATTTGCCAGCCTGATCGGCACATGCAAGATGAACGGCGTTGAACCCTACGCCTACCTGCGCGATCTCTTCACCAGACTCGCCAGCGGCCACCTCGCCAAAGACATCGACGCCCTCATGCCCTGGGCCTATGCGCAACGGATCAGCGCCTCACAATGAGCTCGTCCGGGACTCCCCGATGAGCTCACGGGACCTTCGCAAGCGATCGACATCACCGTTGCAACCGAAAAATCAATGGGGCGGAGACGCCGCATACGCTCAGGCAGTGGATCGCGAGTGTCTTCCATTCCGGCAACGAAGCTCGGACGTTTCCTCAAACGTCATGTCAGTGAGGAGTTTGAAGTGTCGCTTCGCAGCCACGATAACCTGGCCGGGCACTGGGTAAGCCACGTCCTGGTGTGCATGAAAATGCTCTGTTTCGAAGATCGTGCCGCCGGGAATTGGTCTGCGCCCCGAGATCAGTTCGCAACTTAGACACATGTTTGTAATCTGATTGTCGTAACCGGCCGATTGCTACCGCGGAGATTTTGCTTTGATGCGGGCGATAAGTTCTTCGTCGTCGACAAAGCTGTCGAGGAAGTCGTTCCATTCCTGAGTTGAGCGGCGAGCATAGGAGAGCATTTGTTCCAGCTCCTCCATGCCGTCGTCTGTCAGTGCGATGACGGATTCGTCCTCGCCGTTGTAGACACTGATGATACTGCCGTAGGTCAGGTTGTCATCGTTGCTGACGATCGCCCGAAGAAGCTCTGGATCCTCGCCAAGAATTTCGGCGACATATTTGATGGTGCGGACATAAGTGACTGTTGCCATCAAGCGGCCTCGGCGCAGATGACGGCAACCGGTGCCCAATTCCATGGGAGCAGTTCGTCGAGCCTATTGATCTTGTGATCGTGGATGCGATCGAGCACGTCGGCCAGATATGCCTGCGGATCGACGCCGTTCATCTTGGCCGTCTCGATGATCGTCATGGCGCGTGCCAGCGTCTCCGCGCCGGTATCGGCACCAGCAAAGAGCCAGTTCTTTCTTTTATGCAAATCTTTGCATAAACGGAAGAATAGCCTATTTGCCGGAAATGCAGGGGGCGGAAGGACTTGGGCCACACTCTCTACGCTCATCCAGTCCGCCAAGATGAACGAAGTTGATCCGCTGGCCTGGCTGACGCAGACGCTTGAGCGTATCGCCGCAGGTTGGCCATCAAGCGATCTCGACGCTCTGATGCCCTGGAACTTCAAGAAGTAACGGCCTCACGTCACCGCTTACAAATAGTCGACGCTATCATCGGACGGTTGTTCTTCAATTTGCAGACTGTTGCGAGCGCCGTGCGATCCAGAAATCCCACAACGAGCGTATCGGCATATACGAGCTGGCTTCGCGCCGGAGATGCCTGGCGCAATGGTGACGAGGTGACTGCACGCCAGCACATGCATAATGCCGCTGCAATCGATCCGCACTACGCGCCGGCTCTTTCCTCGCTTGCGCTGATGTACGCCTACTGGCGGTTCAGTGCACCATCGCAGGATACGGATGGTGAACGCAAGCAGCTTTCGATTCAGTACGCCCAAAGGGCACTGACAAGCGGCAAGAGCGATCCCTTCGTGCTGACAAGCGTCGCGGCATGCTTTCTATTGGCCGGCGCGATCAAGGACGCGTTGCGTCACTCTGAAATCGCCGCCGCCATGAGCCCGCGCGACATCAATGTCCAGGTGGTGAGAGGCATGATCCTTTCCTATGCGGGCCGCCACGATGAAGGGCTCTCCCTCGTTCAGCGTGCATGTAGCTTCGAGCCCTTGTTGCCACCGACGTTCGTCTCCAGCTTGGGGGACTGCTACTATCTCTCCCGTGAATTTGGATTGGCCCTGGAAGCTTACCGATCGCTCATCGATCCTCCGCCGTTCTTTCGGCTAAACGAGGCAGCGTGCCTTGCTCAGCTTGGCAAGACAGACGAGGCAAGCAGTGCCCTGAACCAACTGCCCAGCGGTTTTGATGCCGTCCTATATGCACACATCACCGCGGAGATCTGCGCCTCGAACAGGGACGCCGACCTCTGGACTGACGGGCTACGTCGCGCTGGAGTTGCCGTCTGACTGGCTGCAAAAACGACATTGTCCCCGGACCGATTCCGTTCAAGGCGCACGTATGCCAATTTCGGCATCGGTTACGGCATCCAAGAAAACCGACATTTTCTGTCCACAACTTGCCGTTTGCCCCTTGGCAATCGGCCGGTGGCATTTTCATTGGAGAGGCGCAATTACCCTCCAAGCAGATGAGCCAACTCGACAATCTTAGTGCCACTGACCTCGAGCGTGACTCGGTTGTTGAGTAGACCACGGATAACCGAGCGGAGCCCTTCTACATCGTCCTCATTGATCAAGCGGTAGCCCTGCTCGACCAAATTTTGGTGAAGCGCCTGATCGACCGCCAGATAGTCTTCTCGCGCGATCTCGCTGAATACGCTCACGAGAAAATCCGGCTGTTTGGCGATGATCTTGAAGCGAACCGACTGCATTTCGTCGAGTACGAAGCGTGCCGCCTCGAAATCTGCCTCCCGGATGTTTCGTCTCGCGGTCAGCAGTAAGCGTTCGTGACGCTCGATCTCGTCGGTATCGGCCATCGATCGGATGTCGTCGAAATCGGATTCGGCTGATTCCACCTCTCGATTCAGAACCCGTTCTACGTTCTCTGGGTCTATCTTCAGAAGTGCGACCTCCTGCCGAATCTTGCGGGCTTCCTCCGTTACTGATCGATGAGTGTCGGCATCAACTGAGCTTGAGAGCGCCGCGTGCTGGTCCTCGATCCGATTTTTCAGGTCGTTCATGTTCCCGGATCTGTCCGAAATCAGATCGGTCAGCCCTTCCAGATCTTCTTCTGCTCTAGCAAGTAGCGACGACGCGACCTGAGACCCTTGCTCCCCTTCGAAATTGATATGTCCACCTTCGACGAAGTAAAGAGCAGGCGCGTCGATCAGACGGCCGATCTCAGGTATCTCGACGTCGAAACTCAAGGTGCCATTGTCACTCATTTTCCAATGAACGATCAGCTCGGATCCGCGCGAGATGCGCTCGCCACGGGTTAGATCGGTCGACGCCTGTAATCTGAAGTCACCGATGTGAAGATTCTTCTCAGGATCATCTACGCCGGTCGCCATGTCGAAAAATTCGAAGTTCAGCGAATCCTCTGTGCCGCCCCGCAGCGTCTTGCCTGCTCTGAATTTCTGCTTCCCCTCCGCTGGAAGGGGAGTTCCCTTCGCGACCACGGGCATGAGCCTATTGCGTTCATACCCCACGGTTCCGACCTGGGTTTTGACCGCGAGCGTGTACGTCATCGGGATGCTGGCTGCGCCTGCAGGTGCTCTAGCAACCACAATTTGCCTTGAAAGAGCTGCAATCGGCAACCCATCGCGGCCAGAAACGACGACTTTGAACTTGTTGTCCCCGTCGTGCCGTAGGTCGAGGGGGAGACGGAGAGGGCCATCAATGGCGGTTCTCCCGGTGCTCCTGCCGCTTTCGTCAGTGACTTCGATCCAGTAGCGGCCGGTGTGACTCTCGCTTGGTTTCACACTTAGCTTTGCTGTCGTGGTCGTTACGCGGGTCGGGAAATCAAAAAGCAAATTGATCTCTCCGCTAGCCTCCTCCCTTACGCGTGCGGCCTTCCTAGTGGATTGCTCATCGTTCCAAACCCGGCTTTCGGCGAAGATCGCAGCGCCCATCGCGACAGCGGTCATCGGATCGAGCGTCTGTTCGACCTCGATTGCAAGCTCGGCCTGAAGCATTTCCCTGATCAGGGGCATCTTGGAGGGGCCGCCGATCGGTACGATTTTGCTGATGTCCTCGGCCCGGTAGCCATTATCGGTGATGATCTTTCGACAAAGTGCGATGGTGGCCTCAACTCTGTCTCGAATGACTGTGACGATGGAATCGCGCGTGATGTCGATGCCGAGGAAGATCTCCGATCTGTCCTCATCGATCATTCTGACGTCATCCTCGCTGGCGAAGATTGACGCAGAATTGGACGCTGACAGCTGGATTTTCGCCCGCTCGATGGCGTGATGTGAGATGGTTGTCAGATGACGGTATTTGTCTTCCTTCTGGAAGTGCTCCGGGAGATTGAAGTTGTCGATAAGCCAAGGCCTAACGATGCTGTCGAATATCCTCCTGTCGAAATCTCGGCCGCCCAGCATGTTGATGCCTTCATGTGCGATGACGTTGACAGCGCCGCCGGTGCTGATTACCAGCGCGACGTCGAAGGTTCCGCCGCCAAGGTCGTAAATAAGGAAAACACCGTCCTTCACTGCCGACTTCGCGATCACCGCGATGGCCGCGGCGACCGGTTCCTGAATGAGGCTAACTTTGTCGAGGCCGGCAGCTCTGGCTGCTTTTAACGTCGCCTCGCTCTGCATCTGATTAAATGCGGCGGGGATCGTGATGACAGTTCCTTCGATCGGCTGGCCGCCCGACTCTGTATTTGCTTGAGCTACCAACGTGCGAACGATTTCGGCGCTGCACTCTTCTGGCGTCCACTCCTCATCATTGATTCTGACGGGGCTCTTGGTCCCCATCAGGCGTTTGAAGCCTGAAGCCACGCTCCTAGGGGACGTCACGGTTCGGTCATACGCGCTCTTCCCGACAAACCGGTGGCCGCGCCTGTCGATATAGATGACGCTCGGCAGCACATCGCCTCCGTCGGCAGCCTTGAAGAGGCGAAGTTGGCCGTCGAGATAACCGACGACTGCAGAGTTCGAGGTACCAAGATCGATTCCGAGATACATGTTGTGCGTCCGTCTTTCTTAAACCGGATTGTCCAGTAAAACCCTGCCGGGCAGAATTACCCGCATGTCGCTGATGACTGCAGGCTCTAGTGTCTTGGAGACGATTAGCCCTTCTTCCGTGGCAAACTCGTCGAGATTATCCGCCGAAGCAGGAGATCCCGGACCGAACAATTCGCCATCGAATGTCACGAGCTTAAGACTGGCCTCGGTTGCCAGAGTTTGGAGCTGAAGTTCAGCATATCTGATCTGCGAGGCAAGGCGCGCTTTCTCGCCGCCGTCGATGGACTCGATCACCTTATTGAAGCGTTGGATAAGCTTCCATTGCTCGACACAAAGCCGCGCCATGACGCTGAGTGACTCCGCGGTCCAACTCATCACCAGCTCCTCGACAAGTTTGCTGCTTCCTGTTGAAACTGGGCGGTTCGGCCCACGGCCTCACGCTCGACGCTACTGAGATCGCTGCCACGGTACCTGAAATTGGAGCATCGATTATTGTAGTCGTCGACCAGCGCATTGAATTTGTCGACTGCGGCGTTGGTGGCTGTCGTCGTTCTGAGCAAATCGAGACGACGGTTTTGATAAACGCAGTATCGGATTTGCTGCTTAGAAAGTGTTAGGCTTACGCCAATGGGCGGGACGCTTTCCTGAAAGTCATCGACGGTAGGGGTATGGGTAGTCTTGCTGGTGGTCGTAGTGGATGGCGTGTAGCTACTACGGGGAGCAGCGCTTTTCTTATTTTCCGCGAGGATCGCGGGAACGATGATGATGGCAGCTATCCCGGCAATCCATGCCCACTTGACTCGTTTTTTACGCCTCGCCTCAATGCAGAGTTCGAGCATGTTGGAGAATTCCCGTCGCACAGTGTTTGGCGCGACTGCGACAATCCCCTGAAGCTGCTCGATCATCCAGGACAGGTCTCTTGAGTTTTTTTCGAGATCTGAAATTTTCCAGTTCTTGAAAACCGTGCCTGCATCATCCTCCAGCCTCACGACCATTTCGTCGTCGACGAACGTTCGGAAGCGCTCTAGAACGAACTGCGTGAGGAGGTAGCTGACTTCCGGATCGCCATGATCGTTGTTGCAGGTCAGCGCCAGATCTCGCAGTACGTTCACCCCAACGTTCGGATTTCCGTTGCCTGCGATGAAACTATTCGTAGCCCTGACCAATGCCCCGACAGGATCCGACGATCCCGCGTTCAAACCTTGTGCCTTAAGGGCCTGCGAAAACTCGAAGTAATGAGACTTCGCCTCATCGCACGCGTTGTACAGTGGTTGGAAAAGCTCGAGGTCCTTTTGCTCCTTAATGAGGTCGTCGAGATCATTGAGGTCCTTCTCGGCAACCTTTGTAAGCTCCTGATATGCGATGAAGCAGGTCAGGAGTGCTAAGGCGAGCTTTCTCGCATCTTCGTAGCGATCTTCGTCGTTGGCAAGGTAAAGGGTAAACGCCCGCGCTTTCTGGAAAAGTGCCTTAGAACGTGGTTCAGTTAGGCCGCGAGAGACATAGGATTGGGAAACCGGCCCTAGCAGCTCCATCCATTCCAGCATCAGCTTGTGGATCTTCGCAACCGAAGCCTGGATCTGGATCGGCTGAGATTTCCCCGTCTCTACCGCCTCGTCAAGCTCCTCGGCTATCCGGGAAAGCGCCGCCTCGTTTTGTTTCTCATATTCCTTCACCATTAGGGTGAGGAACGATGACGGTGACGCTTCCGAACTGTTCCCGTCAACAAGTGTTCGGATCGCATCCCGAGACGCCACGGACATTAGCAGACTCGCTGTTGCAGTAACTGCGTGAAGCTCCTTGACATCCTGAAGTGCGATCAGGAAATTCTTCCAATCAGGAGCTGGGAAGCCGCTTGCCCTCCGTCCTGAGACGAGGAAATCGAACAGGGGATCGTTCTCAATAGAATTCCATGCGGTCAACAAGACACTGACCACATCGATGCTGGCCCCCTCCCGCCCGCAAAGGTCTGCAATTAGGTTGGCTCGTGCAAGCTCGGGAAGCATCTCCACGGATTGGAGTAGCGCGCCGCTCGGAAGGTCGTGTCGCTGTTTGAGGACTCGCTCTATTTGCGCCTGGCTAAGCTCCGGCAGCCATCCAAGTTCTTCAGCCAACCGAAGCCTCGGGGTAACTAGGGCTTGCTGAGCCTTGTGGAGATCGGATTCCCGAACAGTTCCTTCGAACTGCGCTTCCTCCAAAAACTCGGAGATTTCCGAGGCCGTAGATGTATAGGAAGCGCCCAATAAACAGAATGCGTTGGTGGAAAGGGCGAAGACTTCTGACTTCATTTTGTCTCTGATGCAGCGAAACAAACGGTTGTAGTTGACAAAGCCTCGCACAGAGAACCAATGATTTAAAGGGGGATTTTCGCATTTAAGTAGAAATTATCGCTTGCTAGGAGAGGGTACCGAAAGTGAAGCAAGTTTGAGCGATGAGATACTGACTCTATTTTGTATCGTGCCAATATTCTTCGCGCGGAACCGATGACGCGGCAAAGGCGAGGGCGAGTTCAAAGGAAGCGATAATGGTCACCATTCTTGTTCAACCGCTGACAGAAGCCGAAAAAAAACATCGGGAGCTTCTGCTTGCTTCCGATGAGTACAAGGACCTCTACCCGTATCGGCGTCAAAACATAACGACGAAGCTGCAACAGAGGCTGGGGCGCAGACATCGAAAGATCGATCTGAAGTGGAGTAGTCCACCGTCGAGTGGCACGTTACGGTTGCTACAGCAGCCGGTTCTTGAGTGTATCGACATGGAGTTGAGCGGGTAGATGATGCCTCGAGTAAAATTTTCGGCCGTGTTTGTCGCCGCAATCTTCGTAGTGGGAAGCGCAGCCGCCCAGAGTGCAACCGAGTATTTCAGGGTCGCATTTAAAGAGAATTCCGCAGGTCGGTATTTGGAAGCCATTGAGCTATACAAAGAAGGTCTGAAGCTGGATCCTAAAAATTATCGGGCCCACGCAGAACTCGCGAAAATTTATAAGGAGAAGTACTTTCCCGATGAGCTGGTATACGAGCGCCTCAAACTCGTTAGCGAGCTAGCGGCGTCGGAGCCGATAGGTATGAAGGCCCTCGCCGAGAAAAACATCCTCGCGAGAAAGATTGCGCAGGAAAGAGAACCAGCCGCAGAGCGTCGAACTTCGCTGCCTCAGTTCATCCATACTTTCCATTCCCTAGAAGATGGAACCAAGTTTTGCTTCAGGATTGTGGATTTCTCATTGATCGGCGACAGGGACGTTTATGGGATCAACAGAGACAAATCCTTTATGCTCTTGAAACTGTGGACGCTGGATAGCGCGCAGAAGATGAGCGAGTCAGAGCAAAGGTATCAAGTCTCTTGGACGAATTGGCTCGGCCAACCCACCTTTCTCTTAGAGGCCACTCATCCTGCTCGCAACTTAGGGGAATTAATGCCCTCCGCAACTCTCGCTCCGCGAGATGACAGTGGGTTTTTCATATCAAGCGAAACGATGGACGCCGTACGAGAGCGACGGCATCTCAGCAGAGTCTGGAGTCGCCAAGACTCTGTGAAAAACTGTTGGAAAAACTCATGATGCTAAAGTCAATCCGGACCTCGGTGATCCTTACATTCATGTTCACATGTTCGGCGTATGGGGGAGACTATGAGGTAAACAGTACACTCGACCTTGATCATTTGTTGAAGCGGTCCAGTAAATCGACGGTTTACGCATCGGCTGGCGAAGCGGAGCAAAACTGTGATGACGGTCTAGTCGAAATCTATGAGCGGAATGAAAGCAACTATCCCGTTTCATGGATTTGTGTGGACCTCCCTCCCGCCACATCCGTCTCTCAAGAGATTTTCGGTAAAGAGGCGTCCGATAAAGCGCGCGGGGAGTACCTCGAAAATCTGGGAAAACCCTACGGGGTGGAGCAGCAAGAACAAGAAACAAACCCCTTTGGTGATGCTGAGAGCGATGAACGGTCGGCGGCCAACCCGTTTGGGAGCGACAACGACGCGGAAGATCCAACGAAGAACCCGTTCGACACTGCTGCGGGCGAGGAAAACAGCCGTGCAGCGAGGTCCGCGAGCTGCACAGTTTCGAGACTGGACGATACGACTTCGCTTTGCGTCGGCACCAATGATCAGTGCAAATGCTTAGTTGCGCAGAACAGTTGCCCCTATCCCGTAAGGGTAGTTTGGCAAGCCGACGGGAGAAAACCGATGCGTAACGCACTCGAGCCAGGGAAATCTCAGAAGTTTTGCGCGACCGGAAACGGCACACAGGAAGTGCGCTACTTCGGTTGGTACCCTGAAGGCAAGCATCCGTTGCCCGGAGAACCACTCCCGAGCAAAGATTAGCAGGCTATTTCCTAATGTTGCGTCTGATCTCATGATAGATCGTTACCCGAAAATTATCCGAGTGGGCGCGCTGGTTCCTTAAATCGGCAGTTGCGCCCGACAGGGCGGTGGACGCGGCATGCCCTCTGGGTCGACAGGCACTTCGCCTCCCTCGTTGTAAGCATTCGCCGAGGACCGCAGGGTCAGGTTTTTTTGCGCGATCGGCGCTTCCACTTTGCGGCTAGAGCCTCGACGTTTTTGCGGAGATTGGCGGCGTCGACGTCGCCAGGATCGTAGTGTGCGTCGCCCCACCATTCTACAAGTTCGTGGTGACGCTCATGGTTGGTGTCCGCAATTGCCTCGCGGAACTCTTCGTACCCCATGGGCCGCCGACATCCTCAGGTGGACATCGTCCGACAACCGACAACCTCGAGAAGGAAGGGATCATCGAAGCCAGCTGTAGCCGGAAAGGTCTTTTCGATTTTCACGGTGTGCGTCCAGCCGTCGCCGAAGTCATAGGGTACTTGAATGATCTCGCGCCGATATCTTCGATAGCGGCAAGAAGAGTTTCCTTGCGAGCATCGATGGGGCCATCAAAGCCGCCATCAGGCACGCCGAACCCCCGATGTCACGGATCCTGAACTCATATAGAGATGGCTGTTGGTCCTGAACGTCATTCACGAAACGGCAGTTCACGCCCGGTGCTTGCTTTTGCGACCTGGCGTGAAAAATCTGACAGAGACGGGTGAAGCTTGGGCGATGAACGCCCCCTCAAGCAGAACGCATTGTCTCTTCGTCAGTAGTGGATAAGGCCACCGCAGACATTGATCGACTGTGCGGTGATGTGCCTTGCGCGCTCGCTAGCGAGAAACAACGCACACTCGGCGATGTCGCTGGGCTCGAGAACCTTTTTCAGCATGTTGGTGTCGGCCATCATCTCATGCCACAGCTGTTCGAAGGGCACGCCCTTCTCGGTCGCCCATTCGGCTATGGGGTCACGCGACAGCGGTGTGTCGATCCAGCCAGGGCAAATGCCGTTCACCGTGATCCCCTTGCTTCCCACTTCGACCGCGAGGCAGCGTGCGAGGGCCAATATGCCTGCCTTCGCCGCCGAATAGGCTGCGAACGTCGCCTCAGCGGCCTTCGCCGCGGTAGACGATATGAAGATGATGCGCCCGCCGCTGCTATCGCGGCCGATATATTTGAGCGCTTTTTGAGTGACGAGGAACGGGGCCTTGAGATCGATGTCGATCATGCGGTCCCAGAAACCCTCGTCCATGGCCGCGACCTCGGCGACGGCACCAATTCCTGC
>Ga0209257_1004312_pt1 | contig 11179 bp, 11 predicted proteins | sample AraplaCvi_mCL_r2_FD_184277 | JGI IMG/M metagenome (GOLD analysis project Ga0209257, IMG submission 184277) | Arabidopsis root microbial communities from North Carolina, USA - plate scrape MF_Cvi_mCL_r2 (SPAdes) (version 2) | ecosystem: Host-associated > Plants > Roots > Endosphere | place: USA...
CTTGCCGCTTTCGGTGATGCCGGGCAGGCGTTCGTGGAGCACCGCGGGATCGATATGATCGAGGTGCAGATAGATATGATCCTTGTGCGGGCCGACGCCGCGGCCTTCGCGGATTTCGAGCGCCATCGAACGCGAGACGACGTCGCGCGACGCCAGATCTTTCGCCGACGGGGCGTAGCGTTCCATGAAACGCTCGCCTTCGGAGTTGGTGAGATAGCCGCCCTCGCCGCGCGCACCTTCGGTGATCAGGACGCCGGCACCATAAATGCCGGTGGGGTGGAACTGGACGAATTCCATATCCTGCAGCGGCAGGCCCGCACGCAGCACCATGCCGCCGCCGTCGCCGGTGCAGGTGTGCGCCGAGGTCGCGGTGAAATAGCAGCGGCCATAGCCGCCCGTCGCGAGCACGACGGCCTGCGAACGGAAGCGGTGGATGCTGCCATCCTCCATGCACAGCGCGATCACGCCGCGGCACGCGCCGTCCTCCATGATCAGGTCGAGCGCGAAATATTCGATGAAGAAGTCCGCGTCATATTTCAGCGACTGCTGATAGAGCGCGTGGAGCATCGCGTGGCCGGTGCGGTCGGCCGCGGCGCAGGTGCGTTGGACCGGCGGGCCTTCGCCCATGTTCTGCATATGGCCGCCGAAGGGGCGCTGGTAGATGGTGCCGTCGGCGTTGCGGCTGAACGGCACACCGGCATGCTCGAGTTCGTAAACCGCGGCGGGCGCCTCGCGCACCATATATTCGATCGCGTCCTGGTCGCCGAGCCAGTCGGAGCCCTTGACCGTGTCGTACATGTGCCACTGCCAGTGGTCGGGCGAGTTGTTGCCGAGCGATGCGGCGATACCGCCCTGCGCCGCAACGGTGTGGCTGCGGGTCGGGAATACCTTCGTGATGCACGCAGTCTTGAGGCCGGCTTCGGCGCTGCCCATCGTGGCGCGCAGGCCCGAGCCGCCGGCGCCCACGACGACCGTGTCGTAAACGTGATCGATGATCTTGTACGCTTCGGTCATCTTACATGCCCCCCGGAGCAAGCCCGGCGGCGGGCGCAAGCGCGATGCGGACGATGGCGAAGATGCCGTAGGCGGCGCCGCCGATCGCGTAGAAATTCAGGATGACAAGCGAGAGCAGCTTCGTCGCTTCGCCGTGAACATAATCCTCGATCATCACCTGCAGCCCGAGGCGGAAGTGCCAGAAGACGCTGATGACGAGCAGGATGAGCGCGAGCGCGACCGTCGGGTTCGACGCCCAGCGATGGACCGCGGCATGGTCGCCGAGATCGAGGCGGAACATCGAGACGACGAACCAGGTGACGAGCAGGATGTTGCCGAGGGCGGTCAGCCGCTGCTGCAGCCAGTGCTGCGAGCCGTGCTTCGACGAGCCGAGCCCGCGAACCCGGCCAAGGCGCGTACCATTACCCATTGAGCGCCTCCTTCAGGACATAGAGCCAGACCGCGGCGGTCGCGAAGAGCGCGCCGGCGAATACGAGGACCGACCAGAGCTTGTTGGTCTTGAGCTCATAGCCCGCACCGGCATCGAGAACGAAGTGGCGCAGACCCGAGAAGAGATGCTGGAAGAAAGCCCAGGTCAGGCCGACCAGTACCACCTTGCCGAGGACATTGGTGATCTGGTGGAAAATCGTGATCTCGGGGCTGGGATCGTGCCAGACGCAGGCGATGAAAGCCGCGTAGGCCTCGGGCCCTGCAGCGATCGCGCCGAGCCAGCCGAGAAACATCAGCCCCCCGACGATCGCCAGACCGTCGCCGGTGATGCGGTGAAAGATCGAGACCGCCATCGAAGGCGCCCATTTATACACCTGGAGGTGCGGCGAGAGCGGCCGTGCGCTCGGTTCGTTGCCAGCCATATCAGCCCCGTTTCATGACTCTGTCGGTCGATGGGCGCGGGTTAAGCGTTCCCGCTGCGATATGCAATTGCTTAGGGCGCGAGGGATGCAGATTATTGTCTGCCGTCCGCGAGACGAAAAGAGGGCGCGCGGTCCCGGACCGCGCGCCCTCCCTATCCGGAAATTGCCGAAATCAGCTCTTGCAGGGACCGGTGTTGGTGCTGGTGACCTGCAGCTGCATTTCCATGTCGCCGCCGGTCGGCGCCTTGCCCTTCGAAGAGACGAGGATATCGGTCTTCTTCGCCTCGAGCGTACCCGACATGGCGAGTTCGACCTTCTGGCCGGCCTGGTTGCACGAACCGGCGAGGTCGATCTTGCCGCCGCCGATCTGGTTCTTCGTCCAGGTGCAGGCGTCGCCATAGCCCTTCGACAGGGCACCGGCGAGATCTTCCTTGTCGACCTGTTCCTGCGTGACGCACTGATCGGTCGCGCCCGCTGCCGCGAACTGCTTCGACATCTGGTCCTTCACATTGTCGGGAACGCCCGGCATGTCGAACTTGACCAGCTTCACTTCGGTCTTCCAGTTGCCCGCTTCACGCTTCACGGGAGCCGACGAGGCCGCAGCCGTACCGCCGTCCTTGCCGTCGGCCGCCTTGTCCGACTTGCCGCAGCCGCCCAGCGCAAGCGCGGCGCCCAGCACGGCAACAGTCACAAAATTCTTCATCTGGTTTCTCCGATTATGTTTTGGGTCCCTGTGGATTCGCCCCCCGTCCATGTCCACGACGACTGGGCAGGGCCGAATTATAGAGATGTTTTAAGGAGATGCACCCCCCTTATTGCCCTGCAACGCATATTCGTCCCCGTTGCTGACGCTCATTCCGGCGCCGCCAAAAGGCGAAGGGCGGCACGGCGCCGCCCTCGATCCCGGCCAAGAGCCGGAATGATCCGTTCCGGTCCGGCGGGTTCAGCGCCGGCCGGGATACATCACTTCAGCTTGTCGCGATTGGCATAGAGCAATGCCGCAAGCACCGCGGCCGAACCGACCCCGATGCCCGCCGCCGTCTTCCAGCCGATCTTCTTGCCGCCCTTGTCCGCTGCCGCCCTGTCGGCGGCTTCGGTCGCCTCTGCGGCTTCCTTCTGCGCCTGAAGTTCGCGCGCGGCGCGCAGCACTTCATTTTCCTCTTCGTCGTGCGGCGGCGGGGGAGCTTGGTCGGTCATCACACTAGTCCTTGTTATCCGGCGAGTGCCTGATCGACAGGCACATAGTCCGTTCCGACCGCTTCGGCGACGGCTTCGAACGTCACCTTACCATTCCAGACGTTGAGTCCCTGCGCAAGATGCTCGTCGCGCTTCAGCGCCTCTTTCCACCCCAGATCGGCGATGCGGAGGGCATGCGGCAGGGTGACGTTGTTGAGCGCATAGGTGCTGGTGCGCGCGACCGCGCCCGGCATGTTCGCGACCGCATAATGGACGATGCCGTCGACGACATAGGTCGGGTCGGCGTGCGTCGTTGCGTGGCTGGTCTCGAAACAGCCGCCCTGGTCGATCGCGACGTCGACGAGCACCGAGCCCGGACGCATCGTCTTCAGCATCTCGCGGCTGACGAGCTTCGGCGCTTCGGCGCCGGGGATCAGCACCGCGCCGATCACGAGGTCGGCCTCGGCAACGCATTCGGCAAGATTCGCACGGTTCGAGAAGCGGGTCTTGGCGCGCGCCTCGAAGAAGGTGCCGACGCGCTCGAGCACTTCGGGGTCGCGGTCGAGGATGGTGACGTCGGCGCCGAGGCCCGCCGCCATTTGCGCGGCGTTGAAGCCGACGACACCGCCACCGATAACGCAGACCTTGCCGGGCGCGACGCCGGGCACGCCGCCGAGCAACACGCCGCGGCCGCCATGCGCCTTTTCGAGCGCGGTCGCGCCGGCCTGGATCGACATGCGGCCCGCAACCTGGCTCATCGGCTTCAGCAGCGGCAGGCCGCCGTGCGGGCTGGTGACGGTTTCGTAGGCGATACAGATCGCACCCGACTTCATGAGGTCGAGCGTCTGTTCGGGATCGGGCGCAAGGTGGAGGTAGGTGTAGAGGATCTGGCCGGGGCGCAGCATCGCGCGCTCGACCGCCTGCGGCTCCTTGACCTTCACAACCATCTCGCAGGTCGCGAATATTTCCTCGGCGGTCTGGACGATTTCGGCGCCCGCTTGCTCATAGAAGCGGTCGTGTGCGCCGATGCCTTCGCCGGCACCGGTCTGGACAAGGACGCGGTGGCCGTGGACGACCAGTTCGCGCGCGCTCTCGGGGGTCAGGCCGACGCGATATTCGTGATTCTTGATTTCCTTGGGGGTGCCGATGATCATCTTCGCTCTCCATCGAAGGGCCGGCGCATCGAAGGCCGGGCCGATGGCGCGGGCTTATAGCAGAAAGCATGCGCGAGGTGCTTGCATATCATTCCCTTCCCGGCGATATTCGTGCAAGGATTTTGCACATATCAGGCAAGATACGCACGATGCTTGATCGAATTGACACCAAATTGCTTGAGTTGCTGCAGCGCGACGGGCCGCGCTCGACCGCCGAACTTGGCGAAGCGGTCGGCCTTTCGCCTTCGGCATGCCATCGCCGCATCCGCGCACTCGAGGCGGAAGGCTATATCACCGGCTATACCGCGCGACTGAATCCCGAGCGGATCGGCTTGGGCCTCGACGTGTTCGTCGACATCAGCCTGACCTCGCAAAGCGAGGAAGCGCTCACCGCGTTCGAGAGCGCGGTCAAAAGCTTCGACGAAATCCTCGAATGCCAGCTTCTTTCGGGCGCCTCGGACTATCGCCTGCGCGTCGCGGCGCGCAACGTCGCAGACTTCGACCGGCTGCACCGCCATTGCCTGTCGCGCCTGCCCGGCGTCGCCGCGATGCACAGCGCCTTCGCGCTTCGGACGATCAAGGCATTCGAGGGCTATCCGATCGCGCGCGAAGACCCTCGCTGAAGCCAGATTCCGGCGCGCTGGTTAACGCCCCCTTTACCATCCTGTCGGCATACCCCGGTGACGAGTTTCGCGGACGATCGGGGGCGGCAGATTCCACACGTCCGAAGATTGGGTCAGGGAAGCAGGATCATGGTGAAGGAAAATCCGATTCACAAGCAGCAGATCGATCCGGTGCTGATGGCCGATCGCTTCCCCTTCTACGACCTCGACGGCCGCCTCGCCGCGGACGCCGCCGAAATCTACGGCATCATCGCAGGTCGCGAGGAGCATATCGCACGCGCCTATTGGGATGCGTTCAACGCACTGCCGGGCATGGAACGCAAGGTCGAGGGCGAGCTGCTCGAATCCTACGTCAAAGGCAGCGCGCGCCACACCGAAACCAAATATCGCGACGCCGGCGGCCAGGAGGTCGCGACGATCGCCTGCCAGAACACGCATATGGCGCGTCGCGTGAAATTGCCGCTCGCCTCGGTCATGTCGTGCATCGCCGAGAGCCTGCGCCTCACCATCGAATTCGTCATCGACGCCTGCGCGGGCGATACGCAGCGCCAGGCGCGGCTCACGAGCGCGATCAACCGTCTCGCGCTGCTCGAATTCGATATCATGCAGCGCTATGCGACCAAGCTCGACCGCGCCGTCATCTCGACCGAGCGCCAGTCGCTCGCGGGCGATTTCGACCGGTCGATCGCCTCGCTGGTGCAGGACACCGACACCGCGCGCCAGCAGCTCGCCAAGCAGGCTTCGTCGGCCGATCAGGCCGCGAAGGGCATGATCGCCAAGACAAGCGAAGTCGCCGCAGCCTCCGAACAGTCGGCGATCGCGATGCGCGAAGCCGCCTCGACCGCCGCCGGCCTGATCCGCGCGATCGAGGATGCGCGCAGCGAGGTCGAAGCCTCGGCCAGCGTCGCGACGCGGGCGTCCGAACAGGCAGGCGAAGCCGTCGCCATGTCCGAAGCCCTCTCGCGCCACGCAGAATCGATCGAGTCGATCCTGGGCCTGATCCGCGAGATCGCGGGCCAGACGAACCTGCTCGCACTGAACGCTACGATCGAGGCCGCCCGCGCTGGCGAGTCGGGTCGCGGCTTTGCCGTCGTCGCGCAGGAAGTGAAGAGCCTCGCCAACGAAACCGCGCGCGCAACCGACGACATTGCGGGCAAGATCACCGCGATCCAGCAGGCGACCCGCGGGTCGGTGTCGGCGAACCAGTCGATCCAGCAAACGATCGTCGAAGTGCAGAATTCGGCGCAGCGCATCCGCGACGCGATGGACGCGCAGGCGCAAACGGTCACCTCGATAACCGCCGCCGTCGACGAAACCGCGCTCGCCGCCGACTCGATGTCGTCGACGATCGCGAGCATCCGCAACGATTCGGGCATGGTGGCCGGCGAGATCAGCACACTGAGCGCCGAATTTGCCAAGATGGGCGACCGCCTCCAGTCGCTGGAAAAGGCCGCGAGCGAATTCAGCCGTCGCGTCGCCTGATATCGGGCGCAAGCTTGGCAACGACACTTCCCCTGCCCTAAGGCGGGGGAATGACAACCCACATCCTCATCACCGGCGCCAGCCGCGGTATTGGCGCAGCGATTGCCGAAGCGCTGTCTACCGACGCGACGAAAATCGTCGCGCTGTCGAGCGCCGACGGCGACCTGTCCGATCCTGCGGTTCCCGGGAAGCTGTGGCAGGCGAGCCTCGACCGTCTCGATGGCCGTGTCGACGTGCTGATCAACAATGCCGGCATCTTCGAAGCCAATCCGCTCGACGCGAACGATGCGGACTGGCTCGCGAACTGGGAGCGCACGATGCAGGTCAACCTGACCGCGAGCGCCCTTTTCTGCCGCCGCGCCGTGCAGCACTGGCAGGACTGCCGATCGGTCGGCCGCATCGTCAATATCGCGAGCCGCGCCGCCTATCGCGGCGACAGCCCCGCCCACTGGCATTATGCCGCCTCGAAGGCCGGGATGGTCGCGATGACGAAGACGATCGCGCGCGGCTATGCGAAGGACGGCATTCTCGCTTTCGCGATCTGCCCGGGCTTCACGATGACCGGCATGGCCGACGACTATCTGGCGAGCCGCGGCGGCGACAAATTGCTAGCCGATATTCCGCTCGGCCGCGTCGCCATGCCCGATGAAGTCGGCGAAATGGCGCGCTGGTGCGCACTCGATGCGCCCGCGTCGATGACCGGCGCCGTGCTCGACGTCAACGGCGCGAGCTACGTGCGCTGAGATGAGCTGGATCGTCTCGCTCCCCTGTACCCGCGCCGAGGCCGAGGCTTTGTCGGGGGAAATTCCCGAACTCGATGCGATGCCCGAGGCGCCCGTCGTCGTCACGCGCGAGATCGACGAGGATGCCGGGCTTTGGCAGCTCGATGCCTATATGGACGACAAGCCGGACGCGGCGCTGATCCGGCTGTTGCAGTCGCTGGTTCCGAGCGCAAAGGGTACGAAGCCCACCGTCGAGGAGCTGGTCGAGCAGGACTGGATCACGCTGTCGCAGCAGGGTCTCGAGCCCGTTCAGGCAGGCAGATTCTTCGTCCACACAACCAGCTATGCCGATCAGGTGCCGCCGGGCACCGTCCCCTTCCTGATTGACGCAAGCCAAGCATTCGGGACCGGCGGGCACGACACCACTGCCGGCTGCCTGGAAATGCTCGACAACCTTGCCCGGCAAGGCGCGAGCCCGCGGAATATTGCCGACATCGGAACCGGTACCGGTCTGCTGGCGTTCGCCGCGATGCATCTGTGGCCGCGCGCGAAGACGATCGCGTCGGACATCGACCCGGCGAGCATCCTCGTCACCCGCGACAATGCAGCAATCAACGGCGTGCCGCTTGGCCGCGCCGGCGGGCGGCTGGCCCTCGCGGTCGCACCGGGGACCGATCATCCGGCGATCCGCCACCGCGCCCCATATGATCTGGTCGTTGCGAACATCCTTGCCGGTCCGCTGATCACGCTTGCGCCCGACATCGGTGCGGCGACCGCACCCGGCGGCCACGCGATTCTCGCCGGGCTGATCGCGCGCCAGATGGAGCCGGTGCTCGCCGCCTATCACGCGCAAGGGTTCCGGCTGGTCGCGCGCGGCGGCAGTGCCGAATGGCCGTGCCTGCTACTGGCGAAACGTCGCCGCTACGGATACCGGCGCAAGGAACGCGCTTTCCATCGCGCCAGCCCGTCGGACGCGAGCTTCGGGAGCTGGTAGCGCCCGGCGGGATGGACTCAGGCTAAATACTGGAAATACACCGAAGATTTGTTATGCTCCGGCAATCGCAACCGGGAAAGGCCGACCATGAGCCTGTTTGCCATTGCCTTGCTTGCCACCGCACCCGCGACAGGCGACGCAGCCGAGCCGATCGTCGTGACCGGAACCCCCGTCACCCGCGAGGAGGCGAGAAAGCGCGCCGCCCAGTTCGTCCGCCGGGCCGGAGTGGCTCAGTTGCAGCCCGTCGCGCGATGGACGATGCCGGTCTGCCCCCGCACGGTCGGCCTCGACGACAATGTCGCTGCGATCGTCGACAACCGCATCCGCGCGGTAGCCGCTTCGACGGGAGCAAAAGTCGCGCCCGCGGGCTGCGCCGCAAATATCGTGGTGGTCTTTACGGCCGACGGGAACGGCCTTGCCCGCGCGATTCTGAAGAAGTCGCCCGATCTGTTGGCCGAAATGTCGCCAGTCGCGCGCGCGCGGATACTGGATGGCGACGGTCCGATCCGCTGGTGGTACAACACGCGCGTCGAAACCCGGCACGGCATGCCGGTTTCAAACGGCATGACCCGGCAGTATAACAGCAGCATCGTCAGCACGCAGGTCGTGCGGGCGTTGCAATCGGCAACGGTCATCGTCGATGTCGAAAAGGCGGAGGGCACGCCGCTCGAGGCCGTCGCCTCGCACGCAGCGATGGTCGCGCTCGCCGAACTCAGCAGCAATCCCCCGCCGCCGGAAGGCTCGATCATGGGGCTGTTCGATGGCGAGTCGGGGCGCCGCGAGCTGTCCGACAGCGATACGGCGCTGCTTCGCGGAATCTATGAGATACCGCCGGACCGCGAGGCGTTTCAGCACCGCCGCCAGCTGGTCTCGACGGTCCGCAAGGAACAGCAGGGCGAGGAGTGAGGTTCAGCCGCTCTTTGCGAGCGCATAGTCCTGCGTGCCGCGCGTGATCACTTCGTCGCCGGGAAGTATGTCAGCAATGGCGATCGGCGGCAGCGCGTCGTTCGCGGCATAGAGCGGCGCGAAATCGGTATTCACCGTGGTGTCGAGCAGCTGATCGAGGCTGTCGATGACGAAATAATTCTGCTGGAAATCGTCGATCCGGTAATCGGTACGCATCACGCGCGCGAGGTCAAAGCCGATGCGGTTCGGACTGTCGCTGTCGAGCGCGAACACGCTCTCGGCATAGCTCGACACGATGCCGGCGCCATAGATGCGCAACCCGCCCGCCTCGCGGATCAGCCCGAATTCGACCGTATACCAGTAGAGCCGCGCGAGCTGCTTCAGCGCGTCGAACTTCAGGCTGCGGAGGCCCCCTTCGCCATAAGCGACCATGTAATCGGCGAAGACCGGATCGGCGAGCATCGGGACATGGCCGAACACATCGTGAAAGACGTCGGGTTCCTGCAGATAGTCAAGCTGCTCGGGGGTGCGGATGAAATTGCCCGCGGGGAAGCGCCGGTTGGCGAGATGGTCGAAGAAGACGTCGTCGGGAACGAGCCCCGGCACGGCGACGACCTGCCATCCCGTGGCGTCCGTCAGGCGCGCGTTGAGCTCGCGATAATCCGGAATACCCGGCTTTTCGAGCTTGAGAACGTCGATGCCGCGCAGAAAGGCTTCGGACGCGCGGCCCGGCAGCATTGCCGACTGGCGCGCAAAGAGCCGGTCCCACATCGCATGTTCGTCGGCGGTGAAGGCGTCCCAGTTCTGCGAAATCGTCCAGTCGGCCGCGGCGCCCGGCGGCGGCACTTCGTGGACGTGGGTAAAGCCGTCTTTCATAGCATCGATCTAGCATGAACTGGTTTCAATTGAAACCTTCACGCACGAGCGACTCCGAGCCATCGCGCCGCGCGGGGAAGGCGTGGCAAGATGAACCGATCGACGATCCACAGCAAGACCAGCGAAGCGGCGAGCAGCGGCAGGAACGCCGCGAGCAGCAGGATAATCGCCGCGACGCCTTTCAGCCGGGCCGGATCACGCGGCAGAGGTGGCCCGCCCAGCGCGTCGTCCGGCTTGCGGCGGCGCCACATCAGAAAGCCGGAGATCGCGAGAGTGAAGAGTGCCAGTGCGGTGACGACGCCGATCAGCTGGTTCGCAAGCCCGAAGAGCTGTCCCTCATGCCATGCTATGCCGATGTTCACCACGCGGTCGATGACATGCTTGTCGGCGAAACCGCTCCGCGAAACCTCAAGGCTCGTCGCGGGATCGTAGCTGACCTTGCGTACCTGTGGCCGGTTCTGGGTCAGCGTCGTCAGCGTCCAGACATTGCCGTTCGGCGGGCCGAACATGTTGGGGGCGCCGGGCGGCTGGATGATAGCGGGCACCGGCATATGCTCGGCGCGGGCGCGGAGGACGATATAGGCAAGCGGCGCGCGGTGCCCCGGGCCTTGCGATTCCGCGACCGCGGTCGCCATCGCATGATGATCGTGCGCTGCGTGCGGATCGGCTCCGCCTTTCCAGTCCTGCACTCCCGACACCCAGCCCATTTCGGCACGGACCGCGCGGAAGCCGCCGGCCCACACGTCGGTCCACGGCAGTGCGGTGAAGAGCAGGACCAGTGCCAGCCCCGAGACCCAGAATCCCGTAACGGCGTGAAGATCGCGGAGCGCCGCGCGTCCGCCGAGCGACAGCCTCGGCCAGACGACACCCGCCGGACCGCGTCCGCGCGGCCACCATAGATAGAGGCCGGTCAGGATCATCACGATCGCCCAGCTCGCAGCCAGCTCGACGAGCAGCTTGCCGCTGCGCCCTACAAGCAGGCTGCCGTGCAGCCGCGCCAGCCATGCCGACCAGCGCGCGTCGGGATCGGCCGTCCCGATCACCCGCCCCTGCGGCGAGACGGCGACGTCGCGCATCGCGCCTCCCGGATGGCCGATATGGACGACCGCGGCGTCGCCCGCCGCCTCGGGGATGCGATAATAGTGAAAGCTCGCTCCGGGGTTGGCCGCGAGAGCCGCCGCGACCTGCGCGTCGGCGTCGACCGCCCCCTCCGGAGACAGCCCGCGCCACGCGCGCTCCTCCCACCGGTCGAGCTGCGGCTTGAACAGATAAGCCGCGCCCGTCGCCGACAGGATCAGGATGAAGGGAATGACGAACAGCCCGGCATAGAAATGCCAGCGCCAGATCGTCCGATAGAGCGGAACCCGGTTGATGTCGGCCA
>Ga0209257_1004315_pt1 | contig 11169 bp, 8 predicted proteins | sample AraplaCvi_mCL_r2_FD_184277 | JGI IMG/M metagenome (GOLD analysis project Ga0209257, IMG submission 184277) | Arabidopsis root microbial communities from North Carolina, USA - plate scrape MF_Cvi_mCL_r2 (SPAdes) (version 2) | ecosystem: Host-associated > Plants > Roots > Endosphere | place: USA...
GCCCGGAACGGGTCGTAGAAATTCTGCGCGGCAGCGAAGATGCTGTAATCGCGGATCTGCAGGCCGACCTCGGCCGGAGGTTCATCGCTACTCTGATGCAAGTCGGCAATATCGGTCACGTCGTTCATACAAGTCACGACGAAATGACGGCCGGGCATGCCGACGCGGTACTTGCGCGTGAGCACCCAGAGATCGCTGCCATCGGCGCGCACGATGTGCTCGGCCTGCGAGTATGGCTTGCCGGTCTCGAGCACCATCCGGTCGGACTGCTCGAAACGTTCGGCAAGCTCGCTTTCGACCAGATCCCAGGCGGAACGGCCGAGAATGGCATCCTGCTGCAGATCATGGATCAGGCAGAAGGCCTTGTTGACGGCGATATAGTTAAGGTTGCGATCCTTGACGCAGATCGGATTGGGCTGGGCATCGAGGATCTGTTCGGTCAGCTCGACGCGCTCCAGGTCCGTCTGAAGCTGCTCGTCGCGCTTCTTCTGGTCGGAAACGTCGCTGATCGACAGGATGCCGATGCCGCTCGATAGCCGACGCTTGCGCATCGAAACCCAGCGGGTACGGCCGGCGCGCTCGACGCTTTCGTAACGTTCGCGCCAGTGCAGCGCCATATGTTCGGCAATCCAGTCCTCGCGATTGGTGCGGCGGCGGCTGCTTTCCGGAACGGTGCCGGGGCGAACGCCGGTGTCATAAACGGCGCCGAGAAAATCTCGCAGACGCGTGCCCGGCATCAGGATTTCCGACGGCACAGGGAAGAACTGCAGCATCGTGCGGCTGGCAAAGAGAATGGTGTCGTCCCGACTGCAGACAAGCACAGCGATGCCGAGTGCGTCGCAGCTCGACTCCAGAATGATCCGGTTGATGTCCGCGCCGTTCGACGCCCCATCGCTCATTGCGCTGTCCTCACTCGCCTACCGCATACTTCAATCGTCCCCGATCTGAGGAAACATGCGGCCATTCACAGTGCTACAGCGACCTCAGCGCGCCCAGTAGGACGCGCGGCGCTGCGGCGGCGGTTCATTTCGGGACATGCTGGGAAGGCCTTGGCAGGCGTCTCTTCGAGCGGCGGGAGTACGGCGTCCAGCTACGCCGCAATGCTCAAAAGACAAAACCCGTGATCATTCAGGTTGTTGTGGAAAATCGCAGCAGAGTGTTAAGGGGCGATTAAACCGCCCGCTCATTTTTCCGCAACGAAGACCGCGTTCATTTAAGGCCGCGGACGAGGCGCCATTTCCCCTTTCGTTTCCCAAGCGAATCCGGGAAAATGGGACATGGCCATCAAGCAACTTTCAGAAACCCTCATCAACCAGATCGCCGCCGGCGAAGTCATCGAACGCCCCGCCAGCGCCGCCAAGGAACTGATTGAGAACGCCCTCGACGCCGGCGCCACGCGCATCGAAATCGCGACCGCAGGCGGCGGCAAGACGCTCCTGCGCGTGACCGACAATGGCTCAGGCATGACGCCGAACGATCTCGAACTGGCGGTGCGCCGGCACTGTACGTCGAAGCTCGACGACAGCCTGTTCGACATTCGCACGCTCGGCTTTCGGGGCGAGGCGCTGCCTTCGATCGGCTCGGTCGCTCGCCTCTCGATCACCACGCGCACGGCCGGCGCCAGCGAAGGCGCGGTCATCGCCGTCACCGGCGGCAAGACCGATCCGGTCCGCCCGTCGCCCGCCAATACCGGCACGGTTGTCGAGGTCCGCGACCTCTTCTTCGCGACGCCGGCGCGGCTGAAATTCATGAAGTCCGAGAAGGCGGAAGCGGCGGCGATCTCCGAGATCGTACGCCGCATGGCGATCGCCTTCCCGGCGGTCCGCTTCGTGCTCTCAGGCAGCGACCGCTCGACGCTCGAATTCCCGGCGACCGGCGACGATCGTCTGGCGCGCATGGCCCAGGTGCTCGGCAAGGATTTCCGCGACAACGCGATCGAGATCGATGCCGAGCGCGAAGATGTCGGGCTCACCGGCTTTGCCGGCGTGCCGACCTACAATCGCGGCAACTCGCTGCAGCAATATGTCTTCGTCAATGGCCGCCCGGTGCAGGACAAGCTGTTGCTGTCGGCGATCCGCGCCGCCTATTCCGAAACGATCCCGAGCGGCCGCTATCCGGTCGCGGTGCTGTCGATCGCGCTCGACCCGGCGCTCGTCGACGTCAATGTGCATCCGGCGAAATCCGATGTGCGCTTCCGCGACCCGGGCCTCATCCGAGGTCTGATCATCGGCGCGATCCGCCAGGCGCTGACGCGCGAAGGTGACCGGGCGGCAACCACCGGCGCCAGTGGTCTGATGCGGGCCTTCCGACCGGAGTCCTATCGGCCGCAGGCGCCGTGGACGCCGGAAACTTCGCCATCACGACCCATGCAATTCGAGACGGTGAACGGCCGCTTCTCCGAACAGCCGCAGGCGAGCTTCGCTGCCTTTGCGGCACCATCGGCACGGACTGGCGCCCCGTCCGAGCGTGAGGCAGCGGTCGCGCAACAGGAAACGCCGGCACCGCCATCCTTCCCGCTCGGCGCGGTCAGGGCGCAGCTCCATGAGAACTACATCGTCGCCCAGACGAATGACGGCCTCGTCATCGTCGACCAGCATGCCGCCCATGAGCGGCTGGTGTTCGAGGCGATGCGCACGGCGCTGCATTCACGGCCCGTCGCGGCGCAGGCTTTGCTGATCCCGGAAATCGTCGATCTGGCCGAAGACGATTGCGACCGGCTGATGGCGCATGCGGCGGAGTTCGCCCGCCTTGGCCTTGCCATCGAACGCTTCGGCCCGGGGGCGATCGCCGTGCGCGAGACGCCTGCCATGCTCGGCGAAATGGATGCCGTCGGCCTGGTGCGCCAGCTTGCCGACGAACTTGCCGAATGGGACACCGCCAACGGCCTCACAAGCCGGCTCGAATATCTTGCCGCGACGATGGCCTGCCATGGATCGGTGCGCTCCGGCCGACGCATGCGCACCGAGGAAATGAACGCTTTGCTGCGGCAGATGGAGGCGACGCCCGGCTCCGGCCAATGCAACCACGGGCGGCCGACCTATATCGAGCTCAAGCTTTCCGATATTGAACGGCTGTTCGGCCGAAGCTGATCGCGCGCGGCGGCGAAATGCGGCTGGCATTTTGCCGGATGGCGAGCTAGACCAGAGAACAGACCACAGAGACGCAATAGGCAACGAACATGATGAACCGGTTTGAAGGAAGCGCGTCGCGCGAGGCGAAAATCCGTTATCTCGACGGCGACTTTCAGATCATTCTCGCCGGCTCGCATGTGATCTGCGCGATGACCGGCAAGACCATTCCCGTCGACGAGCTGCGCTACTGGAGCGTCGCCCGGCAGGAAGCCTATGTCGATGCGGAAGCCTCGCTCGAGGCGGAAAAGCGCGCCGGCGCGCTGCCGAACCAGCGCCGCTAAGGCTCAGCCCGGCTTCTCCCACACCGATAAGTGATTACTTGCTCGCGCCTTCGCGCAGCTTTCGCGCGCGCGCGGCAGCAAGTGCCGTCTCGATAATCTTCTTGGGCGCCATAGGGTCGTCGAAGCGCACGTCGATTTCGATCACGCGGCTGGCCGCGGCCAGCTCGGCGGCGCGGCCATGGCCGGGCTCGAGCCGAACCATGTCCTTGGCGGTCGTGACAAGCGTGCAGCCCAAGGCCGCCGCTCGATCGAGCAGGTCGGCGATCTCGTCGTCGGAGAAATGGTGATGATCCGGAAAGCTGCGGGTTTCCTCGACGACAGCACCGGTCTCGCGCACCGTGCGGTAGAATTTCTCCGGATCGGCGATACCGGCCCAGGCAAGGACCTTGACGCCTTTCAGCGACCCGTCGTCGAGCCTCACCACATCGGCCTCGTAGATCTGCTTTCCGGCACGGGCTGCGCGGCGGATCAGGGCATCGGCCTCCGTGCCGCCGCCGATCTTCAGCAATGCCGTGGCGTGCCGAAGTTGATTGGGCAGCGGCGCCCGCACCGGGCCTGCCGGCACCAGATAGCCGTTGCCGATGCCGCGGCGCGAGTCGATCACCAAAAGCGCAAAGTCGAAGGCCAGACGCGCGCTCTGGAAGCCGTCGTCCATGATGATGATATCGACACCTTCCTTCGCCAGCCGGCGGGCGCCATCGACACGGCGGCGGCAGACGACGGTCAACGCCTCACGCGCCAGAAGCAGGGGCTCGTCGCCGACATCGCGCGCACGGTGATGCTCCGGATCGACGACGGTCGTCACGTCGAGCGAGCCGCCATAGCCGCGGCTCAGGAACCCGGGTTTCAACCCTTTCTGACGGATGACGCGGGCAAGCGCGATCGCGGTCGGCGTCTTGCCGGCGCCGCCGACGGTGAAGTTGCCGATGCAGATGACCGGAACCGGAACCGAGGCTCGATGGGCTCGGTCCATGCGCAGGCCGGCAATCCGGCCATATACCCATGAAAACGGCCACAACGCGCGCGCACGCCAATCCGCCTTTGTCCACCAGAATGGTGGCGCTTCCGATACCATCTTCGTTCCGTGCCCCAGCCGGTGTCGTCCATCCGCTCCGGGAGGACATATGTCGTTCTTGCCGCCGGAAGCCGGCGGATCGCCCAAAAAACGTCAGAATGTGAAAAAACGCAAGCTATGGATACGATTGCAGCGACCTGGGCCGGCGGCCGCGCGGCAGAATGGCCTGCCGACAGACAAGTGCTTCACGCTTTTCCCGGATTTGCGACTAGAGCGTCCCGCTTTCAAGCGGAATCACGTGAAAGCGGAAAGATGCTCTAGAAACAAAGTGCTAGAGCGTCCTTAGTGCGTTCATCTGAACACACGGCGCTCTAGAGGACAGCCTCAAGTTCGGTGATGTCGGCAAGGCAATGGTCCGAAGCCGCCGCGAGCGACTGGCGCGAACCGGTCCCGGTCAGCACCGCGACCGTCATGCCGACGCCGGCACTGCGGCCCATGTGCATGTCGTGATTGTTGTCGCCGACGACGACGACCTGTTGCGGCTCCAGGCCTGTTGCGGCACAAAAGCCGAGCACCATGCCAGGCTCCGGCTTGACGCCGTAGCCGCTGTCATAACCCGCTACATAATGCAGGTAACCATCGAAACCGAAGCGTTTGGCGGTCTCGCGGATCGATTTTTCGTTGTCGCTGGAGGCGACCCCAAGCCGATAGCCCTTGGCATGCAGACCGGCGAAGAATGTGCCAAGATCGGTGACCGGGACGGCATATTCCGCCGAGCGCGCGAACAGGCTGTCGAACAGGGTGGTGAGATCCGCCACGGTAAAGGGCGCGCCCGCCCCCACGAAACCGGTCGCGATCTCAACCGTGTTGCCCGCCGCAAGCAGGCTGTCAGGCAGTACATGGCCGGTGTCGGCGTCCATGCCGCCCGCTTTCAGCAATACGCGGGCCAATGCCTCATCACCCTTGGCCGCAAGCCGTGCCAGCTCATAGTTCACCGGCACCCAGCTCTTTGCGTAGTCGAGCAGGGTTCCGTCCTTGTCGAACAGGATGCCGGCTATGGCCTTGGGTGCGGTCATGATGAGGGATCGTCTCCTGTTTGTGTCAGCTTTCGGTCGGGGGATTGAGACGCGCCTTGACGATGAGCGGATTGATATAGGGCTCGAGCCCCTTCATCGTCGCCGACAGAGCGCCGCGCATCTCTTGCACGGTTTCGAGGCCGGCATCGATCATCGAGCGACGCATGTCGTCGTTGGCGAGCAGATAGTTGACGCCCTTCGCCAGCATCTCGACGTCGCGCACGATCTTGGCGCTGCCGTTCTTTGCAAGCGTCTGATAAGTCTCGCGAAAATTTTGCACATTGCCGCCGGACAGGATAGCGCAGCCGAGCATCGCCGGCTCCAGCGGGTTCTGGCCGCCTTCGGCAAAGAGCGAGCGGCCGACAAAGGCGACTTCGGTCAGGCGCAGATAGAGGCCCATTTCACCGATGGTGTCGCCGAGGAAGACATCGACATCCGGCGTCAGCGGATCACGCCGCGTGCGGCGCGCGACCTTCAGGCCCTTGGCCGTCAGCGCCGCCTCGATCGCATCACTGCGCTCGGGATGGCGCGGCACGATGATCGTCAGGAGGCCGGTCCGTTCCTTCAGCGCGCGGTGCACGACGCCGGCCGCGTTTTCCTCGCCGTCGAAGGTCGAGATCGCCGCCCAGGTCTTCCGCGTGCCGATCTGCTGCTCATACTCCTTCAGCGCCAGCGGATCATGCGGCGGCGCATCAGTGTCGACCTTCAGATTGCCGGAGACCATGACCGGCAGCGCGCCGAGCGTGCGGAAGCGCTCCGCATCGACGTCGGACTGTGCGATGACCAGCGCCAGGTTTTCAAAAAGCGCGTCGGCAAGCGCCGGCCGCCGCTTCCACCGGGCGAAGGTGCGATCGGACAGACGGCCGTTCACCAGAACCTGCGGAATATGGCGCCGGCCGAGCTCCAGGATGGTCATCGGCCAGATTTCGGACTCGGCGATGATCGCGAGATCCGGCTCCCAATAGTTCAGAAACCGGCTGACCGCCGGCTTGAAATCGAGCGGGACATACTGGTGGATGACGCCTGTTCCCAGGCGCTGGGCAACGACACGTGCCGAGGTCATCGTACCCGTCGTCAGCACGACATTGATGCCGCGCCTGCGGATTTCCTTGATCAATGGGATGACCGCATTGGTCTCGCCGACACTGGCGGCGTGAAACCAGACGAGCGGGCCTTGCGGCCGTGGTGCGCTCGCATGGCCGTAGCGCTCGCGACGGCGAGCCGGATCCTCCTTGCCCTTCGCCGCGCGAATGGCAAGGTAGGACCAAACCAGGGGATAGATGGCCGAGCCGATCCAGCGATAGCTGGAGAGCGCCAGGCGCGCGCGAAAGCTGCTCATGACGAGACACCTTCCCCAGCCGTCTCAGCGGCGAGAAACTTAGGGGCGACTGGCATGCGGGTTTGCGCCGCGCATCCCGACCTCATCGGCATCAGCCGTTTTCCGGGTCGAGCAGACGATGCATGTGGACGATGAAATAGCGCATGTGAGCGTTGTCGACGGTCATCTGCGCCTTGGATTTCCAGGCAACGAGAGCGCTATCGTAGTCCGGGTAGATGCCGACGATATCGAGCTTGTCCAGATCGCGGAAGTGGACGTCCGTCAGCGTGGTGAGTTCACCGCCAAAGACGAGGTGCAGACGTTGTTTCTTCTCGGATTCGTGAGCCATCGGAATTCCATTTTTCTTTTTGGGTATGGGCGTTGATTTGAGGCATTCGGCCCCAAAGGTCAATGGGGCTCCATCGACCGCGATGCGGCGATCAGGCCTGGCAAGAGCGGCTTTGCCGCTGCGCAGAGAACGCCGTGAACGACGCTGGAGCGATTGTAGGACAAGGGCTGCTCGTCGAGATCGACGAGCGCGCCACCGGCCCGGGCGAGAATGAGATCGGCCGCAGCCAGATCCCAATCATGGGAATTCTTCTTCACCAGCGTACCGTCGATCCGCCCGTCGGCAACCATGGCCAGCCGATAGGCAAGCGACGGAACATGCGGCACGCGCGTGACGGTGTTGCGATAGACGGCCGGAAGCTTGCCGACCGTATCTTCGGCGGCCGCCAGATGCAGCATTTCCCCGGCCTTTGCCTCTCGCACCGAGATCGCCGTGCCGTTCTTCAGCGCGCTACCGCCGGCGACCGCCTCGAAGAGTTCGTCAAGCGCCGGAGCATAGAGGACGCCGGCGACGGGCTGCCCCCGGTGGACGACGGCAACACTGACGCACCAGAGTTCCTTGCCGGCGATGAAGGCACGCGTGCCGTCGATCGGATCGACGACGAAGACCGTTTCGCGGGTCAGGCGGCTGGAGTCGTCGTCGGTCTCTTCCGACAGCCAGCCGTAGTGGGGCCGCGCCGCAAGCAGCCGCGTCTTCAGCACATCGTTTGCCGCCAGATCCGCTTCGCTGACCGGCGAGCGGCCCTCGTTCTTCCAGCGGACGTCGGGCGATTTGCGAAAATAACCGAGCGCCGTTTCCCCGGCGACGACCGCGGCGGCGCGGATCAACTCGAGATCCGGCTTCCAGTCCGCGCCCGATGGTGCTGTGTCAAACATTCAAAACCCCGTCAGCCCGCCTCTCCTATAGCACGAGAGCCGGATCGGCGCGGGTCCCCGCGCCGGTTTGTCTTCGGCCTGTTTAGAGACCAGCGAGCGTCATGCCCTCGATGGCAAGCGTCGGTGCGGCAACGCCGAACTTGCGATCGATGTCGTCTGCCGGCGTCAATGCCATGAACATGTCCTTGAGATTGGACGCGATCGTCACCTCGGAGACGGCAAAGGTGAGTTCGCCGTTCTCGATCCAGAAGCCGGAGGCGCCGCGGCTGTATTCGCCGGTCACCATGTTGACGCCCTGGCCGATCAGTTCGGTCACGTAGAAGCCGTTGCCGACACCGCGGATCAGATCCTCACGCGAGATCGAACCCGGCTCGAGCGCCAGATTGGTCGAGGCCGGGTTGACCGTCGGGCCGCCGCGCACACCGCGGCCGTTGGTCTCCAGACCGAGTTCGGCCGCTGCCGAGGTCGACAGGAACCAATGGTTCAGCACCCCGTCCTCGACCATCACGAGCTTTTCGCCACTGACACCTTCGCCGTCGAAGGGACGCGAAGAAGAGCCGCGCACGATCAGCGGGTCGTCGGTCACAGAAAGACCCGCCTTCATCACCTGCTTGCCCATCCGGTCACGCAGGAAGCTCGTCTTGCGGGCGACGGCCGCACCGTTGATCGCGCCCGCCAGATGGCCGACGAAGCCGCGCGCCATGCGCGGATCGAAGACGACGGTGACGTTCTTGGCCGTCGGCACCTGGCGCGGATTGAGGCGCGCGACCGCACGTTCGCCCGCAAGGCGGCCGATCTCCTCGGCCGGCCGGAGATCACCGACATAGAGGCGGCTGTCGAAATCGTAGTCGCGCTCCATCTTCGTGCCTTCGCCGGCAATCGCGCTGACGGAGCAACCGAAACGGGTCGCCATGTAGGAGCCGGAGAAACCGTGCGAGGTAACGAGAACCAGACCGCCCATGCCGGCCGAAGCGCCGGCACCGCTGGAGTTGGTGACGCCTGAGACCGCAAGTGCTGCCTCTTCGGCAGCCAATGCCGCTTCCGTCAACGAATCCGTGGAAACGGCGGTGGGGTCGAAGAGGTCGAGGTCGGGATAGGAGCTTGCCAGCCGGTCCGCATCGGCGAGCGAGGCAAAGGGATCCTCCGGCGAAGCCTTGGCCATGGCGACGGCGCGTTCGGCGAGCAGCTTCAGATCAAAGCCCGGATTGGCCGAAACGCTGGCGACGCGTCGCCCGACGAATACTCGGAGCGAGAAATCGTCGCTTTCGGAGGCTTCCGTCGCTTCGACCTTGCCGAGGCGCACGGAGACGGAACGGGAGCGCCCGCGTACCACCACCGCATCCGCCGCATCGGCGCCGGCCTTGCGGGCGAGGTCCACGAGTTCGGAGGCGCGTTTTTCGAGGTCGGCAGAATCGATCGTGTCTGACATGATGTAGCCTTTCATTCCTGCCCCATTTATTGTGCAGTGACGCAGGCATCAAGGGCATCGGCCTGATTCCCGCCCATACACCGCAAATGACCGCTCTCGAAAGCTCCCTCATCGGGGCCGGGTGCCCAATAGTGAAAGCCGCAGGCATGGCAACGACACCGATCATCTATTCTCAGGCGCTGATGCTGCTCGGCGGCGCAGTGGTCGCCGCACCAATCTTCAAGCGGCTCGGCCTCGGCACTATCCTCGGCTATCTCTGCGCCGGCGTGCTCATCGGTCCGGTCGCCCAAAGCATCACCGATGGCGAGCAGATCCTGCATGTCTCGGAGCTCGGCGTCGTGTTCCTGCTGTTCATCATCGGCCTCGAATTGAAACCGTCACGTCTCTGGCAGATGCGGCGCGATATCTTCGGCCTCGGCACGGCTCAGGTCGTGCTGACCGGCATCGTGCTCTCTTCCATGATCTATGCCCTCGGGCTCCTCGGCCAGGGCGGCAGCATCATCGCCGGCTTCGGCCTGGCGCTGTCGTCGACCGCCTTTGCCATGCAGATCCTCGACGAGGGCAACGACCGCAACACCCGCTACGGGCAGCGATCCTTCTCCATTCTCCTGCTGCAGGATCTCGCGATCGTGCCGCTGCTGGCGCTGATCCCGCTTATGGCGGCGCAAGCGCCTGAGGATACGACACCGCCGCTCGAGGATTTTGCGATCGCCACCACAGCGATCGTCGTGCTCTTCGCTGCCGGCCGCTACCTCGTTAACCCCCTGTTCCAGATCATCGGCCGCACGGGCGCCCGCGACGTCATGATCGCCGCCGCCCTGCTCGTCGTCATGGGCGCGGCGACCATGATGCAGCTTGCCGGACTCTCCATGGCGATGGGTGCCTTCCTCGCGGGTGTGCTCTTGGCGGAATCCTCCTATCGCCATGAACTCGAAGCGGATATCGAACCGTTCCGCGGTATCCTGCAGGCGCTGTTCTTCATGGCCGTCGGTCTGTCGCTGGAGCTTGGCGTCATCGTCGAGCGCTACCAGCTGATCATCATCGCCGTGCCGCTCTTGATGGCGCTGAAGAGCCTGGTGCTCTACTGGCTCTGCCGGCTCACCGGATCCCACCACAACGACGCGGTGCGCATCAGCCTGCTGCTGCCGCAGGGCGGCGAATTCGGCTTCGTGCTGTTCACCGCGGCGGCAACCGCTGGCGTCTTCTCGGATGGCGACGCCTCGTTGCTGGTTGCGATCGTGACACTGTCGATGGCGCTGACGCCGCTTGCCTCCATGCTGGCCGCAAAGCTGATGCGCGAACAGGACGAGATGGACGAGGAGATCGAGGAAGATTTCGACGGCGCCAATGCCGACGTGCTGATGATCGGCTTCTCCCGCTTCGGCCAGATCGCGGCGCAAATCCTGCTCGCCGGCGGCCGCGACGTGACGATCATCGACCATTCGGCCGCGCGCGTGCGCCAGGCCGCGACCTTCGGCTTCCGCATCTATTTCGGCGACGGCAATCGTCTCGACGTGCTGCGCGCCGCCGGCATCGAACGGGCCAAGATCGTCGCCGTCTGCACCCAGAAGAAGGAAACGACCGACCACATCATCGACCTCGTGCAGTCCGAATATCCAAATGCACGCATCTACGCCCGCTCCTACGACCGCCTGCATACGCTGGAACTGCGCGCCAAAGGCGTCGACTACGAAT
>Ga0209257_1004321_pt1 | contig 11149 bp, 9 predicted proteins | sample AraplaCvi_mCL_r2_FD_184277 | JGI IMG/M metagenome (GOLD analysis project Ga0209257, IMG submission 184277) | Arabidopsis root microbial communities from North Carolina, USA - plate scrape MF_Cvi_mCL_r2 (SPAdes) (version 2) | ecosystem: Host-associated > Plants > Roots > Endosphere | place: USA...
TGTTGATGCCGACGGGTTTGCCCGGGCCGTCGTCGATGAAGTCGATCTTGGGCTCGCGTGTCAGCACCGGCGTATCGCCATCGAGGTCATACTTCGTCGTGATGCTGCTGCCGACGACCTGTTCGGGCGGGATGCCGTACATCTGTTCGGTCATCGGCCGCATGAATTCGATGCCGCCGCCGGAGACGATGTAGGTCTTGAAACCGTTTGCCCGGAGATAATCGAGCAGCTCGCGCATCGGCAGATAGGTGATCTCGTTGTAGGGACGGTTGAAGCGCGGATGTTTGGCGGTCGCAAACCAGTCCTTGACCGTCTTGGTAAACGCATCCGTCGCCATGCCGGCATGGGTCGCCATCACGAGTTCGACGATGCCTTCTCGCCCGAGGCGGCGACGGCCGCCATATCGCCCTTGAGCAGCGATGCGAATGGCTCCTTGTCCTTCCACTCCGGATGTTCCGGCGCCATCGCCTTGACGCGATCCACAGCGAACATGCCCTGGAAATAGTTCGGCTGCTCGGTCCAGAGCGTGCCGTCATTGTCGAAGACGGCGATCCGTTCCTCCGGCGCCACGAAGTCCGCTCCGTTCTCGCTGGTCACGCGGGTGACGAAATCGACGATGGTCGACTTCGCCTCGCCCTCGTTCCAGGACGGAAGATTGTCGGCCGGCGCATCGGCCGCGACGACGGCAGCCGGAGCAGCGAACGCCGTGGAAAGCAGGAACAGGAGACAGACGAGCCGCGAGCGGTACCCGCTTGGCACCGAGTTGGATCGCATCGCTGTTGCCCTCATCACGCATCCTCCTTGCGGGAACGATTTGAAGCCTCTGGCAGGGTCAGGGCCGCCGAATACAGCGGAACCCGATATGGGTGGTCGCCGCGTTTTCCTCATGCGCATGGCGCGCCGCCGGCCGGTAGCGGCGGCAATAGTTGGGCGCGCAGAGATGCGAGCCGCCCTTCACCACCCGGCGGGCGATGTGGATCGTCGGTTGTCTCGGATCGAAGCTTGCTTCCCTGTCGCCGCCGCGCGGATTGGAAGGGATACAGCAGCTCTTTTGCGCCGGCGCCGGATGCTTGGTCGACCAGAAGTCGCTCGTCCATTCCCAGACATTGCCGATCATGTCGTAGAGGCCGTAGCCGTTCGGTGGGAAACTTGCGACCGGCGAGGTCCGTTCAAAGCCGTCGGGTCTGAGATTTTCCGTCGGGAACATGCCATGCCAGGTGTTCGCCATGAACCGTCCCTCCGGCACCAGTTCGTCACCCCAGGCAAATTCCGCGCCCTCAAGCCCGCCCTTTGCCGCGAACTCCCATTCTGCCTCCGTCGGCAAGTCCTTGCCCGCCCATTCCGCATAGGCCCTGGCATCCAGATAGGAGACCTGGACGACCGGATGATCGAACTTGCCGCGGATATTGCTCTGCCGCCCATAGGGCCGCCGCCAACCGGCACCGAACTTGAAGTTCCACCATTGCGACGGGCTGTTGCTGGTAACCTGCTTCGGCGGATCGAAGATCACCGAGCCGGCGCGCATCATCTCCGGCAGGGCGCCGGGATAATCCTTGGGGTCCGGGGTCTTCTCCGCCTCGGTGACGTAGCCTGTCGCCTCGACGAATGCGGCAAACTGCCGGTTGGTCACCGGCGCCACGTCGATCCAGAAGCCGTCCACTTTGACCGGATGCGCCGGCGCTTCCTCCGGATAGTGCTTGTCCGACCCCATGACGAAGGTGCCACCTTCGATCCAGATCGGCTCGCGCGCGCTGATTGCTGCCGGCGTTTCGTTCGGTATCTTCGGCGAACCTTGCATGCGGTTTCCATCTCCCGAAGGTGGCGGGTTCGACCACCAAACCGGTCCAAGCTAACGCCATTCCTCGCCGGCCCAAAGTACGTAACCGTTACGATGGCAAACAAAACCTCGTGGCCACGATGAAAATCGGCCAAATGTGGTCCTTGCGGGGGTCTTCGTTACTGTTACGTTCTTTCCAATTGGCCTGATTTAACAATAAGCTCTGCCAAAATTTCATGATGACCGATGCTGCCGGAGAGGCAGAGGGAGCAGGAATTCATGGGTGCACGCGACGATATCGAGCAACTCGGCAAGCGCATCGGCGAAGCGATCATCGGCCAGGAAGGCATGATCGAGCGGTTGCTGCTGGGCTTGCTTAGCAACGGCCACTTGCTCGTCGAAGGCCTGCCGGGGCTCGCCAAGACCCGGGCCATCAAGAGCATGGCGAAGAACCTCGACGCGGAGCTGTCGCGCATCCAGTTCACCCCCGACCTCCTGCCCGCCGACATCACCGGGTCGGAGATCTATTTTTCCGACGGCGGCAAAGGCGAGTTTCGTTTTCAGGAAGGCCCTATCTTCGCCAACCTCATCCTCGCGGACGAGGTGAACCGTGCGCCGGCGAAGGTGCAATCGGCCCTGCTCGAGGCGATGGAGGAGCGCCAAGTCACCATCGGTGGCAAGAGCCACACGCTGCCGGATCTGTTTCTGGTGATGGCGACCCAGAACCCGATCGAGCAGGAAGGCACCTATCCCCTGCCCGAGGCACAGCTCGACCGCTTCCTCATGCATATCCAGGTGGATTATCCCGACGCCGCGTCGGAAGCCGACATCATGCGGCTCGTACGTTCCGAGGAAATCCACGCGAAATCCAACAATCACGCGACGGAAAAGCTCGCCCAAGATGCTGTGTTTACCGCGCGCCAGGAGATCTCGGCGATCACCGTTTCAGAGGCAATCGAGAACTACATCGTCGCGCTCGTCATGGCGACCCGCTACCCCGACAAGGTCGACAAGGATCTCGCCAAATGGCTGCAGGTCGGCGTCAGCCCGCGCGGTGTCATCGGTCTCGACAAGGTCTCGCGAGCCCACGCCTGGCTGAACGGCCGCGACTTCGTGACCCCCGACGATGTGCAGGCCACCGTGCACGACGTCTTTCGCCACCGGCTGGTGCTTTCCTACGAAGCACATGCCGGCGGCACCACCGCCAACCAGGTAATCGACCGTATCGTCGAACTCGTCGCGGTCGCCTGAGGATGGAGGTTTGCCGATGGCCATATCCCTGCCGGCTCTCGCCCGTTCCCGCGGCATCGTAAAACCCCGCCAGGTCGATACGACCGGCGTCTACACCTCGGTCGACACGCTCGTCGGCCTCGAGGCCATGGCCCGAGACCTGACCTTCCTGCGCAAGGCACCGGTGCAGCGCCTGCTCGCCGGGCGCCATGAATCGCGCATGCGCGGCCGGGGCCTTTCCTTCGAGGAGCTACGCAACTATCTCCCGGGCGACGACATCCGCACGATCGACTGGCGGGTGACGGCGCGCACCGGCAAGCCGGTCGTCCGTGTCTATGACGAAGAGAAGGACCGGCCGGCCCTGATCCTCGTCGACCAGCGCATCAACATGTTCTTCGGCAGCCGCCGGGCGATGAAGTCGGTCGCGGCGGCCGAAGTCGCCGCACTCTCGGCTTGGCGCGTGCTGGCGCTCGGCGATCGTGTCGGCGGCTTCATCTTCGGCGACGAAGAGGTTACCGAGGTGCGCCCTTACCGCAGCCGCGAGGCGGTGGTCCGGCTTGCCGACAGCATTGTTCGCCACAATACGGCGCTGCAGGCCGGTTCGCAGGCGCCGCATGGCGCGGAGCAGCTTGACGTCGTCCTCACGACCGTCGCCAACATTGCCCGGCACGACCACCTGGTCATCGTCATCAGCGATTTCGACGGCTACAGCCTCGAAACCCGCGACATGCTGTTGAAGCTCTCGGCCCACAACGATGTGATCTCCGTTCTCATCTACGATCCCTTCCTGCTCGAACTGCCACGCAAGGGCGATATCGTCTTCAGCGGCGGCCTGCTTCAGGCCGAAGTGCAATTCGCCCACGGCAATGTCCGCGAGGCGATCGACAGTTTTGCCAGAAAACGCGGGCGGGCACTGCGCGCCTGGCAGGAAGAACTCGGCCTGCCGATGCTGCCGATTTCCGCCGCCGAGGAGGTCGCGCCACAATTGCGCACCATGCTCGGCCAGCTCGCCAGCCGGCAACGGAGGCGATAGCGATGGCGACGGCCGCCCCTGCGAAAGACCCGTTGCTCGAGGCAACCCTTCGGCAGCTCGCGGACATCGCCATGCCTCAGCCCGTCTCGATGATGCCGCAGACCTGGGCCTGGGCGGCGCTCGGCTGCGTCATACTCTTGCTGATCGCCTTCGCATGCTGGCGCTGGTACCGGCGCTGGGAGGCCAATCGCTACCGTCGCGAAGCGCTCGCCGACCTCAAGAAAATCGAGGGACGCCTCGCCGCGTCCGCGACCCGCGGCGAGGCGCTCGTCGCTTTGCCCGTCCTCTTGAAGCGCACCGCCCTGGTGCTCTGGCCGCGCGAAACGATAGCCGGGCTCCATGGCACGGGCTGGACGGGCTTCCTCGATGCCCATTCCGGCGGCCCGGTGTTCCCGATCGCCTCGGCGCGTTTCTTCGAGGAAGCCGAATATCGTGGCAGCGCGGCGCTCTGCGCCGTCCCGGAACCCGAAGCGCGGACCTATGCCGCCGCGGCACGTCACTGGATCGAGGCGCACCATGTACGTGCTTGACCACGCCTGGGCGCTGATCTTTCTGCCTCTGCCCTTCGTCGTCTGGTGGCTGCTTCCACCCTACCGCGAGCAATCGGCCGCGGTCAGAATACCTTTCTTCAAGGACATAACGGCCGCCGCCAATCTCGGGCCGACCGAGGGCTCCGTCGTCCCAAGGACCAATCTCGGCCAGAAGGCGATTGCGCCCATCTGCTGGGCCCTGATCGTAGTGGCGCTGGCGCGGCCGCAATATGTCGAACCGCCAATCGAAAAGACCGAGCCACAGCGCGACCTGATGCTGGCGATCGATCTTTCGCAGTCGATGGACACGCGGGATTTTCGCGATCCCTCCGGCAATCTGCAGACCCGCGTCGAGGCGGTGCACAAGGTTGTCGCCGACTTCATCGACCGGCGGCCGGACGACCGGCTCGGCCTGATCGCCTTCGGTGACGCGCCCTATCCACTGGTGCCGTTCACGCTCGACCACAAGACGGTCAAGTTGATGCTGGCCGACAGCCTGCCCGGCATGGCGGGCCCGCGCACTGCGGTCGGCGACGCGATCGGGCTCGCGATCAAGATGTTCGACGCCAGCACCGCGCCGGACAAGGTGATGATCCTTTTGACTGACGGCAACGATACCGCCAGCAAGATGCCGCCAGACAAGGCCGCCGGCATCGCTGCCGACCGGAACGTGCTGATCCACACCGTGGGGATTGGTGATCCCAGTGCGCAAGGCGAGCAGAAGCTCGATACGGTAACCCTTCAGGGTATCGCCGAGACGACGAAGGGCCGCTACTTCTTCGGCCAGGACCAGGCGGGCCTGCAGAACATCTATGAACTGCTCGATCAACTGACACCGGCGAACCAGAAGACACTCTCCTGGCGGCCGCGCATCGAACTGTTCCACTACCCGCTTGGCGCAGCACTGCTGATCGTCCTCGCCTACCACGCCATCATGTGGCTCCTCTCTTCACTCGCCGAGCGCCGCCGGCGGCAGGAGGCAGCGCCATGATCTCGGACTTCCACTTCCTGAGACCGCTTTGGCTGCTGGCACTGCTCGCCGTCCCCCTGCTCGTCTACCTCGTCAGCCGGCGCGGCGATGTCCGCTCGCAATGGCAAGGCATGATCGCGCCGCACTTGCTCGATCACCTGTTGATCGAGAAGGGTGGCAAGCGGCGCCTCCAGCCCGTGCACATCACCGCAGCGCTGATCGCCGTTGCGGCCATCGCTGCCGCCGGTCCGACCTGGCAGCGCGAGCGCCCGCCCTTCGTCGAGGACACCGCGCCGCTGGCGATCGCCATCGACCTCAACCCGACCATGAACGCGACGGACATCTCGCCGACGCGGCTCGAACGCGCCAAGCTCAAGGTCCAGGATATTTTGAGCCTCAGAAAAGGTTCGCGCACGGCGCTCTTCGCCTATGCCGGCTCCGCCCATATGGTGCTGCCGCTGAGCGACGATGCGGCACTGGTCAAGACCTATCTCGCGGCACTCTCGCCTCAGATCATGCCGGTCGAAGGCAAGGATACGGCAAAGGCCCTGCAGGAGGTCGAGAAAGCCCTGGCCAATGAAACCGCGCCTGGCACGATCCTCTTCATGACCGACGGGGTCGAGCGCTCCGCCTTTCAGGCGTTCAGCCAGTATCAAGGCCGCAACGCGGTGATGGTGCTCGGCATCGGCACGGTAGAAGGCGGCCCGGTGAAGACTGCCGACGGCGGGTTCCTGACCGACGCGACGGGCAGTCATGTTCGCTCCAAACTGGATGTCGACGGCCTCAAGGCCTTGCAGTCCGCATCTAAGGCCGAGGTCGCGACTATCACATCGGATGATGCCGACGTGCGCTGGATCGTCAGGCGCATCCAGACCAACTTTGCCGCAAAGACCGCCGAGGGGCTGACCCGCTGGCACGATGCCGGGTGGTGGCTGACGATCCCGATCGCCGTCTTCGGGCTGTTCTGGTTCCGGCGCGGCTGGACCGTGCGCTGGGCCGTCTATCTGCTCGCCATCAGCCTGCTCTTGAGCAACGAGCGGGCGGAGGCGGCCGATAACCGCTTCCTCGATCTCTGGCTGACGCCGGACCAGCAGGGTCGTCGCGCGTTCGAAGAGGGCGACTTCCAGGGTGCCGCCGAAAAATTCGCCGATCCCACCTGGCGCGGAGCGGCGCTCTACCGGGCCGGCCGTTTCCAGGATGCGATCGACGCCTTTGCCGAAACCGATACGGCCGAGAGCTACTACAACCAGGGCAACGCCCTGATGCACCTCGACAAGGCGGAAGAGGCGATCACCGTCTATAAGCAGGCATTGAAACGCCGCCCCGACTGGCCGGACGCGAAAAGGAACCTGGCGGCTGCCGAAAAATTCAAGGCCGACAAGGACAAGCAGGAACAGGACGCACAACAGGAACAGGCGGGCATGGACCCCGATCAGGTCCAGTTCGACGAAAAGGGCAAGAAAGGCACGGAGGCGACGATCCAGGGTGGACCACAGACGGCGGACATGTGGATGCGCAACATCCAGGTCTCGCCCGCCGAGCTGCTCGCGCGAAAATTCGCGATCGAGGCAAAGGAGGCGACGCCGTGAGTGCCTTGTCCGGAATGCCTCGGTTACTGGTCTGGCTCGTCGGCCTGTCGCTCTGGCTTGCGGGCCATGCGCTCGCCGACAACCCCTTCGCGCGCGCCACGCTCGCGACAAAGGGCACGATCTATGCCGGGCAGCAGATAGAGATCGACATCGACGTCTTCGTGCCGAATTACTTCCTGACACCACCGCAGTTTCCGCTCTTCGATCTTAGGGGTGCGGTGGTCACCATGCCCGACGACCGCGGCTTGAACCTCAACGAGACCGTCGATGGCGAGGCCTTTTCCGGCATCCGCAAAACCTATGTGATCACGCCACAGGCGGCAGGTAATTATGCCCTGCCGACAATCGTGATCCCCTTTGGCTATGCCGCCGTGCCGGGCCAAACGACACAGGGTAAGGTTACCGTGCCGCGGCTCAAATTTACCGTGGAAGCGGTACCAGGAGGTGTCGGCGGCACGCCCGGCGTGACCGCTGGCGAAATCACCATCACGCAGACATTCGACCGCGACCCAGCCGGCCTGCATGCGGGCGATGCGCTGGTGCGCACGGTCACCACCCGCGCAGCCGGCCTCGCGCCGATGATGATTCCCGAGCCCAGCTTGAAGGCTCCAGAGGGCGTGCAGGTTTATCAGCATGATCCGGCACTCTCCGAGGAGCGCACGCCGCGCGGCGAGATCGCTGCGGGACTGCGCAAGGACACCGCAACCTACGTCTTTGCCGAGCCGGGCACCTTCTCTCTGGCGGCAATCACATTGGAGTGGTTCAATCCTCAGACCGGAAAGACCGAAACCGCGGAGGCCGATGGCGCGGAAGTGGTCGTCGGTGCCGGGCCGGCAACGAAGGTTGCCATCGCACCACCCGCTCCTCCGCCGACAAAGGAACCCTTCGATTGGCTCTGGTGGGGCATCGCGATGGCCACTGTCCTCGCCGTCGCCATTGTCATCCAGTTCGCCGCCAATCTGTTCGGACGGCTGGAAACTTGGATCGGTGCGGCGCTCTCGCGCAAGGCGCAGTCAGAGGAGACGGCCTTCCGCCATGTTCTCGACGCTTGCCGCGACCACGACAGGGCGCGGCTGGACGCGGCACTCGATCGCTGGTCGCGCAAGACCGGCAATGTACCTCTTGCGAAATGGTTCGACCGGTTTGCCGATCCGGAGGCGAGGGTCGCTTTCGCTATGCACCGAAAGAACCGCTACGGCACTCCACAATCCCATCACGAACGGCCGGATTTCTCCCGGCTGCGAAGCGGATTGAAGTCGGCGCGGCGACGCTGGCTGGACGAATTCTCCGACGACGGCGACGAAGCGCTAGATGAATTGCCCGAGCTCAACCCGGTGTTCGACAGCGCCTTGCGGCAGATCCGCTGAAGCCCTGTGAGGGCGCGTGTTACGCGTCCTGCGTGCCTTCGTAACGTTACGTACTTACCTGAGGTCGCGTTCCCGCGAAGATTGCATCGGTAAATTCGAAACTTTGCCTGCATTCCGAGAGCGATTTGTTTGCGGCCTCAGGGAGACTTGAAATGAGTATCGATTTGAAGACCAGGCTTGGGCGGCTCGCGGCGTGCGCCGTCGAGCGGTCGATGAAACCGAAAGCGCTGGCGTTCGCCGGCACCGTGCTGATGTCGGCGATTTCCGCCTCGGCGCTCCCCGCCGTCGCGCAAGACGCCGCCAAACCCAACATCCTCGTGATCTTCGGCGACGATATCGGTCAGACCAACATCAGCGCCTATTCCTTCGGCGTCGTCGGTTACAAGACCCCGAATATCGACCGGATCGCGCGCGACGGCATGTTGTTCACCGACTATTACGCTGAGAACAGCTGCACCGCCGGCCGCTCCACCTTCATCACCGGGCAGACGGTGCTGCGCACAGGTATGTCCAAGGTCGGCGTTCCCGGTGCCCCCGTCGGCATCCAGGACCGTGACGTGACCATCGCCCAGGCGCTGAAGCCGCTCGGCTACGCCACCGGCCAGTTCGGCAAGAACCATCTCGGCGACCAGGACCGCTTCCTGCCGACAGCCCACGGCTTTGACGAGTTCTTCGGCAACCTCTATCACCTGAATGCCGAGGAGGAGCCGGAACGCCCCTACTGGCCGAAGGACGACCCGGCTTTCCTGAAGTCCTACGCGCCGCGCGGCGTGCTGCATTCCTTCGCCGACGGCAAGGTGGAGGACACCGGCGCGCTCAACAGCAAGCGCATGGAAACGATCGACGACGAGACGACCGCCGCAGCGATAGAGTTCATCAAGAAACAGACGGAGGCGAAGAAGCCTTTCTTCACCTGGATGAACACGACGCGCATGCACCTGTTCACCCATGTTCGCGACCAGTACAAGGGCCAGAGCGGTATGCCCGGCAACGACTATGCCGATGGCATGATCGAGCACGACAACGATGTCGGCAAGCTGCTCGACCTGCTCGACGAGTTGAAGATCGCCGACAACACCATCGTCGTCTACACGACCGACAACGGCCCGAACCAGTTCTCCTGGCCGGACGCGGCAACCACGCCGTTCCGCAGCGAGAAGGACAGCAACTGGGAAGGCGCCTTCCGCGTCCCGGCGATGGTCCGCTGGCCGGGCAAGATCAAGCCCGGCGTCTCCACCGAGATGTTCTCCGGTCTCGACTGGTTCCCGACACTGCTTGCAGCAGCCGGTGACAAGGACATCAAGGAGCGCCTCTTGAAGGGCGCCGACCTCGGCGGCAAGACCTTCAAGGTGCATCTCGACGGATACAACCAGTTGCCCTATCTCACCGGTGAACAGCCGAAGAGCGCACGCAACGAGTTCTATTACTTCAATGACGACGCCAAGCTCGTCGGCATGCGCTGGGACAATTGGAAAGCCGTCTTCTGCGAAATGCGCAAACCCGGTGGCTTCGACGTCTGGCAGGATCCGTTCACCTGCCTGCGCGTTCCGAAGATCTTCAACCTGCGCATGGACCCTTACGAGCGAGCCGATACCGTCTCCGATCAGTACAACGACTGGCGGACGAAGAACGCTTATCTCTTCGCCGAAGCGGTGGGGAAATCGGCGGCATTCCTCGAAACCTTCGTCGCGTATCCGCCAAGCCAGAAGCCGGCAAGCTTCTCGGTCGACCAGATCGAAGAAAGCGTGCACCAGAAGATCGACGAGATCCTGGCGAAGACCCAGCCGGCACAATAACGCTCTCGAGAAGGCGGCGCCCCGCGCCGCCTTCTCTTTCACTTTTGCTAAAAATGGCGTGCCGCGATGACGAAGAACATTCAGCCCGCTCGAACCATCACCTACGAGGAGTCGATTGAAGACCCTTTGGCGAGACCGCGGGCACACGTCGCGCCGGCAATCGCCGCCTTCATGCTCTTCCTCTCCGGCACCGCGGCGCTGGTTTTCCAGGTTCTCTGGATCAAGCAGCTCTCGCTCATCACCGGTATTGATGTCCATGCGGTCAGCACCGGGGTCAGCGCCTTCTTTCTCGGCCTGGCGCTCGGCAGCTTCGCCCTCGGGCGCATTGGCGACCGCTCCCGACAGCCGCTCCGCCTCTATGCCCTGCTCGAAACCGGTGTGGCCGTGCTCGGCGCCGGCGTCACCCTCATCCTTTCCCATATCGCGCCGCTCTTCGTCGCAATCGAGGACACCACAGCATTCGCCGCCTGGGCCCTGCTGATCCTGATCGTCGCTACACCCGCCTTCCTGATGGGCGGCACCCTCCCCTTGCTGTTGCGAGCGCTCAAAGGGGCGCCGAGAGGCGTCGGCGCAAAGGGCGGCCGGCTCTATGCCGCCAACACGCTCGGCGCCATCTTCGGCTGCCTTGCGGTCTCCTTCGTTCTCATCCCCACTCTCGGCGTGCAGGCAAGCGGCCTTGCCGCCGCCGGCCTCGGGCTTGGCGCCGCGGCGATCGCGCTATCGCTAAGCACGACCGCGATTCGCGAAGACGCGCAAGCTGATATGCCGATACCGGCGCAGGGCACCGCTGGTTCAAGGTTGGCGCTGCTCCTCTACGCGATCGCCGGCGGCATCGCCCTCGGCTATGAGGTCGCCTG
>Ga0209257_1004323_pt1 | contig 11143 bp, 11 predicted proteins | sample AraplaCvi_mCL_r2_FD_184277 | JGI IMG/M metagenome (GOLD analysis project Ga0209257, IMG submission 184277) | Arabidopsis root microbial communities from North Carolina, USA - plate scrape MF_Cvi_mCL_r2 (SPAdes) (version 2) | ecosystem: Host-associated > Plants > Roots > Endosphere | place: USA...
ACTGGACCGCGCCAGCGCCAAGCACGTGCTGACCGATATCACGGTGCCGACCCTGGTACTGAATGCGAAAAACGATCCTTTCATGCCGGGCGAGTACTTGCCGCGCCAGGCATCGCGCCATGTGGTGCTGGATTATCCGGAACAAGGCGGGCACGTTGGCTTTGCCACCGGCCGCCTGCCGGGCAGCCTGGACTGGCTGCCGTTGCGCATGCTGAACTTCCTGACCGCTATTGAATCCACTGAAATGGCCGAGGCTTGAACCATGGATGAAATAGTCAAACAGGCGATGGCCAAGTGGCCCAACGTGCCGCATTGCTACGGCTGGCTTGCGCTCGATGCGCGCGGCAACTGGCGCATGCGCGACGAGCGCGCGCAGCATTTCAACGAGGCCGGCGACAAGCTGACCAACCCGGCGCTGGTCGGCTTCATCACGCGCAATTACCAGAGCGATGAGCAGGGCCGCTGGTATTTTCAGAACGGGCCGCAGCGCGTCTACCTGAACCTGGAAACCACGCCCTTCATTGCGCGCACCGATCCGGTCCACGGCTTCGTGCTGCATACCGGCGCGCCGCTCGGAGAAATCGATGCGGCCTGGCTGACGGAGGCCGGCGAACTGCTGCTGCGCAGCGGTGATGTGCTGGCCCAGCTCGACGACCGCGATTTCGCGCAAGTGCTGCCGCAACTGGAGTTGAATGGCCGCCCTGTGGGCGACAATGCCCTGCTGGCCTGGCTCGATGCAGCGGCCAGCGATCCCGCCAGCCTGTCGCCGCTCACCTTGCGCATCGGCGAGCGCGCCGTGCCACTGGCCGCCATCGCGCGCGACAGCGTGCCGCAGGCGTTCCGTTTCGAGCGCCTGCCGCAACCTTGACCGCCCGCCCTCTCCGGGGCATGATGTTACGAGAAAAACAACCCCGGAGATCCCTCTGATGAAACGTGCTGCAAAATGGCTGGGCGGTATTGCGCTCGGCTTGGTCGTACTGGTACTGGCCCTGGTTGCCCACACCTGGTATTTCAAACCCCTCAAGCTGGACTGGTTCTACGCTCGTGTATTTGCAGCCTATGCGATCGACAGCCCTGAGATGCTGTCGAGCATGCGCATCCTGCCCGGCTGGATGGACTTCTACAGCAAGAAGCTGGACGATGCCTCACCTGCCCACACTGCCAAGCAGCTGGCGCAGCTCAAGCAAGACCTGGCCGTCCTCGAAAGCTACAGCACCGACGGCCTCGATGCCGAAGGCAAGCTGTCCTACGACACCTTGCGCTTCTTCCTGAAAAGCCAGGTGGAGGGCGAACCGTTCATCAACCATGGCTTCCCGGTCAACCAGATGATGGGCGTGCAGAGCATGATGCCGCAATTCATGACCGACGTGCACCAGGTGACCAGCAAGGGCGAGGCCGAAGCCTACATCGCGCGCCTGAACCTGTTCCCGGTCAAGTTCGGACAGGTAGTGGAATCGATTCGCCTCAGCGAAAGCAAAGGCATCGTGCCGCCGAAATTCACCGTCGACAAAGTGCTGGCGGAGATGAAGTCCGTAGTCGCCGCACCGGTCAAGGAGAATGTGCTGGTGACCAATATGCGCGACAAACTGGCCAAGGTGAAAGAGCTGTCCGACGCCGAACGCAGCGCGCTGCTGGCCCAAACCGAGAAGGCGGTACAGGACTCGGTCTACCCTGCCTACGGCAAACTGATTGACGCGTTCACTGCACTGCAAGCCAAGGCCACGGCCAACAACGGCGCCTGGAGCCTGCCGAACGGCGAGGCTTACTACGCCTGGGCCGTACGCTCGCACACCACGTCGAACATGACGCCGCAGCAGGTGCATGACCTGGGCCTGGCGGAAGTCGAACGCGTAGGCGCCGAGATGGACGCCATCCTCAAGGGCGAGGGCTTGAGCGAAGGTTCGATCGGCAAGCGCGTGCAGCTCCTGGCCTCGCGCCCGGAACAGCAGTACCCGAATACCGACGAAGGCAAGAAAGCCATGCTGGCGCAGTATCAGGCCATCCTCGATGAAGTGAACAAGGGCCTCGACCCGGTGTTCGACGTGCGCCCGAAACTGGGCGTCGAAGTACAGGCAGTGCCGGTAGCGTCGCAGGCGACCGCACCGGGCGCCTACTACATGCAGGGCTCTTTCGACGGCAGCCGCCCCGGCGTTTTCTACGCAAACATGCGCGCGCCGGGCGAGACGCCGAAGTTCGCCATGCGCACGCTGGCCTACCACGAAGGCATTCCAGGCCACCATTTCCAGATCGCGATCCAGCAGGAGATGACGGGCGTGCCGTTCTTCCGCAAGATCATTCCTTTCACCGCCTACCATGAAGGCTGGGCGCTGTATGCGGAACGGCTGGCGGCGGAACAGGGTTTCCAGAAAACCCCGCTGGACAACCTGGGCCGGCTGCGTGACGAAATGATGCGTGCCACCCGCCTGGTAGTCGATACCGGCATCCACTACAAGCGCTGGACGCGCGAGCAGGCTATCGACTACATGATGAACACAACCGGCATGTCCGAAGGCGACGTGACGGCGGAGATCGAGCGCTACTTCGTTGATCCTGGCCAGGCGTTGGCTTACAAGGTGGGCATGCTGAAGATCCTCGCACTGCGCGAGCAGGCAAAAAAAGAGTTGGGCGACAAGTTCGACCTGAAGCAGTTCCACAACGAAGTACTGGTGCACGGCGCCCTGCCAATGACCTTGCTGGAAGGCGTGGTCAATGACAGGGTCGCCAAACGGAAGGCCGCATGAACAATTTTGAACGCGCAGAAGAGCTGAACAGACAAGGCAACGCCCACCGCGAAGCGGGCGATGACGAGTTGGCGCTGCAGGCCTATGAAGAAGCGTTGCGGCTCGACCCGGACGCTTCAAATGCGCTTTACAACATTGGCCTGGTCTACAAGTACCGCAACGACTGGGTCAAGTCTTTCGATTACAACCAACGGGCTTATGCGCTGCGCCCCGATGACGAGGCAAGCCGCTGGAACCTGGCCATCGCCGCGACTGCACTGCGTGACTGGGCCACGGCACGCAAGGCCTGGGCCGATAACGGCATCAGGCTTGAGGGCGAGGATGGGCCGATTGAGATGGACTTCGGTCCAACACCGGTCCGCCTGAACCCGGATGGCGACGGCGAAGTGGTCTGGACCACGCGTATCGACCCGGTGCGCGCCGTGCTGCGCAATATTCCTTATCCGGACTCCGGCTTCCGTTGCGGGGACATCGTCCTGCACGACGGCGCCGGCGTCGGCAAGCGCGAATCAGGCGGCAGGGAATACTCGGTATTCAACGTTCTGGAGCTGTTCGAGGCATCGAAACTCAGCACGTTCTGCATGGAAGTGAAGGAAGCCACCGAGCAGCAAATGGCCGCATTGGCAGCGGCATTCGATGCCGCCGACATGCCGTTTGAAGACTGGACGGCTTCTGTTCGCACGCTATGCAAGGCTTGCAGCGAAGGCACTCCCCATGAGCATGCCGACGGCGACGACACAGCCCCTGAGTGGAATCCGACACGCCTGGTGGGAATTGCCGCGGCATCATATGAGGAAATCGAAGCAATCCTCGACCGGGTTCCTGGCATCGACCAGATGGACATCGAGATTTCACTCGAACTGGAAGCGCCGGCCTGATCAGTCCTTGTCCTTCTTTTTATCGCCCAGCATTTCCTTGCGCTTGGCCTGCAGCTCGCGCTCGCGGGCATCGATCACCGACTGGTCGTAATAGGTCGCATCGGGTGCCTTGCGGGCCAGCGCCAACTGGTCCAACGCTGCCAGTACACCGCCCAGCAGCACGTAGGACTCCGCCAGCGAGATGTGCTGCAGGGCGATCTTGCCCTGCTTGGCGTAGGCCTGCGCCATGTAATCGTGCAGTTCCGGCTCGCGCCGATACATCTGCAGCTGGTCGCGCAGGAAACGCGTGGCCTCATCATATTTACCGCCCTTGATCAGGGCGTCCGCGTATTGCCACACCAGGCCGCGCGATAGAGGGTAACGGCCCTGCGCCTGCTTCGCCTCCTCGATGGCGGCAGCGATCACTTCCGGCTTGCTCTCCTGCGCCAGCTTGATCTCGAGCGACATATAGGCCAGCGCAGGATCGGTCGTGCCACGCGGGATCGGAGTACTGAACGCGCCCGCAACCGGCGGCTTGTCGATGGTGGTGCGCGCCTTGTCCAGCCATTCCTGCGCGGCGGCGAATTCCGAGCGCTTGAGCGACACCATGGCCATGCCGTACTGGCCTGCCGCCACGTTCTGGCGACCCGGTTGCTGCATCTGGTTCCTGAAAACGGCCTCGGTGTCGGACAGCCCCTTGCTGCTCTCGTCCTGCAGCACGCGGGCACGGGCACGGATCAGGTGGAAGTCCATGCCATCCACGCGCTGGGTGAATTTCTGCTCGCGGATGCGGGCCTGGATGTCGGCGATACGTTCGGTGGTCAGCGGGTGGGTCATCAGCCAGGGCGGCATCAGGTCGCTATACATGCGAGTGCTGTTCTGCATGCGCTGGAAGAACGACACCATGCCGCTGGCATCATAGCCAGCCGCATTCATGATCTGGAAGCCGACCCGGTCGGCCTCACGCTCCGCATCGCGGCCGAAATTGAGCTGGCGCTGGATGGCCAGGCCCTGCCCGCCCATGAATACGCCGATTGCCGCATCGGAGCTTGACTTGGCGGCCAGCGCAGCGAGCAGCATAGCCGCAAGGGGAATCAGGGCATCGTTCTTCTGCGCCCCCAGCTGGCGCGCGATATGGCGCTGCGCCACGTGGCCAATTTCGTGCGACAGCACCGAAGCCAGCTCGGACTCGTTCTGCGCCGCCAGCAGCAGCTGCGAGTGCACGCCGATGTAACCGCCCGGCATGGCGAAGGCGTTCAGGTTCTTGTCGCGGATCGCGAAGAAATAATAATCAAGGTTGGCATCGCCGCGCGCCCCCGGGCGTGCATCCACCAGCCTGGTGCCGAAATTATTCAGGTATTCAATGATTGGCGGGTCATCCAGGTAGTCGCGCTCGAAGCGCAGGCTCTGCATGATCTCTTCGCCCAGGCGCTTCTCCATTACCGGCGACATGTCTTCGCGCGACGCATCGCCCAGCGTAGGCAATTCAGCCTGCTGCGCCTGCCCTGCCGGAGCAGCGATCAGCAGGCCCGAAACCAGTACCGCCAGCAAGGGACGGCGAAAATGTAGTGCATTCACAGTGCTATCATACCCGTTCAACAAGAGAGCTACGCGATGACCGAACACCTTACTCATTTTGACGCTGCCGGCCAGGCCCATATGGTCGATGTCGGCGCCAAAGCCGAAACCCACCGCATTGCCGTCGCCACCGGCAGTATCCGCATGAAGCCGGAAACGCTGGCGCTCATTCTATCGGGAACCGCCAAGAAAGGGGATGTACTGGGCATTGCCCGCATTGCCGCCATCATGGCCTCCAAGCGCACGGCCGACCTGGTGCCGCTGTGCCATCCATTGGCCCTGACCCGCGTTGCAGTGGACTTTACCACCGATGAACCCAGCAGCACCGTCCATTGCCGGGCGCAGGTGGAAACCTATGGCAAGACCGGCGTCGAAATGGAAGCGCTGACCGCCGTGCAGGTCGGCCTGCTGACCGTGTACGACATGTGTAAAGCTGCGGATCGGGGCATGGTGATGACCGACATCCGCGTCACCGAAAAAGCGGGCGGGAAATCCGGAGACTGGAAAGCCTGATGCTGCGCCGCGCGCTCGCCGCATCGTGCCTTGTCCTGCTCGCAGCCTGCGACAGCAATACCGGTGGGCGCGGCGAACGCAGTGCGATGGCGGAGGTGGCGAACGCCGATTGGCACCGCAAGGACCTTAACGCGCACCTGGGGCGCTGGCTGGCTGTGGCGCCCACGCCTTCAGGGCTACTGCAGGGGCAGTTCGATCGCAGTTGGCGGCCACCGGGCAAGACAAGCGGTGACCTTACCCTGCATAGCCGGCTGGTCTATACCATGCTGGTCGGCTACGAGGCGACTGGAGAAGCGCGCTACCTTGAAGTAGCAAGGCGCGGTACCGATTTCCTGCTCTCGTCTTTCCGCGATTCGGTGCATGGCGGCTTCTTCCAGGTTGTCGATGCTGGGGGCAAGCCGGTCAGCATGACCAAAAACACGTACGGCCATGCGTTTGCATTGCTGGCGCTTTCGCACGCGGCGCGCGTTACCGGCGAGCCAAAATACAAGGAAGCGGCTCTGGCTGCGTGGCAGGACATTCGCCGCAACCTGCACGAGCCAGGCGGCGGCTTGCGCAGCGCGGCCCTGCGCGACTTTGCGCCGGTACCGGAAGCGAGGCATACGCAGAATCCGCTGATGCATATGTTCGAGGCCCTGTTGGCCCTGATCGATGCGACGGGCGAACAGCAAGTGGTGGCCGATGCGCGCGAGCTGGGCGACTTCGTGCTGAACCGCCTGATGGTGGGTCTGCCCGACGGCGGCGCCTATATCCCTGAGTGGTATGACGAGCAGTGGCAGCCGCTCACCGGTGATGACGGGTTTGTGGACCTCGGTCACCAGTTCGAATGGAGCCACCTGCTGCGCAGCGCGGAGTCGCGCGGCTTGCCGCCGATCTATGCCGACGTGGCGGACCGATTACTGAAATTCGCGGTGGCGAAAGGCTATGACGAACAGGATGGCGGCATCTTCAACCGCATGTCGACCAGCGGCCGAGTGGACCGCAGTAAATACTGGTGGCAGCAGGCGGAAGGGATGAAGGCCTTCCTGGCGGTGGCGCAGCGGCCGGACATGGCGCGGCGTTACCATGAAACGCTGGAACTGGTGGACAAGGAAATCATCGATCGCGAGAACGGCGGCTGGCACTTCGGCGCGAAGCAAACCTGTGCCGGCGGTTGCAACAAGATGCAGCCCGATCCGTATCACCTGGTTGGCCTGGACTGGATGGCTCTATCGACAAAGCAATAGTTGATGTGAGGCCTTATTGTACAATGGGCAATTGCTCATAAATAGACAATAACGACGATGGCGAGCGAAAACAAATTGCAGGAATATGCGTTTGAACAGATGAACCTGCAGGTTGGCGGGCGCATCCAGTTGATCACCCATCGTACCCTGCGTCCCATGCAGCATTTCTCGACTGTCATCGGCTGGGTGCGGGACGAGTATATGATCGTCAAGATCCCGATGGAGAATAATGGCCCCATTGCCATTACCGAGGGCGACAAGCTGACGGTGCGGGTGTTCTCGGGCGTAAATGTCTGCTCGTTCTCGACGGTGGTGCAGCGTGTTTTCCTGCGCCCGCTGATGTATGCCCATGTGGCCTTCCCCAGTGATATCCAGGGTACCAGCCTGCGTGCGGCCATGCGGGTCAAGGTTGAGATTCCGGCCAAGATGTCGCGCGACGATGGCCATCACGCGTCTGTTTTCCTGGTGAATTTGAGCGTGTCCGGTGCGCTGATCGAATCGGCCCAGCCGTTGAGCCGCGAGGGTGATACGGTGCAGCTGGACTTTACCTTGCTGGCGCCGCCGGATGACCGGCAGGTGCGCATCAATACTTCGGCATTGGTGCGCAATGCCACGGTGGCGCAGTCGCAGAAGGCTGATGGGAGAGAGGTGTTCAGCTATGGGGTGCAATTTACCGGGCTGGATCCGGCGCACTTCACCCTGCTGCAAAACCTGACTTACGAGGCCATGCTGGCTGACCGGCAGAAGATCGTCTGATACTCCCGGCACTTATTCCGGCGGGTTGTTGCGGGTCAGAACACCCAGCGCGGTACCGTTCGTGACCGATGCAGCGGCGAGCTTCCAGGTGGCGTTCGCGGCTGTCTTGCCATTCTTGTCCAGGAAGTTTGGGGTCAGCGTCACATCTCCCGCAATGCCATCGCCCAGGGCATCTGCCAAGGTGGCTGTGATGACGCCGGCGGAGGAGACGCTAAGGGACACGATCTCTTTGGTCGGGTTGAACTCCGTGGGCATGCCCGGCGTCCCCAACTGGCACTTGTCCTTTTCTCCCGCATGTTCGCTGACGCAGGTCACGAATTGGGTCTTTATCGGTTCAATGCTGGCCAGCACGTTGCTCATGCGCGCCTTGACTTGATATTCGGCATAGGCCGGAATCGAGATCACGGCGAGGATACCGATGATCGCGACAACGATCATCATCTCGATGAGGGTGAAGCCGTTTTGACTAGCGACTGGCGCCATTTTCGTCATTCTCATTTGCAATCCTTGAAAGTCATCGTGAACCGAATCACACGCTTCAGTGTTGCAATCTGCATGCCACCCTGATATGCGCCAGAATGTACGATCTGCGCCAAGAAATGTCAGAAAGGCGCTGCGGAAACTGACAATTCTGGTCAGCTGGCGCCAAATTTTGGCTACGCTTGCCGAGAGAGTAAACAAAAAAAAACCGGGCTCACGCCCGGTTTCTTTTGGTACAGCTAACCCAATATTATGGAGCAGGTGGGTTGTTCTTCTTCAGAGCAGCCAAAGCAACAGTGTTGGTGAAGTTGGTGCCCTCTACAGTCCAGGTCACGTTCGAAGCGCGGACGCCGTTGACCAGCCAGTTCGGGGTGAAGGAAACCGTGTCGCCTACGCCATCGCCCAGGCCAGCTTGCAGGGTTGCCGTCAGAGCGCCGGTGCCTGGTGCGTATTCAACCGAAGCGATTTCTTTGGTAGGCTGGAATGGTTGCACGCCGTTCGGGGTGGTGCCGTCAGCCAGAGTGCCGCCTGGTACGCAGTCGGTGGTCACGCCGCCGGCTTCCTGTACGCAGGTGCCAACGCCGGTTTTCAGGGATTCCATGCTGCCCAGAACGTTGCCCATGCGAGCTTTGATGGTGTAGTCCGAGTATGCTGGGATTGCGACGGCAGCCAGAATACCGATAATTGCCACAACGATCATCAGTTCGATCAGGGTGAAGCCAGCTTGTGCTTGGCGCTTGATCATTTTCATGGATTTCATTTGTTGCTCCTTCAGGTAAGAAACTAAAAAATTGGGTAGGACACTTGGGTATGAGCAATCACCGTGCCAGCTCAATTTTTCAGCAAAATCCCATGATTTTGGTCAAAAACTGTCAGTTCCATCCTGCTGAGATGACGATTTTGGTCAACCTGGCCGCAAACTTTGTCAGTTTAGGGCGTTGCCCCATGACAATTTTCGTCAACTGGCGCGGAGCGCCATCAGGATACCGCTGAGGTCGAGGATGTCGCCGGCTTTGAGGGGGTGCGGCTGGCGTGGCATGGGATCGCCGTTCAGCAGCGGCGATTTGTCGCCTTCGACGTGGGCGACCGAATAACCGTCCGGGGCGCGGGAGATCACCACCACCTGCACGCCGGGCCGGCCCAGGCTGGTGACGGCCTTGGTCAGGCTCAGGGTTTTTCCGGCATTCGTGCCGTTCAGCACTTCTATATGGGCCAGCGGCAGTTCGGCAAACTGGGTGTTCGGCGCGGCGGCGGCGGCCGCAGCCGAGGCCGAGGGCGGGACCGGCATGGCAGGGATGGTGGCGGCAGCAGCGGCCAGGGGGCGGATACCGTCGCTGACGAATTCGAGGTGGTACTTGGCCATCTTGATCACATCCTTGTTCTGCAGGAAGTGCTTGCCGATGCGGTGGCCGTTCACAAATGTACCATTTGTGCTTTGCAGGTCTTCCAGGAAGGAGTCGTCCAGGATGGTGGTGACGAGTGCATGCTCACCACTGACTGCGGGGTGATTCAGGACAATGTCGTTATGCTTATGGCGGCCGACCGTCATGCGCTCCTTGGTGAGCTGCACGGTCTGCTCAATGACACCTTCTCGCATCACGAGTAATTTTGCCAAATCGATATCCTCCGGGTAAACAAAAACGGGGAGCCGAAGCTCCCCGTTATCATACAGCTACTATTACAGCATTGCCTTCAACAGGCGGCCCATTTCGGATGGGTTTTTGGTGACTTTGATACCGCAGGCTTCCATGATTTCCAGTTTGGCTTGCGCGGTGTCGGCGCCGCCGGAGATCAGCGCGCCAGCGTGGCCCATGCGCTTGCCTGGAGGAGCGGTGACACCGGCGATGAAGCCAACCACTGGCTTCTTCATGTTGTCCTTGATCCAACGGGCTGCGTTGGCTTCATCCGGACCGCCGATTTCGCCGATCATGATCACAGCGTCGGTGTCAGGATCGTCGTTGAACATGCGCATCACGTCGATGTGCTTCAGGCCGTTGATCGGGTCGCCGCCGATACCAACTGCGGAAGACTGGCCCAGGCCCAGTGCGGTCAGCTGGCCGACTGCTTCATAGGTCAGGGTGCCGGAGCGGGAAACCACGCCGATACGACCCTTCTTGTGGATGTGGCCAGGCATGATGCCGATCTTGATTTCGTCCGGGGTGATCAGGCCTGGGCAGTTAGGGCCCAGCAGCAGGGTCTTGGAGCCGGCTTTGGCCATGCGGTCCTTGATTTCCATCATGTCGCGGACTGGGATGCCTTCGGTAATGCAGATGGCCAGGTCCAGTTCAGCTTCCACGGCTTCCCAGATCGCAGCGGCTGCGCCTGCTGGTGGAACGTAGATCACGGAAACGGTCGCGCCGGTTTCCGAAGCTGCTTCCTTAACGGATGCGTAGATCGGGATGCCTTCGAAGTCTTCGCCGGCTTTCTTCGGGTTCACGCCAGCCACGAAGGCCTCACGGCCGTTCGCGTAGTCGCGGCACATGCGGGTGTGGAACTGGCCGGTCTTGCCGGTGATGCCCTGGGTGATGACTTTGGTGTCTTTATTGATCAGGATAGACATAGTGATTCCTTAATTATTTACCGGCAGCGGCAGCGACAACGCTCTTGGCTGCATCTTCCATGGTGTCAGCGGCGATGATTGGCAGGCCGGAGTCGGCCAGCATCTTCTTGCCCAGGTCTTCGTTGGTGCCCTTCATGCGCACGACCAGCGGTACTTGCAGGGACACAGCCTTGGATGCGGTGATCACGCCTTCGGCGATCACGTCGCAGCGCATGATGCCGCCGAAGATGTTCACCAGGATGGCTTTCAGTTCCGGGTTCTTCAGCATGATCTTGAACGCTTCGGTCACTTTCTCGGCCGTTGCGCCGCCGCCCACGTCCAGGAAGTTGGCTGGCTCGCCGCCGAACAGCTTGATGGTGTCCATGGTGGCCATGGCCAGGCCGGCGCCGTTCACCAGGCAGCCGATGTTGCCGTCCAGGGAGATGTAGGCCA
>Ga0209257_1004325_pt1 | contig 11138 bp, 11 predicted proteins | sample AraplaCvi_mCL_r2_FD_184277 | JGI IMG/M metagenome (GOLD analysis project Ga0209257, IMG submission 184277) | Arabidopsis root microbial communities from North Carolina, USA - plate scrape MF_Cvi_mCL_r2 (SPAdes) (version 2) | ecosystem: Host-associated > Plants > Roots > Endosphere | place: USA...
AGTTCCTGGACACCAACGTCAAGTACAAGCTGGCCGGCAACGCCAACCACTTCGTGCAGCTGGGCCAGTTCAAGCAGCCCAACAGCCTGGAAGAGCTGTCCAGCACCAAGAACAACGACTTCATCTCCAAGGCTGCGGTCACCAACACCTACGCCGTGGCCCGCCGCCTCGGTGGCGCCTACAGCTTCGGCGACAACAACTGGTCGGTCACCGCCAGCGCGTTCGGCCGTGAGCTGACCCGCAACCTGGCCCACGGCAGCGGCTACGGCGCACGTGGCACCTGGGCGCCGATCAATGACAAGGGCCAGGTCCTGCACTTCGGCCTGAGCTATGTCGACTACGACACCGACGCGGACACCCTGCGCGTGCGCGCCCGCCCGAACGCCGACCTGGCCACCGCGCGCCTGGTCGACAGCGGCAACCTGACCGACACCGACCGCGTCAAGACCATCGGTGCCGAAGCCATGTACATCGGCGGCCCGTTCAAGGCCCAGGCCGAGTACTACACCAGCGAAGCCAAGCGCATGACGCGCGACAACTACACCAGCGACGGCTTCTATGTCAGCGGGCTGTGGAACATCACCGGCGAGACCTGGGGCTACAAGAGCGGCGTGCCGACCACCGGCCTGCCGGACGAGCCGGGCCGTGGCATGTGGCAGCTGGGCGCGCGCTATGACTCGATGAACCTGGATGATGGCCATCTGAACGCCAACCCGGTTGCCGGTCGTCCGCCGATCGTGGACGGCGTTCTCGGCGGCAAGATGGATATCTGGACCGTCGGCGTGAACTACTACTGGCGTTCCAACACCAAGTTCGCGCTGAACTACGTGATGGTGGACAGCAAGAAGTACAGCTCCGCCACGCGCACCTTCGTCAACGACGACCCGAACATCCTGGAAGCGCGCCTGCAGTTCTTCTGGTAAGCAACAGGCAAGACGCAGCATTGATGGGGCGCAGCTTGGGCTGCGCCCCTTTCTTCGTTCTGGGTCACGGGTTATCGGCGTTGCAGCGCAATTGCAGAAGTAACAGGCACTGTCCACCGTCACCGGGTGGCTGCATTGGCAGGCGCCGCCACGCCCCTCAATCGGAGTGCCATCCCCAATACGACCAGACCGATTCCCGCCGCCTGCCACCAGTCGAGGGTCTCGCCAAAGGCGAGCACGGCAGCCAAGGCGCCGACTACCGGAACACCCAACGTAAAGCTCGCCGCGCGCACTGGACCCAGCCCCTGTATCGCGACATACCACAGCCCGAAGACCACCGGCCCGTTGAGCACGCCGACATAGAGAAGGGCCAGGACATTCCCACGCCCCTGCCAAGGTGGCAATGACTCTCCCTGCCCGCCGGCCAGAGCAAGCAGCGGAATGGAACAGAGGAATGCGATGAGCATCTGCACGGTGACCAGCGTCGAGGGCCGGCAAGGCTGCCCCGTACGCGCCGACAACAGGGTGCCTACTGCCCAAAGGGCTGCATTCAGAACAATCAACAAGGCGCCGCCCGCTGGCGCACCGCCGACATATAGAAGGACTCCGCTCAACGCCGCCCCCGTCGCCAGCACGCCCCCCCAAGACCACCGCCCCAGGCGCACCGCCTCCATCGCGCCAGCAAAGGCGGGCATCGTGTACATCAACGTAAGCACGGTGGTAGCTGGATAGTAGGCGAGCGCGAGGATGTTGAGGCTGGAGACCATGGTTCCATTGATCGTCACTGCCCAGAGCACGCGTTGTCTCGTCGCCGCCTGCAGCTGCAGGACCTCCAGCCAGCTCCGTCGGACAAAGGGCAGCACTGTCATGAAGCCCGCCAAGGTACTGTAAAAACGAAACGTCCAAGGGCCCATCTGTTGAACTGCGTCCCTCGCAAAAGAGAAGCTGGTACTCCAGACCAGGACCACGCACACAGCGGCGGTCGCGGCCCGGAGATCCACGCCTTGTGCGTGATCAGACCACTTCATGCGCGGTACCTGGCCACCGCAGTGATTCGTCTACGACGCGCAGGAGCGGTAACCGCGGAGACGAAATGCGGGATGCGGCGTGCGCTGGTATCAAATACCAACAACGTGAAGAGTGCCGGCACCAGACAGGCAGCAGGTTCCTTCTCCCCGTCAGGAAGCACTACGGTCAGCCCTCCGTGGTTGGGGTCCCACTCCTTCGTCAGACTGAGCGCGACGCCGAAGCTCTGGCCCGGATCGCAGTGAGTGCCAAGGAAATGGCCATGCTCGAACCAACTCAGGTAGAACTGGGATACGGTCAGAGGTACGCGGCCAGTGACCTTTCCCAGCAACTCGAGCACCGGCCTTGAGGCCATCAACTGTTTCATCGCCTGTAGCGCTTCCACATCGGCGTTCTCACGCGAGTCCGGCATCCATCGGAACGAAAACGCGAATCTGCCAAGCTCACGGTCGCGATCAGCGATGGCGTGCTGCCTGCTCGCTTCGACTTTGTCCGACGAACACAGATCGTGCTCACCATCACGATTCTTCACGATAAATGACCACCGATCCTCCCCGATGCTGGCAACGCGCTCAACCACATCAGCGATGGATGGCACAAAGGCGCGTAGATCGAAATGAACGTATCCATCGAGCTGGAAGCGCTCGCGAAGTACCTCATATCCGATCAAACACCACCTCCTCCCGGGACCTGCGCCCTGCCCTTCCGGTGTCACGAGAGCTGGATGCTCTCGCCGGACTGGTACATCGCGTCTTCCTCGCTGATGGCCGAGATGCGCTCTTCCAGATCGACGAACGTGATCTCCAACATTTGCAGCTCCTTTTCACATGCACCGGAAGTGGTGCCGCCCGAAGGTGGAGGGCCTGACCACTTCGACTCAAGGACCGACGTCACTTATTGCAATGGAATGTCAGAACATGTGAAGGCGAATGCACTTTCAAAGTGACTGCCGTCATGCTGCAAGGTTGCGCTGGCGCAGGAATCGGTGAGTTGCACCGATTGCGCCGAAGACCGCTGTCTGTCGCGGACGACACGATCGTGACGGTGTCCGCGCTCCGCGCCAGTGGAATCTCCGAGATTGGAGGGTGTCACGATGCCGTCATATGACAGACGTCGCGCTGTCATTGAACCGTTATGCAATAGGCACCGGGCGGGAAACCCCGCACCACCATCCATCCCAGGAGCCACCCCGTGATCCACGCCTTCAAGTCGCGCGCCGCTGTTGCCGTCCTCGCCGCGTCCTCCGTGTTCGCCGCCAACGCCGCCGATGTGACCGGCGCGGGCGCATCGTTCATCTACCCGGTCATGTCCAAGTGGTCGGCCGACTACAGCACCGCGACCGGCAAGAAGGTCAACTACCAGTCCATTGGTTCGGGTGGTGGTATCGCCCAGATCAAGGCGGCCACGGTGGACTTCGGTTCGTCCGATGCCCCGCTGAAGCCGGAAGAGCTGGCGGCGGCCGGCCTGGCCCAGTTCCCGTCGGTGATCGGCGGCGTGGTGCCGGTGATCAACGTGGCAGGCATCGCCCCGGGTGCGCTGAAGCTCGATGGCGTGACCCTGGCCAACATCTTCCTGGGCAAGGTCAAGACCTGGAACGACCCGGCCATCGCCGCCCTCAACCCGGGCGTGAAGCTGCCCGACGGCAAGATCACCGTCGTGCACCGCTCGGACGGTTCGGGCACCACCTTCAACTTCGTCAACTACCTCTCCAAGGTCAACCCGGAGTGGAAGTCCAAGGTCGGCGAAGGCACCTCGGTCCAGTGGCCGGTCGGCATCGGCGGCAAGGGCAATGAAGGCGTTGCCGCGTACGTGAAGCAGATCAAGGGCGGCATCGGCTATGTCGAACTGTCCTACGCGCTGCAGAACAAGATGTCCTACGCCGCGATGAAGAACGCGTCGGGCAAGGTCGTGCTGCCGAGCGACGAGTCGTTCGCCGCCGCTGCCGCCAGCGCCGACTGGGCCAACGCCAAGGACTTCTACCTGGTCATGACCAACGCCCCGGGCGCCGAAGCGTGGCCGATCACCGCCACCAACTTCATCCTGGTCCGCAAGCAGCCGAAGAACGTCAACAGCGCCAAGGCGACCCAGGAGTTCTTCCGCTGGATCTACAAGAGCGGCGATGCCCAGGCCAAGCAGCTGGACTACGTACCGCTGCCGGACGCCCTGGTCAAGCAGATCGAGACCTACTGGTCGCAGAACCTGAAATATTGATTGAAGGGGGTCACGGCCAACGGTCGTGACCTACCAGGCAACGGTGTCGCCAGGTCCTCTCTCCCCCTGGCGGCACCACCGGCGCGGATCGCAAGATCCGCGCTTTTTTTTTGCAGGAGCCTGGCGCGCGGACTTCGATCAAATCTGCCGCGAGCGTTGAGGGCCCCGCCGCGACCGGCAGGCCCCTGTGCAAATGTCCCCCGGCGTCGGCCTGCGGCCGCCCCCTCCTCCTTTAATTTGCCAGGGACCTACCGGCCGCGACGGGGCAAGGCTTCCGGCACGCGCAGGCAAAGCCGGAGCCAGGTGCAACGCCGGTGGATCGAGTGCCGGGGCGGCATACCCTTGGAGGCGAATTAAAGGAGGAGGTGTCGGCCGCAGGCCGACGCCGGGGGACATTCGCCGGAAAGGGTATGCCGCCCCGGCGCTCGATTCACCGGCAGCCGCTGAAGATCCCCCGCCAGCCCTTGCCCCACGGGCCTCCAGCATGCCCCCGGTCACGACGTCATCAAGCTGTAACAAAAACATCATTTCATAGCAGCGTCAGCCGGCAAGACCGGCCCCCTATCCCGCTACGGAGTGACGCATGAAACTGCATACGGCCGGCTTCGCCGCCCTTTCCCTGGCCATCGCGCTGGGCCTGTCCGCCTGCAAGCCGGCCGCCGAAGGCCAGGCAAACGCCCCGGCAGAAGGCGCCCCCGCCGCTGCTCCGGCCGCCGGCGACAAGCTGACCGCCGAAATTTCCGGCGCCGGCGCCTCCTTCATCTTCCCGCTGGTCTCCAAGTGGTCGGCCGACTACAACGCCGCCACTGGCGCCAAGGTCAACTATCAGTCGATCGGTTCGGGTGGCGGTATCGCCCAGATCAAGGCCGGCACGGTCGACTTTGGTTCTTCCGACAAGCCGCTGTCCAGCGAAGAGCTGGCCCAGGCCGGCCTGGGCCAGTTCCCGTCCGCCATCGGCGGCGTGGTCCCGGTGGTCAACATCGACGGCCTGGAAGCCGGAAAGCTGCGGCTGAGCGGCCCGCTGCTGGCCGATATCTTCCTGGGCAAGGTCAAGACCTGGAACGACCCGGCCATCGTGGCCGCCAACCCGGGCGTGAAGCTGCCGGACGGCAAGATCACCCTGGTCCACCGCTCGGACGGCTCGGGCACCACCTTCAACTTCTCCAACTACCTGTCCAAGGTCAGCCCGGACTGGAAGAGCAAGGTCGGCGAAGGCACCTCGGTGCAGTGGCCGGACGGCGTGGGTGGCAAGGGCAATGAAGGCGTGGCCTCGTACGTGAAGCAGATCAAGGGCTCGATCGGCTACGTCGAACTGGCCTACGCGCTGCAGAACGGCATGCCGTATGCCTCGATGCAGAACGCCGCCGGCAACTGGGTGCAGCCGACCGCGGAAACCTTCGGTGCCGCCGCAGCCAGCGCCGACTGGGCCAGCGCCAAGGACTTCAACCTGGTCATCACCAACGCCCCGGGCGACCAGGCGTGGCCGATCACCGCCACCAATTTCATGCTGATGCACAAGCAGCCCAAGGATGCCAAGCGCAGCAAGGACACCCTGGCGTTCTTCAAGTGGGCCTTCGAGAACGGCCAGGCCCAGGCCAATGAACTGCACTACGTGCCGCTGCCGGCGGAACTGGTGAAGCAGATCGAAGGCTACTGGACCGCTGAATTCAAATGATGCAACCCAGGCCCGCGCGCTGCGCGGGCCTGCCCCCTACCTAACGGGCCCCAGCCTTACCCATGAATGCCATCGCCCAGCCTGTTCCCGCACCGTCCACCCGCGACCTGCGTGACGCCCGCAATGACAAACTGTTCCGGTGGGTGCTGATCGCCACCGTCGTCCTGGTCCTGGTCGCCCTGGCCTGCGCCGCGCTCTCGATGCTGTGGGGCGGCCGCCATGCCCTGCAGGAGCAGGGCCTGAGCTTCTTCTATTCCTCCGACTGGAATCCGGTGGAGAACAAGTTCGGTGCGCTGGCACCGATCTACGGCACCCTGGTCACCGCCCTGATCGCAATGCTGATCGCGGTGCCGGTGAGCTTCGGCATCGCCTTCTTCCTCACCGAAGTGGCCCCGCGCTGGATGCGCGGCCCGGTTGGTACCGCCATCGAACTGCTGGCCGGCATCCCCTCGATCATCTACGGCATGTGGGGCCTGTTCGTGCTGGTCCCGGTGATGACCGAGTACGTTACCCCGACCCTCAATGAAACCCTCGGCGAATGGCCGATCATCGGCCCGCTGTTCCAGGGCCCGCCGCTGGGCATCGGCGTGCTGACCGCCGGCTTCGTGCTGGCGATCATGGTCATTCCGTTCATCTCCTCGGTGATGCGCGAAGTGTTCCTGACCGTGCCGACCCGCCTCAAGGAATCGGCCTACGCGCTGGGCTCCACCAAGTGGGAAGTAAGCTGGGACATCGTGCTGCCCTACACCCGCTCGGCCGTGATCGGCGGCATCTTCCTCGGCCTGGGCCGTGCGCTGGGTGAAACCATGGCCGTGGCCTTCGTGATCGGCAACAGCGTGCGCCTGTCGCCGTCGCTGCTGGAACCGGGCACCACCATCGCCGCGCTGATCGCCAACGACTTCGGCGAGGCCACCGAAACCTATCGCTCGGCGCTGCTGCTGCTCGGCTTCGTGCTGTTCATCGTGACGTTCGTGGTGCTGGCAATCGCCCGCCTGATGCTGATGCGCCTGTCCCGCAAGGAGGGCAACTGATGAGCGCCGCCGTCGCCAACAACCCGCAGCCGCTGTACCTGCGCCGCCGCATCGTCAACATCGTCGCGCTGCTGCTGTCCTGCCTGACCGCGCTGTTCGGCCTGTTCTTCCTGGGCTGGATCCTGTTCACCCTGGCCTCCAAGGGCCTGGCCGGGATCAACCTGGACCTGTTCACCAAGATGACGCCGCCGCCCATGCAGGAAGGCGGCCTGGCCAATGCCTTCTTCGGCAGCGCGGTGATGTGCGCGCTGGCGATCGCCATCGGCACACCGCTGGGCGTGCTGGCCGGCACCTGGCTGGCCGAGTACGGCAACTTCCGCAAGGCCGGCACGGTGGTGCGTTTCGTCAACGACATCCTGCTGTCGGCACCGTCCATCGTGCTGGGCCTGTTCGTCTACACCCTGTACGTGATGCAGACCGGTGGCCAGTTCTCGGCCTTCGCCGGCGCGCTGTCGCTGTCCTTCATCGTGCTGCCGGTGGTGGTACGCACCACCGATGAAATGCTGCGCCTGGTGCCTTCGCAGATGCGCGAAGCGGCCCTCTCGCTGGGCATCCCGCAGTGGAAGGTCACCGTGCAGGTGCTGTACCGCAGCGCCGCCGCCGGCATCGTCACCGGCATCCTGCTCGCCCTGGCACGCATCTCCGGCGAAACCGCGCCGCTGCTGTTCACCGCCTTCGGCAACCAGTACTGGAACAGCAACGTGTTCCAGCCCATGGCGAGCGTGCCGGTAGTGATGAACCAGTTCGCCGGCAGCCCGTACGAATCCTGGCAGACGCTGGCCTGGGCAGGCGCCCTGGTGCTGACCCTGTTCGTGCTGCTGGTAAGCCTTTCGGCGCGCGGCATCCTGCTGCGCAACCGTATCTCCCATGACTGACCTTTCCGCGGACACCGCCATGAACGACCTCACCAATGCCGTGCCGATGCAGCGCATCGCGGTGCCGGCCTCGCATGAATCGCTGGGCAACCCGGCGCCGATCAAGCTGGCCGCCCGTGGCCTGGATTTCTACTACGACAAGTTCCATGCACTGAAGAACATCAGCCTGGAAGTGCCCGAGAAGCGCGTCACCGCGCTGATCGGTCCATCCGGCTGCGGCAAGTCCACCCTGCTGCGCATCTTCAACCGCATCTACGCGTTGTACCCGAAGCTGGAAGCGCGCGGCGAAGTGCTGCTGGATGGTGAGAACATCCTCTCGCCCAAGTACCCGATGAACCGCCTGCGCAGCAAGGTCGGCATGGTGTTCCAGAAGCCGGTGCCGTTCCCGATGACCATCTTCGAGAACGTCGCCTACGGCATCCGCCACCACGAAAAGCTGTCCAAGGCGGACATGAACGACCGCGTCGAACATGCGCTGCGCCAAGGTGCGCTGTGGGACGAAGTGAAGGACAAGCTCGGCCAGAGCGCGCTGGGCCTGTCCGGTGGCCAGCAGCAGCGCCTGTGCATCGCCCGTGCCGTGGCCCTGCGCCCGGACGTGCTGCTGCTCGACGAGCCGACCTCGGCGCTGGACCCGATCTCCACCAGCCGCATCGAGCAGCTGGTGGAAGAGCTCAAGCACGACTACACCATCGTGATCGTGACCCACAACATGCAGCAGGCCGCACGCGTGTCCGACTACACCGCCTTCATGTACCTGGGCGACCTGATCGAACACGACCGCACCGAAGTGATCTTCTCGCAGCCGAACAAGCAGCAGACCGAGGATTACATCACCGGGCGGTTCGGCTGAGCCAGGCCGTTTGCGCGACGATGCCACCAACCAGACAATCGAGCACATCACAATGAACATTCCGAACGACCACATCGTCAAGAGCTACGACGAAGAACAGCAGCGGCTGGTGGCCGAAATCGTGCGCATGGGCGAAATGTCCGTAGCGCAGCTGGAAGCGGCGCTGGACGTGATCGAGCGCCGCGACGACAACGCTGCCCAGCGCATCATCGCCAACGATGAGGCGATCGACAGCCTGGAGCAGCAGATCAGCCATGACGTGATGCGCCTGGCGCTGCGCGGCCCGATGGCGCGCGACCTGCGCGAGATCCTGGCCGGCCTGCGCATCCCGGCCGACATCGAGCGGATCGGCGACTATGCGGCCAACGTCGCCAAGCGCTCGATCGCGCTGAGCAAAGTGCCGCCGCTGCCGCAGATCCAGGGCCTGCGGTCGCTGGGCCGGCTGGCCGCCCAGCAGGTGCGGCGTGCCATCGAGGCCTACCGCGACAACGACGCCGCCGCCGCGCTGGCGCTGCGCGAGGACGATGCCCGGCTGGACGCGCAGTACACCGCGCTGTTCCGCGAGCTGCTGACCTACATGATGGAAGACCCGCGCAACATCACCCCGTGCACCCACCTGCTGTTCATGGCCAAGAACCTGGAACGCGTGGGCGACCACGCCACCAACATCGCCGAGAACGTGTGGTTCCTGGTGCACGGCGAGCAGGCGCTGCCGCCGCGCGAGAAGCGCGACGAGACCAGTACCGAGCGCCTGTAAGCACGCGCCGGGGCGTGTTACACGCCGATACAGGCCGATACTGCGTATCGGCCTTTTTTAATTGCCTATTCAGCTGAAAAATTCCACTCTGGACCTGCGTTCCACCCCACCGCTCCAGAGGGCCTGCACCATGAAACGTTTCCTCGCCGCTACGCTGTCGCTGACCCTGCTTGCCGCGACCGGTTCCGCCTTCGCCGCCCCGCCCCACCATGACGACCGCGACAACCGCGACCGCCATGACCAGCGCGATGACCGCAACCATGGCCCGTCGCGCGGGCACGACCGCCACGATCCGCCGCGCCGTGGCGGCCACCTGGACAAGGATCATCGTGGCGCGTACGTAAGCGACTACAAGCGCCACGGCCTGCATGCGCCCAAGCGCGGCCAGCAGTGGCGCAAGGTAGATGACCGCTACGTGCTGATCGCGGTCGCCACCGGCCTGATCGCCGACGTGGTGCTCAACGGCCGTTGATTCACTGGCGACAGCCCAGTCCACGCGACGCGCCGGGTCCTCCCGGCGCGTCTGCGTTTGCGGCCGGGTCATCGCCGTCCCGGAGTGTCGCGAACATCCGGTAATGTCGCGAACGCACCATTGGTACTGAATCCCCGCTGTCTCAGACCGGCGACCCGCGCATCCTTGCGGCCCCGCGCACGCTCTTATCCTGTGCCACGTTGAACAGGATCCGCCGACCGCATGCACCGCCTCTGCCCGCACGAACTTGCCGCCGCCCATCGCGGCGACCGCGCCGCGCTGGACCGCGTCCTGCGACATTCACGCCAGCACCTGCGCCGCTATGCCGAGTACCACTGCGTCATCAATGATGTCGAGGATGCGGTGCAGGAAAGCCTGATCACCGTTTCACGACGGTTGTGCGACCTGCGCCTGGTCGAGTGTTTCACCTCGTGGGCGTTCCGCATCGTCAAGCGCGAGTGCAACCGGCTCAAGCGTGCGCGCTGCCAGTGGCGGCACGAAGAACTGCGCGAGGAGATCCTGCCGCCGGCCCAGCGCGACAACCTGGACCTGCGCCGCGATTGCGCCGCTGCGCTCGAATCGCTGCCCGCCCATTACCGCGAAGTGATCCTGCTGCGCGACCTGGAGGGGTTGTCGATCGCCGAACTGGCCGCACGGTTGGCCACTACCCCCGAAACCATCAAGGCCCGGCTGCACCGCGCCCGCGTCATGGCCCGCGAGTACCTGGCCTGATGTTCCCCGCGTGCCGGCAATCCGGCATGCTTCCCCGGCAACACCCCTGCCCATGAAAGGGCATTACAAGGAGCTTTGCGCATGACCCTCTCCACCAAACACGCTTCCCTGCTGGCCTGTGCCGCGCTTGCCGGCGGCCTCGGCCTGGCCGGGACCGCCTCGGCGCTGTCGATGACCGACCTGGCCCAGGGCTACGCGCTGGCTGCCCAGGCCGCGCCCAAAGCCGATTCCAAGACGGCCGAAGGCAAATGCGGCGAAGGCAAGTGCGGTGCCGACAAGGCCACCTCGCATGCTGCCGACAAGAAGCCCGCGGAGGGCAAGTGTGGCGAAGGCAAGTGTGGCGCCGACAAGAGCAAGGCCAAGCCTGCGCCTGCCGCCAAGAAGACCGCCGAAGGCAAGTGCGGCGAAGGCAAGTGCGGTGCCGGGCACTGATCCGCGCACCCGCGTGAGCCACGCACGCCCACTGCCGTTGCCTGCAACGGCGGTGGGACTGGGGCTGCGCCGCGCCCTGCTCGATGACCTGGAACAGGCACCGCCGGGCGATTTCGATTTCCTCGAGTGCACGCCGGAGAACTGGATCGGGCTG
>Ga0209257_1004329_pt1 | contig 11121 bp, 8 predicted proteins | sample AraplaCvi_mCL_r2_FD_184277 | JGI IMG/M metagenome (GOLD analysis project Ga0209257, IMG submission 184277) | Arabidopsis root microbial communities from North Carolina, USA - plate scrape MF_Cvi_mCL_r2 (SPAdes) (version 2) | ecosystem: Host-associated > Plants > Roots > Endosphere | place: USA...
GAGTTCACCTTCACGCCTAGCATCGGCAACGGCAACACGACGAGTTTCCGGTCGAAAACCAAGATCGTTCGGCCACCAGTCGTGCTGTTGCACGGATTGGCGAGCAATTCGAAGACATGGTCGGACGATTTCATCTTTCACACCGGCTATCGAACGACCCACGTGGCCGACTACTCCGCGACCAACACGGCACGCTTCAGCGCCAACGCGTCCTTGGTGCGCGGCTTCGTCAGCACGGCGCTGGAAGCGACTCGAAGCAAGAACTTCGCCGTCACACAGGCCGACGTGATCGGCCACAGCATGGGCGGCATCCTGACGCGCATGTACATCGGCGGTGCCACTTACAAGCGGCCCGACAACTTCGGCATGGGCGACGTGCGCCGCCTCGTCAGCCTGGATACGCCGCACAGCGGCAGTACGTTTGCCAACCTGATCGCTGCGCTGCACAGGGTCAACCCTGTCGATACAGCGGCGGCCTACGAAGGTTTCGCGAACACGGGGCCGGCGGGTGGGGCAGTGTGCGATCTGGCTGAAAACAGCCCTGGGCTGAAGACTTTGAACACTGCGACCAGTGTCAAGGCCAGGGTACTCACCGGCACAGGGGGACCTGCAGGGACACAGCAGGCGCCGGCGGATTTTCTGCGCGGCGCCCGCGTCTACAAGAACATCGAGTACGAACTGACGCGGACCTATTGCAAAACGTTCACGCTGCAGGGAGTCTGCCTGGAGTTTGAGCATGTCTTTCCGCAGGACATTGTGGACGCCTTCCGTTTTCGACAGGCTAACGACGCCATTGTTTCTCTGGTCAGCCAGCAAGGTGGTCATTGCAGTTCCCCCGGCATCGCGGGTGTCAATTTCCCCGAGCTGCTTCACTCGGGCCCAACCGTCACCCTGTTTGGCTATGGCTTTCATGGCGCCACGACGGACCCTGAGCCTGCGAAGACCGCCTACGCGCTGCTTGACGGGCCGGCCAGTGCTTTCTCCGACGCCTTCCCCGGCGTGGGCTCTGACGGTCTGGGCCATGCCTGCACGGTGCCCGGCCGCGGCGCCGTGCTGGATGCGCAGGACTACGCCGACCAGTGCGCCAGCGGCGGTGCGCTTACGGAGAACCCGCGTTCGACGCTGGCAACACCGACGGCGCGCCGCGCCGCAAGCGCACCGTCGTCGGTCAAAGGTGCTTCCGCCAGCCCGGGCGCAGGCTTGGCAGACGATGGCGGCGACAACCGCGCGCAGATCACTGCCCCGCTGGCAGGCCAGGTGTTTGTACCTGGGGCCACCATGAGCATCGTTGTTGTGACCGCGCCGTCGCTTCAGGCCACCGACGTGGCGGTGGCCATGCCCGGTTTCGGCACGCTTGGCACCACAACGATCGACGGGGCCACGTTCCAGGCCTCGTTCACCATTCCGGACTTCCATACGGGCCCGATCACCCTCACGCCCATCGCCAGGAGCGCGAGCGGCCAGCCCATTGTGGGACTGTCGTCGACGATTGCCGTGCGGTCTGCCGCAGCGCCTGTCGCCATCCGTTTCCAGCAAAAGGACTACCGGCTGACGCCGTTGTCCGTTGGCACGATCGAAGCCCTCGCGGTCGTTGGTACCTATGCCGACGGGGCGAAGCGCGACGTCAGCTCGGCCGCGGCAGGAACCACCTATTCGTCTTCGGACTCGGCCGTCGTGAGCGTCGATGCCGACGGCATGCGTCGAGTCGTCGGCTACGGCATGGCCATCGTGACGGCGACGAATGGCGGACAAAAGGATTTCGCCACCTTCCTGGTGCAGGATCCTGCCCAGCCGCCGCAACCCACGAACGTCAGCGTGCAGGTGACTGTCCAGCAGGGTGGCGTGCGCCTTGACCGCAACAGCGGCTTCTTCGTCCAGACCCTTACGCTGACGAACAGCGGCAGCGTGCCCATTCCAGGGCCCCTATACCTGGTGCTCAGCGGCCTGCCCAATGGCGTGAACCTGGTGAACCAATCCGGCCTCACCCAGGCGATCTATGGCGGCACGCCCTACCTGATCGTTCCGCTAGGCACGGACGGCCTGAATCTTCGGCCGGGCGAGCGCGTGTCGTTCACGGCGCAGTACCTCAACCCGGATCGCGTCAACTTCGGGGTCGTGCCGACCGTGTGGCGCAGCAGTACAGGCCCGTAAAGGCGAAGGCATCGAGTCTTTCCATGCATCACGTTCGAGACGAGGAATGAAAGGGGTTCCCATGCTCTTGGCACTGTCACGCGTACGTCCGATCGTTGCCGCAGCGATGCTGGCGGCAACCTTGTTCAGCCTGTTGGCGCCGGTGCCGGCGGCGGCCGAATCGTTCAAGGTGTCGATCCAGACATCGGCGCCGTGGCTTGGAAGCCAGGGCTACTTGGCGTTCGACCTGGTTGCAGGCGACTCGCCCACCGGGAATTCCGTTGCCATCAAGGACTTTGCCAGCGACACGGCCATGGGTGCTCCGAGCGCCTCGGGCGATGTCGCAGGCGACCTGGCATCGGGCACCCTTTTGCTGAGAACCACGCAGTTCTTCAGCGAGTGGCTGCACGGCGCCGATGCGATCGGCAGCAGCATCGTCTTCACGCTGGACGTGACGGTCAACGGTGTATCGGGCGGCCGCCCTGATCAGTTCTCGTTCTTCTTGCTGGACGCCTCCCTCGCTCCGCCCCAGACCTCCGACCCCACCGGCGCGGGCGCACTGTTCAGCATCGATCTGACGAGCGGCGGTATTTCGCCGTGGGTCTATACCAGCGATGCCATGTCGGTTCAGATCGTGCCGTCAAGCGCCGTGCCCGAACTTGGCACGGCGCCGTTGCTCTTCGCGGCGCTCGTCATCGGTACGTTCTCTGGCAGCTTGCGCCGCAAGGCGGCGCGCATCACTTTCAGCCTGTAACCCGCACCGACCGCCGCGCCCGCCAGAACAACACCCCCGCCGAAATCAGGAAGTACACCGCCCCCACGGCGGCATAGCCGGCCAGGTCCTGCAGCATCGGATGGGGGCCGCTCGCCTGCGTCACGAAGAACGCACCGGCCAGCGCCGACTGCGCGCCGCTGAGCACCATGGCCCATTGCGCGCCGGCGTGCTTCCAGCGGCGCAGCGCGGTGCCCAGTTGCAGCAGGCCCGACAGGACGGCCCAGGTGCCCCAGACGATGAAGACGGCCGGCATGCCGCGGCCCACCGCAATGACCATGGCGGCGGTGGTGAGGGCGCTCACCACCACGTTGACGAGCTGCGTCGCGTTGGCCTTGTGCATGAGGCCGCCCGAGCGGCGCGCGTCCACCGCGTTGGCCAGCGCGTCCCAGGCCGGGTAGATCACCAGCAGCACGGCGGCGATGGGCCAGGAGGCCAGGCCCACGGTGAAGGCCAGCAGCACCCACAGGATGGAGAAGGCCGCGCGCGTGGCGTAGAGCGTGCGCAGCCAGGTGGGGTCGGCGGCAGCCGTGGCGGTGTTGGTCGTGGTTTTCATTGTTGATCTACTAGTTGGTAGGTTTATGGGGTAAAAAGAAGGCGGCACTCGGGGCCGCCATGAGTGGACGCTGCCGTCAGGCTTCGGGGGCCAGGCGTTGCAGCACGGGTTGCAGGATGTCCTTGAACACGCCGGGGTTGCCCTCGGCCCGGGCGGCCAGCATGGCGCCGTGCACGACGGCCAGGAAGGCCGAGGCCTCGGCGCGCGGGGTGCCGCGCAGCGTGATCTGGCCCAGCGCGACGCCCAGTTCGAGGCGCGAGGCGAGCCACGCGGTCAGGTCGGCAAAATGCCCGCGCACCTCGTCGGCCACCTCGGGCGGCAGCGTGGGCAGCTCGGCCGCCAGCATGGCGCAGACGCAGAACGACGAGTCGCGCTCCTGCAGGCAGCGCTCCCAGTAGCCGGTGTAGGCCTGGAGCTGCTCCAGTGGCGCGGGCAGGTGTTGCTGCACCGCTGCCAGCCCGTTGCGCGCCTCTTCGCGATAGAGCGCCACCATGGTGCGCACCAATTCCGCCTTGCTGGGGAAGTGGTGGTGGATGCTGGGCTTGCTGATGTGCACCGCGGCCGAGATGTCGGCGTAGCTGAACGAGTGGTAGCCGCCCACCGCGAGCAGCGCACGCGTGCAGGCGACGATCTCGCTGGCTTTGGCGGAGAGTTCGGGTTGCATGGGTTGCAGTCTACCAACTAGTAGATAAACATGCAACGCCGTGGGGTCAAGACAAGCGCACCTTCACGATCACGCTGCCGTCCGGCACCAGCTGCTCCACGCGCAGCACCTGCTGGCTGCGCTTGTCCACGTAGAAGCGGGAGGCCTGGGCGCGGTCGCCCTTCTCGGCGGCCAGCGTCACCAGCCAGCAGTCGACCGGCGCACCGCCGGGGCTTGGCAGGGCATGCGAGCCTTCTACCACGAAGACATAGGGTGCCGCGGGCCCGCCGCCCGGGTGATAGAAAACGAGGCGGCCCCGCCAGCCGGCGGCCAGGGGCAGGGCCTCCAGCATCTCCATGTCGGTCTCGAAATTGAACGCGGGCTCGTCGAAGGCGACGTTGAAACCGTTGCGAGTGTTGGCCGGCGTGCTCGCCAGCGCGCTCACGCCGGTGGGCGAGAACTGGAAGCCTTCGTTGCGCGTCTCCTCGGCCCGGGTGAAGAAGCGCTCATGCGTCAGCGGCTTGAAGTCGCGCGCGCCGAACCAGGAGTCAAGCCGCAGCTCGGTAGGTGCAGAGACGGGCCCCGTCCAGGACTGCAGGACGTGCAACCGGCGCTCGCCGCCCACCGTCTCGAAGCGCACCTCGCGCCGCCAGATGTCGATGGGCCGGGTCACGCCCTGCATCTCGCGCAGCCGCAGGTACAGGCGCGGGCCTTCCTTCATCTGCGCCATGCGCGGCAGTTCGGTCCCCACGGCGATGGCCTGCGGCGCGGGCTGTGCGGCGCCCGGCAGTGCCCACGAAGCAGCCATCACGCCGCACAACACCAGCGCCCATGCCCGCGCGGCGATCCCTGTCCTCATCGACACCTCCCAATGCTGTGGCGGCGCAGGCTACCTGCTTTGCCTTCCCGTGGGAGGTGCCGTTAGTCCTGGGCGCGATGCGGGCGGCCGCGCGGCAGCGGCGGGGTTCAAGCGTGGTGCCGCCAGTGGCGGCCGACCAGGGCGGCCACGGCGGCGCATACCGCCATCACCAGCAGGCAGGGCAGGGCGAGCAGGTACCACATGCCCCCGTCTCCGCTCAGGTTGCCCAGGCCGGCGCGGGCCAGCACGAAGCCGGCGAGGCTGCCGAGCAAGGCCATGCGCCCGCCCAGCGCGCCGGCCAGCGCAGCGATGGCGCCGCACAACAGCACGGTGGCTGCCAGGAAGCGCATGGACCCGTCGCCGCCGGCCAGCAGCGCCGCGGCCGGGGGCGCCAGCGCGTAGGCGAGCACGGGAAGCAGCAGCCCCGCCAGCCTGGCAAGGGCTCGGCGAGGCGTTGGCGTCCGGGCTGAAGGCGGCGTGGGCATGGTCGGCACGTCCTTGTGCCTGGGCATTGTGGGCACCGCGGCGCAGGCTCTTTTGACGCAGCTCATGCGCCGCGTGCATGGCGATGGGTGCGTGGAAGCGGGTTGCATAGAAATTCGTTTAGATTTCACAAAAAATCGTTTGCAACAAATAAATTCGCTGTGAGAACATAAATTTACGGCGCCAACGTCGGTGCCGTGCCAGCCAGCCTTGCAGTGAAGCCCGGGGCGTGCCGGCAAAACAAAAACGTTGGAGCCCCCCATGCGCAGCAACCTTCCCGTGACCCAGCAGGAGTTCGACTACCCGGCTGACGTCACGCTGATGTCGACGACGGACACCCAGAGCCACATCCGCTATTGCAACGGCGCCTTCATCAGCGTGAGCGGCTACGAGCAGGACGAGCTGATGGGCCAGCCGCACAACATGGTGCGCCACCCCGACATGCCCAGGGAGGCGTTCGCCGACATGTGGGCCACGCTCAAGGGTGGGGAGAGCTGGACGGCGCTGGTGAAGAACCGCCGCAAGAACGGCGACCACTACTGGGTACGGGCCAATGCCGCGCCCATGCACCGCAGCGGCCAGGTGGTGGGCTACCTCAGCGTGCGCACCAAACCTGCCCGCGAGGAGGTGGCGGCCGCGGAGGCCTTCTACCGACAGGTGCGCGAGCGCCGCGCGAACGGCCTGAAGTTCTACAAGGGGTTGGTGGTGCGCAGCGGCTGGCTGTCATTCCTGTCCTGGCCCAAGACGATGGGGCTCACGGGCCGTGCCTGGGGGCTGGCCGCGGTGGGCTGGGTGGCGCAGTGCGTGGCGGCTTCGGCGCTGGGCCTGGCGGGCGCGCAACTCGCCGGCTTTGCGGCCGCGGCGCTGGTGCTCGCCGCGATCTTTGCCATGCTGCTGGTGCGGGCCTGGGTGCGCCCGCTGCAGCGCGTGCTCGAGCAGGCGCAGAAGGTGGCCTCCGGCAGCACGACGCCGGCGGCGGAGCTTGGGCGGGTGGACGAGATCGGCATGCTGATGCGTGCCATCAACCAGAGCGGGTTGAACCTGCGCGCGCTGGTGGACGACGTGGACGCGCAGGTGGGTGGGCTGAGCTCGGCGTCCAGCCAGATCGCCAGCGGCAACAACGACCTGTCGCAGCGCACGGAACGCGCCGCCTCCAGCCTGCAGCAGACGGCCTCTGCCATGGAAGAGCTGCACGGCACGGTGCGCAGCGCGGCCGACGCGGCCAACGCGGCCTCACTGCAGGCCAGCGACGCGAGCAAGGCCGCGGCCTCGGGTGGCAACCTCGTGGGCCAGGTGGTGTCCACCATGGACGAGATCGCGGCGAGCTCGCGCCGCATCGGCGACATCATCGGCACCATCGACGGCATCGCCTTCCAGACCAACATCCTCGCGTTGAACGCCGCCGTCGAGGCCGCGCGTGCGGGCGAGGCCGGGCGGGGGTTCGCGGTGGTGGCATCCGAGGTGCGGGCGCTGGCCCAGCGCAGCGCGGAGGCCGCGCGCGAGATCAAGGCGCTGATCGGCTCCAGCGTGAACCAAGTGGACGCGGGCGCCAGCCTGGTGGGCCAGGCCGGCTCGGTGATGGGCGACATCGTGAGCCAGGTGGAGCGCGTGGACCAGTTGCTGGACGAGATCAGCCGGGCCGCGCGCGAGCAGACGTCGGGCGTGCAGCAGGTCAACCAGTCCGTGACCGCGCTGGACCAGACGACCCAGCAGAACGCGGCCCTGGTGGAGGAGTCGGCCGCCGCCGCGGAGAGCCTGCGTCAGCAGGCCATGCGGTTGTCTGAGGCCATCGCCGTCTACACGGTGCGCTAGGCCACCAGCGTTTTTCAATGCGCCGTCTCCTGCTGCCGTTGCTGTGCCTCGCGGCCTGGCCGGCGCACGGCGACACCCCGCCTGTGCTGGGCGAGGCCACGCGCGTCTGGTTGGCGGCCCACGGGAGCTGGCGGGTTGCCGTGGTGCCGGGCTGGCCGCCGGTGGACCAGGTCGATGCGCAGGGTGTGCACACGGGCCTGTCGGCCGACGTGTTGCGCGATGCGGCGCAGCGCCTGGGCGTGCAGCTGCGCGTGAGTGTGTTCGCCAATGCGCAGCAGGCCATGGCCGCGGCGGGCGCGGGGCAGGTGGAGGTGCTGGCCTCGGCCACCCGAAGCGCCGACAGCGCGCCCGACCTGCTGTTCACGCGCCCTTATGCGCGGCTGGAAGTCGCCTTCATCGGGCGGCAGGACATGGCTAACGTGCAGGCGTCATCGGGGCTTGAAGGCCGCGTCGTTGCTGTCGAGAAAGGGACTTACGCCGAGGCCGTGATCGAGATGCGCTACCCCCTCGCGCGACGGCTGCCGGTGGATGGCACGCTGGCAGCCCTGAGAGCCGTCGAGGCAGGCCGGGCCGACCTGTACCGAGGTGCGCTGCTGCCGGCGCACGTGCTGGCGGAGCGGGCACCGGTCGCCCGCCTGGCTGTGCTGGGCCGCGACGCCTCCGATCCGGGCGAGCTCAAGTTCGCCAGCCGCGACCCGCAGCTCGTCATGGCGCTGGATGCGGCGCTGGCCGCGGCGGGCGAGCCGGCGCTGCGCGGCATGGTGGAGTGGTGGCGGCCGGCCTATGTGAGCCTGATGCCGCGAGGCGCGCCGCCGCTGCCCATCGGTCGGGCAGCTTGGGAGCCGGGCGCGCGTGAGCCGGCACCGGTGCTGGCTCCGGCGGCCGATCACGCCGCCGCGCTGCCGTTCGGTGCAGAAGGCGTTCTGGGGAGCGGCCTGGCACTCCTCCTGGCCCTTCCCGTCGTGGCCGTGATGGCCGGCCTGCTGCTGACCTGCCTGCTCTCGGCACGCCGGCTGCAGGCCGCACAGGCCACGCTGCGTGAGCAGCGCGACAGCGCGCAGCGCCTGGCGCAGGACAACGCCGACTTCCTGGCCGACATCGGCCACGACGTGCGCACGCCGCTGGTGGCGCTGGCCAGCGGCATCCGGCTGCTGCGCAGCAGGCTGATGCCCGGCGAGGAGGCCGACATGCTGGCAGGCCGGCTGATCGACTCGGCGGACGGCCTCGTGAACCTGCTGAACCAGCTGCTGGACAAATCGCGGCTGGAGGCCGGCAGGCTGGAACTGCACCGCTCGCCCGGCAGCATCGCCCGCATCGTGCAGGAGGCGGCGGAGCATTTCCGGCCCGCCGCGCAGGCCAAGGGCCTGGCTTTCACGACTGACGTCGCCGATGGCGTGCCGGTGCTGCTGCTGGACGCTTCGCGCACCACGCAGGTCGTCAACAACCTGGTGGGCAACGCCATCAAGTTCACCGAGGCGGGCCACGTGCACGTGGAGTTGCGCGCCCAGGCCCTGCGCAACGGCTGGTGGAAGCTGGTGCTGACGGTGTCGGACAGCGGCGTGGGCATGGACGCGGCCACGCGCAACAAGCTCTTCGACCGCTTCTCGCAAGGCACGGACGCACCGCGCCACGGCGGGCACGGCCTGGGCATGTCCATCGTGGCCGAGCTGGTGCGGCTGGCGCAGGGGCGCGTGCAGGTCTTCAGCGACGAGGGCAAGGGCACGCGCATCGAGGTGGTCGTGATCGCCGAAGGGGTGTCGCCCGAGGCGCCCGAGGCCGCTCGCCAGCGGGAGCCCGGCGCCGCCACGGGCCGGAGCGTCTTCCTGGTGGAAGACGACGAAGCCACCCGCCTCGTGCTGGCCGACCGCATGCGCCGCCGCGGCTTGCCGGTGTTCGAATGCTTTGACGTAGCTGAGGCTTTCGAGCAGTATCTGACGCTCCAGCCGGCCATCTTCCTGACGGATGCGAACCTCGGCGCTGGGATTTCCGGTCCCGTGCTCGCGCACCGTGTGAAGAAGGCCTTCGGCCCCAGGGTCGTGACAGCGGTGTTGAGCGGCGAGCTGCCGCCTCCCATCCTTCCGGCCGGTGTCGATGCGTGGATCGTCAAACCCGCATCCGTCTGGGCCGAGGCCTGGCTGGATGAGGTCGAGGCCCTGCAGCGAATGCCGGATGCCGGACGGAGGGGGCCGGCGGCCCCGGTGCGCACGCGCTGAAGCCGAGCCGGTACGCGGCTGCCGCGCTCGAACTCAGGGCGACGTGGCCGGGTTCCACAGCCGGTCGAGGTGCGTGAACTCCCAGTCCTCGACAGGCTCCCAGCCGGTGATGCGGTCGGTCGCGCCCGCGGCCGCCAGGTCGAGCAACTGCACCGGGATGGGCATGTTGGACTTGGTGGAGAAGAACACCCGCACCCGGGGCTTGGCCAGGGCACCGGGGTTCTGGTCCACCACCACGGCCAGGCGGCCGGATTCCAGCCGGACGAGGGCGCCGGTCGGAAAGATGCCCACGCTCTTGACGAAAGCCGCCAGGACGGCCGGATCGAACTGTCCCTTCCATTGCGACATGCGCTGCAGCGCGGCAGCCGGGTCCCAGGGTTGCTTGTAGGGGCGCACCGAGGTGACGGCGTCGTAGACGTCGCAGACGGCGCCCATGCGCGCAAGCAGGCTGATCTGCTGGCCGGCCAGCCTGTGCGGGTAGCCTGTGCCGTCCATCTTCTCGTGGTGGTGCAGGCAGACGTCCAGGGCCGAGGCGGGCACCTTGGCGCCGTCCTTCAACAACTCGAACCCGCGCTCCGGGTGGCTGCGCATCACGTCGAATTCGGCGTTGGTCAGCGCGCCGGGCTTGTTCAGCACGTCCAGCGGCATCTGCATCTTGCCCACGTCGTGCAGCAGGCCGGCCAGGCCCGCCTCGCGCAGGTCGGCCTCGCCCAGGCCCATGTGCCGGCCCAGCGCCACCATCAGGCCGCAGACGGCGACCGAATGCATGTACGTGTAGTCGTCCTTGGTCTTGAGCCGGGCCAGGCTCAGGAAGGCCGAAGGGTTGCGCGCCAGGGAGGCCGTGATTTCCTGCACCACCGGCAGGCAGCGCTCAGGGTCGATGGCCTGGCCCAGCCGCACCTCGTTGAACAAGGTCGTCACGGCCTGCCTGGAGCGCAGCAGCACCTTGGCCGCACGGCCGAGCTCGTCCTCCAGGCGTTCAGGGGAGACGGGCGGCGGCGCAGCGGTGGCCGTGGGTGCGGGCGCCCGCGCAGGCGCCGTGGCACTGGCCTGCATCGCCGCACCCGCCGCGCCCGCCGCACCCGCCGCGGTGTCCAGGTCCAGGCCCTTGCTGGTGTCTATCCACACCGCGGGCACCCGGCTGGCCTTGAGCGCGGCGAGGTCGGCCGGGTCGGTCAGCACGAACTTGGTTCGCCAGAAGGGATGGGTCAGCCACGCCCCTTCCAGCGCCTGCACGAACATGCCCAGCGTGACGTCGGCGGTGGAGATCCTCTTCAGCGCCGGAACGGTGTTGGCACCCATGGCCTTCCCCTTCGTTCAGAAGGTTTCCCAGTCGTCTGTCCCCGTTGCGGCCAGACGTTTGGACTCGCGCGCCGGTTCGGCTGCCGCTGACGTTCTCGCGGCGGGCTTGTTGGCAAAGGCGGGCCGCACGACATTGGTGGCGCGGTCGGGGCCACGCCGTTCGACGACGCTCGCGTTGGTGGCGGGCTGACGCACTGCCTGGCCAACGAGCCTGAACGCAGCGACCGCTTGGACCAACTGTTCGGCCTGGGCCTTCATGCTTTCGGCCGCCGCGGCGCTTTCCTCGACCAGGGCCGCGTTCTGCTGGGTGGCCCGGTCCATCTGCGTCACGGCCTCGCCCACCTGGCCCAC
>Ga0209257_1004330_pt1 | contig 11115 bp, 9 predicted proteins | sample AraplaCvi_mCL_r2_FD_184277 | JGI IMG/M metagenome (GOLD analysis project Ga0209257, IMG submission 184277) | Arabidopsis root microbial communities from North Carolina, USA - plate scrape MF_Cvi_mCL_r2 (SPAdes) (version 2) | ecosystem: Host-associated > Plants > Roots > Endosphere | place: USA...
CCGGCCCGAAGTACGGCTGCGGCATCAACGTGTGCAAGGCCTGCACCTGCCACGTCGACGGCAAGGCCGTGACGACCTGCTCGGTGCGCGTGTCCGACGTGCGCGGCCGCCAGGTGACGACCATCGAGGGCCTGGCCAACGGCAACACGCTGCACCCGGTGCAGCAGGCCTGGATGAACCTCGACGTGCCTCAATGCGGCTTCTGCCAGCCGGGGCAGATCATGGCGGCGGTGGACCTGCTGCGCCGCACGCGCAACCCGACGGACGCCGACATCGACGCCATCGAGAACGTGTGCCGCTGCGGCACCTACGGCCGCATCCGCGAGGCCATCAAGGCTGCGGCGGCGGCAATGGGGTAGGAGGCTTGCTTATTCGCCGAGGTAGGCGGCCCGCACGCGCGGGTCGCTCAGCAGGGCCTTGGCTTCACCGTTCATGGTGATAAGCCCCGACTCCATCACGTAGCCGCGGTCGGCCAGCTGCAGCGCGCGGTTGGCGTTCTGCTCGACCAGCAGGATGGTCACGCCCTGCGAGGCCACGGTCTGCACCACCTCGAAGATCTTGTCGCACATGATCGGCGACAGGCCCATCGTCGGCTCGTCGAGCAGCAGCACCTTGGGGCGCGCCATCAGCGCACGGCCCATGGCCAGCATCTGCTGCTCGCCGCCCGACATCGTGCCGGCCAGCTGGTCCTTGCGCTCGCGCAGGCGCGGGAAGGTGACGAACACACGCTCCATGTCACTCGCGATGGCCGCTTTGTCCTTGCGGATGTAGGCGCCGATCTGCAGGTTCTCGGTGATGGTCATGCGCGTGAACACGCCACGGCCTTCGGGCACCATCACGAGGCCCTCTTCCACCAGATCCCACGCACCGCGGCCCTTAATGCTGCGGCCCAGGAATTCGATGTTGCCGGCTCCGGCCGGCAGCGTGCCGGTGATGGCCTTCATGGTGGTGGTCTTGCCGGCGCCGTTGGAGCCGATCAGCGACACCAGTTCGCCTTCGCGCACTTCGAAGTCCACGCCCTTCACGGCCTGGATGCCGCCGTAGCCGACCCTCAGGCCGGTGACCTTCAGCAGCGTCTTGCCGGCCGCCTTGGCTTGCGCGGCGGTGGACGAGGTTTCTTGTTCGCTCATGGTTGCGGTGCTCATGTCAGTGGCCTCCGGTGCCGAGGTAGGCCTCGATCACCTTCTCGTTCTTCTGCACGTCCACCGGGGTGCCTTCGGCAATCTGCTTGCCGTAGTCCAGCACGGTGACGCGGTCGCACAGGCCCATGATGAGCTTGACGTCGTGTTCGATGATCAGGATGGTGCGGTTGTCGCGGCGAATACGGTCGATCAGCTCGCGCAGCGCGACCTTCTCGGTCAGGTTCATGCCGGCGGCGGGCTCGTCCAGCGCGATGAGCTGAGGGTCGGTGGCCAGTGCACGGGCGATTTCCAGGCGGCGCTGGTCGCCGTACGACAGCGTGCGCGCCTTGTAGTCGGCAAACTTGCCGATGCCGACGTAGTCGAGCAGTTCGTGCGCGCGGTCGGCAATGGCCTTTTCCTCGGCCTTGAAGCCGCCGGTTCGGAACATCGCGCCGAGCACGCCCGAGTGCGTGCGGATGTGGCGCCCGACCATCACGTTCTCCAGCGCCGTCATTTCGGCGAAGAGGCGGATGTTCTGGAAGGTGCGCGCGATGCCGGCCTTGGCCACTTCGTGCACGGCCGTCGGCTGGTAGGGCTTGCCGGCGAGTTCGAAGGTGCCGCTGTCGGGCGTGTACAGCCCAGTGATCACATTGAAGAAGGTGGTCTTGCCAGCGCCGTTGGGGCCGATCAGGCCGTAGACCTGGCCGCGCTTGATGGTGATGCCCACGTCGGAGAGGGCCTGCAGCCCGCCGAAGCGTTTGGAGATGCCGCGAACGTCGAGGATGGTGTCTGTCGTCATGTTGATTTTTCCTTCGGCGTTCAGGGATTGATCGACATGGGACGCGAAGCCGCACCCGGCAATTCGTCGGCGGGCGTATCGATGCCCGGCGCATGCGTTTGCAGCGATCCGGGGGCCACGGCCGCATGGGCCGGGTCGACGGGCACTGCGCCTTTCCTGGTCAGCGTCTTGCCGTGTTCCGGCGAGGGCCAGAGGCCGCGCGGACGCACCAGCATGATGACGATCATGGCCAGCGCGATGAACAGCTGGCGCAGGATGGAAGCGTCGAGGCGGCCGTCGGTCAGCGACTGCAGCGGGCCGGCGACGTAGCGCAGCACTTCGGGCAGCGCGGCCAGCAGCACGGCACCGAGGACGACGCCGGGCAGGTGCCCGATGCCGCCGAGCACCACCATCGCGACGATCATCACCGACTCCATCAGGCTGAAGGACTCGGGCGACACGAAGCCCTGGAAGGCCGCGAACATCGCGCCCGACACGCCGCCGAAGCTGGCGCCCATGCCGAAGGCCAGCAGCTTCATGTTGCGGGTGTTGATGCCCATCGCCTTGGCCGCGATCTCGTCCTCGCGGATGGCCATCCAGGCGCGGCCGACGCGCGAGGTCTGCAGGCGGTGCGAAATGATGATCGTGGCGATCACCAACGCCAGGAACAGGTAGTAGTACAGCGAGACCGAGGAGATCGAGAAGCCGTCGAACTTCCATGCCTTGCCGAGGTCGAGGCCCCAGAACTTGACGGAGTCGATGGCGGTGATGCCCTTCGGCCCGTTGGTGATGTTCACCGGCTGGTCGAGGTTGTTCAGGAACACGCGGATGATTTCGCCGAAGCCGAGCGTGACGATGGCGAGGTAGTCGCCGCGCAGCTTGAGCGTGGGGGCGCCGAGCAGCACGCCCAGGCAACCGGCCACCGCAAGGGCCAGCGGAATCACGATCAGCAGCGAGGTGTGCAGCCCGTTCGGGAACATCTGTGCGAACCACGGGAAGGTCTCGCTCAGGTGCGACGAACCCATCAGCGCGTACAGGTAGGCCCCGATCGCGAAGAAGGCCACGTAGCCCAGGTCGAGCAGGCCGGCATAGCCGACCACGATGTTCAGGCCCAGTGCCAGCATCACGTAGAGCAATGCGATGTCGGCGATGCGCACCCAGGCGTTGCCCTGCATCTGCAGCAGCAGGGGCAGCGCGAGCACGGCGACGATGCCGATGATGTAGAAGGCGAGGTTCTTGCTGTTTTTCATGGCTCGTTCCTCAGGCACGGTCCGCCACGCGTTCGCCGAGCAGGCCGGACGGACGCAGCGTGAGCATGACGATCAGCACGATGAACGCGAAGATGTCGCTGTAGTTGCTGCCGAGCACGCCGCCCGTCAGCGTCCCGATGTAGCCCGAGCCGATGGCCTCGATGAGGCCCAGCAGGATGCCGCCGACCACCGCACCGGCGAGGTTGCCGATGCCGCCGAACACGGCTGCGGTGAAGGCCTTGAGGCCGGGCAGGAAGCCCATCGCGTGCTGCGCGATGCCGTAGTTCGATGCGTACATCACACCGGCAATGGCCGCGAGCACGGCACCGATGATGAAGGTGGCCGAGATCACCATGTCGGGCCGGATGCCCATGAGTGCCGCCACGCGCGGGTTCTCCGCTGTGGCGCGCATTGCACGGCCGAGCTTGGTGTAGTTGACCAGCCACATGAGCACCACGAGCGAGAACGCCGTGACGCTCAGGATCATGACCTGGGTGGGAGAGATCACCGCGCCGCCCACGTGGATGGGGTCGGTCGGCAGCAGGTTGGGATAGGCCTTGTTGGTCGGCTTCCAGATGATCATGGCCAGCGTCTGCAGCAGGATCGACATGCCGATGGCCGTGATCAGCGGCGCGAGCTTGGGACTGTTGCGCAGCGGCCGGTAGGCCACCTTCTCGATCACGAAGTTGAGGGTTGCCGCGACGACGCAGGCGATGATCAGCGCGATGAGGAGGATCAGCCAGCCCGGTGTGTTGGGCATGCCGTCCTTCATGAGCCCGATGATGGTCCAGCTCGTGAGCGCCCCCACCATCAGCACTTCTCCGTGCGCGAAGTTGATCAGATTGATGATGCCGTACACCATGGTGTAGCCCAAGGCTATCAAGGCATACATGCTGCCCAGTACCAGACCGTTGATGATCTGCTGCAGCAAAATGTCCATAACGCGATTTCCTATGTGTTGCACCGTTGCGGGGTGCCATTCACCCGCCGGGCACCGGTTTGGCGCCCCTGGGTTGACAAGCAAAAAACCAGCCAACATGTGTCGCCGGCGGATTTGTGGGCGGGATTGTAGTCATGCACCAGCGTCGATTTGGTGCGCGGCGACGGGGGTTTACCCGCTCACGTCATGCTGTATGCGCGTGGGGCCATGCACGCTTTGCAAGCGTGCTGCAAACAAGTATCAGCCGTTGCCTTCGGCGTTCCGGCGGCGCAGCTCGCGCAGCTTTTCCGCGATGCGAATCTCGAGTCCACGCTCGACGGGCTCGTAGAAGACCTGGCCCTCCAGCCCTTGTGGAAGGTAGCGCTCGCCGGCGGCGAAACCGCCCTCCTCGTCGTGCGCATAGCGGTAGCCCTTGCCGTAGTCGAGCTCTTTCATGAGCTTGGTGGGCGCATTTCGCAGGTGCATGGGCACGGGTCGCGTGCTGTCCGTCTTCACGAGGGCGCGCACCGCGTTGTAGGCCTTGTAGACGGCGTTCGACTTGGGTGCGATGGCGAGATAGACCACGCATTCGGCCAGGGCCAGTTCGCCCTCGGGTGTACCCAGACGCTCGTAGACTTCGGCCGCATCGAGCGCCAGGCGCAGTGCGCGCGGATCGGCCAGGCCGATGTCTTCGCTGGCCATGCGCACCAGCCGGCGCGCCATGTAGCGCGGATCGGCGCCGCCGTCGAGCATGCGCACGAACCAGTAGAGCGCGGCGTCGGGGTCGCTGCCGCGCACGGATTTGTGCAGCGCGCTGATGGTGTCGTAGAACTGTTCGCCGCCCTTGTCGTAGCGCCGCATGCGCTCGCCGAGCACCCGCAGCAGCCACTCGTCGGTGATGTGGTCGAGCTTTTCGGCACGGGCTGCGACCGCGAGAGTTTCGAGGGTGTTGAGCAGCCGGCGCGCATCGCCGTCGGCATAGGCCACGAGGCGATCGACCGCCGCGGCGTCGATGGCGGGCACGGCCTGGATGGCCTGCGCGCGCGCCACGATCTGCTTGAGGTCGTCTTCGCCGAGCGACTGCAGCACGTACACGGCGGCGCGCGAAAGCAAGGCCGAGTTGACCTCGAACGAAGGGTTCTCGGTGGTCGCGCCGATGAAGGTGAAGAGGCCCGACTCCACATGCGGCAGGAAGGCGTCCTGCTGGCTCTTGTTGAAGCGGTGCACCTCGTCCACGAAGACGATGGTGCGCTGCTGCTCCAGCCCGTCGCGCGCGGCGGTGGCGCGCTCGACCGCTTCGCGGATGTCCTTCACGCCGCCGAGCACCGCGCTGATGCTCAGGAACTGCGCGTCGAACGCATCGGCCATGAGCCGCGCGATGGTGGTCTTGCCGGTGCCCGGCGGCCCCCAGAGGATGCAGGAATGCGGCTGGCCCGATTCGAAGGCGATTCGCAGCGGCATGCCCGGGCCGAGCAGGTGCTGCTGGCCGATCACGTCGCCCAGCGTCTTGGGACGCAGGCGCTCGGCAAGGGGTTGGTGGGCGGTGGTGGCCAAGCCTGTGGGTCTATTGCTTGACGACGTCCGCGCCGGCCGGCGGCTTGAAATCGAACACGCTCGCCGGCAGCGAGGGATTCACCTCGACCTTGCCGAACTTGAGCACCGAGCGCTGGCCGAAGCTGTCGAGGATTTCGAGCGCCGCAAGCGCCTCGCCCTGGAAGCCGACCTGCACGCTCTGCAGCTGGCCATCCTTGTTCTTTGGCGTGGCCTTGACCCATTGCAGGCCATCGCGCTCCGGCGCGGCCTCGAGAGTGAAATCGGCCTGCAGCGCCTTCAGGTCGGGCGCCGCGGCGATCAGCGCCGCCGGCGTGGAGCCCAGCGCCTGCGCCTGCGCGCGCTGCGTGACCTGATTCAGGTCGGCGTCGTAGAGCCACAGCGTCTTGCCGTCGGCCACGATGGCCTGCGCAAAAGGCTTCTGGTAGTCGAACTTGAATTTGCCGGGGCGCTGGAATTCGAAGGTGCCGCTCGAGGTCTTGGTGCGGCCCGGTTGCCCTTCGCGCGCCGGGGCGGTGACGGTCTGGGTGAAATCGGCGCGGCCGGACTTGACCGTCCTGACGAAGGTTTCAAGGCTTTCGAGCCCGCCGGCCCAGGCGTTGGCAGAACTCAGGAGGCCGATCAACAGCCAATGACGCAATTTCAATTTGGATTCCTCGCTTGGAAAAGCTGTGGCATTGGCATCGACCCTAACCGCCGCGAATTGCGGCAGCTGCAGGGCTTCATGAAGATTTGCAATGCCGCCGGGCGTTTTTGCAAATTGCCTTTCAGCACGTAACCTGAATCTTGAGAACCACAGCGCGGCGAATTACTCCGCCGCGCGCGCGGGCACCAGAATTTCGCGCTGGCCGCTGCCGCTCATCGCGCTGACCAGGCCGGCCTTTTCCATGTCCTCGACGAGGCGCGCGGCGCGGTTGTAGCCGATCTTCAGGTGGCGCTGCACCAGCGAGATGCTGGCCTTGCGGTTCTTGAGCACGACTTCGACCGCCTGGTCGTACATCGGGTCTTTCTCGCCGTCGCCCCCACCCAGCAGGTCGCCATCGCCGTCGCCATCGACCGTGCCGCCTTCGAGCACGCCCTCGATGTAGTCGGGCTCGCCCTGGCTCTTGAGGTAGGCCACCACGCGGTGCACTTCCTCGTCGCTGACGAAGGCCCCGTGCACGCGAATGGGCAGGCCGGTGCCGCTGGGCATGTAGAGCATGTCGCCCATGCCCAGCAGCGCTTCGGCGCCCATCTGGTCGAGGATGGTGCGGCTGTCGATCTTGCTCGACACCTGGAAGGCGATGCGGGTCGGGATGTTGGCCTTGATGAGGCCGGTGATCACGTCGACGCTCGGGCGCTGCGTGGCAAGAATGAGGTGGATACCGGCGGCACGCGCCTTCTGCGCGAGGCGGGCGATCAGCTCTTCGATCTTCTTGCCCACCACCATCATCAGGTCGGCCAGCTCGTCGATGACCACGACGATGTGCGGTTCGCGCCGCAGCGGCTCCGGATCGTCCGGCGTGAGGCTGAAGGGGTTGTAGATGAACTCCTCGCGCGCCTTGGCTTCGTCGATCTTGGTGTTGTAGCCGGCCAGGTTGCGCACACCGAGCTTGCTCATGAGCTTGTAGCGGCGCTCCATCTCGGCCACGCACCAGTTCAGGCCGTGCGCCGCCTGGCGCATGTCGGTGACCACGGGCGCCAGCAGGTGCGGGATGCCTTCATAGACCGACATTTCGAGCATCTTCGGGTCGATCATCAGCAGGCGGACGTCGCGTGCCTCGGCCTTGTAGAGCAGCGACAGGATCATCGCGTTGATACCCACCGACTTGCCCGAGCCGGTGGTACCGGCCACCAGCACGTGCGGCATCTTCGCGAGGTCGGCCACCACCGGGTTGCCGATGATGTCCTTGCCGAGGCCCATGGTGAGCATCGACTTGCCTTCGTTGTAGATCTGCGAGCCCAGGATTTCGCTGAGCTTGATCGACTGGCGCTTGGCGTTCGGCAACTCGAGCGCCATGTAGTTCTTGCCCGGGATCGTCTCGACCACGCGGATCGACACCAGCGAGAGCGAGCGTGCGAGGTCCTTGGCAAGACCGAGGATCTGCGAGCCCTTCACGCCCGTGGCGGGCTCGATTTCGTAGCGCGTGATGACGGGACCGGGCGAAGCGAGCACCACGCGCACCTCGACGCCGAAGTCCTTGAGCTTCTTCTCGATCATGCGCGAGGTCATCTCGAGCGTGTCGGCCGAGACTGTTTCCTGGCGCGCCTGCGCGGCGTCGAGCAGGTCGACCTGCGGCAGCTTGCTGTCGGGCAACTCCTTGAAGAGCGGCTTCTGGCGCTCCTTGACGACGCGATCGCTCCTGGGCACTTCGGTCATCGCGGGCTCGATCTGAACCGGCGGCGATGGCGGGCGGCGCTTGGGGCGCGGCTCGATGCGGATTTCGTCCTCGTCGTCGAAGGCGCCACCTGACGACGAAACCAGCGAGGGCTCCGCCCTGGCCGCGTCGTCGCGCGTGAACGCAGGTTCGTCGGCCTCGGCACGCTCGCGGGCGGCCTGCTTGCCCATGGCGATGTCGGCTGCCATTTCGCGCTTCTCGCGGCGCGACTCGAACAGCGAGTAGGCACGCGCGCCGATGCGCTCGGCGATCAGGCTCCAGGAGAAGCGGAACACCAGCGCCGAGCCGATCACGCCGCCGGCGATGGCCACCAGCGCCGATCCGGTGAAGCCCATCCAGCGCACGCTGGCCGGCCCCACGAGATAGCCCAGCGCGCCGCCGCCGGAACCCGGCAGATGCGCCTCGAGCCGGTACAGGCGCGACCATTCGAGCACGGTGCTTGCGCACAGCAGCAGGACGAGGCCGAACCAGAAGGCAAGACGGCTGCGATTGAAGCGCCCACGCGGCGCCGGTTGCTCGCCGGATGCTGGCTCGCCGCCGCGCAGCCAGTTGGCCAGCGATGAGAGCCATGCGCGCAGTCCGGCGAAAAGGCACCACCACACGGAATAACCGGCGAGGTAATAACTGCCATCGGCCAGCCAGGCGCCGATGCGGCCGCCCCAGTTCTTGATTTCGCCCCCCGTGCCCGAGGTCGACCAGGCGGCATCGGAAGGCGTGAAGCTCAGCATCGCGAGCAGCCAGAACAACAGCGCCGCGAAGCCTGCGATCAGCGTGATTTCGTGGGCGAAGCGCATGGCGCGCATGCGCCCGGGTTGCCCCTCGGCAGCAGAAGAAGATTGAAGCGTATTGAGCGAATAGGTCATGAAAAACACGGCGCCCGGCCCAAAAAATCGGGGGCCGGAAGCACGAACACTACAACAAAAGGCCGGGGCCGCCGGCAACGGCGGGCCCGGCCCTGGAGCTTCAAGCCAACGACAGGAGCCGTTCCTTGACGATCATCGACCCGTCATCCAGGGTTTGCACGAAACCTCGCTCTTCGAGGTCCTTCATCACACGGCTCACCATTTCACGTGAAGCGCCCACCATCTTGGCCAGGTCCTGGCGGGAAATCTTGTCGCGCACCTTGAGATTGCCGACGCCGTCTTCGACGGCGAACTCGAGCAGCGAGCGGGCCACACGGCCGTAAACGTCCATCAGCGCCAACGACTCGATCTTGCGGTCGGCATGCCGCAGGCGCTGCACCAGCCCACGCATGATGTTGTAGGCCATCGAGGAATTCTCGGGCAGGCAGCGCGCGAAGGCGTCGCGGCCCAGCATGAGCACGTCGCACTGGATTTCGGTGCGCACCGTGGCCGAGTGCGGCTCGTCGTCGATGAGGCTCATCTCGCCCAGGTAGTCGCCGGGGTGCAGCGTGGCAAGGATGACCTCGCGCCCGCGGCTGTCGGCGCTGGTGACGCGCGCGCGGCCGGTCAGGATGATGTAGAGCGCATCGGACTTCTTGCCCTGCTCCACCACGACCTCCGCGCGCTTGAAGCGCTTCTTGATGATCGCGTCCGCAATGCTGGCGGACTGCGTGGCCGTCAGCGACGCGAACAGCGGAACGCGCCGAAGCAATTCGAGGTTGGACAGCATCGACATTTATCAATCCCTGAGACAGCGCGCGGAGCAGTCCGAAGAGCAAGCCGATGGATTACTACAATCGCGCGCATTGAAAACACCGTTTACCCGGTGTTGAACCGAGCAGTGATACTCCATATATATCGCTACCACCCTGAAAATGTACACGCTGAAGCAGCGTATATCTTAGGTTTTCTACTCATGTCCGCTCCTCGACACGCCAAGGTTTTGATTCTCGGCTCCGGCCCGGCCGGCTATACCGCAGCCGTCTACGCAGCCCGCGCAAACCTTCAGCCCCTGCTCATCACCGGCATCGCCCAGGGCGGGCAATTGATGACCACCACCGAGGTCGACAACTGGCCGGCCGACGTCCACGGCGTACAGGGCCCCGACCTGATGCAGCGCTTCCTGGAGCACGCCGAGCGCTTCAAGACGCAGATCGTTTTCGACCACATCAACAAGGTCGACCTGGGCAAGCGCCCCTTCACCCTCACCGGCGACAGCGGCACCTACACCTGCGACTCGCTGATCATTGCCACGGGTGCTTCCGCGAAGTACCTGGGCATCGATTCCGAACAGCAGTTCATGGGCCGCGGCGTCTCCGCCTGCGCGACCTGCGACGGCTTCTTCTACCGCGAGCAGGAGGTCTGCGTGATCGGCGGCGGCAACACTGCTGTCGAAGAGGCGCTCTACCTCGCCAACATCGCGAACAAGGTGACGCTGGTGCACCGCCGCGATAAGTTCCGCGCCGAACCCATCCTGATCGACAAGCTCAACGAGAAGGTCGCCGAAGGCAAGATCGTGCTGAAGCTGCACAACGAACTCGACCAGGTGCTCGGCGACAACTCGGGCGTGACGGGCATCCGGATCAAGAACACACAGACCGGAGCCACCGAGCAGATCGACCTCAAGGGCTGCTTCATCGCCATCGGGCACCATCCCAACACCGACATCTTCCAGGGCCAGCTGGAGATGAAGGACAACTACATCCTGACCCGCTCGGGCCTGCAGGGCTTCGCCACGATGACCAGCATTCCAGGCGTCTTTGCCGCCGGTGACGTGCAGGACAACGTGTACCGCCAGGCCATCACGAGCGCAGGCACCGGCTGCATGGCGGCACTCGACGCCCAGCGATTCCTGGAGCAGGACGGCACGCTGTAACCGGCGCAGGCCCCAAAAGGGCTATAATCCAAGGCTTTGCCGAAACAGGGCCCTCTCGCGAGGATTCCTGGCATACAGGCAAAGCCGGGGTACCGCCACCCGTTTTCTGGCGAGGTCAAGCTGCAAAACACCTGCAATCGCCACGATTGCGCCGGTGCCAGCTGTTCAAGAAAGAGTGTCCACATGGCACGCGTATGCGACGTAACGGGCAAAGGCCCGATGGTCGGAAACAACGTTTCCCACGCCAACAACAAAACCAAGCGCCGGTTCCTGCCGAACCTGCAATACCGCCGTTTCTGGGTCGAGACTGAAAACCGCTGGGTTCGCCTGCGCGTTTCGA
>Ga0209257_1004331_pt1 | contig 11112 bp, 7 predicted proteins | sample AraplaCvi_mCL_r2_FD_184277 | JGI IMG/M metagenome (GOLD analysis project Ga0209257, IMG submission 184277) | Arabidopsis root microbial communities from North Carolina, USA - plate scrape MF_Cvi_mCL_r2 (SPAdes) (version 2) | ecosystem: Host-associated > Plants > Roots > Endosphere | place: USA...
GACCTCGCTGGGCGTGGTGATCGGCGTGGCCGCGGTGGTGATGATGACCTCCATCGGCATGGGCGCGCAGCAGCGGGTGACCCAGGCGATCTCGGGCCTGGGCTCGAACCTGATCATCGTGACCCCGAACTTCCAGCGGGGACCGGTCTCGCAGGCGGCCGGCGGCGGCTTCTCGCTGCGCGACGGCGATGCGGTGGCGATCGCCAAGCAGGTGGAGGACGTGGCCGCGGTCGCGCCCCTGGTCCGCGGCCAGGCGCAGCTGGCCGCCGACGGCGCCAACTGGAACACCCAGATCCAGGGCGTGACGCCGGCCTATCTGGAGGCCCGCGACCTGAAGATCGCCTCCGGCCGGATGTTCGACGAGAACGAGGCGCGCCAGGGCCGCAAGGTGCTGGTCGTCGGGCCGACCGTGGCCCGGGAGCTGTGGGGCGACAGCGACCCCGTGGGCCGCCGGGTGCGGGTGCGCACCGTGCCGTTCGAGGTGATCGGGGTGCTGGAGTCGAAGGGCCAGGCCGGATTCGGCCAGGACCAGGACGACGTGGTGCTGGGCCCGCTGACCGCCGTGCGTTCGCGGATCGCCGGGCGGCGCAGCCGCGGCGACAGCGTCCAGACGATCTATGTGAAGGCCGTGGATGAAGACAGCCTGGACCGGGTGCAGGAGGACGTCACCAACCTGCTGCGCGACCAGCACAAGATCCGCCCCGGCGAGGACGACGACTTCCAGACCCAGAACATGGCCTCGATCCTGGAGGCCAGTCAGGCCGCCGTCGGGACCTTCACGGTGTTGTTAGCGGCGGTGGCGGGCGTGTCGCTGCTGGTCGGCGGCGTCGGCATCATGAACATCATGCTGGTGGCCGTGACCGAGCGCACCCGCGAGATCGGCCTGCGGATGGCGCTGGGCGCCAAGCGGTCTCAGGTGCTGATCCAGTTCGCCCTGGAGTCGATTTCCCTATCCCTGGTGGGCGGGATCATCGGGCTCACCATAGGTGTCGCGGGCGCGTTCGCGATCGCCAAGCTGGGAAACTGGCCGGCCGCCGTCCCCGCCTGGGCGGGGCCGCTGGCGCTGGGATTCTCGGTGGCCGTGGGGCTGGTGTTCGGGGCCTATCCGTCCTGGCGCGCGGCCCGTCTGGACCCCATCGAAGCCCTTCGCCGCGAATAAGTCGCAGGTCCTAACGCAACCTTGGCCCTATCTCGGGGGTTACCCTCACCGCAAGCCCTACCCCGAGGAGGTCCTCTCGATGCCCACCGTCGACACCGGCAAGCCCCGCGCCCGGCGCGGCTTCGCCGCCATGAACCCAGAACGCCGTCGCGAAATCGCCCGCAAGGGCGGGGCCAGCGTGCCCAGCGAGAAGCGCAGCTTCGCGAAGGACCGGGACCTCGCCGCCCAGGCCGGCCGCAAAGGCGGCGAAGCCTCGCGTGGCGGCGGCCGCACCCGCGGCCGCGAAAGCTAAGGTTTCCATCGTCCCACGAGATCGGAAATCAGCGGACGCCTCACCGGCGTCCGCTTTCCGCTGCCTGACGCCTGGCTAGGCGCGCAGCAGCACCATCCCGAAGGCCGGGTCTTCGCTGACCCAGCGCTGTTCCAGCTTCCAGCCGGCCGCGGCCGCCAGGGCCGTCATCCGCTCGATCGTGAACTTGTAGGAGTTCTCGGTGTGGATCGACTCGCCCTCGGCGAAGCGGAAGGCGTGGCCGGCGGCGTGCGCGACCTGGTCCTTCAGGCTGACCAAATGCATCTCGATCCGGCTCTCGACGGCGTTCCACACCGCGCGGTGCTGGAACGCGTCCAGGTCGAAGTCGCCGTCCAGTTCCCTGTTGATCCGCGTAAGCAGGTTCTTGTTGAAGGCCGCAGTGACTCCCTGGGCGTCGTCATAGGCGGCCACCAGGGTCGCCGGATCCTTCACCAGGTCGATGCCGACCAGGAATGCCGCGCCCTCGCCCAACAGCCGCCGCGCGCCCACCAGGAAGGCGCGGGCCTCCTCGGGCGTGAAGTTGCCGATGGTCGAGCCGGGGAAGAAGCCCACCACCGGGCGGCCCTCGGTCTGCGCGGGCAGTCGCAGCGCATTGGTGAAGTCGTCGCGCAGCGGGGCGACAGTCAGGTCCGGATAGTCGGCGCGGATCGCCCGGGCCGCCCCCTCCAGCGCCGAGGCGCTGATGTCGATGGGGGCGTAGACCGCCACCTGCGGCGCGGCGTCGAGCACGATGCGGGTCTTGGTGCTGGCGCCCGACCCGAATTCCACCAGCGCCGCCCCGTCGGGAATGTGGCGCGAGATCTCGGCCGCCGCGCCCGTCAGCAGGGCCACCTCGGTGCGGGTGGGATAGTATTCCGGCAGCTCGGTGATCGCCTCGAACAACTCCGAGCCCTGGGCGTCATAGAAGTGCTTAGGCGGCATCGCCTTGTGCGGCTTCGAGAGACCCGCGATCACATCGGCTTCGAGGTCGGTCGCCTCGGCCCCCTCGCCCGCCCCATCCAGGGCCAGCCGCAGGCCGGAGAACATCCAGCGCTGGTGCGGATAAAAGAAGTTGCGATAGGTCGCGCGCGCATGGCCCGCCGGCGTGACGCAGGCGCCGCCGCGCAGCACGAACTGGCCGGCCATGAACTTGCCGTTGTACTCGCCCACCGCGCCCTTGGCCGGCTTGAAGCCGGGATACGGGAGGTAGGCGCTGCGGGTCCATTCCCACAGGTCGCCGAACATCTGGCGCAGGCCCTGGCCCTCCGGCGCGGCCTGGGCGCCGAGGCGGCCGGAATTCACGAACTCGCCCTCCACCGGCAAGGCTGACGCCGCGTGCTCCCACTCGTCCTCGGTGGGCAGGCGCGCGCCTGCCCAGGCGGCGTAGGCGTCGGCCTCGTAGTAGCTGAGGTGGCTGACCGGCTGTGCCGGATCGAGGGGACGCAGGCCCGACAGGCCCATCACCCGCCAGCCGTCCGGCGTCTCGCGCCAGTAGACCGGCGCCTGCCAGTCCTCGGCGCGCGCGAGCGCCCAGCCTTCGGAGAGCCAGAACTCGGGTCGCGCGTAGCCTCGGTCGGCCATGAAGGCCAGCCACTCGCCGTTGGTGACCAGGCGGTCGGCCAGGCGGAACGGCTCCAGCCACACGCGGTGGCGCGGCCCCTCGTTGTCGAAGGCGAACCCGCGCCCGTCGTGGCCGATCTCCACCAGTCCGCCCTGGAAGCCCACATAGGCGATGGGCTGCGGCGCCACGGCGGGCGCGGCCCGCGGCGGAGCGAAGGCGGGCGACAGCGGCGACTGGGCGAAGAGGTGCAGGATGTCCATCAGGATCAATTCCTGATGCTGTTCCTCATGGGCGAGGCCCAGGTCGAGCAGGTCGCCGAGCCCCGGAGCGCCGTTCGCCAGCAGCGCCTCCATGCCGGCGTCCACGTGGGCCCGATAGGCCAGGACGTCGGCCACCGAAGGCCGGGTGATCAGGCCCCGCGCCGGGCGCGGCTGCCGCGGCCCGATCGCCTCGTAGTATGAGTTGAACAGATAGCCGAACTTCGGATCGAACACCCGATAGCCCGGCAGGTGCGGGGTCAGCAGGAAGGTCTCGAAGAACCAGGTGGTGTGCGCCAGGTGCCACTTCGTGGGGCTGGCGTCCGCCATGGACTGGGCGCCCATGTCCTCGGGCGTGAGCGAGCGGGTGAGGCCTTCGGAGGCCCGCCGCACGGCGCGATACCGCGCCAGGGCGTCGGCGCCGATCGCCCTCTCCCGGGAGCGCACGCGATCTTCGGGACGGTCGGTGCTCTGCATGGAAACTCCCCTCGTCGGGCCGGAAGCTTGGCCTCGGCTCCCGCCACCGAATGTGGGGACGAAACCGGAACACCACAATGGGTGCGCCGATGCAGGGCATGCATTGGACGCCTGCCGCGAACGTGTGCATCCACGAGGAGTTCCGGAATCAGCGCATTTTGATGCGGAACGATCCCGAGAAGGCGGCGTTCAATCCTCGCTGGTGGCAGGCGGTGTTCCGGTCGGGGGCCGGAGTGAGAGTATTTAAGGGGATGGGATGGACTCCACCGCGAGTTGGCGTGACGAGGTCGTCGGCCTCATTCCGGCGCTGCGGGCGTTTGCCTGGTCGCTCAGCCACAACGGATCGGACGCCGACGACCTGGTGCAGGACACCCTGATCAAGGCCTGGTCCAATCGCGACAAGTTCGAGCCCGGCACCAACCTGCGGGCGTGGCTGTTCACGATCCTGCGCAACACCTACTACACCAACGTCCTGCGCCGCCGCCGCGAGGTGCGCGACGAGCAGGGCGAATACGCCAGCACGCTGCGGTCGCCGCCGACCCAGGACTGGAGCGTGGCGATGCATGCGCTGCAGGTGGCCCTGCAGCAGCTGCCGGACGAGCACCGCGAGGCGCTGATCCTGGTGGGCGCCGCGGGCCTCTCCTACGAGGAGGCGGCCGAGATCTGCGGCTGTGCGCTGGGCACGATCAAGAGCCGGGTGAACCGGGCGCGGGCGCGGCTGCTGAAGATCATGGACGCTGACGACCCGTCCGACGTCATGGCCCTGGAGACGATGGCGGTGATGGGGTCCGCGTAGGCGCCGGCTCGCCGGCGGTCTCGAGCTGGTCGACGACCCGCAAAACGTGCTCCGGCGCCGGCCTGCCTTCCAGCCAACGGAACATCCCCGTCAACGCCGCGGTGAGCGCGGCGGCGTCAGCTTCCTGATTTATCACGATAGATCCCTGTTCCCACCGTCACCTTAGCGTCGGAACGGCGGCTGCGCACGTCCGTTCATCATTCATGGTGACGCATGACCCCAAGGACCCGCCCGGCGGGCACGGCGAAGGCGAGCGCGACCCCTGGGACCGCGATCGCTACGGCTCGCGGAAGGACGAGGACCGTACCGACTACGGCTCCGGGTGGGACCGCCAAGCGCAGGAATACGGCGAGGGCCAGGACGACGAACCCGCCGCCTCCGACACGGAGACGCCGGGCGCGCCGCGCGACCCGACTATCTGACGTCGGCCGGATAGACCACCGGCAGGACGATGGCCGTGGGATGGGCCTCGTCCATGTAGACCGTGTTGGTCGCCACCCGCGGCTTCAGCTTGCCCAGGACGGGCGCCTCGCCAGTGTTGGGATTCACCTCGAAGCGCGGTGAATTCGACGAGGTGATGTGCAGGGCGATGCGGTGGCCCTTCTCGAAGGTGATCGCCGTGGGCCAGAGGTCGATGACCAGCTTCTCCGGCGCGCCCGGTGTCATCATCCGGACGTCCTCGGGCAGGCGGCCGTTGCGGAACTTGGTCCGGATCGGCGCGTCCAGCACCAGGGCCTCGTAGCCGTCGGGATAGACGTCCACCAGCTTGGCCACGAAGTCGGTGTCGGGACCGTCGGTGGCGGCGTACAGCTCCACCTTCACCGGCCCGGCGATGGCCACGTCCCTGTCCAGCACAGGCGTCTGGAAGCGCAGGTAGTCGTCGCGCTGGCCGACCTGGCGCTGGTCCTCGGGGCCCCGCTCGAAGGTGAGGTTCGCGCCGCCGTAGGTGGTCACCGGATTGGCCGGGTCGAAGCGGTAGCTGATCTTGCGTTCGTCGGCCGTGGGGGCCTTGGTCGACAGGCCGCCGTCGCGGGCCGGATAGTAGCGCACCTCGCGGTTGGCCGGCGGCCAGTTGGCCGAGCTGAGCATCCGGTTCTTGGGCGAATAGGCGTCCTTCTTCGCCCCCGCCATCATGAAGTACTGGACCGGCGGCTCGTCCATGATCCCGTTGTCCTGGCCCTTCAGCCAGTAGTCGAACCAGCGGATCTCCTGGTCGCCGCCCAGGGTGAGGCGGTCCGAGCCCGGATAGGCCAGGTCGCCCGAAAGCTGCCCGTGGCCAAACGGGCCCATGAGCAGCTTCTGGTTGCCCCGCGCGCCGGGCGCGCCCTGGTTCTGCAGATATTCGAAGTTGTCGACCGTGCCGCCGTTGAAGATGTCGTACCAGCCGCCGACGTTGTAGATCGGGATCTGGATGTACTTGCGGTTCGTGGTCATCGCCACGCGGTTCCAGCTCACGTCGTCCACCGAGCGGCCGCGGGTCTTGTCGAGGGTCTCCTGCGGCACGCCCTGCTGGGTGAGCCAGCCGATGGTGTCCTTCTCCTTCAGCACGCCGCCCGGATAGCTGTATGAGAGCCTGTCGGCGGGGGCCACGACCACATAGGCCGCCTTCAGGTGCGGCGGCGCGGCCAGGGCGGCGGAGTTGGCGGTGATGCCCAGGGCCGAGCCGCCGGTCATGCCGACCTTGCCGTTGCTCCAGCCTTGTGTCCCCGCCCATTCGACGGCGTCGTAGCCGTCCTCGATGTCGTTCTCGAAGGCCGAGTAGAACCCCTGGGAGCGGCCCTTTCCGCGCACGTCCTGGACCACGAAGACGTAGCCGGCGTCGGTGTAGCGCTTCGCCTGCTTGACCAGCCCCTCGCGGTTCTTGGCGCCGTCCGGGTCCTTCTCCCTGTCGATGCGGCCATCCTTGAGGTAGGGCGTGCGGGCCAGCACCACCGGCCAGGGGCCCTTCCCCGCCGGCTTGAAGACGTTGGCGGCGAGGCGGACGCCGTCGCGCAGGGTCATGTATTCCTCGGAGGCGCCCGGCGGCAGGCCGGGCCAGGGCGCGGGCTTCTGGGCCTGGGCGGCCGCAGGCGCCTTGCGCTGGGCCCACACGGGGTCGGCCCCGCCGGCCAGGATCAGCGCAGCCGTCGAGGCGAGCGCGAGTTTGCGCCAGTGGTTCATGAAAGCTCCCTCTCGGCGGGTCTTCGCGCCCGCCATCCCCGTTGTTCGAAACCATCTAAGCATGGCCGCAGGCCGCCGTCCTTTCCGCATCGCAACGCGCCGGCTAGAACCCGCGCATGGACCGAAGAGACGCCGAAGCCCTGGACGCCGCCGACAGGCTGGCGCGGTTCCGTGACGCTTTCGACCTGCCCCCGGGCGTCATCTATTTGGACGGAAATTCCCTCGGCCCCCTGCCCCGCGCCGCCGCGGCGCGGGTGGAGCGGACGGTGCGCGAGGAATGGGGCCAGGGCCTGATCACCAGCTGGAACGCCGCCGGCTGGATCGAGGCGCCGCAGCGGCTGGGCGGCAAGCTCGCCCGCCTGATCGGCGCAAAGGCCTCCGAGGTGGCCGTCGCGGATTCGACGTCGGTGAACCTGTTCAAGCTGGCGGCCGGGGCGCTGTCGCTGCAGCCCGGGCGGAAGACCATCGTCACCGAGACCGGTAACTTCCCCACCGACGTCTATGTGCTGGAAGGTGTCTGCGCGATGGCGGGCGCGGCGCTGAAGGCGCTGCCGCCGGACGAGGTCGTGGGCGCGGTCAACGAGGACACGGCCGCCGTCGTCCTGACCCATGTGCACTACAAGACCGCCCGGCGCTGGGACATGGCGGGGGTGACGGCGGCCGCCCACGCCAAGGGCGCCCTGATGCTGTGGGACCTCTGCCACACGGCGGGCGCGGTGGCCTGCGACCTGAACGGGGCCGGCGCAGACCTGGCCGTCGGCTGCACCTACAAGTACCTGAACGGCGGGCCGGGCGCGCCGGCCTTCCTGTTCGTGGCCGAGCGTCACCAGGGCCAGATCCGCTCGCCGCTGTCGGGCTGGATGGGCCACGCCGAGCCGTTCGCCTTCGAGGACCGCTATCGTCCCGCCGCCGATATCCGCACCATGCTGTGCGGCACCCCGCCGATCCTGGGGCTCAGCGCCCTGGAGGCGGGGCTGGACCTGCAGCTCGAGGCGGAGCCGCAGGCGGTCGAGGCCAAGGGCGCGTCGCTGTGCCGGCTGTTCATCGAGCTGGTGGAAAGCCGCTGCGCCGGCCAAGGCCTGGTCCTGACCGGTCCGCGCGAGATGGCGCGGCGCGGCCTGCACGTCTCCTTCGCCCACCCGGACGGCTATGCCCTGGTGCAGGCGATGATCGCCCGCGGCGTGATCGGCGACTTCCGCGAGCCGGACATCGCCCGCTTCGGCTTCTCGCCCCTGTACCTCAGCCACGCCGACGTCTGGGACGCGGTCGAGGTCCTGCGCGAGGTGCTGGAGACCCGGGCGTACGAGACGCCCGAGTTCCGCACCCGCGCAGCCGTGACCTAGAACAGGAAGTCGGACGCTCCCAGGCTCGCCGCGGAGACCCCGGCCAGGGTCACCGTGCCGGTCCCCAGGTGAATGACCGCCCCCGCCGCGCTGCCGGTGATCAGCGCCTGGACGTCGCTCCAGGCGTTCAGCCCGCTTACGGCCGTGAGGTCGATCACGTCGTGGGCGCCGCCCGCCCGGAAGTCGACGACGATGTCGTTGCCCGCGTTCGAGCCGAACACGAACTGGTCGTCGCCCTCGCCCCCGGTCAGGCGGTTGTTGACCGCGTTGCCGACGATCGTGTCGTCGCCCGATCCGCCGACAGCGTTCTCGATCCAGGCGCCGTAGGCGATGCTGATGTTGTCGTGCATCAGCGGGTTGGTGACCCCGGCGATCTCGCGCCAGCTTTCGCCGCCGTTCGTGCCTTCCACGCCCGTGTTGTAGACGTCGTAGAGGAACTGGCTCCGCGCCGGCAGGCCGGCCGCGGCGTTGTTGGCGTTGATCTGCGCGAGCGTCAGGAAGGTCTCCGAGCCGCCGGCGCTGGAGAACGATCCCGGGTTCAGGTCGATGAACGACGGCGTCGAATAGCCCGAGAGGTTCAGGGTGTCGTTGCCGCCGGCGTCCCAGATCGTGAACACTGGGGCGATCTGGTTCGGGCCCAGCTGGAAGGCCGGGCGGTTCGCCAGGTCGGACGACCAGTTGAAGCCGTAGACGGTGTCGCCGGTCCGCGTGGTGGTGTCGACGCCGTAGATCGCCTGGATCGCCGCGATGTCATGGACCAGTGGGGTCGAGGAATAGACGAACCGCATCAGGTTCCAGTCGATGTGCTGGGCGCCGGTCTCGTAGGCGTCCCAGTAGGACATCACCGTGTACTGGCGGGAGTCCTGGTAGTAGTCGGCGAGGTCGTAGGTCAGCGGGGTGTCGTCGCTGGCGTCGTAGTCGCCGGGGTGGGACAGGCCCAGCGCATGGCCGATCTCGTGGGTGAAGGTCTGCATGCCGTAGAAGCCGGTCTTCAGCTGCACGCCGCTCACCGGGCCGGGGTTGATCCACACATCGCCCTCGATGTGCTGGTACTTCGACCCGTAGTAGTCGCCGTGCGGAAGGTAGGCCCACGCCTGGCCGGGGCCCGTAGTGGTCGAGGCGAACGCCAGGTCCCAGTTGCCCTGCCCGTTCGACTGCTCCTTGAAGCTGACCGGGATGAGGTCGTCCCAATAGGCCAGCGCCTGGCGCGTGGCCGCCTGCTGCTCCGCCGTCATGGGCGAGTAGCCGTAGGTCTCGGCCGCCTCGTGCGGATTGTTGTAGATCCCGGTCGTGTGCGGCCCACTGTAGAAGCCGTAGGTGAGGACCCCGTCCTTGAGCTCGGCGGCGTCCCAGGCGAAGCCGGACCGGTTCAGCCAGGCGGCGATATCGTCCGGCGCCCAGATCGGCTTGTCGCGCAATTCGCCGCCGGCCAACGGATCGACGGAGGCGTTCAGTTCACTTTCCGCCGGTACGCCGCTCTCCAGCGTGTAGCCGTACATCGGGCTATTGGTTCCACCCATACTCACGTTTCCCTTTTTGTCGTTCCCCGCGAAGGCGCGTCCCGCACGCAGGAGTCGTATCGACCTCACGCCTCGTTCGAACGCCCAGGGTTCCTTCGACCTCCCCACTTTGACAACAGAGAAGATTTGTTGCGGCCTACACCGCTGCCGTGCAAGTATTCGCCCGCAGAGCCCCACGGCGAAGCTTCACTATGCCTGCAACCTAAACATTCATTCTTACTAGACTTGAGTGAATGTCAGGACCCTTACGCAGGGTCCCCGATTGGCGACCGCGCCCCGCTCCGATAGCAATGACCCGACGGGCGGCCACAAGCCCGAACGGAAGCGCGACAGGCATGACCGACGATCCCATCAAGCTCCTGACCGACATCCCGGCCGTCCACGGCCGCACGCAGGGCGACAAGGTCGCCGTCCACTTTGAGGGGCGTGATCTCACCTATGCCGAGCTGGACCGCCGGTCGGACCAGGTGGCGGGGCTGCTGCAGCAGGCGGAAGTGCGGCCGGGCGACCGGGTGGCGTGGCTGGGGCGGCCGTCCGAGGCCTGGTACGAGATCTTCTTCGGCGTCGCGAAGGCGCGGGCCTGTTTCGCGCCGATCAACTCGCGGCTGGCCATCCCGGAGATCGCCTTCATCCTGAAGGACTCCAGCGCCAGCGTGTTCTTCGTCACGCCCGAGTTCTTCGAGTGCGCGGTCACCGTGGCCCAGCACGCGGGCCGGCCGGTCAAGGTGATCGCGGTCGGCGGCCAGCACCTCACCTTCGAAAGCTACGCCGACCTGCGCGACGCCGCCCCCGCGCCGAAGCTGGAGACGCCGCAGGCCTCCGACGACGTGCTGCAGCTCTACACGTCGGGCACCACCGGCCTGCCCAAGGGCGTGCGGCTGTCCAATGCCAACTACGCCGCCTTCCTGGCGCTGCGGCACAAGGTGGAAGGCTTCGCCTACGGCGCCGACGACACGGTGCTGATCCTGATGCCCATGTTCCACGTGGCGGGGACCAACATCAGCTTCTCGGGGCTCGCCGCCGGCGGGCGGATCGTGCTGCAGGCCGAATTCGTCCCGACCGCGGTGCTGAAGGCGTTCGGCGAGCACAAGGTGGCGCACGTCTTCCTGGCGCCGGTGATGATCAACGCGCTCCTGCAGACGCCGGGCGTGGAGGACGCCGACTTCTCCAGCCTGAAGACGGTGTCCTACGGCGCCTCGCCGATCTCCGAGGCGGTGCTGGCCAGGGCCACTCAGACCTTCGGCTGCGGCTTCATCCAGTTCTACGGCATGACCGAGACCACCGGCGCGGGCACGACGCTCGCGCCCGCCGAGCACACCGGCGAGCTGCTGCGCTCGTGCGGGCGGCCCTGGGCGACGCTGGAGACCCGGATCGCCGACGAGTACGGGAACACGCTGGGGGCCGGCGAGATCGGCGAGATCGAGATCCGTGGGCCGATCATCATGGCCGGGTACTGGAACCGCCCCGAGGCCACGGCCGAGACCGTCCGCCCCGACGGCTGGCTGCGCACGGGCGACGCCGGCTTCATGGACGAGAACGGCTTCTTCTTC
>Ga0209257_1004334_pt1 | contig 11099 bp, 7 predicted proteins | sample AraplaCvi_mCL_r2_FD_184277 | JGI IMG/M metagenome (GOLD analysis project Ga0209257, IMG submission 184277) | Arabidopsis root microbial communities from North Carolina, USA - plate scrape MF_Cvi_mCL_r2 (SPAdes) (version 2) | ecosystem: Host-associated > Plants > Roots > Endosphere | place: USA...
GGATCGAGCGAACGCGTCAGCGGCGAACGCTTTTCGGGCAGCAATCGTTCGACGAACCGCGTGAACCGGTCGATCAGCGGAAGCAGCACGGCCACGCCGACGACGTTGTAGGCCGTGTGGTACGCCGCCAGCAGCGTGACGCCATCGACGCTGCCCGACGCGCGCATGAGCAGCGGCGTCGTCAATGGAAACAGCGCCAGCGCGATCACGGCCGCAACGAGCTTGAACAGCACGTACGCCAGCGCGAGCCGCTTCGCGGTGCTGCTCGCGCCGATGGCCGCCAGCGCCGAGCTTGTCGCCGTGCCGATGTTCTGCCCGATGATCAGCGCACACGCCTGGTCCAGCGCGATCGCACCCGCGTAATGCGCCGCCAGCGTGACCGCGATGGCGGCCGTGGAAGACTGCATCAGCGCGGTCATCGCCAGGCCGAGCACGATCAGCGCCATCACGCCCCACAGCCCCGACCAGAACCCGACGCCGAACACGGCGGGGAAATCCTCCGGATGCAGCTGCTCGGCCGCGCCCGACATGCCCTGCTGCAACGTGGTAAGGCCCAGCAGCACCAGCGCGAAACCCGCCAGCGCGCTGCCCGAAGCGGACACGCGATCGCGCCCCAGCAGCTTGAGCAGCGCACCGATGAAGATCAGCGGCAACGCGAAGGACGTCAGCGACACGCGCACGCCGATCAGCGCGATCAGCCAGCCGGTGCCGGTGGTGCCGACGTTCGCGCCGAACACCAGCCCCAGGCCCTGCGCGAACGTGAGCAGGCCCGCGCTGACCAGGCCGATCGTCGTCATCGTCGTCGCGCTGGACGACTGCACCACCAGCGTGACGAATGCGCCCCAGAACGCGCCCGACAGCGGCGTGGCCGCCATCCTGCGCAGCGTATCGCGCAGTTTCGACCCGGCCAGGTCCTTCAGGCCGGCCGTCATCACGCTCATGCCCAGCAGGAACAGGCCGACGCCGCCCAGGACCGTGGTTGTAGTCGACATGCGCGATCACTCCTGCCGGGATTTCGACCCCGCACCCGCACCTTCGACGATACGCTCGCCGTATGTCGCCGAGTCCTCCGGTTCGTCGCCACCGCCCAGCGCGGTGTACAGGTTGACGTAGTCCTGCAACGCCAGGGCGCGCAGTTGCAGCAGGTTCTGTTCGGCCGTGAAGAGGTTGCGTTCGGCGTCCAGGACTTCCAGGTACGGCGTCAGACCCACTTCGTACCGTGCCTGCGCCGTGTCGGACAGCTCGCCCTGGATGCGCACGGTCAGCTCCTGCGCCTGGATCTGCTGACGGTTGCGTTCGGCGGCGCTGAGGCCGTCGGCCACTTCGCGGAACGCGTTCTGCACGGCGGACTGGTACTGCATTTCAAGTTCGTCGCGCGTCGCCTGCGCAAGATGCACCGCCGCGCGCCGCCGTCCGAAGTCGAAGATCGGCAGCACCGCTGCAACGCCGAACGACCACACGCGGTTGGGATCGCTCACCAGGTTCGACAACTCGTTCGATGCGTAACCGCCCACGCCGGTCAGCGCGATGGTCGGCAGGTAGAGGGCACGCGCCGCGCCGATGTTCGCGTTCGCCGCGCGCAGGCGCTCCTCGGCAAGACGGATGTCGGGACGGTTCTCCAGCAGTTCCGAAGGCAGGCCCGGCTTGAGCGGCTGCCAGCGGCTTGCCGCCTCGATGCGCATGCCTTGCGGCAACGGGTCCGGAACCGGCACGCCCACCAGTACCTGCAGGCGATGCTGTGCCAGCTCGCGGCTGCGATGCAGCTGCGCCAGCTGCGTCTGCGCCTGCGCCACCAGCGCATAGGCCTGGTTGTAATCGATGGACGAGGTGACGCCGGCTTCCATGCGGATGCGCGCGAGTTCGAGCGTTTCGCTGCGACTGCGCAGTGAACTTTCGGCGAGGACGATGCCCTCCTCGCTCGAACGGATCGCGAAGTACGTGCTGGCGACGTTGGAGATCAGCGACAGGCGGAACGCGCGTTGTGCCTCGACCGTCGCGAGGTATTGCCGCCGCGCCGATTCGCTGAGGTTGGCCACGCGGCCCCAGAAATCCAGTTCGAACGCCGGAATGCCGACCTGCACCGATACGCTGTCCACCGTGACGCGCGGTGCGCCTTCGGCTGGCGAAACGGGACCGCGCGAGCGTTGCCCGGCCGCGCTCGCATCCAGCGACGGGAACTGCTGGCTGCGCTGTATGCGGAACTGCGCCTGCGCCTGTGCGATGCGCGCGGTGGCGGCGCCCAGATCGCGGTTGTGATCGAGCGCGAGCGATACGTAATCGCGTAGCACAGGATCCAGGAAGAACTCCGGCCATTGCAGTTGCGTCGCGTTGGTCCGCGTCGCGCTGGGCTGCTTTGCACCGGAAGGCGTTGCGGTCGGCGTCGAAGGATAGCGATCGTCGATCGCGGGCGCCGGCCGCTCGTACGTCGGCGCGAGGTTGCAGCCGGCGAGCGCGATCGCGATGGCGATGGCGATGGCGGCGAACCTAGCCATCGATGCCGGCTCCGGCCTCATCGCCCTTCGCAGGCGAAGTCGCACCGCGCCGCCTCTGCAACCAGTTGCGGATGAGGAAGTAGAACAACGGCGTGTAGAAGATGCCCAGCGCCGTCGCCGTGAACATGCTGCCGAGCACGCCGGTGCCGACGGCCTGCCGGCTCGCGGCGCCCGCGCCGGTGGCGAACACCAGCGGCAGCATGCCCACAAGGAAGGTCAGGCTGGTCATCAGGATCGGACGCAGACGCTGCGCCGCTGCCTGCTGCACGGCGGTGAGCAGCGGCACGCCGCGCGCCTCCTCGTCGAGCGCGAACTGAACGATCAGGATCGCGTTCTTCGCCGCAAGTCCAATAATCGTGATCAGGCCCACGTTGAAATACACATCCGCCGACATGCCGCGTAGCCCGGTGAACAGCACCGCGCCCAACACGCCCAGCGGCACGACCAGCATCACCGCCACCGGCGTCGACCAGCTTTCGTACAGCGCGGCCAGCAGCAGGAAAGCGACGAGGAACGACAATCCCAGCAACAGGCCCACCTGCGCGCCCGCTTCCTTCTCCTCGCGCGCGGTGCCGGTCCATTCGAAGCCCATTCCCGGCGGCAACGCCTGGGCGGCGATGCGCTCCATCTCGCGCAACGCCGTGCCGCTGGACACGCCCGGAGCGGCCTGGCCCGACACCGTCGCCGAAAGGAACCCGTTGTAGCGGTCGATCTGCTGCGCACCGGTCGTCCAGCGCGTCCGCGTGAACGCCGAGAACGGCACCGAACCGCCCTGCCCGTTGATCAGGCGCAGGCTGGCGATGTCCTCCGGCCGCATGCGCTGGTCGGCTTCGGCCTGCACGAACACGCGCGAAACGCTTCCCTGGTGCACGAAATCGTTCACATAGGCCGAGCCGAACATGATCGCCAGCGCCTGGTTCACCTGCGACAGTTGCAGGCCCAGCGAACGCGCCTTGGTGCGGTCGATCTCCACCTGCAGCTGCGGCGCCAGCGGCATGCTTTCCGGCCGCACCCCCGCCAGGCGCGGATTGCCCGCCGCCTGCATCACGATCGCCATCGCGCCCGCCTGCACCGCCTGGTTGCCGGCGCCGCCGCGATCCTCCAGCGCCATGCTGAAACCCGATGCATTGCCCAGCGCCTGGATCGGCGGAGGATTCAGCGCGAACACCTGTGCCTGCGGGATCGCCGCCATCGCCCGGTTGAGCCGCTGCGCCACCGCCATCGCGCTGTGGTCGGCGCCGCTGCGCTCGGCCCACGGATGCAGGTCGACGAAGGACATGCCCACGCCCTGCCCCTGCCCGAAGAAGCTGAAACCGATCACCGACACCACGTTGCGCACTTCAGGCTGCGCCTTCATCACCTTCTCGGCCTGGTCGATCGCCTGCTGCGTACGCTGCATGGTCGAGCCCGGCGCGCCGTTGTAGGCGACGAAGAGATAGCCCTGGTCCTCCGTCGGGAGGAACCCACCGGGCAGGCGCGCATACAACAGGCCCGTCGCGACGACGGCGAGCACGAAACCCGCGATCCATGGAAGCGGTCGCGCCAGCATTCTTCCGACCACGCGCCCGTACGCGGCACTGCTGCGTTCCAGCCCGTTGTTCACGGCGTCGAACAGGCGATGGCCCAGGTGCCTGCGTTTGGGCGCATCGTCCGGCCGCCTGAGCATCGCGCCGCAGATGGCGGGCGCGAGCGTCACCGACAGGATCGTCGACACGACCAGCGACACGCTCAGCGTCACCGCGAACTGGCGGTAGATGCCGCCTGTCGAGCCCGGGAAGAAGCCCATCGGGATGAACACCGCCAACAGCACGAGCGTGGTCGCGATGATCGCGCCGGTGAGCTGCTCCATCGCCTTCGCGGTGGCCGGTTTGGCGTCGAGGTTTTCCTCGACCATGATGCGCTGCACGTTCTCCACGATCACGATCGCGTCATCGTTCAGGATGCCGATGGCCACCACCATCGCGAACAGCGACAGCAGGTTGATGGATACGTCGAACATCATCAGTCCGATGCAGGCACCGATGAGCGAGATCGGCACCACCAGCGTCGGCAGGAACATCGTCCGCCAGCTTTGCAGGAACAGCAGCACCACGATCGAGACCAGCACCATCGACTGCACCATCGTGACGAAGACGCTGTTCACCGATTCGGTGATGAACGGCGTGGTGTCGAACGGCGTCGTCCAGAGGATGTCGGGCGGAAACGTATCGTCCAGCTGCTGCATTCGCTTGCGCACCGCCGTGGCGGTGGCGAGCGCGTTCGCACCGCTGGTCAGCGACACGGCAAGCCCCGCCGTCTGCGTGCCGTTGAGCGCGAGTGTGAACGCATACGTATCGTTGCCCAGCTCCACGCGCGCGAGATCGCCCAGCCGCACCGTCGCCGCGCCCGGCGTGGCGCGCACGATGACCTGCCGGAACTGCTCGGCCGTGGTGAAGCGCCCGCGCATGACGATCTGCGCCGTGGTTTCCGTGCCGGGCGACAACGGCTGCAGGCCGAGGCCGCCGCCTGCGGTCTGCGAGTTCTGTTCGCGCACCGCGGCCATCACTTCGGCGGCGGACAGGCCGTAGCTGATGAGCTTTTCGCGATCCAGCCAGATCCGCATCGCGTAGCTGGAACCGAACAGCGTCACGTCGCCCACGCCGTTGATGCGGCGCAGTTCGTCGGCGATGCGCGTCTGTGCGAAGTCGCCCAGTTCCAGCGCATCGCGTACGCCGCCCTTGGATTGCAGGGCGATCAGCATCAGGAAACCCGTCGCCGACTCGGTGACGCGCACCCCCATCTGGCGCACCTCCTCGGGCAGGCGCGGCTCCACGCGCGCGATGCGGTCCTGCACCTGCGAGCGCGCGACATCCAGATCGGTGCCCGTGCGGAAGGTCAGACGGATCGACGCGGTGCCGTTCGCGCGGCTGGTCGAGGACATGAACAGGAAGCCGTCGACGCCGTTCAGTTCCTTCTCGATCACCGAAGTCACCGTGCGATCCAGCGTGTTCGCATCGGCGCCGATGAACGTTGCCGAGATGTTGAGCGATGGCGGCGCGACGTCGTGATACTGTTCGACCGCGAGCCCGCGCAGCGCCAGTCCGCCGAACAGGATGGCGAACAGCGCCACCACCCAGGCGAACACCGGACGGTAGACGAAGAAGCTGCTCATGGAGCGGCGTCTTTGGCCTTCGCATCGGCGATGGCGACGTGCTGGCCCGGCTGCACCTTGTGCCAGCCATCGACGACCACGCGCTCGCCCGGCTTCAGGCCCGCCTCCACGATCCAGCGCCCTTCCGCCTGCCCGGCCAGCGTCACGACCTGCCGCGCGACGACGCCTTCCTCGTTCACCGTCATCACGCTCGCATCGTCGGCGCCGATGGCGACGGCGCGTTCGGGCACGCTGACACCGTCGGGGATCGTGCCTGCGGTGACGACGCCGCGGATGAACTGGCCCGGCAGCAGGACGCGATCGGGATTGGCGAAGCGTGCACGCAGCGTGCGGCTGCCGGTGACGGGATCGACGGCCTTCTCGGTGAAATCGACGATGCCCACGTGCGGGAAGCGCTCGCCGTTCTCCATGATGAGCGCGACGCTCATGCGCTGGTTCTTCCCGGCAGCGACGCGTTCGAGCAATCCCGACATCGCGGAACTGGAAGGATTGAACGTGGCGAAGACCGGATCGAGCTGGTCGACCTGCGTCATCAGCGTCGCGCCGGCCGCGCTGACGAGTGCGCCTTCGCTCACCTGCGCGCGGCCCGCGCGTCCGGCGATGGGCGCGCGCACGGTCGCGTAGCCCAGTTGCAGTTCCGCGCGCTCCACCGCGGCCTGCGCTTCCAGCAGGCCGGCTTCAGCCTGGCGCAGCGCGGCTTCGGCCGTCTCGTTCTCCTGCACGCTCACCGCGCGTCGGCCGACCAGCATCGACAGACGGTTCGACATCGTCGCCGCATGCGAACGCGCCGCCTTCGCCGAGGCCAGCGAGGCGCGTGCCTGCTGCAGCCGCGCCCGCAGGTCGCGTGGGTCGATCTGGAACAACACCGCCCCCGCGGCGACGTCGGTGCCTTCCTCGTAGACCTGGCGTTCGACGATGCCGTCCACGCGCGCGCGCACCTGTGCCGACCTCACCGCTTCGATGCGTCCCGGCAGCTCCACCACGTTGGGCACGGTCGTGCTGCGTACGACTTCGGTCTGCACGACCGCTGCCGGACCCTGCCGGGCCGGGGCATCGTCGTCGCCACCGCAACCGCCCAGCAGCGCGAAGGCGAACGATGCAAGAACGTTGACACCCGCACGGCGGAAAGTGCGCCATGATGCGCGCGACGCGCATCCGACCACGCTGGAGGCCGAAGGACCATGGCAAGGCAGCTGCTGTCCCGCAGTCTCTTCGATGCCCGCTGGCTGATGGTGCCGTTCTACATCGGACTGGTCGTCGCGCTGGCGGCGTTGTTGTTCGTGTTCGTGCGCGAACTCATCGGCGGCGTGCTCACCATCGGCTCGATGACCCCGACCGACGCGATCCTGCTCTCGCTCGCACTGATCGACCTGTCGCTGGTGGCGAACCTGCTGCTGATCGTGGTGCTGGCCGGCTATGAGAACTTCGTCGGCCGCGTGGATTCCGGCCACGAAGCGCGCCCGACGTGGATGGGCACCGTCGATTTCGCCGGCATGAAGATCAAGCTGATGGGCTCGATCACCGCGATATCGGCCATCGCACTGCTGCGCATCTTCATGAAGCTGGAGGAAGGCACGATGATCGACGAGCGCACGCTGCTGTGGATGACGGTGATCCACGGCGTGCTGATCCTTTCCGCGCTCGTGCTCAGCGTGTCCGACCGCATCGCCGAACATCGCAGGCGTGCGCCGACGGGCGGCTGAGGTGGACATGGAGCGCAACGAGGGCATGGCTGGCGACGGCATGGCGCTCACCTGGTCCCTGGCACACGGGATGCGTCCGGCGGACGATGCTTCAGCTGCCGTAGTGCGTTCGTGAAGGCGGCGCAAATGTTCGCAGTGCGACTTTCGGGAAAGCGAACGTTTGGCTCACGTGCTGCGAACGGGATTGTCACGCGGCGCTGACAAAGCTGATCGGTACGGCGTGGTCCTGGCGCGGTCGGCGAAGGCCGGGATCCAGGCCGTCACGCCGTCACCGGCCTTCCGTCATTCCAGCGAAAGCTGGAACCCATCTTGATTCTGATGTTCTGCGGAGACGTCTCCCGGGTGCGCCGCGCTTACCCGGGCTACGAGCGCGTTCCTTGTTTTTACGCAGAAGTTACGCGGCAGCACCCGCCGGGAATGGAGGCTTTACGGGCACGAAGCCGAGACTTTCGCCGTGGCCACGATGGCCTCGCGAACGTTACGGACCATGAATTCCAAATCGATCCTCCTCCGCGCGACGGCCCTCGGCGCCGGCGCGGTTCTCGCCTTCGCTTCCCAGGCGCACGCGGCAAGCGCGAGCGGCAACGCCGCACTGACCACCGACTACGTCTGGCGCGGCACCACGCAGACGCAGGGCGATCCGGCCGTGCAGGCCGGTTTCAAGCTCGCCAGCGACTCGGGCTGGTACGCGTCGGTTTGGGGTTCGAATGTCGAATTCGCCCCGGAACTGCACGCCAGCAGCGAGTTCGACTTCACCGCCGGCTGGAGCGGCGCGCTCACCGATGCATGGGCGCTTGACGCCAACCTCCTGCACTACCGCTATCCGTCCACGACATCCGACCTCGACTGGACCGAACTCAATACGACGCTGACCTACGACGGCCGTTACTGGATGTCGCTGGGCTTCTCGCCCGATGCGCTTGCCTCCGATGAAAGCGGCACCTATGCGCAGCTGGGCGCGCGATTCCCGATCAACGACGCCTTCCGCATCGAGGCCGTCGGCGGCTACTACTTCCTCGACCAGGCCTACGACGAGAGCTACGCACACGGCCAGCTCAGCGCGATCTGGACCGTGAACGCACCCGCGCTTCCCGTCGAACTGCGCGTGACCGCGCACGGCACCGATTCCGGCGCGAAGCGGATCTTCGGCGACGAGCTGGCCGGCAGCCGCATCGAGGCCGCCGTGCAGGCGTCCTTCTGACCGGAGAACCGACATGCCCGGCTGGCTTGCCTTCGTCTGCAGCGTCGCGGTGGTCCTGGCCTCCGCGTACCTGCTCTACGTGATCCTCCGCCCCGAAGACTTCTAGAGGCACGGCGCGCATCGCGTCGCGCCGTGAATGCCCATGACCGAAATCCTTCTGCTGTTGTTGCTCGCCGTCGGCCTGGGATGGCCGCTCGGCCATTACCTCGCGCGCGTGATGCGCGGCGGTCGCGCGCCGCTGGACGCGCTGTTCCTTCCCCTCGAACGCGGGATCTACCGTCTGCTCGGCATCGACGCCACGCGCGGCATGAGCTGGCGCGGCTACGCGAAAGCATTCGCGCTGAGCAACGCGGTCGTCGGTGCGATCGTGTGGGTGCAGTTCATGACGCAGGCGTGGTTGCCGCTCAATCCCGACGGCATCCCCAACATGCGCTGGGACACTGCGCTGCACACGATGGTGTCCTTCCTCACCAATACCAACCAGCAGCACTACTCCGGGCAGGCGCAGCTGAGCTACCTGTCGCAGATGGTAGGTATCGTCGGGTTGCAGGTGGTGACGCCGATGATGGGGCTGGCCATTGTGGTGGCAACGCTTCGAGGGCTCACGGCCGCGCGCTTGGTCGATGCGCACGCATCGACTGCGGTCGCGTTGCGCCAGGGATGGCAGACGAATACACAAGGACATGCTTCGGAAGGCGCGGACCGCGACTTCGGCAACTACTGGGCCGACGTCACCCGCGCCACGCTGCGCTTCATGCTGCCGCTGTGCCTGCTGTGGTCGGCGCTGCTCACCTGGCAGGGCGTTCCGGCGACATTGCAGGCGGGCCCGTCCATCGCGCCGATGGATGCAGGCGCGGAACTGAAGGAGCAGAAGATCCCGCTCGGCCCTGTGTCGCCGATGGTCGCGGCCAAGCAGCTGGGCTCGAACGGCGGCGGCTGGTACGGGCCGAACAGCGCCGTCGCGCTGGAGAACCCGACGCCGCTGTCGAACCTGATCGAAATGCTGGGCATCGTGCTGATTCCGGTCGCGATCACCTTCATGATCGGTCCGCTGGTCGGACGCCGGCGCCTCACCGCGATGGTGTTCGGCACGATGCTGCTGATGTCGGCGGCGTCCACGGGCCTGTCGATGTGGGCCGAAACCAATTCGATCGCCATGGCCGATCCTGCCGCGATGGAGGGCAAGGAAGTGCGCCTCGGCGTCGCGTCCTCCGCTCTGTGGTCGGGCCTCACCACGCAGGTGAACAACGGCTCGGTCAACGCGATGCACGACTCGATGGCGCCGCTCACCGGTGGCGTCGCGATGGTGAACATGCTGGTGAACGCCATCTGGGGCGGCGTCGGCTGCGGCTTGCAACAGTTCATCGTGTACCTGCTGTTGGCCGTGTTCCTCGCCGGCCTGATGACCGGACGCACGCCGGAGTTGTTCGGCCGAAAGCTCGAAACGCCGGAAGTACGGCTGCTCGCGCTGCTGATCCTGCTGCAGCCGCTGGTGGTGCTGGGCTTTACCGCGATCACGCTCGCGATTCCCTCGATCACCGGAACGTCCAACCCGTCCTTCCACGGCATCAGCCAGGTCTTCTACGAATACACGTCCGCGTTCGCCAACAACGGTTCGGGCTTCGAAGGACTGGGCGATGCGACCTACTGGTGGAACCTGAGCTGCGCGCTGGTGCTCGCACTGGGCCGCTTCCCGGCGCTGATCGTGCCGCTCACCATCGCCGGGCTGCTCGCTCGCAAGCGCGTCGCACCGGAAGGTCGCGGAACGCTGCATGTGGAAACGCCGACGTTCGCGCTGACGCTGGTGGCCGTGGTGGTGATCCTCACCATCCTGCAATTCACGCCGGCGCTGGTGCTGGGCCCGATCGCGGACCACCTGACGCTGGTGAAGTGAACAAACATCCGGACATGACGATGAACGACACGACACAACCGCTTCCCGCCGCCGCACGCCGCCCTTCGGCGATGTTCGATGCGGCCTCGCTGCGCGGCGCGATGATCGACGCCTTCCGCAAGCTCGCACCGCGCCAGGCGCTGAAGAGCCCGATCATCGCGATCGTGCTGCTAGGCACGCTGCTCTCGGCGCTGATCACCGCCGCGACGCCGGGCAATCCCGCGTTCGGCATCGCCGTGACGCTGATCCTGTTCGTCACGGTGCTGTTCGCCAACTTCGCCGAAGCGATAGCGGAAGCGCGTGGACGCGGCCAGGCGGCCTCGTTGCGTGCGGCGCGACGCGACCTCGTCGCACGTCGACTCGAAGGCCGGACACGCGCAAGCGGCGAAACGCGTGTCGCGGCGGCGACATTGAAGCCGGGCGATCGCGTCGTCGTCTCGGCCGGCGAGTTCGTGCCAGCCGACGGCGAGATCGTCGAAGGCGTCGCCACGATCAACGAAGCCGCCGTCACCGGCGAATCCGCGCCGGTGCTGCGCGAGGCCGGCACGGACCGCTCCGGCGTCATCGGCGGCACGAAGGTGCTGTCGGACGAGATCGTCGTGCAGGTCAGCGCCGAGCCCGGCCACAGCTTCCTCGACCGCATGATCGCGCTGGTCGA
>Ga0209257_1004336_pt1 | contig 11088 bp, 9 predicted proteins | sample AraplaCvi_mCL_r2_FD_184277 | JGI IMG/M metagenome (GOLD analysis project Ga0209257, IMG submission 184277) | Arabidopsis root microbial communities from North Carolina, USA - plate scrape MF_Cvi_mCL_r2 (SPAdes) (version 2) | ecosystem: Host-associated > Plants > Roots > Endosphere | place: USA...
ATCGCCGCAATTGCCGCGATCAATTCCGGATCGGCATCATCAAGGCGCGGGATGAAGTGCGGATCGGTGAGCGCTTCCGGCCCATCGAGCGAGAGGCGCGCGTGCGCCAGCGCAAAAAAAGAGGGACGAGGATCGCTCCGCAGTGCGCTGCCAGTCATCGCGCCTGTCCTAAGGCGGTGCGTCGCGATGGACGTGAGCAGCTTCGAGCGAATGGTCCCATCGTGATCTGATCCGCTCCTTACGCCGGCCAGTGCCTCGCGGTCGCCACGGTTCTGGCATCCAACGAGTAAGCGCCTGCACCGAGAGCAACGAAGGCGAGCGAACCGCCAACGATCGCCATATTCTTCATAAAGTGCATAAATTGGTTTGAATCGCCAAGTTGCGAGTGTCCGATAAACGCTGAAACCAAAACGTAGATCGCAAGTCCGAGCGCCACGAGGCGAGTTTGGTATCCGACCAGCATAAGCAAGCCACCGCCGATTTCTATTATGATAGCAAGCAAGGTGAAGAGTGCGGGTGCCGGAAGGCCAAGCGACGCCAAATAACCCGAAGTACCCCCGAATGCTGTCAGCTTGCCGTAGCTGAACGCAAGGAACATCGATGAAAAGAACAGACGGCCGACGAGCGCCGCAGCATCACCGTATTTCTCAAGATTGATCATGACTCGCTCCGCTAGACAGGGGACGCGAATGTCAATTGTCATCTAAAGCGCGGCAGTTCGGGATTGTTTGATCCAAATCAAAGTCGCGCGAGTACGGCACTCGGACGGCCGGGGTGCAACAAGAGAGTATGAGTGCGCCGCACACGACACCGCGCCCCCTGGAAGTGGCTACGCCGTGCGGTCCGGACCTTGATATAGATCAAGGATAGGTACCCGCCTTTTCTCTGAAGTTGGCCCGCGCCTACGTCCGATCAAGGCTGTCATCCTGCCGTGAATCGGACGCCTGATGCCAGATGCGGAGAGATCGCAGTTGGGCGCATCGCTCATCGGGAACAACCAAGATGCGTAGGATCTTCCGGGCACTCTGGGCGGGATCGGTTGCGCTCATGCTGAGCCAACTGACCCTGCCAGTTCAAGCTCAAGACCAAGTGCCGTCACGGCGAATCCAGGAAGAGGTTTGGGCGCTTCTGCTTCCGCTGCCAACCTTCGGCTACGTGGCCCGCCCCGTCGGCGCCGGTCCTTTCCCGCTTGTGATCTTTAACCACGGCGTGGGGCTGACCCCAAAGGAGCGCAGCTACTTCCCGCTCGCGGAGTTCAGAGCTGCGGCCAAGTGGTTCGCTCAGCGCGGTTACTTTGTCGTAGCGCCGGTCGGTCCGGGCTATGGCGCTTCGGCGATCGACGTGTCCGAGCGAGCTCTCTATGGTCCGTTCTTCTCCAAGATTGGCAAATGCGAGAATCCCAATTTCCGGGACGCCGGGCTTGCCATTGCCCAGTTGGATCAATGGATCATCGATTACCTGGCCGGCGAAAAAATCATCGTACCGAAGGACGTCATCATCGTCGGTCAATCCGCCGGCGGATGGGGGTCGATCGCACTCTCGAGCGTCAACCCGGGAGCGGTGAAGGCCATCATCACCTTCGCCGCCGGCCGGGGCGGCCGCGTCGGCGGCAAACCAAACAACAATTGTGCGCCCGACAAATTGATCGAAGCGACCGCGGAGTTCGGCCAAACGTCCCGCGTGCCGATGCTATGGCTTTACAATGAGAACGACACATACTTCGGACCGGATCTGTCGAAGCGGATGCATCAGGCATTTGTCGGTGCCGGCGGCAAAGCCGAGTACCATTTGCTACCGGCGTTCGGAAATGACGGTCATTTCTTCGTCTGCTCGCCGGATGCCATTCCGATTTGGTCGCCGCTGGTAAGCAAGTTTTTGGACGAACAACGTTAGTTACCGGCTGGTCACCCTTGCCGCATCTGAAGGTCCCGCGATCTTCCAGAACGTTCTCTGCGGCGAGGAAGCCCCAACGAAGCGAGAAAGAGGCCCAAATGGGTATGCTCGTCGACGGCGAATGGCATGACGTCTGGTACGATACGGCGAGTACCGGCGGCCGCTTCGAGCGCAAGGCAAGCTCGTTTCGCAACTGGGTGACGGCGGACGGCGCGCCGGGCCCGAGCGGTACGGGCGGATTTCCGGCTGAACGCGGACGCTATCATCTCTATGTCAGCTTGGCCTGTCCCTGGGCGCACCGGACCCTGATCATGCGACGGTTGAAGGGCCTCGAGAACGCCATCTCCCTTTCGGTGGTCAACTGGCGCATGCGTGAACGAGGCTGGACGTTCGCACCGGGCCCGTGCGTGACAGGCGATTCGGTCAATGGTGCGGAGACGCTGAGCCAAGTCTACGTTGCGGCGGACCCACACTATACCGGCCGCGTCACAGTGCCCGTGCTTTGGGACAAGACCCGCCGCACCATCGTCTCCAACGAATCCGCGGAGATCATCCGCATGTTCAATAGTGCCTTCGACGGCCTTGGAGCGATGCCGGGTGACTACTATCCCCAGCACATGCGCGCGGAAATCGACGCGCTCAACGAGCGCATCTACAGCGACGTCAATAACGGCGTGTACCGCGCTGGGTTCGCGACCACGCAGGCCGCCTACGAAGAAGCCGTCGTGAAGCTGTTCGAGGCCCTTGACTGGCTGGAGGGGCGGCTCTCGGAATCATGCTTCCTCACGGGCAATCAACTCACCGAAGCCGACATACGGCTGTTCACGACGCTTGTGCGGTTCGATGCCGTGTACCACGGTCATTTCAAGTGCAACTTGAGGCGTATCGCCGATTATCCGGCGCTGGGGCGCTTTGTCCGGGAGATCTACAATCTCCCCAACGTTTCGGAGACGGTCAACCTCCACCACATCAAGCACCACTACTATGAGAGCCACACCACCATCAATCCGACAGGCCTGGTACCGCTCGGACCGCCCATCGACTTCGGATCGCCACCGACCTGATTGATGCGAAGCATCATGTGCGCGTGCGAGCAAAGAAACTGCTCTCCTTGATCTATATCAAGCTTCGGCTGCCGGTCTAGGGTTCCGCTGACTCTGATCGGTTTGCCACGTAGCGCGACCTCTGCTCAACACACCAGACGGTCGGCGAGATGGCTTCGACCTAACAACGAATGGGGAGGCCGCCATGTCAGTCGCTTCCAAGTTCTTTTCCTGCGCAATTGCCTCCGTCCTCGCGTTGCTGGCGTTGTCGCCAACTTCGAGTGCGCTCGCCCAGACCAACAATCCCACGCAACGCGCCAGCGTATTGCCATCGGGCGGTGGCGCCGCGCTCTTCGACGCGTCCGACGCCGTCATCCTGCTATTGGATCACCAGTCCGGCCTGTTCCAGACCGTCAAGGACATCAGCGTCTCCGAATTGCGCTCGAACACGATCATGCTCGCGAAACTCGCGACGCTCCTGAAAATTCCGGTCATAACGACCGCTTCCGAGCCCAACGGACCGAATGGACCGCTGATGCCCGAAATTCATCAATTCGCGCCGCATGCAGTCTATGTGGGACGCAAAGGCGAAGTGAATGCCTGGGACAACGACGACTTCGTCAAGGCCGTGCGCGCCACCGGGAAAAAGACGCTGATCATGGCTGGCGTCTGGACCAGCGTCTGCGTGATGTTTCCAGCCTTGGACGCGAAGGAAGCCGGGTTCAGAGTCTATGCCGTGATCGATGCGTCGGGTGATCCGAGCGAGATGGCATCGCGCACCACGGTCGCCCGCTTCATCCAGGCGGGAGTCATTCCGACTTCCACGAACGCGGTGCTGTCCGAAGCGCATCGCACTTGGAATCGCCCTGAGGCCGCCGAGCTCGCAAAGCTTTACGCGTTGGTGGCGCCGAACTACGCGGCGGTCATGGAAAGCTACCAAAGGGCCCAGGAGGCCGCCGCGAAGCCGGCGACGACGGGCGCCGCCACGAAGTGAGCCGGCGATCGTCTGACAGGAGGGACCCGTATGATACTCGTCACTGGAGGCACGGGCGCCATCGGAAGCGAACTTCTGCGGTTGCTGTCCCAAGCCGGGATCCCCGCACGCGCCCTTGTCCGCAACCGGAACAAAGCAGCGGAATTGCCGGGCATCGCATGGGTTGCCGGAGATTTGGCTCGGCCAGAAACCCTGCCAACGCCTTTCGAGGGCGTTGAGAAGCTCTTCCTTCTCACACACTACTATGAAGACATGGTGGAGTTGCAGCATAACGCCATCGTCGCGGCCCGCGCCGCGGGCGTCTCGCACGTCGTGAAGGTCTCGGCGTTCGCTGCGACCGACCACTCGAAGGCCCCGATCGGCCAGTGGCATTACCAGATCGAGAAGGAGTTGCAGGAATCGGGGATGGCCTGGACGATGCTCCAGCCTCACCACTTCATGACGAACCTCATCGCCCAAGCCGAGTATGTCATCAAGGAGGGCGCCATCTATTCCCCCTCGGGCGACGGCAAAATTCCCTACGTCGATCCGCGCGACGTAGCTGCCGTCGCCTTTGTCACGCTCACCCAGCCGGGGCATGAAGGTAAGATATACGTGGTCACGGGAGGCGAAGCGATTTCATATCGGCAAGCTTCAGAAATCATTGGCGCTGCGATCGGCAAGAAACTGCGATTTGTCGACGAGTCTCCGGAGCAAGCCCGGGCGCGCCGCGTTCGCGAAGGCATTCCTCCCGCCGTGATCGAGAGCATTCTCGCCATCGGCGCCTATCAACGCGCAGGCGGAAAAACGGTGACGATCACCAACGTCGTGGCTGATCTCACTGGCCGGCCGCCAAGAACCGTTGCCGAGTTCATACAAGAGAACGCTTCAGTCTTCCGCGGGTGACGCTCACCTAATACACACAGAAACGCCGACGCTCCCGTTCGATCCCTGGAACTGCAGTTTGGAGGCGCTTGTATCGCCCAGAGCGCCTCATCAACCCTTGAAGGGGGAGGCTAACGATGAAGCGGATTTTTTATCTCGTTTGTATCGTTCTGCCGCTTGCGTGGGGGACAGAGATCGCGATGGCGTTCGGCTCTGGGATGCCGCCCCACTCAGGACCCGGTAGCGTCTTTTATGGTCAGCCAGAAAAGGGCGGCGACCCCTTACCGACACAAAAATCTCAACGGAAGCCGAAAAAGCAACAAGGGTCGGGTTTGCGATCGCGCGAGGTACTCCCGAAACGATCCCAGTAAAACGGCATCTTCCGGGTCAACAAGATCTGCCAGTAGCGGGATTCTTAACCCGCTCAAGGCCCAGGGCAGCATAAGAGGGTCGGTGCAGTGAGTGCAGCACAGCGCTTTATCGAGAAAGGCTCCCAACCCCGGACCTCGCAATGGACTCCCACTCGAGCCAGATCGGCCTCATCGGACTTCCCGTCGTGCTGCTCGCCGCAGCCGTCATCAGCGTGCCGATCGCGCGTTTCGGTCGGCTCTCGGCCATCGTCGCTTATCTGATAGCCGGCGTGGTGATCGGGCCCTATGGCCTGAAGATCTTCGACACGCCCGAGCACATCCTGCCAGTCGCCGAGCTCGGGGTGGTGATGCTGTTGTTCCTTATTGGACTCGAACTCGAGTTCTCGCGCCTGCTCGACATGCGACGCGATATTTTCGGGCTCGGCTCCGCGCAGCTCCTGCTCACCACGGGGGTGATCTGGGCACTCACGCTACTGACCGGACTATTCGACTGGCGCGGCGCGCTGGTCGCAGGTCTCGCGCTCGCGCTCTCCGCCACCGCGATAGCCTTGAGTATTCTTGAGGAGCGGGGCCAGTTGCAGCACACCTATGGCCAGCGCGCCTTTGCGATCCTGCTGTGCCAGGACATGGCGGTCGTGCCATTACTGGCGCTGGTGCCCCTTCTGGCCGCACCCGGGGCCGCGGGCTCGAAGTTGAGCCTGGCCGAAACTGCCGGGAACGTGGCGCTGATCGCAGGCGCCATCGCAGCGTTGGTTCTTGCTGGCCGCTATCTCCTCAATCCGTTCTTTCGCCTCCTTGCTGGAACCGGCGCGCGCGAAGTCATGACAGCGGCCGCGCTGCTTGTCGTGTTCGGCGCCGCATTGCTGATGCAGGTAGTCGGCATGTCGATGGCGCTTGGAGCATTCCTTGCCGGCGTCCTGCTCGCGGGGTCCAACTTTCGCCACCAGCTCGAAGCCGACATAGAGCCGTTCCGCGGCCTTCTGCTGGCGCTGTTCTTCATGGGCGTCGGCATGACGATCGACAAGACGATCGTGTGGGACAATATATGGTTGGTCATCGCCGCGGCGCTGGTCATCACGTTGCTCAAGGCGGGCGTGGTCTGGGCGCTGTTCCGCGTAACATGCTCGGAGCCCGGTGACGCGTTGCGCGCGGGCTCGGTGCTCACCGGCGCGGGCGAGTTCGCCTTCGTGCTGCTGCCGCTCGGTGTCTCGCTCGGGATTTTGAGCGTCACGCAGGGCAGCCTGCTTTCGGCTATCGCGGCGATCACGCTGCTGATCGCTCCGCCGTTCGCGGCGCTTACGGAGGCGCTTCTGCGTCGGTTCGCCCCACGCGACCAGCGTGCCGCCGACGACTTCGACGAGACAAATGCCTCCGTACTGGTGATCGGATTTGGCCGCTTTGGGCAGATCGTGGCGCAATACCTGCTGGCCGAGGATGTCGACGTCACGATCATCGATCTCGATCCCGAGATGATCCGCGTCGCCGGCCGTTTCGGCTTCAAGGTCTATTACGGTGACGGCACCCGGCTCGACGTGCTGCGCGCGGCAGGTCTTGGTCGAGCCCGGCTGATTGCGATCTGCACCAATGGTGAAGGGGCGACAAACCGCATCGTCGAGCTAACGCGTACCGAATTTCCCGGTACCAAGATCTTCGCCCGTTCGTACGACCGGGGCCACACGCTGCAACTGCTCGCCCACGAAGTCGACTTTGAGCTGCGCGAGACCTTCGAATCCGCGATGAACTTTGGCCGCGAGACCTTGGTGGCGATCGGTATCCGCCCCGACCGAGCGGCGATCGTGGAAGATTTCCTCCGCGCGCGCGACCGTGACCGGCTCGCCGTGCAGCAAGCCGAGGGCATCTACGGTGGACTCGATCTGCTGCGAACGCGACCCACGCCAGCTCCACTGAGCGTAGTGCAACACGACGCGCAGGCTCTGAACACGGAGGCCGCGGAGCTAATCGGGCGGGCAGGCGAGGAAACGCTGGGATGATGGAGCTCGACGTCCACAATATAGTGCCGCCTCGGCCCCCGCAGCGGCATCCTTGCCAGCCTCGCGACGGGTGCCAGGATTGTCAGGCCTCACCGGACTGGATGTCACGCAACAGGCGATGCTGACGCGCTCCTTTCCCGTCGATGTCGCGGCGCGTCCGGAAGGCACCACCGCCCCGTGCAGATACCTCGTCCACTATCCCGGCCCGGAGGAGGACATGAACGCCTGAAACCTGCACTATCTGGAGCACCTCGGTCACCTACGTCCGAACAGTCCCCCCACCACGCCGCCAATCAGTCCGCCGGGACCGCCCCCGCTGTGCTGATGGTGAGCACCCGTGCGACGACGGGTTGGACGGTCGTCATCGGATTTGTCGCTGCCGCTGAAGCCGGCATGCGCCGCCGAGGCGGATTCGGTCAGGAGCGCCTGATGCTGCAGCGGATTTAGGAAGCCTGTCCTGGGGTAGCCGCGTGCCGCCTGCCAGCGCGTGATGACGGCGCGGGTCGACCCGTCGAACCGTCCGTTGACCTTGGTGTCGAAACCGAGACTGGTCAGCCGGCGCTGCACGTCGCGACGCTTTCCCTTGTTGAGGCCGATCTGATCTTCGGTTTCCTGAGTTGCCTCGCCGGCAACAATCGTCGGATCGACGGATGCGATCAGCTCGCGGTCGGTCGTGCTCGGACCGGCTGCGGCACCATTTGCACCGACGAGAATTCCCAAGACTGACAATGCGAGGATGAAGACACGCAATGGCATATCCTTCGCTGATCTTAAGTCTCGCGATGATTTCGCGTTGAACGCCTATCGGTTCAAACGCACCGCTGTGACACTCGAACGTCCAGCGGCGTCCAAATCAAAGGTCGACTCCGGGTTCTGTCGCTGGCAACTGTTACAGGGGGACACTTGTTCCCTGGCGGGCGTTGATTGTTGCATGGCATCGCACTGAGATGGACCGACAGGAAGGACAGGGACATGATCATCGGCTGGACGGGCCGTTCAGTTATTGACGTAGGTCAGGGTTGCGTACCCGGCTCTGTCGCGAAGCAAGGGCGGACTCGCGGACGAACGTTGCGATGCTCGTCCCCCAGACGAGCGCCATGCCGAGCAGCACCCATTTGAAATCCGATTGGATCATGAAGTTGACGGCGGCCATCAACCCGATCGAGAGCCCGCCAGCAACCCCTGCGCCGACCGCAGCCACGGGGCGATGGTCGCGGAAAGACGTCGCGGCCAAGGTGAGCGCGAGCATTCCCGTGGCCGCCACGTAGCCGCCCATCACACGAAAGACGTAGGTCAGCCATGACATGAGTCTGGGCCCGACCGACTGCAATTCGGTCGGGGTGAGGCTCATGTACCGGATGTCCTCCGGCAGCAATGGAGGGCGGAGGAACAGGAAGTAGATGCCGACGCCGACCAACAGGGTGCCGGAGACCGCCAGGAGCATCGAGGATAGATGCCAGCGGTCCCGCGTGTCGCGCATCGTTGCCCCCGGATCAGCACGGCGCCCAACCAGCCAACGACCAGGGTGAGCGCGGCGATGATGGCATCATGCCCCTGTTTTGCCCGACGGGTCAAACGATTTCGAAAAATCAGCAGGCGTTGCGCCGGGCCGTCAAGCCGTTGATTTCGCTATCCCCGGCTACTGTGCATGGGGTTGTTTTTCGACTTTTGTTGTGCGGCCTGCAAGGGCCGGTCCTAATGTCCGCCGAGATAGGCCGTGATCAGCCTGGGATCGTGGATGAGATCCTTGGCGGGGCCGGACTGCACGATCTCGCCGGTTTCGAGCACGTAACCGTAGTCGGCCGTCTCCAGCGCGGCGCGGGCGTTCTGCTCCACCAGCAGGATCGACACGCCGAGGTCGCGCAACGACGCGATGGTGCGAAAGATCTCGCGCACGATCAGCGGCGCGAGGCCGAGGCTCGGTTCGTCCAGCATGAGCAGCTTCGGCTTGGCCATCAGCGCGCGCCCGAGCGCGAGCATCTGGCGTTCGCCGCCGGAAAGCGTGCCGGCGGCCTGGCGCTGCCGCTCCTTCAGGCGGGGAAAGCGATCATAGACCTCGTCCAGCGTCTTCTGGACGCCCGAGCGGTCGCGCAGGCTGTAGGAGCCGAGCAGGAGATTGTCGGCGACCGACATGTCGGAGAACAGCTCGCGCTTTTCCGGGACGAGGCATAGCCGCCGCTCGACGCGATCCTCGACGGACATCTTCCCGATGTCATTGCCCTGAAACACCATGCGGCCGCGGGATGCGAGCAGCCCGATGGCGGCCATCAGCAGCGTGGTCTTGCCGGCGCCGTTCGGACCGATGACGGTGACGATCTGGCCTTCCTCGACCGACAGCGAGACGTTGCGGACCGCCTCGACATTGTCGTAGCAGACGGTCACGTCCGTCATGGAAAACATCTCGCTCACGCGACGCCTCCAAGATAGGCCTCTTGAACCCGCTCGTCGCTGCGGATCGCGGCGGGAGCGCCTTCGCAGAGCTTGGATCCGAAATCGAGCACCACGATTCGGTCGACCAGCGACATCACGAACTCCATGTCGTGCTCGACGATCAGGATGGTCAGGTGATCCGACCGCAGCGATCTGAGCAGCTCCGCAAGCCGCAGCTTCTCCTGACGGCGAAGGCCGGCCGCCGGCTCGTCCAGCACCAGCAGCGCCGGGTCTGCGGCGAGCGCACGCGCGATCTCCAGGATGCGCTGATTGCCGAGCGGCAGGTTACCTGCGAGCTCGAACGGTTTTTCGCCGAGCCCGACGCGCTCGAGCTGCGTCAGCGCCTCGTGCCGCGCGCTGGCTTCCTCTCGCTGGTTGAGACGGAAGGCGCTGGCGAACAGGCCTGTGCTCGTGCGGGCGTAGGTGCCGAGCATGACGTTTTCGAGCAAGCTCATGCGCGGCCGCAGCTTCACATGCTGGAAGGTCCGCGCGATCCCGGCCTTGGCGATGCGGGATTGCGGATCGCGCGTGATCGGGCGTCCCGCGAAGACGATCTCACCCTTGTTGACCCGGAGCGCGCCGGTCAGGCAGTTGAATATCGTGCTCTTGCCGGCGCCGTTTGGACCGATGACGGCAAGGATCTCGCCGGAGCGTACCTCGAAGCTGACATTGTTGACGGCGACCAGGCCGCCGAACCGGCGCTCGGCGCCGTCGACCTTCAAAAGTAGTTCGCCCGGTGCCGGTTGTGCGCGGCGGGGCAGGGGAGCCGCCGGCTCCGGACGCTCGCGTTTGATCTTCGGTAGAAAGCGGGCAACGAAAGGCACGATGCCCTGCCGCGCCCATTGCAGGAACAGGATGAACAGCGCCGAGAAGGCGACGATCTCCAGCTGACCGGAAGCGCCCTTGGCGATCAGCGGCAGATAATCCTGCACGCTGTTCTTGAGCAAGGTGACGACCGCGGCACCGACGACACCGCCGAGAAGGCTGCCGGCGCCGCCGACCATCGACATCATCAGATATTCGATGCCCATGCCGGCATCGAACGGGCCCGGGCTGATGAAGCGGCTCATATGGGCGTAGAGCCAGCCGGAGAGCGAGGCCAGGAAGGCCGCGATCACGAAGGTGACGAGCTTGATCCGGAAGGCGTTGATGCCGAGGCTCTCGACCAGCGTGTTGCCGCCGCGGAGCGCGCGCATCGCACGGCCGAGCCGGGAGTCCAGCAGGTTGTACCCGAGCAGGAGGACGGCGGCGACGATGCCCCAGATCAGGAAATAGATCTGCGCGCTCGAGACCAGTGCGAATGATCCGATGCTGATCGGCGGGATCGACGAGATGCCGTTGAAGCGGCCGAGCCCCTCGATATTGCCGAACAGGAAGCCGATCGCAAGGCCCCATGCGACGGTCGAGAGCGACAGGAAATGGCCCTGAAGCCGCAAGGTGACGACGCCGAGGATGGCCGCGACGCAGCAGGTCAGCGCCACCCCGAACAGGAGGCCGAGCCA
>Ga0209257_1004341_pt1 | contig 11076 bp, 8 predicted proteins | sample AraplaCvi_mCL_r2_FD_184277 | JGI IMG/M metagenome (GOLD analysis project Ga0209257, IMG submission 184277) | Arabidopsis root microbial communities from North Carolina, USA - plate scrape MF_Cvi_mCL_r2 (SPAdes) (version 2) | ecosystem: Host-associated > Plants > Roots > Endosphere | place: USA...
CGCCGTTGCCGTTTCCATTGCCATTCCCGTTATTGCCGTCCTTTGCCCGGGCGCTTTCTACCGCCAGAACAGGAAGGAAGCCGTCAAGGTTGAATGTGGCCGGCGATGCGGCTGCGACGAGAGCAATGGCCGCGCTGCCGCCCAATCTCAGAAAATCACGTTTCGAGAACGTCATACCATAGCCTCGTCCGCTCTTCGCCGTCTTACGCAATATAGACGCTGGCCAATTTTCGCCGTTCCGGCGGATAAATGCAACCGGACCTAGGTACTAGATCGGGCCGGACTTTGGTCCCGCCCGCCGGATTGCCGGGGCTATCAGCGAGGAAAAGTCCGAACGACTGTCGCTGGTGCTGGATTGCCCAGCGCGCCATCGGCGATATTCGCCTCCTCGTCAATACATGGCCGCATCAGGCGAATGCATTTTTCTGGAACTTCTTTCCTCGTCACCGATTTGATTGTCGAAGAGCAACAGAGGAAACAGTGATGGCAAACCCGAACGAATCCCCCGCAGTCCAATCCCTGCGAAAAGAGCAGGCAGAGCAGCAAAGAAGGGCTCGAAAGGGTGAGCTCGACAGAGGCATCGAGGGCACCTTCCCGGCCTCCGACCCAGTGTCGGCCACCCATACCTCGATCCCTGCCGGCCGCAGCGATATCGAGGCGGCTGAGCGGGTAAAGCGGGAGCCCGATCCGACCAGGCTCGACGAGGCGTATCCGCTCGTCGACCAAGCGCTGCGCTCGACCGGCGAAACCGGCGGCTTCGCCGAAGCCTCCGATTTCGATCGCGGCGAAAGGCGCACGCTTCAGAGAGAAGCCGGCCGCGTGGCGGAAACCGCTTCGGAGGTGGCTTCCGGGACGGCTCGTCTGGCAAAGGCGGAAGCGCGAAGCTTTGTCCAGGACGTCGAAGATCGGATACGCCAGCAGCCGTTGACGGCGGTCGCGATTGTTGCCGGCATTGCCTTCGTCTTCGGAGCGACGCGTTGAGCGATCAGCGTGAAAATTGCAACCTATAACGTCAACGGGATCAATGGACGGCTGGCCATCCTATTGCGCTGGCTCAAGGAGGATGCCCCTGATGCGGTCTGCCTGCAGGAACTGAAGACAGACGACGCCGGGTTTCCGCGAAAAGAGATCGAACGATCCGGCTACGGCGCCGTCTGGCACGGGCAGAGATCCTGGAACGGGGTTGCCATATTGGCGAAGGGCAAGACGCCGATCCTGACGCGGCGCGGTCTTCCCGGCGATCCCGACGACACCCACAGCCGCTATATCGAAGCCGTCATCGGCGGCACCGTGATCGGATGCCTCTATCTGCCGAACGGCAATCCCTTCCCAGGCGCCAAGTTCGACTACAAGCTTCGCTGGTTCCGTCGCCTGCACGACTACGCCGCCGAACTCCTGGAACTCGGCGTGCCGTCGATCCTGGCCGGCGACTTCAACGTCATGCCGACGGAGATCGACGTCTACAAGCCGGAACGGTGGCTCGACGACGCGCTTTTCAGGCCGGAGGTTCGCAAGGCCTATGCCAATCTCGTCGGCCAGGGCTGGACCGACGCCGTCAGGCATCTGCATCCAGACGAGCGCATTTACACCTTCTGGAAATACTGGCGCAACAGCTTTGAACGCGACGCGGGGCTACGGATCGACCACTTCCTGCTCAGCCCGGCCGTCGCGCCATGGCTTCGATCGGCGACTGTCCGCAGAAAGCCGCGAGGCTGGGAGCATACCAGCGATCATGCGCCCGTCATGATCGAACTCGACGTTCCCAGCGCTGCAGCCATTTGAGCCGCTATGCCGGCTCATTCATCCGCGCCGAGATCATAGATGCGGCCTGTCAGCCAGGCTGGCCAGTCTCGCTCGAAGAAGGATTTGGCATTTTCATCCAAAGTGCGGTTAGCACGCTTGGAAAGCCTGACCTCATCGCCCTCGAGTCGAACGACGATCTGCTCGTGCCTATGCGCGTCGCTTTCCTTCCGGAAGCGATATTCCTCCAACGGGCCTGCCTTCGCATGCGGAAGGGATTCGCCCTCGCCATCGCATACCGCCCGCGCTCCGCGGCTGCCGCCGCCATCGCGGATGAAGAAGTCGAGCGCGGTGAGCACCGCTTCCGAGGCGAGCGCCATATGCCGCCATTGCACGCCCCGGACCGCCTCGGCGGCGCGGCCGTAGGCGATACCTTCCGCGCGAATGTCGGCATTCAGCTTACGCGCTTCGATCAAGGCCCGGCTGACGCTCTCCTGATCACAGATGATGCCGGCCTTCTCGCTCATCCGCGCCTGCACCTCCGAGCGGATCGATTTGACGGTGAGCGGGCTCTCTGAGCGAAGAGCGGCCAGCAGTTTTGTGATGCCTGCTTCTGCTATAGCTGAGATCTCACCCGCGGCGGCCCGCTTCGCTCTTCCGCTTGCGCTGATATGCTCGGCCGCCCGGGTGCCGAAGACTTGCCCCGCATTCAGCGCCGCTCCACCGGGCCTTGTTACCCCATGTGTGCCCGCCGCTTCGCCGACCGCGTAACAGCCTGCAAGATTGCTGCGGCCCCAGGTGTCGACCATGATGCCGCCGTTCATGTGCTGGTTGTTGACGGCGAATTCCAGCGGCTCGGCGGCAATGTCGATTTTGTAGCGGCGGTAGAGCTCGATCGCGAGCGGGTTCATGTGCTTCAGTCGATCGATCGGCATGTCCTGGCCGGCGCCGGCTTTGCCGAGATAGAGGCGGACGTCTTCGTCAACTCTTTCCAAACTGAACGGCAAGTCGCCCGGCACCGGCGGCGGATTGCGGTTGAAGTCCATGAAGACACGCCGTCCCGCGGCCGTCTCGCAGTGGATGGCGAGGTCTACCAAGCTCGAGCCGAAATCGAGCATGCGCGTTGCATGAAACGGCCATTGATAGCCCTTGCGGAAGACGTTCGACGCCAATTCCTGCGTGCTGCGGTAATATTGCGCCAGGAAATGATGTTCGACGCCTTCGGCATCGACCGAGTAGAGATGCGGGATTGCCTGGACGTAAGTGCCCGACAGATTCCACGGGAAGCCTTCTCTGCGCGTTCCGATGCCGAACTGGCTTTCGGTCAGGTTAACGAGCTCGACGCCTGCCTCGAGCGCCAGCCCGAGCGAACCGAAGCAGCCATTGGGATAGACGCTGTCGCGGTAAAGCTCGCCCGGCCCGCCCGCTGCAAGCACGATCACGTCGCTGACGAACAAGGCGATGCCCAGCGGGTTTTCTTCCGTGCGGTCGCCGGCGCGCATGGCGAGTATGCCGACGCCATGGCGGCCCGCTCCCTCACCCTCGGTGAGGATTTTGACTGCGGTGGTCTGGTTGTAGAAGGGCACATTGAGACGGAGCGCCTCCTCGGCCAGCACTTTGACCATCAGGCGCGAGGTGCGCGGGCCGCAGCTGGTGGCGCGGCCGACCTCGTCATGGTCGGTCTGATATCGCAGCGTTCCGCCAAGCGGATCCTGCGGCAGCGGCAGGCCAAGGAACTGCAGCGATGCCATCATCCGCGACGAGCCGATCGCTTCGACATAGGCCGTGTCCTCGTCCATGGCACCGCCGCTGCGGATGGCGCGGGCCATCGCCTTGTAATTGTCGCCCTGATCCGCCGTGTTGGCCGTGTGCAGGGTCTGCTTGTCCGAACCGGAGCAGGCCGAGGTTCCGCCCCAGGCGCTTTGACTGACGATGACGACATCATCGCCGCGCCTCTTCATTTCCACGGCCGCACGCAGACCTGCCGCACCGGATCCAACGACGACACAGCCGGCTCGATAGATCGGCACGTCGACACCGGCGAGCCGAGCCATTGCCGGGGGACCGGCTTCAAGCGGAAGCCTGGGCATATCGACATCGGTCAGCGCGTCGAGAATTTCCTGCGGGACGTCTATGGTCATCGGCATTTATCCGAGCGGGATGTCGACCCAGCGCTTCTGCCGGGAGGACTCCATGCATGCGTCGACGATCTGGCAGATGTGGTGGCCCGTATCGAAGGTCGGCCACATCGGCTTGTCTGCAACGATCGAGCGGATCACCTCGGCCACCTCGATGATCTTGCTTTCGTTATAGCCGATGCCGAAATTCGGCAGCGGCAGGAAAGCGCGGAAGGTGGCATTTTCCGGGCCGACGTCGATCTCCCGGAAGCCACGCCGCCCCGTGCGGTCGTCGTTGGAGTAGAAGCGCAGCCGGTTTATCTCGTCATAGGTATAGGCGATGCTGCCTTTGGTTCCGTAGACCTCGTAGGTCTGCATGAATTTGCGCCCGGTCGCGACACGGCTGAAATCGACGATGCCGCCGGCGCCGTTGGCAAACCGGCACAAGAGGTTCGTCGCGTCCGGGTTGGTGATATCGGCCCAGGATTCGTTGCCTGTCAGTTTCACCTGCTCGCCATAGGCAAGGCCCTCGACGACGGGCCGGCGCGGCGTGACGATCAGATTGTCGGCAATCAGCGAACTGACGCGGCCGACCAGGAAATCCATGAAGCTGAAGATATGCGAGCCCGTGTCTCCAACGATCCCGGTCGGCGCCAGCTTGCCGTCGGCGCGCCACATGAAGGGGGCCAGGGGATCGCCGTACATGTCGACGTGCTGGCAGCCGCGGAACAGCTTGATCTCGCCGATTTCGCCGGATTCTATGATGTCTTTTGCCAGGTCATGGACGGGATTGCGGGGAAAGGCGTGTCCGACACGGGTGATTACACCCTTCTCTCTGGCGATGTCGGCAAGTTCCCGCGCCTCATCGGCGGTGTTGGCCAATGGCTTCTCGCAATAGACATGTTTGCCGGCGAGCAGAGCCGCCTTGGCCACCTGATAGTGCAGGTGATCGGGCAGGCAGATATCGATCAGATCGACCTCGGAATCGGCGACCGCCAGCTTCCAATCCTGATAGATCCTGGCGCCCGGCGCCCTGTTGCCAATATCCTGCGCTACGTCAGGGTTGCTGTCGACCAGCGCCACGATCCGCGCCGTTCCCTCCGAGACGCCGAAGAAATGCGGAAAGGTCTGATAGGCCATCGTGTGGACCTTACCCATCCAGCCCGAGGCGCCAAGCACTGCAACTCTCACTTCAGACATCGTCATTCTCCTTAGCGGATTTCTGCGCGGGCTCGAGGCCTGGTATCGTTGCGCTCATACGCGAAGATCGCCGACGGCAGCGCAGGCAAGCCCTTGATAATATCCGATCCCTTTTCGCCGACCATGATCGTTGGCGCGTTGGTATTGCAGGACGGCACGCGGGGCATGACCGAGGAATCGCAGACCCTCAGGCCATCAAGGCCGTGGACCTTGAGATCCAGCCCGACGACCGCGTCCGGCCCCGTTCCCATCTTGCAGGTGCCCACGGGATGATGGTCGGTCTTTGCGTTGGCGCAGCCATAGTCGAACAGCTGCTCGTCGGTCATGACTTTCGGCCCGGGAAGCCGTTCGGCCATGACAAAGGGCTTCAGCGCCGCCTGCTGCATGATCTCGCGCGCAATCTTCAACCCCTCCAGCGACATCTTCCGGTCGTGCGGATCGGACCAGTAGTTGGGATCGATCAAGGGCGCGGCACCTGGGTCGGCGGATGACAGACGCACCGTCCCGCGCGAGCGCGGATGCAGGTAGGCGGAGTTCAGCGTCACGCCCGCATTTTTCAGCCGCTCGACGCCGGCTTCGATGCCCGATCCCAAGCCGAGATGAAACTGGATATCGGGAGAGCGGGCATCGGGATCGGCATACCAGAAGCCGCCGGTCTCGAAGAGCGACGAGGCGACCGGACCGGTGCGGAACAGGACATATTGAACCCCGGCCCAGAGTGTGCGGTGAAACTTCGCGACGCCGTCATAGGTGTGATCGCCGGTGCATTCGGCGATGACGAAAAGATCCAGGTGATCCTGCAGATTGCCGCCGACGCCGGGCAGATCGTGGTTCACCTTGACGCCCGCCGATTTCAGATGATCGGCCGGCCCGATGCCGGACTGCAGAAGAAGCTTCGGCGATCCGATCGCACCTGACGACACCAGGACCTCGCGTTCGGCGCGCACGATCTCCAAGCCACCGGCGGTTGTGATCTCGACGCCTGTTGCTCGGCCTCCTTCGACGATGATCCGCGTAACGCGCGCGCCTGTTCTGACCGTCAGGTTCTTCCGGTCCCTGATCGGCGAGAGATAGGCGAGCGACGCCGAAGACCGGCGGCGATTGCGCTGCGTCAGCTGATAGAATCCAACGCCCGCCTGCTGGCGGCCATTGAAATCGTGATTATAGGGAATGCCGAGCTCCTGCCCTGCCCGGATGTAGGCATCGCAGATCGGCAGGGATGCTGCCGGCATCGAGACACCCAGCGGGCCGCCATAGGCGTGATAGTCGTCGGCGAAGCGCTGATTGTCCTCGGCGCGTTTGAAATAGGGCAGGATCGAGCGATAGTCCCAGCCCTCACAGCCGTCTTCGCTGGCCCAGAGATCGTAGTCGGCCGCGTTTCCGCGCGTATAGAGCTGGGCGTTGATCGACGAGCCGCCGCCGATGACCTTCGCCTGGGTGTAACGGAGCACCCTGCCCTTCATGTGCTTCTGGGGGACGGTTTCCCATCCCCAGCTGGCCACGCCCTTGGTCATTTTGGCAAAGCCGGCCGGCATGTGGAAAAGCGGATTCCAGTCGCCGCCGCCCGCTTCGAGAAGCAGTACTTTGACATCCGGGTCTTCGCTGAGCCGGCTTGCCAGGACGCAGCCTGCAGGACCGGCACCGGTGATGATATAATCGAATCCCATCTTACTGTCCTATTTGAGAGCCGGAACGCGCCAGCGGATCTGCATTTGCCTGCAGGTCCTTCGATGCGATGTGATCTGCAACTCTCAGCGCTTGGCTGGCGACGGTCAGCGCGGGATTGACCGCAGCCGAGGTGGGCAGAAAGCCGGCGTCGACGACGAAGAGGTTTTCGTGATCGTAGGACCGGCAGTAGGGATCGAGCGGTGCCATCGCAGGGTCGTTGCCGATCCGAACCGTTCCGCACTGATGGGACGGCGTGCGCTTGTCGAAAGGCCGCGACAGCACGACGGGAAATCCGATCGACCGCAGGATCGACTTCAGCTTGGCGACGAGCGCCAGATGAGCGTCCCAGTTGGTCCTCTGCCATTGAAGAATGATCCGATCGCCATCGACCATGACTCGGCTTTCGGGATTGGGCACGTCTTCGCTCATTGCGTAGAAGTCGATGGCATGGCCGGTGATGAAACGGAGAAGCCATTCCGGAGCCTGCGGCAGAGAGCCCTTTAGAACCTTTTCGGAGATACGACCTAGGAGCTGGACGTTGCCGAGCGGCGGTCCCCCCTCTCCGTCGGAAAGGTAGAAATCGTTGAAGGCAAAGGTCTTCTGGTAGACGGCGGTGTTCCTGAACCGTGGCGAAACGCCGATCACGGCTGAGGCGTTGTGGTTCATGAAGTTGCGCCCCACCTGATCGGAAGAGTTGGCGAGGCCCCTGGGGAAGCGATCGTTCTTCGACCGCAGCAACAGCGCCGACGATTGGACCGCCCCGGCCGAAAGGATCACGATGTCAGGCGAGACAGTCAGCGTCTCACCGTCCTTGATATAGGTGACCAGGTCGATCCGGCTGCCTGATCCGGTGTCGAGCCGCGTCACGCGCGCATTGGTTTCGAGCCGGACGTTCTTATGTCTCAACGCCACCGCAAGTGCGGCGGTTTCGGCGTCCATCTTGCCGTCTCTTGCATTCGGATGGGCATCCCATGGCGTGCGCGCCTTGGACAGCCACGCGTCGAGATCCAACCCGAGCGGCAGGGAAGACGGATGCAGGCCTTTCGCCTTGAGGCGGGCCCTGACATCGGCGACCGGCGCCTCGTCGGGCACGGGCGGGAATTCGTAGGCAGTCGAGTGATACGGTTCGGTCGGATCGTCGCCGAGACTGCCGCGGACCTGATACATCCGCTCCGCCTTGGAGTACCAGGGCTCCAACTCCTCATAGGGAAAGGGCCAGGCCGGCGACACGCCTTCCCGGTGCTCGATCACACCGAAGTCTTCTTTGCGGTAGCGCGACAAGACGGCGCCGTAGAATTTCGAATTGCCGCCGACATTGTAGTAGTTGCCGGGATTGAAGCCATTGCCGTCAGCCTCGTACCAGACTTCCCTAGGGCGGAAATGCCCCCGCTGGAAGATGGCGCGCTGGTCGCGATTGACCGGAAGATCGGCGATCTGATCGCCGGCTTCGAGGATCAATATGTCAGCGCCGGTCGCGGCCAGGCCGGCGGCGACAGTGGCGCCGCCGACGCCTGAGCCGATGATGACGATGTCTGGTGAACTGCTCATCTTAGCCTCTGACCATCAGGCGATCCGCATCTGGCTGTCGGGATCGAAGAACACGGCCTTGTCGAGATTGAAGGCGAGACGGGTGTTTTGTCCGGGTGCGATGCCGGCATCGGCGCGCAGGCGGGCGACGACGGATTTGCCGCCGAGCTTGGTGACGGCAAAGGTGTCGGAGCCGGCCGGCTCGACGACCTCGATCAGGCAATCGTCCTCGGTCAGCGAGCGCGCCTTGCGGTCGGCGCCGTCGGGATCGGTCAGCGCCTCGGGGCGGATGCCGAAGATCACTTGGCGGCCGGCATAGGAAGACAGGCCGTGATTGCCCGAGACGACTGGCAGTCTGAGCGGCGCGCCATTCGGCCGCTCCAGTGCGACGGCAAGGCCGCCGGCGCCGTTCTCGACGGTGGCGGTCAGCAGGTTCATCGCCGGCGATCCCATGAAGTCGGCGACGAAGAGATTGGCCGGGCTGTTATAGATCTCGGCCGGCGTGCCGAACTGCTGCAGCACCCCGTCCTTGAGCACGGCGATCTTGGTCGCCAGCGTCATCGCCTCGATCTGGTCGTGGGTGACATAGACGAAGGTGGTGCCCATGCGCTGATGCAGCCGCTTGATCTCGGTGCGCATGTCGACGCGCAGCTTGGCGTCGAGATTGGACAAGGGCTCGTCGAACAGGAAGACCTGCGGATTGCGCACCAAAGCCCGGCCCATGGCGACGCGCTGGCGCTGGCCGCCGGACAGCTGGCTCGGCTTGCGGTCGAGCAGATGGCCGATCTGCAGCATGTCGGAGACCTGCTTGATCGCCTTGGCGCGCTCTTCCTTCGGAACGCCGCGGATCTCCATGCCGAAGGCGATATTGCCGGCCACCGTCATGTTGGGATAGAGCGCATAGGACTGGAACACCATGGCGATGTCGCGCTTGGACGGGTGCAGACCGTTGATGGCGCGCCCGTCGATCCTGATATCGCCAGAGGTGATCGTCTCCAGCCCGGCAATGGTGTTGAGCAGCGTGGACTTGCCGCAGCCGGACGGGCCGACCAGCACGAGAAAGCCGCCCTTTTCGAGTTCGAGGTCGATGCCCTTGAGAATGTCGACGGCGCCGAAGCGTTTTCTGAGACCGGAGATTTCGAGGAAGGCCATGACTTACCCTTTGACTGCGCCCGCCATCAGACCGCGCACGAAGTAGCGGCCGGCGAGGATATAGACGATGAGCGTCGGCACGGCGGCGATCATCGCCGCCGCCATGTTGACATTGTATTCGACCACACCGGTCGAGGTGTTGACGACATTGTTGAGCGCCACCGTCATCGGCATGGAGTCACCGGTGCCGGCATAGGCCGAGGCAAACAGGAAGTCGTTCCAGATATTGGTGAACTGGTAGATCACCGTGACGACGATGATCGGCAGCGAGTTCGGCAGCATGATGCGGCGGAAGATCTGGAAGAAGCTGGCGCCGTCGACCTGGGCGGCGCGGACCAGCTCGGTCGGGAAGGCCTCGTAGAAATTGCGGAAGAACAGCGTGGTGAAGCCCAAGCCATAGACGACATGGACGAAGACCAGGTTGACGGTCGAATTGCCGAAGCCGAAGTTAAAGCCGGTGGCGTTCTGCAGCGTCACCCCGAAGCGGCCGAGCGAGCCGAGAATGGTCGCCATCGGCAGCAGCACCGACTGGAACGGGATGAAGCAGGCAAACAGCATCAGCCCGAACACCAGCGTATGGCCGGGGAAGCGCCATTTGGTCAGGATATAACCGTTGAGCGCGCCCATGATGGTGGAAATCGCCACAGCCGGCACCACCATCTTGATCGAGTTCCAGAAGTAACCCTTGATGCCGGCGCAGGTCAGGCCGACGCAGGTCTCGCCCCAGGCCTTCACCCAGGGATCGAAGGTCGGCGCCTGCGGCAGCGCCAGCATGTTGCCGCCCTGGATCTCGTCCATCGTCTTGAACGAAGTCGTGAGCATGACGAAGAGCGGCATCAGATAGAGGATGGCGAAGATCGTCAGCAGCCCGTAGATCACCAGGCGGCCGATCCAGCGTGTGTTGTTATTTCTGCTGTCGCTGCTTTGTGAAAGCGGTGCGGTCGAAGGTACGGTCGAGGCGGTGACACTGCTCATCGGGCCTTCTCCTTCAGTTCGGAATAGAGATAGGGGACGATGATCGCCGAGATCGTCATCAGCATGATGATGGCGCTGGCCGAGCCGACGGCCATCTCGTTGCGCTTGAAGGTGTATTCATACATGAAGTTGGACGGCAGCCAGGCCGAGCCGCCCGGCCCGCCCGAGGTCAGCGCCACCACCAGGTCGTAGGACTTGATCGCCATATGGGCGAGCACGATGAAGGCGGAGAGAAAGATCGGCCGCAACAGCGGAATGACGATGCGGCGATAAAGCTGCAAGGGCGAGGCGCCGTCGATCTGCGCCGCCTTCATGATCTCGCCGTCGATACCGCGAAGGCCTGCCAGGAACATCGCCATGACGAAGCCCGACGCCTGCCAGACACCGGCAATGACGACGGTGTAGATGACGAAGTCCTTGTTCTTGATCCAGTCGAAGTGGAAGCTCGTCCAGCCGAAGTGGTGCAGCGTCTGCTCCAGCCCGAGGCCGGGATCGAGGAACCATTTCCAGGCCACCCCGGTGACGATGAAGGAGAGCGCCATCGGATAGAGGAAGATCGGCCTGAGCAACCCCTCGCCGCGGATCTTCTGGTCGAGCAGGATGGCAAGCAGCAGGCCGAGCGCCAGGCAAATGCCGACATAGAGGAAGCCGAAGATCGCCATGTTGGTGATCGAAGTATACCAGGAAGACGGCGGAT
>Ga0209257_1004343_pt1 | contig 11068 bp, 10 predicted proteins | sample AraplaCvi_mCL_r2_FD_184277 | JGI IMG/M metagenome (GOLD analysis project Ga0209257, IMG submission 184277) | Arabidopsis root microbial communities from North Carolina, USA - plate scrape MF_Cvi_mCL_r2 (SPAdes) (version 2) | ecosystem: Host-associated > Plants > Roots > Endosphere | place: USA...
CCCTTGTCGAGCTGGATACCGATCCACGCCTCGACCAGGTTCGAATAGCCGACCTGTTCGGCCTGACCCAATGCCATCTGGCCGATCTGCGTGTCGAAGATCGGGTGCGGCGTCTTGCCGGTCAGGTTGAAGATGATTTCGACATCCTGCCCTCCCGCATGAAAGACCTTCAGCACGTCCTCATTGTGCACCAGCAGGTCGAGCAGGGGCTTCATGTCGATCCCCGGCGCCATCGGATCGATCGCCGCGGCATGCTCGCTGTCGGCCACCTGGATCAGGCACAGTTCGGGCCAGAAGGTGTTTTCGCGCATGAATTCGGTGTCGACCGCGATGAAGTCGCTGCCCTTGATCAGATCGACAAATTCGACGAGCGCTGCGCTGGTTTCGATAAGCGGATGAACTTGCATGCCTCGGCCTATACAGCGATTTGCGGCCACGGGCAGGAAAAAATACCCCCTGCAAACAAAGTCGGCGGAAGCGGCAAAGAGGCCCTTCACCCTTGACAAATGGCGCGCCGTGCTGCCTTGGGCGCGGCCATATTCGGCGTGTTTTCCCGCATGCCGCCCCGGACATTGAAAGACGAGAATATGCACGCCTATCGTACCCACACCTGCGCCGATCTTCGCGCCGCCAACGTCGGCGAGGAAGTCCGCCTCTCGGGCTGGGTGCACCGGACGCGCGAGCATGCCAATGTGCTCTTCGTCGATCTTCGCGACCATTATGGCATCACCCAGATCGTGGTGGAGACCGGTTCGGACCTCTATCCGATCGTCAATGCACAGGGCCCCGAGTCCGTTCTGACTTTCACTGGCAAGGTTGCGGCGCGCTCGCCCGAGACGCTCAACCCCAAGCTCGCGACCGGCGAGATCGAAATCTATCCGAGCGCGGTGACCGTCCAGTCATCGGCCGACCGCCTGCCGCTGCCGGTGTTCGGCGAAACCGAATATCCCGAGGAAATCCGCCTCACCAACCGCTTCCTCGATCTCCGCCGCGAGCGGCTGCACAAGAATATCGTGCTGCGCTCGAACGTGATTTCCTCGCTGCGCCGCCGGATGATCGATCAAGGCTTCACCGAATTCCAGACGCCGATCCTGACCGCGAGCAGCCCCGAAGGCGCGCGCGACTATCTGGTGCCCAGCCGCGTCCACCCCGGCAAATTCTATGCGCTGCCGCAGGCGCCGCAGATGTTCAAGCAGCTGCTGATGGTCGCGGGCTTCGACCGCTATTTCCAGATCGCGCCCTGCTTCCGCGACGAGGATGCGCGCGCCGACCGTTCGCCCGGCGAATTCTACCAGCTCGATTTCGAGATGAGCTTCGTCACGCAGGACGACGTCTTCAACGCGATCGAACCCGTGCTACACGGGGTGTTCGAGGAATTCGCGGACTTCGACGGCAAGGGCCGCACCGTGTCGCCGCTGCCGTTCAAGCGCATCCCGTATCGCGAATCGATGCTGAAATATGGCAGCGACAAGCCCGACCTGCGCAACCCGCTGCTCGTCCACGACGTCGGCGATTTCTTCAAGGGATCGGGCTTCGGCCGCTTCGCGACGATGGTCGAGGAAGGTCAGGTCGTCCGCGCCGTCGCCGCGCCCGAAACGCACGAGAAGAGCCGCAAATTCTTCGACGAGATGAACAGCTGGGCGCAGTCGGAAGGCTTCCCGGGCCTCGGCTATGCGACCCAGAAGGATGGCGTGTTCGGCGGCCCGATCGCCAACAACCACGGCCAGGACGGCATGAAGGCGATCGCCGACGCGATGGGTCTCGGCCCGAACGACGGCATCTTCTTCGCCGCGGGCGTCGAGGCGAAGGCCGCGAAGCTGGCGGGCCTCGCGCGCACCCGCGTCGCCGACCAGCTCGACCTGATCGACAAGAGCCGCTTCGAATTCTGCTGGATCGTCGACTTCCCGATGTTCGAGGCCGACGAGGACACCGGCAAGATCGATTTCAGCCACAATCCCTTCTCGATGCCGCAGGGCGAGATGGATGCGCTGACGAACAAGGACCCGCTCGATATCCTCGCGTACCAGTATGACATCGTCTGCAACGGCGTCGAGCTGTCGTCGGGCGCGATCCGGAATCATCGCCCCGACATCATGTACAAGGCGTTCGAAATCGCAGGTTACAGCCAGCAGGACGTCGACACGAACTTCGCGGGCATGATCAACGCCTTCAAGTTCGGCGCGCCGCCGCACGGCGGTTCGGCGCCGGGCGTCGACCGCATCGTGATGCTGCTCGCCGACGAGCCGAACATCCGCGAAGTGATCGTCTTCCCGATGACCCAGAAGGCCGAGGATCTGATGATGGGTGCTCCGGCGCCGGTCAGCGAAAAGCAGCTCAAGGAACTCAGTATCCGGCTCGTCGACGGCCCGAAGAGCTAAAAATGAGCGAGCCCCGGGAACACCGGCAGGCGACGCCGGCAGGCGACATCTGCTGGTTCGAATGGGGTGAGCGGGGGCAGGGGCCTTCGGTCCTGCTCCTCCACGCAACGGGCTTCCATGCCCGCCTCTGGGATCAGGTCGTTGCGGCGCTTCCCGCCGGCACGCATGTCATCGCGCCCGACCATCTCGGGCACGGCCGCAGCGCCAGGCCCGCCTCGCTCTCCGAATGGGCGATCACCGCCGACGCGCTGCTGCCGCTGGTCGATCTCTTCGCCGGCACGAAGCTCGTCGGCTGCGGGCATAGCATGGGCAGCTATGTGCTGAGCCGCCTCGCCGCCGAACGGCCCGATGCATTCCAGCACCTGTTCCTGATCGATCCGGTGATCATGGATCCCGTTTTCTATGCGCACGCCGCAGGCCAGCCGGTCCCCGACGCATCCGAGCATCCGGTGTCGCGCCGCCGTAACCGCTGGGACGGCTGGGAAGCGATGCTCGCGAGCTTTGCCGAGCGCCCGCCCTATGCGCATTGGCAGCCCGAAGTCCTTGCAGATTATTGCCTGTACGGCCTGCTCCCTGCCGCCGATGGCGAGGGATGGGAACTCGCTTGCCCGCCGCGGCTTGAGGCTTCGGTCTATCTCGGCGCTGCGCACACCGATCCCTACTCCTGGCTCGGCCAGATCACTGCGCCGTCGACTGTGATCCGCGCCCGCACCGGCGAGCGTTCGGGCAATCTCGATTTCTCGGTCAGCCCGTCGTGGCCCGGCTTGGGCGCGAAGCTGGGCGCGGTACGCGACGAGCAATGGGCCGAGCACAGCCATTTCATCCCGATGGAAGTGCCGCAGCGCCTTGCGGACCTGATCGCCACCGCGCTTTGACAGCATGAGAGCGCTGCGATAGCCCACCCACGGGTCGATGAACCGGGGGTGATTCATGCTGCGTCCGCTGTTTGCCGCGACTGTCCTTTGCCTTGCGACGCCGGCCGCGGCCGAAACGCTGCCGATCAGTGGCAGCGACCCGGCCGTCGCGAACGTCAACGACCTGCTCCGCATCGCGGTCGAGCGCTTCGAGGGCGAGGATGGCGCAACGGTCGCGCAGAAGCTCGAGGCCGCGCTCGGCGATGCGCGGTTCGACGGCCGCTCCTATTACCGCATCGTCGCGCCGGAATCGGGCGCGCCGATCGACGCGCTGCTCACCGGCACGACCCGCGCCGGTGTCGACGAGGTTCCGGTAACCGAGAAGCGCAAGAAATGCACCGAATACGACCCCGCCGACAAGAACAAGTGCGTCAAGGAAATCGACGTCGACATCCGCTGCCGCCGCCGTACGATCACTGTCGCGACGACCGCGCGTCTGGTCGCGATCAAGGACGGCTCGATCCGTTACACCCGCCCGCTGAGCGCGCGCGATCAGCAGACCTGGTGCCCCGACCGCGCCGCCTCGCGCACGGTCGACGATTATATCGACTGGGCGCACGGCGATCAGGTGCAGGCGATCCGACGTGACCTTGCGCCGGTCGGATACACCGCTGACGTCCGGGTCGACGAGAACCGCAAGGGGCTGGCGAAGCCCGCGGCCGAGACCTTCAAGGACGCGATCCGCCTCACCAAGACCGACCCCGCCGCCGCCTGCGCGGCATGGGCCGGCCTGACCGGCGGCGCCGAGCCGACCGCTGCGCTTGCCTTCAACCTGGGCCTCTGCGCCGAGATGGACCGCGATTTCGACGCCGCAGTCGACTGGTATGGTCAGGCGCAGCGTCTCGGCTCCAAGAACCGCGACATCGGCGAAGGGATCGGCCGCGTCGAGCGCCACCGCCGCGCGCTTGCCGACTGGGATGCGCGCAAGCGGCTGATGGGCGTGAACTGACATTTCTGTGCCGTAAACGGACACAGGATGCGCTTGGTCCCGCGTCGGTGCGCCGCTAGGATGGCGGCATGACGATCCAGCTTTCCGACTATGAGACCGGCGCCAAATATGACGGCGACTATGGCAAGGACATATTGGCGCTCGAGGATCGGCTCGAACGGCTGCAGGCCGCGCACATCACCCATGGTCAGCGCAGCGTCATCATGCTCGAAGGCTGGGACGCGGCGGGGAAGGGTGGCATCATCCAGCGGCTGACCGCGTCGCTCGACCCGCGCTATTTCGAAGTGTGGCCGATCGCCGCGCCGAACGACGAGGAAAAGTCGCGCCATTTTCTCTGGCGCTTCTGGAAGCGGCTTCCCGGCAACCGCGAAATCTCGATCTTCGACCGCAGCTGGTACGGCCGCGTCCTCGTCGAGCGGGTCGAGGGCTATGCGGCCGAAGCCGAATGGCGCAAGGGCTACGACGAGATCAACGAGTTCGAGGCGCAGCTGACCGGCAGCCCCACGAACCTGGTCAAGCTGTTCGTCCACATCACGCAGAAGGAACAGGACGAGCGCTTCGCCGACCGGCTGAACGATCCATGGAAGCGCTGGAAGACCGGGGCCGACGACTATCGCAACCGGTCGAAGCGCAAGGAGTACCTCTTCGCGATGGAAGAGATGTTCCAGCAGACCGACACGCGCTGGGCGCCGTGGAAGGTGATCGACGGCAACAACAAGAAGGCCGCACGCGTCGCCGCGCTGACGCATATCGTCGAAACGCTCGAGGCTGCGGTACCGATGACCCCGCCCGATCTCGACCCCGCGGTGGTCAAGCTGGCGCACAAGGCCTTCGGTTTTTCGCCGAAAGGCTAGGTTTTTCGGCCGCCCCGCCTAGCCAATCGGCGCCCCCGTTGCTACATGGGGTGGAATGAGCCGCGCCAAGAGATCCGACGACTGGGGTTTTCCCCGCTGGCGCCCCTATGGCTCGTCGCGCGAGACGCAGAAGGTGCGTCTGTGCGACCGCCACGGTTGTACCAACCCCGGCAACTGCCCCGCGCCCAAGTCGCCGAACAGCCCCGAACGCTGGTATTTCTGCGAGACGCACGCCGCCGAATATAATCGCGGCTGGGACTATTTCGCCGGCCTCAGCGCCGAGGATGCCGCCGCGCGCGCCGCCGAAGAGGCGGCCGGTGCGCGCAGCTATGCCCGCGCGCAGCATTATGCCTGGGGCGGATCGGGCGACGGCAGCCGCAGCGCCGACGAGATGCGCGCGCTCGAACTGCTCGGGCTCGACCCCGACGCCGATTTCGACGCGACGAAAAAGGCGTGGCGCGCCTATGCCAAGGAATACCACCCCGACGTGAAGCCCGACGACGCCGAAGCCGCAAAGCGCTTCGCGGCAGGGCAGGCGGCGTTCGAAGTGCTCAAGCAAGCCGAAGAGCGGAAGAGCTGGAAGCCGGCTTAGCGGACTTGCGGGCCCAAGTCAGGCCGCTCTCTCGAACAGTTATCGATCTCGCGTCCTAGCGGACCGGTCGGGCTGATAGTCGCATCGATCAAGGCCTTGCTCACGCAGGAACTGGTCAGCCGCCCCACCGCAGCGGCATAGTCGACTTCCGCGATGTTGCTGCCGACCGGCCTGCTGGCGATAAGGCGGCGCCATACTGTAAAGAGGCCTTGCTCTTCAGGTCGCAGCCGCCGGACGGCATCGTCGATCTTCAGATTCAGGATCAGGCCGCAGGAATAGGCTACTTGGTAGTTGCCGCTTTCCAGCGCGTTGGCCAGCGACCGCCGTTCGGTGGCGCTCGCACATGCCTTTCGGGCGTCCCCGATTTTCTGGTCGATCCGCCAAGCTTCCGCCGCATCGAGGTCGCGCAGCAGGATGGCTGCGAACGCTTCGGCAGCTCCTTCATGCATCCACGAGGCACCTTTATCGGCGCCGGCGATGCCTCGCTGGTACAAGTGACCGATTTCATGGGCGAAATGCCATGAAAGATCGAAGGAAAAGCTTGGCTTGGTCATCTCGGTCGACCAGCGCTGTCCATAGAAATGCGTGAATATCTGGCCCGGCAACGTCCCTCCCTGTCGACCCCAACCGCCGATATGTGCGGCGTCGAACGACGCGAACAGCGATGGCGGCGCGGATAGGTCGCCGAGCCTTGCCGCATAGAAGGAACCGAACCGTGGCAGATCGCGGTCAAGCTGGGCGTTGATCTGCGGCGGCAGCGCCTTGTCGATGATGGCGACCATGCCGGAACGAATGGCAGGGCGACCCTTTCCAATATAGATGTAGGACCCATCATCGGCGTCCTCCCATCGCGCGCTGCGGAGGCGAATCCGTCCCTTCACGATGATCGATTTGTTCGCGTTCGCCTGGATCGACATCTGCCAGCGGGGATTGTCGGGGCAGACAGTCGCACAGGCGAAGAAACGCCCGCTGTGGAACAATATCGCGCCATCGCCGAAAGGGGCGAAGGGAGCATAGTCTTTCGGCAGGTCCATATAGACCGGGCGCATCCGCAGCGATACGGAACGAAATGGCCGGCCGTCCTGGCGGCGGACCTCTTCGCCATCAGGGCCGGCGACGATCACATAACCAGCGGGCGCCTTCCACGTCACCGTGCGGCTCGTGTCGGGCGACCGTTGAAAGACAAGCGATGCGGCAGGTTGCGGCAAGCGATAAGTCGCCGTCCATTCTGCGTCCTCATGTGCATCGATTGCGATGGAGGCTATCGTCGGTGACGATGGCGGAGTCGCGCCGGTGCCGAATAGTGCCGCGACGGCCAAGCATGCCTTCAGCGCGCGCGGCAAAGGATTCGGCCCGGTTTCTTGAAAGGGAGATCGCGGCCGACGACGGAAGATCATTTATAAACGCACCCGTCCAGCCCATCGCGCCCGACAACCCCGATCCTTGCCCGGATCGAATTGCCGTACCGCCTCGTAAACCCCGACGGACTGATCGCCTCACGCTTCTTCGGAAGCGGCAGGATTGCCGCGATGCGCGCCGCTTCCTGCGGGGTCAGCTTGCTGGCGCCATGCTTGAAATAGCGCTGCGCCCCTGCTTCGACGCCATAGGTGCCGAGCCCCGTCTCGGCGACGTTCAGATAGACTTCCATGATCCGCCGTTTGCCCCAGATCTTCTCGATCAGGAAGGTGAACCACACCTCGGGCACCTTGCGGATATAGCGCGTCCAGCCGCTGCCCTGCCACAGGAAGACATTCTTCGCGGTCTGCTGGCTGATCGTCGATCCGCCGCGCATCCGCTTGCCCTTGGCGTTGCGCTCGATCGCCTGTTCGATCGCTTGGCGGTCGAAGCCGTCGTGGCTGCAGAATTTGCCGTCCTCGGCGGCGATCGCGGCGCGCACCATGTTGCGGTCGATGTTCGGCAGGCCCGTCCAGTCCTTGGTGATGCCGTTGCCGTCGGTCAGCATCGTGATCGTCACCGGGGGCGGCACCACCGCGTAGATCACGACCCAGACGACCGAGATCGCAATGAACCAGAGAAGCCATTTGAACGGCCCCAGATACCAGGGAAGCTTGCGCGACTTCGCGCGGGGACGGGTTGCCATGGCGGCAAACTAGCCGCTTGCGGGCGCGAGGCAAGCGGGCTTGATCCCCGAGCGGTCCTGTCCGACAAATGTCGCCCGAAATCATGAGGAAGGAATTGAGTGCGGATGCCGTTTCGAAGGATGGCGCTGATCGCGGCGTTGGCGTCCGCCGCCCCGGCGTTCGCCGCAGAGGCGCGCGACCTCTGTCCGGATCGCCCAGGGCTGGGAACCCCGGCCTGCACGGTCGAGGCGGGACAGCTGGTCTTCGAACTCGGCCTTGGCGATTGGACTCGCGAAGATGACGGCCCGGAGCGGACCGACACGATTCTCGCGGGCGAGGGATTGCTGCGCGTCGGACTGACGTCGACGCTCGAGGCGCAGATCGGCTGGACGGCGGTCGGGCATGTTCGCGAGCGAGACACGATGGCCGGTACCGTCGAGGGGCGGACCCGCACCGGCGACGTCACCTTCGCGCTGCGCCAGAATCTGCGCAATCCCGATGGATCGGGCTTTTCGATCGCCGCGATGCCCTATGCCAGCCTGCCCACCGGCGGCAGCGGCGTCGGCGCGGGCGACTGGGGCGCGGGGCTGCTCGTTCCGGTGAGTATCGATGCCGGATCGGTGTCGATAGGCCTGACGCCGCACGTCGACGCGGCGGTCGATCGTGACGGCAACGGGCGCCATCTCGCCTATGGCACGGTCGCGGGCATCGGCTTCGACCTGTCCGACGCCGTCTCGATGGCCGCCGAAGTCTCGGCTACCCGCGATCGCGATCCTGCCCGACGCAGCACGGAGCTGCTTGCGGGGCTTTCGGCGGGCTGGCAGCCGGACGACGACAGCCAATGGGATATCGGCGCCAATCTCGGTCTCAACCGCGAGAGCCCCGACCTTCAGCTCTACGCGGGCTATGTGCGGCGCTTTTGACCGGTCGGGCGCTGCCCGGTTCAGTCGGGGAAACGGATGACGCTGTTCGCGGCGGGTAACGAAGGGCCCGCTACAGGTTCTGCCGGTTGCCACAGCCCGCTGCCCAGATCGCCGATGGCTGCATAGCCGCCGATTGTCTCCGCACCCTCGATCACGAAGGGCAGGCCCTCGGCTGCCAGCGGCGACGGTGCAGAGGCGACATGGAAGTGAAGGTGCGGCGCCGATCCCTGCCCCGTAAGGCCAAGGCGGCCGATCGCCTGACCGCGCTTGACCCGGTCGCCGGCCTTTACTTTCAGTCCGGGCTGCAGATGCTCGTAAAAGGCATAGCGGCCATCGCCGAGGTCGAGCGCGACGAAATTCCCCGTCTCGTCGCCGATCGAAACCCGCGGCAGGTCGGCGCGGAGCTTCGGCTCGGTGAAATCATCGCGCGTCGCGGCGACGATGGCATCGGCGACCGCCAGCACCTCGGCGCCATAGCTCAGCGAGTCGGCGAGCGCCTTGCTGTCGGTGCGGTCGAAGCGACCGGCGGCGTCGATCTTCATGAAATCGATCGCGAAGCGGCCGGGGATCGTCGCCTTGCCAGCGACCGCATAGGGCACGCGGCGGTGCCCGCGCTCCATTTCAGGCGCATAGATCGCAACCCACGGGCCGCCCCGAAGCGGGGGGCCGAGGACGGGGAGCGGCCGCGTGTCGACCGTGACCGTTCCCGCCTCGATCGCAGTCGCGCCCGATGCGCCGGTGACCGCGACGCTGTGCGCCAGAGCGCCGGGCGTGGTTCCGGCCGTCAGGGGAAGGTCGAGGTAGACGATCGTCCGGGCACCGGGCGCGATCGCGGCGCCCTTGATACCGGCCCCTGACGGCAGGTGGCCAAGCGCGGCTGCCAGTGCGTCGCCCGATAGCACCAGCAACTCCGCACCGCTCGATGCGTCGCGCACTGCAATGCGATCGAGCGTCAACGGTGCCGATGCGAAGTTGGTGAGATGAAGTTCGTAGATCAGATGCCGCGCATCGCCGATCCGTACCGGCGCAGGGCGATAGGGAATGGCGGCATCAAAGGCCTGAAGCACGACCGGCGCGGTCGGCGCGCGATCGGGGACGGAGGTTGGCGCTGTCGCGGCGGCGAGCAAGACAGAAAGAAGCATGGCGCCACCCTAGGAGGGGCGGCGCCATGCGCAATATCCTTGTGTCAGGCGTTGATCAGGCGGCGGTCTCCCGCGAGCTTCAGCATCGCCTTCTGCAGCTTCTCGAACGCACGCACCTCGATCTGGCGCACGCGTTCGCGGCTGACGTCGTAAACCTGGCTCAGATCCTCGAGCGTCTTCGGATCGTCGGTCAGGCGGCGTTCGGTCAGGATGTGGCGTTCGCGCTCGTTGAGCGTCGCGAGTGCTTCGCTGAGCAGCGCGTGCCGCACGTCGCGTTCCTCGGCCTCGGCCACGCGTTCGTCCTGCAGCGGACCCTCGTCGCCGAGCAGATCCTGCCACTGGCTGTCGCCATCCTCGCCCATGGGGACGTTCAGCGAGGTGTCGCCGCCCATCGCCATGCGGCGGTTCATGCTGGTGACCTCTTCCTCGGTCACGCCGAGATCGGTCGCGATCTTGGCGAGATGTTCGGGGCTCAGGTCGCCGTCCTCGAACGCGTCGAGGCTGTTCTTCATCCGGCGGAGATTGAAGAACAGCTTCTTCTGCGCCGCGGTGGTGCCCATCTTCACGAGGCTCCACGACCGCAGGATGAATTCTTGGATCGAGGCGCGGATCCACCACATCGCATAGGTCGCGAGGCGGAAGCCGCGTTCGGGATCGAACTTCTTCACGCCCTGCATCAGGCCGATATTGCCTTCGCTGATCAGCTCGCTGACCGGCAGGCCATAGCCGCGATAGCCCATCGCGATCTTCGCGACGAGGCGAAGGTGGCTGGTGACGAGCTGCGCCGCAGCTTCATTGTCGCCATGCTCCTGAAAACGCTTCGCGAGCATATATTCCTGCTCGGGGGTGAGCAGGGGGAATTTGCGGATTTCGGCCAGGTAGCGGTTCAGGCTCGCCTCACCGCCGAGCGCGGGCACCACTGCCGGAACATTGCTTCTGTTAGCCATTTGTCGAGTTTTCCCTTATTTTCCGAGGAGAAATATGCTGCGGTTGGCTCCAGCGGTCGAGATAGATTTTCATTCGAAACCTAAACGCGCAGTTCATCGATCAGTTCCCGCATATCCGCTGGGATTTCGCTGTCGAGCGCGACCCGGTTACCGGTCACCGGATGAATAAAGCCCAAATGGGCGGCGTGCAACGCCTGACGCGCGAAATTACGGGCTTTTAATGTTTCCGAAAGCGGCTTTTTGACCCGTCCGTAGACCGGATCGCCGAGCAGCGGATGGCCGATATGC
>Ga0209257_1004344_pt1 | contig 11067 bp, 4 predicted proteins | sample AraplaCvi_mCL_r2_FD_184277 | JGI IMG/M metagenome (GOLD analysis project Ga0209257, IMG submission 184277) | Arabidopsis root microbial communities from North Carolina, USA - plate scrape MF_Cvi_mCL_r2 (SPAdes) (version 2) | ecosystem: Host-associated > Plants > Roots > Endosphere | place: USA...
TTCCTGCCCAAGTTGGGTTGGCTGCGTTACCGTAACAGCCGTCCAGTGCTTGGTACCGTCCGCAACGTTACCGTTAGCCTTCGTGCAGGGCGCTGGTCGGTGTCGATCCAGACGGAACGCATGGACGAGCCGGTCACGGCCATTGGCAGCCCGGTTGGCGTCGACATGGGCATCGTGCGCTTTGCAACGCTATCGGACGGCGAGCATCTGGAACCGATCAATAGTTTCCGGCGGCATGAAATCGCGCTGCGCAAGGCGCAGCAGTCAATGGCCCGCAAGGTCAAATACAGCCGGAACTGGAGCAAGGCGAAAGCACGTGTCCAGCGTGTCCACGCGCGCATTGCCAATGTGCGCCGTGATTACCTGCATAAATCCACAACAACGATTTGCAATAACCACGCGGTCGTGGTGGTGGAAGAGCTGCGGGTACGCAATATGACGAAGTCTGCGGCGGGAACTTGCGCAGCTCCTGGCAAGCATGTGCGTGCCAAGTCCGGCCTGAACAAGGCGATACTCGACCAGGGGTGGTTCGAGTTCCGGCGACAGTTGGCATATAAACTGGCGTGGAGAGGTGGCGAGCTGATAGCAGTGCCGCCACATCATACGAGCCAGACTTGCCCCGCTTGTGGCGTTGTGTCGCCGGATAATCGGCGTATGCAAGCAGTGTTCAGTTGCATCGGATGCGGCTATGAAAACCACGCCGACGTGATCGGCGCAATCAATATATTGCGTCGCGGGGAGGCAATGATGTGTAGCGAAGGGCGGGACGACGCCCGGTTCGCCTGTGTTGTGAACGGTGCAACAGGGCCGTCATCAGCAGGAACCCACCTTTGCGCTTAAAACGGCCTGCGTGCCGGCGATAGTGCAGAAGGAATCCCCTTCCTTTCCGCGTAAGCGGTGGCCGCAGGCCAAGGTAGGGGAGGAAGTCAAGATGAATCCCATTGCGCCGCGTGACACGGCCGACTGGACCACGGCCTGGTCGTTATGGCCCGACACGATGATGACAGAGGTATCCGGTGCTTGGGCCTTCAGTCGGGTCAGGAGTCCAAGGCCGTCGCCATCCGGCAGTCCGATGTCCAGCAGCACGATATCAGGCATCAGCTGTGTGCAACGAGCCAGGCCCGAGTGGGCCGTTCCTGCCTCGCCCAGCACTGCCAGTTCGGCCTCGTTGGCGCCCAGGCGCAGCATCGAGCGCATCATCGGGTTGTCATCGATGATGAAGACAGTCTTCGGGTGGTGCTTATGGAACGGCGTGATCGTAGCGGGTTGCATGGCACAAGCCGTAGCGGGTTGCATGGCACAAGCCCTGTGCTGGCTGAAGGCACAGGCAAGTTAACACCACGCGCCGCCAGGCGGCGCGCGCATCCCAGGCTCAGAAGCGATAGCCTGCGTTCAGCCATGCCATCGGCTGGCTGTTGCGTGGCTCCGAACGGGGTTCGCCACCGCGTGTGCGCCAGGCCGCGATCAGGGAGGCGTTGAAGGCGCGATTGTCGTAACGCAGGCCGATGCCGGCACCGGCGAGCGTGCGATGGTTGCTGTCACCGGTCCAGGGTTCGCGGTTGGCGGTAATGCGGCCCGCATCATAAAACAGGTAGGGCATCAAAGCGCCCACGGCGTAGCGCAGCTCGAGCTGCAGCAGCGCGCCGGCATCACCGTATCCTTCACCGCCCGGGTAGGCGCGCACGCCATTCCGGCCGCCGAGCCCGAACTTCTGCGATGAGTCCAGGTTCTTGCTGGCCCATTGGGCCGAGACACGTCCATATACGTCGACATGCTCGGCCACCGATTGGATGCGGGCGAGATCGAGGTTCAGTTTCGAGAAATGGCCGGCGCTGCGAGCCGTGGTCGCATCGACCTCCAGCATTGCGCCGTCGAGATTGAGCCGGCCCGGCGTCCAGGAGAGCGCGCCGTAGGTCACGCCTCCGCGCAGCAGGTTGTCGCGCACATCGAAATTCACGGCGATCGGCACGCTGTTGCTGGATTTGTCGCTGCTGCTGTCGGTGGCCCCTTGCCGGTCGCGCAGGCGCTTGTGTTCAAGAGTTGCCGACAAGGTGATGTTGCGGCGCTGTGAGCGCACCAGCGGGTAGCTCAGGCCCGCGCTGCTGACGTTTGCCGTGCCCGTCGCGTTCAATGCGGCGAAGCTGTCCGCCAGCGCATAGTAGGAGCGGCTGTAGCCGATGCGGCCGCGCAGTCCGGTTGCTCCCAGGGGCAAGGCGTAGGCAGCGGAACCGAACCACATCTGTTCGTTGGTATACATGCCTTGCAGGGAAATCTGGTCGCCGAGCGTGAATGGGCTGTCGACGTCCAGGCTGGCGTGCGCGCGAGTGCGGCCTGTGTAGCGGGTGCCGTTGTTGTCGATGCCGATTTCCCCGGCATAGCGATGATCGCGCTGTACCCCAATGGCCAGGTCGCCGGTGCCGACCTCCTTGCCGGGGCGGACCACTGGAGTGCTGCGCACGCCCGGCTGGTCGTCGAGTATCAGCGTGACGCGTTCCAGTTCATGGCTTTCAATAACGCTGCCTGGCTTGAGCGGCGACAGGAAGCGTTGCGCGGCGGGGCTTAATGAGGGGTCGCCATTGGTAGTGACTGTGCCATAGCGGCCTTCCAGTACTTCAATGCGCAGCGTTCCTTGCTGCAGGTCCTGCTGCGGCAGGTAGGCCCGCGCGAACGGATAGCCTGCAGCACGATAGTAAGCGGATAGCCTGTCGGCCAGGGCGCTCAAGCCGGCGAAGTCAAATGTCTTGCCAACGACTGGGCCCAGTTCGCGCAGGAGTTCATCCTGCGGTATCAAGGTATTGCCGCTGACAGTCACCTGTTTCAAGGTCACTGTCAAACCGCCAGGTGGTACCGTGGCCGGAGGAGGCGGGGGCGGCAAAGGAAGGGGCGGGGCGGGAGTCGGCTCCCGCAATTCCCGTTGCCCGTTTTCCTGTAAAGATTGTGCGCCTTGCTGCGCAAGGGCTGCCTCGGAGGAGGCGCAAAAGATGGCGATTGTCAGAATGGTGTTAGCTGGTCTCATGTCGGCTTTCAACGCTGTCTGATTGGCAACACTATTCTATCGTTACTTTTGGTCGCTGGTGGTATTTCCTTGGTTGGTTGCGGCAGCCGAAGGCATCTGGATGCCGCCGGAAACCACGAAGACGCTCAGGAACTTGACGTCACGCCCGGCGGTGAGGCTTTGCGTTGCCGGCATATTGTCCCGGTTGCTGGAGCCGGATTGCACGCCACCCGAGTCGCTTACGTCGGTATAGTTCAAGCCGCCGACGCTCAGTGACGGCAAGGCCGGCGTTGCACCACCCACGATGACAGGGCTGGCGGCCTGCGCAGCGATAGCGGTCCTCGCGTCAGGCGTCGCCGGCGAGTGCGCAGCGGCTACCGGAAGCGGCTCGGGAGTTGGCGCCGGCACTGGAGTTACGGCGGGAGCAGAAGGCGGAACGATCGCAGCGACCGGTTCCGGGACCGGAGTGGCAACCGGCGAAGACTCAGGTATCGCGACTGGTGCCGGCGTCACCACCGGAGCGGGTTCACTTGCGGGCACGCTAACCGGTACTGCAGCAACTACCGGTGCAGGCGCTGGCGCTGGTGCTGAAATCGGCTCAGGCACAGGCACCGGAGCGGGGGCAGGGGCCGGAACTGGCGCTGGGGCCGGAGCCGGCGCGGGAACTGGCATTGGCGCTGGAGCTGGGGTCTCCGCTGGCACCGGGGCTGGCGCTGGGACCGGAGTTGGGGCCTGCACTGGAACCGGAACTGGCGCCGGTTCTGGTACCGGTTGCGGAACGGGCACCGCTACTGGTTCAACAGGCGGTACAGGAATCGTGACTGGCGCCGGAATTGGCTCCGGCTCAGGAACAGGCGTTGGCTCCGGCACCGGTACAGGATTCGGGACCGACACCGGCGTCGACACCGGCGCAGCGGTAATACTGGCTGTCGTCGCGCCATTGCCAGTGAAGCTGTAGTTGCCCGCATCGCTGCCCGCCAGCGCGAGCCCGGCCACATTGACGCCGAGCGCGCTTCCTGGGGCCGTTTGCGCGAACTGCGCAGTGGCGGTGCTGCTGTCGATCTGCACATCATCACCGCTTACCACGCCCGCCAGGGAACCAGCGGAAGTGAGCGCAGCAACGGCGTTGCCATCTTCAACTTTATCTGCCGCGACCAGGGCGCCCACCGTCAGTGCTTTCGCGAAGACCGAAGCCGTGATCCCGCCCGGCATGGTCAGCTGATAATTCGACGCCAGCCCAGTACCGTCGGCCAGAACGATGCCGTTGACGGAAACCGCTTTGTTGCTGCCCGCATTGCGATCCGCAAAAGTGCCGGTTTGACCAGAGAAATTCAAGGTTTCCGAACCGACCAGGCCACTCAGGGAACCGCCGACCAGGGTAGCGCCGGTGGTGCCGTCATACGTCTTGTCGGCCGCGGACATGCCAACGATTGTCAAAGCCTTCCGTGCGATGGCCGCGGTGGTATTCGCCTGGCCAGTGATGATGTAATTGCCGGCGTATTCTCCACCGTAGACACTGGTGATGTTCACCGTCTTGCCGCTGCCCGCATTCGCATCCGAGAAGGCGCCGGTCGCCGTCAAGCCGATCGATTCACCGCTGACCAGGTTAGAGAAAACGGCGTTGCTGGTGTCGAGCTGCGCCGAGGTCGTGCCATCATAAGTTTTGGCCGCGGCGGTGATGCCCGACACCGTGGTGGCACGTGCCGTGATCGAGGCGGCCAAGCCGGTCGGCATCGCCAACTGGTAGTTGGATTCCATGCCAGTACCGTCAGCCAGTACGATGCCGCTCACCGAAACTGCCTTGCCGCTGGCAGCATGACGATCGGCAAAGGCTCCGGTTTGACCGGAGAAGCCCAGGGTCTCGGCGCCAACCAGGCCGCTCAGCGAGCCGCCTGCCAAGGTTGCGCCAGTCGTCCCGTCGTAAGTCTTGTCCGAGACGGACATTCCGACAAGCGCCAGGTCCTTGCGTGCGATGGATGCGGTCGTGGCGGCCTGGCCGGTGATGACGTAGTTCCCGGCATGGTCGCCGCCGTAGTTGCTGGTGATGTTGACCGTTTTGCCGCTGCCGGCATTCGCGTCGGCAAACGCGCCGGTTGCGGACAAATTGATCGACTCGCCGGCAACCAGGTTGGAGAATGCCGCGTTGCCCGTGGCGAGTGCTGCGACGGTCGTGCCGTCATAGGTCTTGCCGGCGGCGGTAATGCCGGACACCGTCGTAGCACGCGCCGTGATCGAACCCGTTACGCCGGAAGGATTGGTGATGGTGTAGTTCGAGGCAAGACCGGTGCCGTCGGACAGTACCACGCCGCTGACAGTCACCGATTTCGCAACACCGACGTTCTTGTCTGCAAACACCCCGGCCAAGCCGGAGAAATTCAGGGTCTCACCGCCAACCAGGCCGGTCAATGCACCGCCGCTCAGCGTTGCCGAAGTATTGCCGTCGTAGGTCTTGCCTGACGCTGCGACTCCGGTCAGGGTCAAGGCCTTGGCGGCAACGGATGCGGTGTTATCCGCACTGGCCGAGGCCAGTCCCGGCAGGGAATAGTTGGATGCCAGGCCGTTGCTGCCATTCGCCAGCGTGATGGCGTTCAGGTAGCTCGCCCCGTTGACGTTGGCGCTGTTCGCGGCGGCGCCGCTGTAGTTCAGGCTCTCGCCGGCCACAAGGTTGCCCAGCGTGACGTAACCGCCCATATCGGCGCTGCCGTCGTAGGTCTTCGTGGCAGCGACGGTGACAGCACGCGGTGTGATGCTGGCAGAGGCACTGGCTGAGGTATTGGCCAGCGAGTAGTTGCCTGCGTCGGCGCCAGCTAGCGTGATATTGCTGATATCGACGGTATAGTTGCCAACGTTCTTGCTTCCAAAGGCACCGGTGCCGCCCAGGGTTACAGTATCGCCGGCCACGACACCGCTGGCGGAAACAGCTGCCACCGTGGTGCCGTCATACACCTTGCTGGATGCGGTAGGGGTCAGGGTCTTCGGCGTAATGGTGTAGCTGCCGGTGTTGAAATAGCCCACGGCATAAGTGGTACCACCGCTGGTGTAGCTGGTCGGATTGGCTGCGTCTGCGTTCAGGCTTGCGTAAGAGCCGACGTTCTTGCTGCTGGTAGTGTAGGCGATCGACGGCGTAAGGGCGGAAACGGAGAAGCCGCCGGGTCCACCCATGGTGGTGAAACTCAAACCGGTGGCAACGTTATTGCCGTCATAAGTCTTGGTGCCCGCAGCGTTCTGGATCACATAGACTGGCTGTGTCGACATGCTGACAGCCTGGTACGTCGCGTACAGGTAGCTGTTGTTGGAACCTGGGATAACCAGCGTGCCGCAATTCGGATAAGGCGTAGCGCAGCTCGACAACTGCGGCGACTGGGTGTAAGCGGAAAGCTGCGGTGCGCCGTTGACGAACACCAGCCAGCTGGCGACTGATGCTCCCTGGAAGGCCACTCGCGCGCGGTTGCCGTAAGAGACCATGCCAATTGCGCCCTGGTCGAGCGCTGCCTGGGTATTGCCCGGTGTGGTATTCACGGCGTTCAGCAACATGCCGCCGCCAGCCGAGTTGCCGATCGTGGTGACCGTGTTGGAGTTGCCCTCAAACGCGACACCGAAGGTCTTGTTGCCGGCGGTGCTGACACCGGTGATGAACAGGTTGCCGCTGCCGGAATTGATGGTGGCGTTCGACATGATGTAGACACCACCGGTAACGCCCGAATAGCTGCCGTTATTGGAACCGACCAGCGACTTGCCGTTGATGACGATATTGCCGCCGCCGGACTGGATGGTTTTGGCGCGCTGCACCACAACTGCGGCAGTGCCGGAGCTTGAGTTGAGGGCATAGCCAAAGCCATTGGCCTGGGTGCCGGTGCTGCTGCCGACCATTATGCTGCCGCCGTTGGTCGTGATATTGGCATTGATGTCGACGCCGCCCAATGTTGCATTGGCAGCGTTGGCTGCGCTCAGGGTCAGGCCGAGTTTGCCCGAGGTCGAGCTGATATCGCTGTTCACCACGATATTGCGGTCGGCGCGCAAGGTCAGCGTGGCGTCGCCGCCGAGGGTTTTGCTGATTGCACTGGCGACGGTGATGTCGCCGCTACCGGAACCCGTGCTGCCGTAGCCCGAGAGATTGGACTGGGTAGTGACGGTAACGCTGGTGCCGACGTTCAGGGCGTTGACGATATTGCTCGCCGCGCTGGCGTCGATCGTATAGTTGTAAGGGTCGATCAGCCAATGGCCGCCCTGGCCCTGTGCGGCGCTGGCATCGATCTGCACGGCACGCGAAGTCGCCACATGCGCCGCCGAAGTCTCGATGAAACCGCCGTTGCCGCCTTCAGGCGCGCTCGCATCGAGTTTCCCTGCGATGTCGATGCGGCCGTTTTCCATATCGCCCAGCAGCAGGATCTGGCCTTGCTCGCCGGTGGCCAGCGTGCGCGCCTGCACCAGGCCATCGTTGTTGATGACGGTACTGATCAGGTCGCCGGCCGCTTTCGCCGTCATCAGCACATTGCCGCCGTCGGCACGGATGGCGCCGCCATTCTCGACCAGCGCGTCGATCGCGCCTTTCCGGACCTGCAGCTTGATCGGGCCGCCCAGGTCCAGCAGTACTTCGCTGCCGGCGCCCAGCAGCACATTGCCGCGCTCTGCGGAAATCTCGCCGACATTGCTGACATGGGCGGCCACCAGTGCCACCGTCCCGCCGTTCACGGCCTTGATATTGCCCTGGTTGATGACTGCGTTGGCACTGGCGCCTTGCAACTTGTAGTTGCCGGACATGAAGTCCTGGTTGCTCATATCCAGGGTGGAGGCCAGCAGGCCGCCAACGTTTACTTGCGCCGTCTGCGAGAACAGGACGCCGTTCGGATTCAGCAGGAAGATCTGGCCATTCGCCTTGAGTGCGCCCTGGATCTGCGACACGTCGCTGCCGGTAACGCGGTTCAAGGCGACGGACGTGGAGGAGGGCTGCACGAAGTTGACCGTATTCCCTTTGCCGATGGAGAACGACTTCCAGTCGATTGCCATACGGGCACCGGCCTGGTTGATCGTCATCGAGTTACCTTGCTGGCTGATGTGCCCCTGGCCTGCGACGACCACGCCGCCTGTCGGCAAGTCCGCCGCCAGCGCCGCGGCGCCCGCCAGCGACAGACTCGCCGCGGCCAGTGCGCGCCGCGCGGTACGCGAACGCCTTGCTTTGCCATGGGCGCCGCCCAATTCGGAGCGCACTTGCCACATACCCATGCTGGCATTCCACACAACTCGGAAAATCCTGTTCATAACGCTACCTCAGACGTTGAAACGAGACGGATCGGGCAGACGCGTTCGTTTAAACGGTGCCAGACTCGGACAGCAGGATTCAGGGCTGTGGGATTGGGTCGCCTTGGATGGCGGTGCGGTGCGCAGAGGTGGGGCGTCACCTGGAGGATGCTGATTTCTGTACGGCAATGACGATCTTACACAGCTTTAACCAGTTTTCACACGGCAACATCGAAAAATAGTTCCCGGCGTTGGCAGCGCGCATCACCTTTCAAACTTGTAGCGAATCAAATTTGGGGGCTGGGTCGTTCCAAATTTGGGTGCCAGCACCAATTCGCTCTTTGCGCCTCACACCTAAAGTGCAGCACATGCAGCCGCGCCCCATCGCGCAGCCAGCATGTCCCCGTACTCATACATATGTCCAGCCAAGGAGCCTAGCAAATGGATGCCCAAATCAATGCTTCCGCCATGCAATCGAACCAGATGTTTCCTCCAATGCCCGATGCACTCGACATGCCATCGCCCCAAGCCGCTGGCGACTTGCGCCCCGGCTTCCCGGGTCCTGGCGAGCTGGTGAACCCGGAGTTCCTGCGCATCAAAAGCGTGCGTCCGGGCTGCTACCTGCTGAACTACACGCCGAGCGGCTCCCCCCTGGTGACCTACGACGGCACAATGCGCGTCGAGAAGCATGCTGACGGACGCACTGCAAGCGGCGACCTGTACCAGCGGCCCGTGTTGTTCCTGCCGTTGAAGAATGCGCTGCCTGCCGACCTGACGCGCCCGCTGTTGTTCGCCGGCCCCAATCCTGCCAGCGGCATTCCCATTCTCTCGCGCAGCCGTTATCGCTACTACCTGCGAGTGACCAAGATCCTCGAAAACTTCACTTTCGGTAACAGCTTCACGCTGGGCTTCGAAATGTGGCGCTTCACCAAGAACCCCGGCGCCTGGAATACGGGCGGCACCTGGAGCAAGGAAGAATTGACGGCGCTGATGTCGTGGCAGCCGGCACCGGCCGGCTTCCCTGCGCCGAGCCATTACCTGGCAGGGGACGTGAAGAACGCAGCCAATGCCGTGGTCGGCCGCCTGACGATGGGCTGGGTATCCGACTTCCTGCGCAAGGCCACCATCGAAGTTGACCGCGTCAGCCAGTCCGAGGCGGTGACCAGCAACGGCGCGGGCATCGACTGGGCAGCCGTCGGCAAGAGTGTCGATTGGGATCTCACGTCCATTCAAAGCAATAACAATGTAGTGGAACCAAGCGGTATCTCCTGGTCGAATGGCGAGGCCCACGCGGCCATGCTGGCAAAGCGCGACGCGTCGAACCTGGATGTCGAATGGCGCTACCACGTACTGGCGATTCGCCGCCTCGATGAAACCGAACGCGGCATCATGTACGACAACGGCGGCACGGATTCCAACAACATCCCGCGCGAAGGCTGTGCCATTTCCTCGCACTGGACGATGCCGAATACGGCGGAGTGGGGCACTGTTGCGGGCCAGCGTTTCGGTACCGCCGCCGCGCCATACTTCCGCACCGCGGTGCACGAGATCGGCCATGCAATGGGCCTGTACCACAACACCGCAGACAATGGCTACCTGTGCACCACGGACGTGATTGCATCGCGCTCGCTCAACCCAGGCAGCCTGGAGTTTCCGGCCAATATCCAGTGGTCCTACAATCCGGACGATGCCAAACGCCTTCGCCATATGCCGGATATTTACGTGCGTCCCGGCGGCCTGCCGTTCGGCACTTCCTACGGTTCCACGCCAATCAGCCCGACCGACATGGAGCTCGAAATGGATGGCCTGAGCATGTTCGTGACGCCGGTCGCCAGCGCGGTGCCGATTGGGGCTCCGGTCCGCGTGAACATCACGCTGCAGAACCAGACCAGCGCGCCGATTGCCGCACCGAATACGCTTAGCATGAAGAGCGGTATCGTGCGCGGCAAGGTCATCGACCCGTGCGGCAGCATCCGCACCTTCTCGCCAATCGTCATCTGTGTGGAAGACGACCAGGTCGAACCGCTGGACGCGCAGGAGACCGTCGAACACTCGCTGACCCTGCTGCGCGGCGGCCAGGGTGCGCTGTTCCCGATGCCCGGCGCCTACCGGATCATTGTGGAGGCACGCTGGGACAACGGCGGCCTGGAATGCGTCTGCATCGGCGAAAATACAGTGATGGTGACCTCCGCAGTCGACCAGGCGCACGCCGAAGCCGCGTTGAAAGTGCTGTCGACGCCGGACACGCTGCTGTCATTGGCGATCGGCGGCGACCACCTGGAGGAGGGCATGGCTGCGATTGATGCGGCGATCGCCAACCCGGTGCTGCGACCACACTTCGCGTATGTCGAAGCCAAGCGCATGGCGACACGATTCCGTGATCGCAAGGCGGACTTCGGCGCAGCTGCCAAGCTGATCGACAGCAGCACCGTCATGAGCCCGGCGGAATTGAAGCGTGCCGCAGCCTGGGTCAAGGACGCAGGCCCAGGCACGGCGCCGGGCAAGCAACTGGCGAAAGAACTGTCCAACAAGGCCAGGGGCCTCAAGATCAAGGACGGACTGAAAGATCTTGCTGAACCGGCCTGATGAAGGGAAGTGGGCGCCGGGACAGGATCAGGCGCCCATCAAGCCTTGCCCGCAAACACGGATCGTTTGACCGCTGATACCGCAAGCGCCAGGCGTGCAAAGGAAGGTCACCAGCTCCGCGACATCGCGGGGCTGTCCGCCTTGTGACAAGGAGTTGAGGCGACGGCCTAGTTCACGCGTCAGGAAAGGAACTTTTTGCGTCATGGGAGTTTCGATGAAACCCGGCGCGACGGCATTGAAAGTCACCC
>Ga0209257_1004353_pt1 | contig 11034 bp, 10 predicted proteins | sample AraplaCvi_mCL_r2_FD_184277 | JGI IMG/M metagenome (GOLD analysis project Ga0209257, IMG submission 184277) | Arabidopsis root microbial communities from North Carolina, USA - plate scrape MF_Cvi_mCL_r2 (SPAdes) (version 2) | ecosystem: Host-associated > Plants > Roots > Endosphere | place: USA...
CGACGTGCGCGAGGTCATCGACAACGCGCAGTACATGCCCAGCCGCGGTCGGGTGAAGGTCTACCTGATCGACGAAGTGCACATGCTGTCCAAGTCGGCCTTCAACGCGCTGCTGAAGACGCTGGAAGAGCCGCCGGGCCACGTGAAGTTCCTCCTGGCCACGACCGACCCGCAGAAATTGCCGGTGACCGTGCTTTCGCGCTGCCTGCAGTTCAACCTGAAGCGGCTGGATGAGCAGCAGATCAACGGCCAGATGACGCGGATCCTCGAAGCCGAGGGCATTGCCGCCGAGCCCGGTGCGATCCGCCAGCTGTCCAAGGCCGCCGACGGCAGCCTGCGCGACGGCCTGTCGCTGCTGGATCAAGCCATCGCCTACACCGGTGCGAGCGCCGGTGCCGACGGCGGCGTGCTGACCGATGCCGGCGTGGCCGCGATGCTGGGCACGGTCGATCGCACGCGCGTCGGCGCGTTGCTGACTGCACTGGCCGATGGCGACGGCGAACGATTGCTGTCCGAAGTGGCGACCCTGGCCGAGTTTTCGCCCGAGTGGGGCGGCGTGCTGGACGCGTTCAGTGACGCCCTCCACCGCGTGCAGGTGCGCCAGCTGGTGCCCGAAGCGCAGGTCGAAGCCGACGGCGTCGATCTCGACACCCTGGCCGCGAACCTGCGGCCGGAAGTGGTGCAGCTCTGGTACCAGATGGCGCTCAACGGTCGCCGCGACCTCGCGCTGGCCCCGAGCCCGCGCGCCGGTTTCGAGATGAGCCTGCTGCGCATGCTGGCGTTCCGTCCGGCCGAGGGCGGGGGCGCGCGTGCCGCGCCGCCGTCGTCGGGAGCGAGCCGCGAGCCGGTGCGCAGTGCGGCCTCCGCCGCGCCGCAGGCTCCGTCGCCCGCGCCGCGCATGCCGCCGCCGAATCCCTTCGCCAATGCCGCGCCCGCCACGCGGATCGCACCAACGCCGCCGCCTGAAGCGCCGCCGATGCGCGAAGCGTCGCGACCGGTGCAAACGACCTCGTCGGCCGATGACGCGCCGCCGTGGGAAATCCCGCGTGAAGCCCCTCGCGAAACCCCGCGCGAGCCCGAACCCGTCCGCGCACCGCCCGTGGTCGCCGCCCCCGCGCCCGTCGCGCCGGCTTCGGCCCCGAGTGCGCCGCCGCGTCCCGGTTTCGTCCACGACGCCGGCATTGCCGACGCCGATGCGTGGCACTCGCTGGTCGCCAATTCGAACCTGCGCGGTCCGGCGCGCGTGCTGGCCGAACACGCCGGCTTCGTCGGCTACGCCGATGGCGTGCTGAGCCTGTCGCTTCCGCCCGCCGACGACCTGCTGCGCAGCAATGCGATGACGGTGAACCTGGTCGCCGAGGCGCTCGCGCCCGCGCTTGGCGTCACGCCGCAGATCCGTTTCGTCGAAAGCTCGCGCCAGGCCGAATCGCTGCGCGAGCGCAACGATCGCGCGCGCGACGAGCGCCAGGCCAACGCCGAAACCAGCTTCATGAACGATCCCGACGTGCAGCGGCTGATTTCGCAGCACGGCGCGAAAGTCGTGCCGGACTCGATCCGGCCCTACGACGAGACTTGACCCGTCGCGCTCGCACGAGCGCGGCACAATGCCCCCACTGGAACACGAGAAACGAACATGCGTGGAAACATTGCCCAACTGATGCAGCAGGCGCAGAAGATGCAGGAAAACGTGCAGCGTGCGCAGGAAGAACTCGGCAAGCTGGAAGTCACCGGCAACGCCGGCGGCGGCATGGTCAGCGTGACCATCACCGGCCGCATGGAGTGCCGCAAGGTGCGCATCGATCCCAGCGTGCTCACCGACCAGGAAATGGTCGAGGACCTGATCGCCGCTGCGTTCAACGACGCCGTCAACAAGGTCAACAGCGAGTCGCAGGCGAAGATGTCCGCCGCTACCGCCGGCATGCCGATGCCGCCGGGCATGAAGATGCCGTTCTGATGATCGTGGCCGTCGTTCCTGCGCCGGCCCGCTCCGGCGCAGCGGTTCAACGAGAATCCGGCGACCCGCGCAGCGCATGACGTCCTCCCTGCTCGAACAACTCATCGACGCCCTGCGCGTATTGCCAGGCGTCGGTCAGAAATCCGCACAGCGCATGGCCTACCACCTGCTCGAACGCGAGCGGGCCGGCGGCCTGCGCCTGTCGGCCGCGCTCGCCGAAGCGGTGGAGAAGATCGGCCATTGCGCGCGCTGCCGCGATTTCAGCGAAACGCCGGTGTGCGCCACCTGCGCCAGCGCCTCGCGCGACGCGCACCAGTTGTGCGCGGTTGAATCGCCTGCGGACCGCCTGGCGATCGAGCAGGCGACGGGGTATCGCGGCCTGTATTTCGTGCTGCAGGGGCGGTTGTCGCCGCTGGACGGCATCGGTCCGCGCGAACTCGGCCTGGATACGCTCACCGCGCGCCTGGCCGAAGGCGAAGTGCAGGAGCTGATCATCGCGACCAATCCCACGGTGGAAGGCGAGGCTACGGCGCATTACCTCGCGCAGCTGGCGCGCCAGCATGGCGTGCGGCCGAGCCGCCTCGCGCACGGGGTGCCGCTGGGCGGCGAGCTGGAGTACGTGGACCGCGGCACGCTGTCGCATGCCTTTGGCAGTCGCACCGAGGTTACGGACTAGCGACGCCTTCGCGGCGATTGGGGCATCATCGCGGACTCGCCCCGCAACGAGCGCGCCCCATGTCCGAAACCATCTTCCACAAGATCATCCGCCGCGAGATCCCGGCCGACGTCGTCTTCGAGGACGACCACCTGATCGCGTTCCGCGACATCGCGCCGCAGGCGCCTGTGCACGTGCTGTTCGTGCCGAAGACCGACATCGCCACGCTCAACGATTTGAAGGAAGACCAGGCGGCAGTGGTCGGACGCCTCGCACACGCGGCGGCCGACTACGCCAAGCGCGAAGGTTTCGCCGAAGACGGCTACCGCATCGTCATGAACTGCAATGGCGATGGTGGGCAGACGGTGTTCCAGATCCACCTGCACCTGCTGGCAGGCGCGCCGCTGGGGCGGTTCGGGACGTCGAAGTAGTTCGTGATTTGTGATTTGTGATTTGTGATTCGTGATTCGTGATTGGCAGAGCGAGCTCCGCCCATCGCGTCGCAACGCAAAAGGCCCGCTCGCGCGGGCCTTTGCTTTTCCACGAATCACGAATCACAAATCACGAATCACGGCTTTACCACCAGCCCCACCACGGCCACGGCGACGGATATTGCACCACGTCCACTGTGTCGCGCACTGGCCACAGGTAGACGACGTCGGCCTCGACCTTGGGGAAGCGATAGTCGTACTGGCCGATGCGGCGGTTTTCGTAGCCAGCAAGGCGACCGATGAAGGTCACTTCGCGGTTCTTCTCGAACACCGCCGGGTCGTAGAACCCTGCGCGGCATGCCAGGAATCGGCCACCGGTGTCGTCGCTACCCCAATACGGGCGCGCCGATTCGTTGAGGTTGGTGGAGATCATTTCGAAGCAGGTGCGGTTCGGCTGCGGCTCGACGCTGACAATGCGGCCGCCCCAGCGCACGGAGGCGCCGGTGGCATCCGACGCCGACGCCTCGCGCGGCGTGATCGGGTTGTAGTCGCCTTGCAACGGTGGCGGCGCCGACACGCACGCGCTCAACAGCGCGGCGCACACGGCGAGTAGGGCGAGACGGACGTTCATCGGCGTTCTCCTGGAGAAGTCGCAGGCGGGCGATGCGCGCGCAGCGCCTTGATCAAGGCGCCAGCCGAACCTCCCCCTGTTTCGGCACCAGCGTACCGCCAATCGCTGAAACGTTGGCTGAGCATTCCCAGTTCGGCGACGAGATCGGGACGCGCCGCACCCACGCGCGACACCCAGGTCGACGCCGCCTCGCTCGGCATGCGTTCCAGGCCGAAACGGCGATAGCGGCGGCCGAGGCGATGCCAGGCGCGCAGGACCGGATCGCGTTCGCGTTCGCTGCGGCGGCTCAGCCAGACCATCCATGTCAGCCCGAGCGCCATCGCACCTACCAGCAGTGCGGTGAGCATGCCCCAGTCCAGTCGATCCACGCCCAGTGGGCTGAGCAGTCGCTCCTGGCGCTTTGCGTCGAAGGAGACGACGAAATCGTTCCAGCCGCGGCGCACCCAGTCGGTGACGTCGGAAAGCGAACGCACGCCCTCGAACCCGTTCCCACCGAAAGCGCGCGAGTCGAGCGTGTCGTAGATGCGCTCCGGCGCCACTGCGGCGGTCGGATCCACGCGCACCCAGCCGCGGCCGCGCAGCCACACCTCAGCCCAGGCGTGGGCGTCGGAACGTCGCACCAGCCAGTAGTCACCCAGCGGGTTGTGGTAGCCGCCCGTGTAGCCGGTCACCACGCGCGCCGGGATTCCGGCTGCGCGCATCAGCACGACGAAGGAGGAGCTGAAGTGCTCGCAGAAACCGGCCTTCTGGTCGAACAGGAATTCGTCGACGGTGTTGCGGCCGAGCAGCGGAGTTTCCAGCGTGTAGGCGAAATCACTGCGGATCCAGCCCAATGCGCGGTCGACGATGGCGGCATCGTTGCCGGCGCCGGCCTGCGCGCGCCACTGGTGGGCGAGGGCGATCGTGCGGGGGTTGAAGCCGGTCGGCAGCCTAAGAGCGTAGCGGCGCACGTAGGGCGAAAGATCGGCCTCGTAGCGCGCGGGCGGTGCGGACTGCACGCGCCAGCGGCTCATCGCGCTCAGCGGCCGGTAGGTCTGCAGCGCATGGTCGGGATTGAGGTAGCTGCCGTCGGGGGCCTCGAGCGGCAGATCGAGCGCGACCAGCTGGCGCGTGTCGGTCGGCTCGATTTCCATTTCGTAGTCCCAGTGCGCCTGCCCAGGCTCGACGATCGGCTGCGCCTCGCCCAGTCGCCAGCGTGGCTGCGTCCAGGTGCGCCCGTCGAAGTCCCACAGCACCGGTCCGCGCCAGTACATCTGCGAAGTGGGCGGCGTCGCGCCGAAGAAACGCACGCGCAGGGCGGGCGAGTCGTCGGTCATCAGGTCGATCCAGTCGCCGGGACTCATGCGGTCGGACAGACCGGTGCGCGCCATCGCCCTCTCTGGAATGCCCCACATCGGCGAGCTCACGCGCGGGAACAACCAGAACGCCGCCAACGCGACGGGCAAGCCCACCGCGAGCAGGCGGCCGACGCCGGTCAGGCGCTGTCGCGGACCAAGCGGTTTCACGTCGCCCGATTCCAGCTCCGCCATGCGTTGCAAGGTCGCCAGCACGAGCAGCACCGCAATCAGTCCCAGCGTCAGCGAGAGGGGGCCCTGGTCGAGCAGGAACGTGGCGAACGGCGCGAACAGCGCGAAGCCCATCAGGCTTCGGCCATCGCGCAGGGTGAACGTTTCCGCCGGCTTCACCGCCAGCATCGCCGCCAGCAGCGCGCAGCCGGTGTCGCGACCGATGGCGAAGCGGCTGAGGCCGAGCACGATCGCGATCAACGACAGCGCGATCAGCACGCGCAGCAGGGCCGGCAGCGGTCGGCGCCATGACAACGCGGTGACAGCCACCGCGCTGGCCCCAATGCCGAACGCCAGCTGCGCCGGCAGTTGCAGCAGCAGCGGCAGCAGGCACGCGCCGGTGCTCCACAGCGTCCAGCGACGGGTGCGGTCGTCCAGCGTTAGCGGCGCATGTCTAGACATGCGGCATCAGCGCAAGCGCGCGCAGGCAGGCGTGGCGATGAAGGGTTCCCCGATCCGGGCCGAGCACTGGCTGTCCTGGCAAACGCAACTGAAAACGGCGACCTTCGCGTTCGGCCTCATCGACCCAGCGTGCCAGTCGCGAAATCCGTCCTTCGTATGCAATGCCGGTGGTTGCGAACCAGTCGAGGACGATCTCCGAGCCGGTCGGTTGTTCGAACTCGCGCACCATCAGCGCGCCGCGACGCGCGGACGCCTTCCACGCGATGGCGCGGCGTGCATCGCCGGGGCGATAGGCGCGCAGGTGGTGTACGTCGTCGCCGGTCGGATGCAGTCGCGCCTGCGCGCTCTCGCCGCGCCCGCCGGGCAGCGGCGGACCGTGTGGCTCGGGCATGGGATAGACCAGCAGCGGCGTCTCGGGCCAGACATAGGCCCATGCGCGCGCCAGGCCGAGCGGGCGCGTCGTGGAGAGCCGCAGCTTGGGCACGTCGAACCAGCCGCGTCGTTCGGTCGGCAGCAGCAGTTGCGCGTCGCCGGCGCCCTTGTCGAGATTGAGTACCGAGGGTTCCGCATCGAAGGCGCCGTCATCATCCAGGCGAAGGCCGCGACGCGTGCGACCTGGATCGGCCCGGGCATGGAGGCGCAATTCGAGCGGCATGCCCGCGGCGACGGGCTCCGCGTCGGCGGCGATCAGCTGCAGGTCCGACAACTGCATCTGCGCGGCGACCAGGCTCGCCAGCCCTGCGCCGCAGAGCAGCAGGCCGAGCAGCAGCGCGGGATTGTTGTTGTAGTTCAGCGCGCCGATCAGCATCGTCATCAGCGCGAAGGCATAGAACAGCCCGAAGCGCGTGGGCAATACGTAGATGCGACGCCGGTCCAGGCGAGCGGGCAGCGATTCGGGGTCGCGCGGACGCGTGAACACCATCGCGATCGCATGGGCGCGCAGGTACAGGCGCCGTGCAGCGGCGGCGGGCATGGATCAGTCCACCGGCACCGCGTGCAGGATCGCCTTCGCCAGCGCCGCATCCTTGCCGGCGTCGACTTCGGCCACCAGGCGATGCGCGGCAACGGCGGGGAACAGGGCCTGCACGTCTTCCGGAAGCACATGCGCGCGCCCAAGCAGCAATGCGTACGCACGCGCCGCGCGCAGCAGTGCCAGTCCCGCGCGGGGCGACAGGCCCACGCGGACGCCCGGATGGCGGCGGCTGCGCGCGAGCAGCGCCTGAACGTAGGCGATCAACGCCTCGCTCGCTTGCACGTCAAGCACGGCCTGGCGCGCGGCGAGGACGTCCTGCACGTTGAGCTGCGGCGTCGCGCGGGCGATGAGGTCGCGACGATCGGTACCGGCCAGCAGATCGCGTTCGGCCGCCTCGCCCGGATAGCCCAGGCTCAGCCGCAGCAGGAAACGGTCCAGTTGCGAGTCCGGCAGCGGATAAGTGCCCGACAGGTCCACCGGGTTCTGCGTGGCGATGACGAAGAACGGTTCCGGCAGCGCGTGCGTGGTCCCGTCGACGGTGACCTGGTATTCGGCCATCGCTTCCAGCAGCGCGCTCTGCGTGCGAGGCGGCGCGCGGTTGATCTCGTCGGCCAGCAACACCTGCGCGAACACCGGCCCGGCGTGGAACTGGAACTGCCGCGACTGCGGTTCGAACACCGACACGCCGACGACGTCCGCCGGCAGCAGGTCGGAAGTGAACTGCACGCGCTGGAAATCCAGCCCCAGCGTCGCGGCGAGCGCGTGCGCCAGCGTGGTCTTGCCCAGGCCGGGCAGATCCTCGATCAGCACGTGCCCGCCGGCGAGCAGCGCGACGAACGCCAGGCGCACTTCCTGCGGCTTGCCCAGCACCAGCGCGTTGACCTGTGTCTGCGCGCGGTCGAGGGACGCGCGAAGGCCATCGGTTAGCATGGCCGCCGTCGAAAGGGATACCGCCATCGTGCGTGTCTCCTGGAATGTTTCAGTGGTGCGCCGCGCGGATCGGCGAATCGCCGACGGCCCCTCCGCGAGGCTGCCGGCGCGTCGGATCTTGCCGGAGCACCCATCTCTCCCGAGTGTAGCGAGGTCACGAACGGATGCGGGATGCAGTGCAGGTGCGGCGTGCCTTTTGGGTGCTTTGGGTCTCGGTTCTGGCGGTGAAACTGCTGATCGCCGCCCGGCTGCCGCTGTTCGTCGACGAAGCTTTCTACTGGCAGGAAGGCCAGCATCCGGCGGCGGCCTATTCGGATCTTCCCGGCCTGACGGCCTGGCTGACGCGCCTGGGCGTGGAGCTGGGTCAGGCCCTGGGCGACAGCACCACGCTCGCACTGCGTTTCCCGTTCCTCCTCATCGGCGCGGCGGTGCCGCTGCTGATGGTGCACGTGGCCTCGCGTGAGTTCGGCGCGAAGACCGGTTGGCAAGCGGGCGTGCTCACGCTGCTGTTGCCACTGGCCGGCGCGCTCGGCCTGATGGCGCTGCCCGATGCCGCGATGGCACTGGCGACGCTGCTGTGCATGGACGCCGGCGCACGCCTGCTGCGCCAGGTCGATGCACCGGCCGCGCTGGAACTGGCGTTCGGCCTGGCGCTTGGCGCGCTGTGCCATTACCGCTTCATCGCGGTGATCCTGGTCGGTTTCATCGCACTGTTGATGCTGCCCGAAGGTCGACGCGCGCTGCGCGACGTGCGCGTGATGGTCGCCATCGCGTTCGGCGCATCGGCATGGGCGCCACTGGTGGCATGGAACCTGGACAACGCAGACGCGGGACTGCGCTTCCAGCTCGTCGATCGCCACCCGTGGTCGTTCCACGCCGACGGCGTCCTCTTCATCGGCATCCAGGCGCTGCTGGTCACGCCGCTGCTGTTCGCGGCGATGGCGGTCGCGGCACGACGCAGCGTGTCTTGCGCATCGGCCGTATCGCGCTACTTCGCGCTGCTGGGCACGGGCGTGGTCGCGGGTTTCTTCGCGCTGGGCTTTTTCGCCGACACCGAACGCGTCAGCTTCCACTGGCCCTTGCCCGGCTACCTCGCCTTGCTGCCGCTGGTGCCGGCGGTACTCGCATCGTGGCCGCGCGCGTGGCGACTGGCGACGTTGTGGCTGGCGGGCATCGGCCTGGTGGCGAACCTGGGCTATTACGTCGCCGTGTCGAGCGCGCATTGGCGTGCAGCGAGCGCAGCGGAAAAATGGTATCCGGCCAATTTCGCCGGCTGGGAAACCCTCGCCGACGCGGTCCGCGCGAAGCTCGACGCGATGCCCGAAGGAACGCGCGTCGTCGCCGACAACTTCAAGATCGGCGCCGAACTCGGCTTCGCGCTGGGCGATGCGCGAATCGCGGTGCTGGATCATCCGATCAACCAGAAGCACGGTCGCGCGCCGCAACTGCGCCTGTGGGGTTTGCAGACGGGCGGACGTGTCGAGTGGGGCGCCGCGCCGATGCTGCTGGTCGTCGGCGCGACCGAGGTGAAGTACCGCGACCTGCTCGATCGCTATCACGCGCTTTGCGGACTCGTCGGTCCGCTGCCACCGCCGGAAGTGCTCAACATCGATCACGGGCGACAGCGCTTCATGCTGTTCGCGCTGCCCGGCGAACCCGCAACGGGCCCATGCACGACGCCGTCGATGGCCTGGGTCGACGCCCCAGTCGCCGATGCGCGCGTCGGCCGTCGTTTCGACGTGCACGGCTGGGCGTTCAAGGATGGAACGGGGCTGTCGGGCGTGGAGGTCACGCTCGACGGGGAGGTCGTCGGGCAGGCGCGCTACGGGCGCGAATTCCCGGGACTGCAGAACGTGTGGCCGGTGTCGAACGACCCGCAGCATCCGCGTGTCGGCTTCGATGCGCAGATCGACCTGGGCGATCGCGAAATCGCGCCGGGAACGCATTGGCTTGGTCTGCGGCTCATCGGTCGCGACGGCAGCGTCGAGACGTGGGCGGAACAGCCGATCGAACTGCGTTGAACGGGGCCGCAGGCCTCAGGGCAGGCGGAAGCCCGCGTCCCGCAGCAGGCGCGCCGTGGCGATCAGCGGCAGGCCGACCAGCGCGGTCGGGTCGCGGTTCTCGATCGCCTCGAACAGCCCGATACCGAGGCCTTCGGACTTGAAGCTGCCGGCGCAGTCGTACGGTTGTTCGGCGCGCAGGTAGCGCTCGATCTCGTCGGCGCCGAGATTGCGGAACTGGACGACGGTGAGGTCCATCGCCTCCAGCGGGGGCTCGCCCTCGCGGGCCAGGCACAGACCGGTGTGGAAGCGAACGGCCTGGCCGGACATCGCCGTCAGCTGCGCGGTCGCGGCTTCGTGCCCGCCGGGCTTGCCGAGCGCGCGGCCGCCGCATTCGGCGACCTGGTCGGAGCCGATCACCCAGGCGCCCGGATGGCGCGTGGCCACGTCGGCGGCCTTCGCGCGGGCAAGGCGGCGAGCCAGCGCTTCGGGCGCCTCGCCCGGGAGCGGGGTTTCGTCGGTGCCGGGGCGTTCGGTGTCGAACGGCAGCTGCAGGCGGGCGAGGAGTTCGCGCCGATAGAGGGAGGTCGAGGCTAGGATCAGCCGGGGCGACGCGTTCATGTGGCGGGCGTGCGTGCCCGGGCGATCAGGGACAATTGCTGGTCGATCCGGCTCCGCGCGGCGTCGATCGAGCTGCGCACCTCGTCAAGCTGCTCCAGGCTGGCATCGCGCCCGTGATCCCGCAGCCACAGGCGCTGGCGCAGCATCTCGCGCATGGCTTCGCCGACCGGATCGTTGCCTTCGCCCCCGGTGACCGCCTCGATCTCGGCCCGCGCAACGCGCAGTTGGGCTTCCAGTGCGTCGGCGGCGTCCAGGACGTCTCGCACGGCGCGTTCGCGCCGGCTGGGGCGGTAACGGGAATAGGCCAGGGCCGCGATTGCCAGGGCAGGCACCAGCAGGAGCAGGGCGATGGTCACGGTCGTCGAATGCGGTACGGAAGGCCTCCAGTGTGAAGGTCGGCCGGGGTGGCCGGCAAATGCGGCACGGCGAAATCGTGACCTGGCCCGACCTGAATTCGCCCGACCTGAATTGCCCGGGTCGGCACGCGGGGTTCAGGTTTGACAGCAAGCCGGACGGTCCCTAACATTCCGCAGCTTATGTCGGCTGACCTGCCCGAGATTCTTGATGCTTGGCGCATGGTGGCGGCACGGCGCGGCGTGGAAGGCCGTGTCCCGTTGTCGGCGCTGACGCGGCTGCGGGACAGCCTGGTCGACACCCAGGGCGAGGTGCGGTTCGCGCTCGATTTCGATCGCGATTCGCTGAAGGTGCCTTATGTCGAACTGCGTATCGATGCCGAGCTGCCGCTGACCTGTCAGCGCAGCCTGCAGCGGTTCCTGTTGCCGGTGAACATCGTGCAGCGGCTCGGTCTCATCCGCGATGAAGCGGACGAAGCCGCGCTGCCGCCCGGATACGAGCCGCTGCTGGTGCCGGAA
>Ga0209257_1004370_pt1 | contig 10997 bp, 9 predicted proteins | sample AraplaCvi_mCL_r2_FD_184277 | JGI IMG/M metagenome (GOLD analysis project Ga0209257, IMG submission 184277) | Arabidopsis root microbial communities from North Carolina, USA - plate scrape MF_Cvi_mCL_r2 (SPAdes) (version 2) | ecosystem: Host-associated > Plants > Roots > Endosphere | place: USA...
GGTTGAGTTCGACGTGGTCGCGGTCGAGTTCGAAATCGATGTGCTGCATGGCTGGGGCCGGCGGGCGAGGGCGCTCAGGATACGCGGCTCATGTGCCTGCGCACAGCGCACGTTTCTGTTCGGGGCGAAGCTGCTTGATGGCATGTTCGGCGCGACTGGCCGATGCGCGATCCGGATGCGGGAACTGCCCCAGCAGGCGCACCGGCGGACGCGAGCGCGTGTAGCGCGCGCCCTTGCCCGCGACATGCTGCGCGTAGCGGCGCGCGACGTCGGTGGTGATGCCGGTGTAGAGGCTGCCGTCGCGGCATTCCAGCAGGTAGACGTACCAGCTCGGGCTCGGGTCGGTGGCGGCATTCATGGCAGGTAATCGTACAGCCGGTAGATCCACGACAGCTCGTAGACGATCGCGAAGGTCACGAACGCGCGATGGAACCTCTCGTTCGATACCTTCATCGCCACCAGGCTGAGCACGACCATCAGCCCGTTACGGATCGGGTACTCGACGCCAAAATGGTCGTAGTAGGACTTGCCCTTGATCAGCGTGTCGACGAAGTCGATCACGTACAGCGCGGCCATGATCCCGAAGAACCAGCTGCGCCGGGACTGGAAGTAATCGCGCCAGCCGCTGTAGTCGGCCAGGTCGTCCGGGAACAGCAGCGTGCACAACAGGAACAGCACGACCACGTAGAGGATGAGGAACGCGTAGGACGTGAAGCTCCACGGGTGCACGCGCACCAGGCCCAATTCCCACCACCAGAAGTGCACCAGCAGGATGAACATCGACAGCGCCCAGCCCAGGTGCACGCCGTAGATGCGCTCGCGGCCCGGATGCTGGACGAACTTCGCCAGACCCTTCAGCAGCGTGGTGAGCGCCAGGCCCAGCACGATGCCCAGGACGATGCGGATGTGCGCGAATTGCGGATCGCTGGCGACGGCAGTGGTGTCCATGGCGCGCCCGGAATGGCCTGTAGCCGATGTCGCGAGGATAGACAGCGCCGCGACGTGGCGCATTCACGCCGGCAGCTGCGATCATGGCGGCATGACTGAGTCCCCCAATCCAGCGCCCCCGGCCCCCGCCGGCGCCGGCGACACGTTCGACCGCCTCCCGCTCACGCCCGCGCTGCTGCAGGGCGTGCAGGCGCTGGGCTATACGCAGATGACGCCGGTGCAGGCGCACGCGCTGCCGGCGATCCTCGACGGGCGCGACCTCATCGCCCAGGCGCCCACCGGCAGCGGCAAGACGGCGGCCTTCGGGCTGGGCCTGCTGCACCGGCTCGATCCGGCCTCCAACGCCACCCAGGCGCTGGTGCTGTGCCCCACGCGCGAACTGGCCGACCAGGTCGGCCGGCAGCTGCGCAAGCTCGCCTTCGCGATCCCGAACCTGAAGCTGTCCATCCTGTGCGGCGGCATGGCGCTCCAGCCGCAGCTGGATTCGCTGGCGCAGCATGCGCCGCAGATCGTCGTCGGCACGCCCGGACGCCTGCAGGAACTGTTGCGCAAGCGTGCGCTCGACCTGAAGAACGTGCGCACGCTCGTGTTCGACGAAGCCGACCGCATGCTCGACATGGGGTTCGAGGAGCCGATCCGCGAGATCGTCCGCGCCACGCCGACCTCGCGCCAGGGCCTGTTGTTCTCGGCGACCTTCCCGGACGCCGTGCGCGAGATCAGCCGTTCGATGCTGCGCGATCCGGCGGAAGTCACCGTCGAAGGCGGCGAACGCGATGCCGCGATCGAACAGCGTTTCTATGAAGTCGATCCGGCGCGCAAGGTGCAGCTGCTCGCCGCGCTACTGCTCCAGGAAAAGCCGGAGTCGTGCGTGGTGTTCTGCAACATGCGCCGCGATGTGGACGAGGTCGCCGGCTCGCTGTCGCACTATGGGTTCACCGCGCTGGCGTTGCATGGCGACATGGAGCAGCGCGATCGCGATGAAGTATTCGTGCAGTTCTCCAACCGCAGCTGCAACGTGCTGGTCGCCAGCGACGTCGCCGCTCGCGGACTGGACGTGAAGGAACTGGCGATGGTGGTGAACTTCGACGTGCCAAACGACGCGGACACGTACGTGCACCGCATCGGCCGCACCGGTCGCGCCGGCAGCACGGGTCTGGCACTGACGCTGTGCGGCCCGCGCGAACAGGGCCGCGTATCGGTGATCGAGGAACGCCAGGGCGCGCCGCTGGCCTGGTTCAAGGCCGCGCCGCTGTCGGGCAAGCCGAGCAACGTGCCGCCGGCCGTGATGGTCACGCTGCGCATCGATGCCGGTCGTACCGACAAGCTGCGCCCGGGCGACATCCTCGGCGCGCTCACGGGTGATGCGGGGCTTAAAGCCGGCGCGGTCGGCAAGATCGACGTGTTCCCGACGCGTTCCTACGTCGCGGTCGTGCGGGCGCAGGCGACGCAGGCGTTGTCGCGGTTGCGCGAGGGGAAGATCAAGGGGCGGAAGTTCCGGGTCAACCGGATGTGACCCCGCCGTCACTCCTGTGCGACGGCTCTCATCTCACCGTCATCCCGGCGAAGGCCGGGATGCAGGCCCGTAACCCACGGGACCTCCAATGACGGTGCACCACCGTCGCCGTCATTCCAGCGAAAGCTGGAATCCATTTTGATCCTGCTCCCGCGTGTGGCAGTCGCGGAGAAGCTGTCCCACCTCGCGTCATCCCGGCGAAGGCCGGGATCCAGGCCCGTAACGCACGGGAACTCCAATGACGGCGAACCACCACACCGTCATTCCAGCGAAAGCTGGAACCCATTTTGATCCTGCTCCCGCGTGTGGCACTCGCGGAAAAGCTGTCCCACTTCACGTCATCCCGGCGAAGGCCGGGATCCAGGCACGTAACGCACGGGCACCCCTCGTGAGATGAAACACCATCGCCGTCATTCCAGCTTTCGCTGGAATGACGAGACAGGTGTGAGGACGAGACAGGACTGGCGACGCAACAGCCTGGATCCCGGCCTTCGCCAGGATGACGTTGAACCACGTGGATGACGTGGGTCAGCCGGGCCGAACGCAAATCGCCCGGAGCCAGCGACGGCCCCGGGCGATATCAGCAATCGTAAATACGTCGCGCGATCAGCGCTGGTTGAACGCCCACTTCCCCGGCCCCAGCAGCGCGATCGCCGCGGCGGTGGCCAGGAACATCACCTGCAGTTCGATCGCCCAGCCGCCCTGCTGGTTGAGGTGGGCGATATCGCCCAGGTGCACCAGGTACAGGGCGAACAGCATGTTGACGAAGATCAGGATGCCGCCGATGCGCGAGAAGAATCCTGTGATGACCAGCAGCGGTGCGATCACCTCGCCGATGATCACACCGTAGGCGAAGAAACCGGGAAAGCCCTGCGTCTCGACCAGCTTGAAGATGCCGTCGAGGCCGCCGTCGAGCTTGCTCAATCCGTGCAGGAAAACCAGGACGCCGAGCGCGATGCGGAGGATCAGCTTGCCGATGTCTTGCTGGGTGCTGCCGTTCATTGCGTTACCCCCATGAGTTTGGACAGGCGTGCGTAGGACTGGCGTGCGTAGGACAGGGGAATCCTCGTCTGCCTCCGCGTCCGGCGCAACCGTCAGCGCAAGGGCAGGGACAGCCGGCGACCATGCCAGTTGAGCACCACGCCGTCGGAGGCGATTTCCTCCACCACGGCCTCGCCGACGCGGTCGCCCTGCGTGACGCGGGTGCCATCGATGATCGCGAAACGCTGCGCGGGCGTCGGGCCGAACATGTGCATGCTGATTTTCAGCGCGGGCAGCTGCTCGCGTTCGCCGGGCGACAGGTCGGCGATGCGGAAGGGGGTGCCGGTGGCCGGTGGCGGCATCGGCAGCGGTGCGACAGGGGCGGGTGCAGCGGCAGGCGAGGGGGCGGCCGCGCGTGTCGCCATCGCGGAGGCTGCACTGGCGATCGCCTCGTCGTAGCGGCCGTCCGTGTTCGGCGGGGCATGCGTCTCGGGCGCCGACGGAGCTTGTGTCGAAGCGTTCGGCGCGGTCGTCGGCGGCGCCTCGCGGGCGGAGGCGCCCGCGTAGACGTCGTCCTCGACGGGCTGCGTCGGTTGCGGTTCGCCGCCCGGAATCGGCGTCGAACGCACGGGCGATGCGGGTGGCGGTGGCGCCGATACGACGGCAGGTCCGGCCGGAAATTCCATCGTCGCGGCAGCAGGCGCCTTGACGTCCGCTGCATCGACGGCCGCGTCCGCCGGCGGTAACTGCGGCGCGTGGTCCCACAGGCTCCAACCCAGCGCAATTCCCGCCACCGCCACGGCGATGCCGGCGAACCACAACGGCCAGCGACGGGGTGGCGCGGCGCTGCGCACCGTGGGCGGAAGTTCGGCGCGCAGGCCGGGCATCTCGCCGCGGCGGCGTTCCGCTTCGGACTTGCGCAGGGCGTCGAGGATCAACGACATCGGGTCACTTCGCTCCCGTGACTTGTTGAACCACGCCTGCGGGTTCCGGCGAATCGCCTGACGCCAGCGCCATCAGCGTGGCCGGGCCGATCACGCCGTCGGCGGCGAGGCCCGCATCGCGCTGGAAACGCCGCACGGCGTCCTGCATCGCCGCATCGAACACCGCCGGCGCGGTCGAAGCCGGCAGGTAGGCGGGGCGCAGGCGGCGCGAGATCCAGTCGACGATCGCGCCGGTAGACCCTGGCTTCAGTGGCGCATCGCGCAATGCGGTGGCAAAGGTTTCGGCATCCAGCTGCGCGGGCGCGGGTTTCGTGGTCGTGGGCGGTGCGACGGCCGGCTTCGCCGCAACGACCGCAACCGGCGCGGCCTTCGCTTCCAGGGACGACGCGCGCGGCCACCACCACGCGGCAATGACGACGGCCGCCACCAGCAATGCGGCGACCGGCAGCGCAATGGCCCAGCGCCGCGTCCTGCGCGCCGCGGGCGGCAGCACTTCCGCCGCAGCACGATCGACCCAGCGTGCATCCAGCAGCGGCACGTCATGCGCGAAACCGGCGAGCAGGGTGCGTTCGGCGATCACGTTCACCAGACGCGGCACGCCGCCCGAATGCACGTGGATGCGCTTCACCGCGGAGGCGTCGAACGGAAACCGCGTCCCGCCGGCGACGCGATAGCGATGGCGCAGGTATTCGCCGGTTTCCGATGCATCCAGCGGCGTCAGGTGGAAGCGCGCGGTGATGCGCTGCGCGAGCTGGCGCAGGTCCTCGCGCGCGAGCATGCGGCGCAGTTCCGGCTGCGCCAGCAGCACGATCTGGAGCAGCTTCTGCGTGGGTGTTTCGAGGTTGGTGAGCAGGCGAACCTGTTCGAGCGCTTCGACCGACAGGTTCTGCGCCTCGTCGATCACCAGCACCACGCGCAGGCCCTGCGCGTAGGCGTCGAGCAGATACGCGTTGAGCGCATCGACCAGCGCTTTCGTGCTGCCGCGCTTGCCATCGAGTTCGATGTGCAGCTCTTCGCAGATCGTTTCCAGCAGTTCCAGCGGCGTGACGCGCGGATTGAGCACGAGCGCGACGCGTGTGTTTTCCGGCACCTGTTCCAGCAGCAGGCGGCACAACGTCGTCTTGCCGGTGCCAACCTCGCCGGTGAGCTGCACGAACCCGCCGCCGCCGCCCTGCGTGATGCCGAACAGCAGGTGCGCCAGCGCATCGCGGTGGCGTTCGCTGAGGAAGACGAAGCGCGGGTCCGGCGTGATCGAGAACGGCGGCTCGATCAGGCCGTAGTGCTCGAGGTACATGGGCGACGGTCTGGCGGCGTTGGCGCCAGAGTAAGCGAGAACGGCGCCTGCCGGTGCCTGGTGGTTTCTCCCGTGGTCATCGCGCGCCTAGCTTTTCGCCTCGGCCGTGCCCAGCAGTTCCGGATCGACCCGGTGCGGGCGGCCCATCAGCGGATGGATGAAGACGGCCGCGAGGATGATGACCACGCCCACGTAGAACAGCGTCGTCAGCTCGCGCTGCTCGCCCAGCAGCAGCGCGGCCAGCACGATGGCGTAGACCGGTTCCAGGTTCACCGCCAACTGCTGCGCGAACGCGCTCATGTGGCGCAGCGCGACCAGCGACAGGCTGAACGGGAGCAGCGTGCACGCCAGCGCCAGGCCGAGCAGCAGCGCGGCGTCGTGTGCGGACGGCGTTATCAGCAGCGGGCCGGCGAACGCGGGGAACAGCAGCGGCATCAGCGGGGCGAGCAGCGTCAGCGTGAGCACGCCGGCGCCCAGTTCCAGCGCGGTGACGGTCAGCGGATCGCCGTGCTCGACCATGCGCTTGTTGAGCGAGCCGAACACCGCCACCAGCAGCGCCGACACCGCGCCGACCGCGATGCCCGCGCGCATGCCCGCCGGCACGCCGCCGACCACCATCGCCACGCCGGGCAGCACCATCAATCCCAGCGCGAGTTCCCGCTTGGAAAAACGCGTGCGCGCCAGCCACGGTTCGATCATCGCCACGAACACCGTGCCCAGCGCCATGCAGGTCGCCCCGACGGAGGCGTTCGACAACTTGATCGCGCCATAGAAGGTGAGCCAGTGCAGCGCGACCAGCGAACCGATGCCGGCGTAGGCGAGCATGGTTCGCGCCGACATCGCGCGCAGCCCGCGCCATACGCGCGGCACCAGCGCGAGCGCGGCGACCACCAGCAGCATGCGCCACCACACCAGCGGCAACGCGGGCAGGGTGATGAGCTTGCCCAGGATCGCCGTGAACCCCCACAGCAGCACGCAGAAATGGATTTGCAGGTGTGCCTTGCGTTCGGGGTGCATGCGGGTGCGGCATGAGATGGGGGCGGGCGGGCATTGTCGCTGGAGTTGCGGGTCGGATGTCGCCTACCCGAAGGTCGCTGCGCAGGCGGTTTCCCCACCGTCGTCCCGGCGAAGGCGAGAGACTTCCCGGGAGAAGGGCGTTTCGCGGCGCAGGGCCTTTGCCGTCATCCCGGCGAAGGGCCAGGATCCAGGCCCGTGACGCACGGGCACTCCCTCGACGGTTCCACACCTCACCGTCATTCCAGCGAAAGCTGGAATCCATTTGGCTTTGGAGCTTTGCAGCACCGCTCTGTTGCCCCTCGCCCCAACCCCTCTCCCTCTCCCGATGGGAGAGGGGCTTACCCGGGAGAGGGGCCTTTCGCAGCGCAGGGGACTTTGCCGTCATCCCGGCGAAGGCCGGGATCCAGGCCCGTGACGCACGGGCACTCCCTCGACGGTTCCACACCTCACCGTCATTCCAGCGAAAGCTGGAATCCATTTGGCTTGGAGCTTTGTAGCCGCGCCGAAAACCGGAGCGTTTCGCGGCGACCACGAGTCTTCGACGCCTCCGCTCCGTTGCCCCTGCCCAGCCCGAACGCGCAGCGTTCGGGCGTTCGAAGGCGCGCGAACCAGTGGTTCGCAAGCAGCGCCTTCTCACCGCCAACCTCTCTCCCGATGGGAGAGGAGCTTGCCGGGGGGGGCTTTGCACCGGCATCCCGCCAGGCCCAGCCCCATTTCGCCAAGGCCGTCACATTTGCCGAGTCTGTCGAAAAAATTGGCAAATTCTTAACAATTCGTTTTAGGCTGGAGCCACGCCAATGCAGGGAGTGCCCATGAGCCAGCACCGCAGTCGTCTGTTCCGAGCACGTCTTTTCAATGCGGTGCACACCGCACTCTGGCTCGGAGGCGGCCTGCTGGCCAGCGCCGCGGCCTCGGCCCAGCAGGCGCCGCCGGTGACCGGCGAGCCGGAAACCCCGGCCGAACAACGCGCCGAAGACGCCCGCGCCAAGACGCTCGATACCGTCTCCGTCCTCGGTTCCCGCCGCGTCCAGCGCTCGTCCGACACCGCCTCGATGTCGCCCGTCGACGTGCTGCCGATGGACCAGGCCGTCGAGGAAGGCGCGCAGTTCGACCTTGCACAGACGCTGCAGTACGCCTCGCCCTCGTTCACCTCGACCCGCCAGACCGGCGCGGACGGCGCCGACCTCATCGATGGCGCCGCGCTGCGCGGCCTGGGGTCGGACCAGACCCTGGTGCTGGTCAACGGCAAGCGCCGCCACACCGTGTCGCTGGTGAACATCTACGGCGCCCGCAACCGCGGCAACACCGGTACCGATCTCAACTCGATCCCGCTGATGGCCATCGACGCCGTCGAAGTGCTGCGCGACGGCGCCTCGGCGCAGTACGGTTCGGACGCCATCGCCGGCGTCATGAACATCTCGCTCAAGCGCAGCAAGGGCTGCGAGGCCGTCGCCGGCTACGGCGAATACACGCGCGGCGACGGCGAGAACTGGCTCGCCACCGCCTACTGCGGCGCCGAACTGGCGACCGGCGGCATGTTCACCGTCACCGGCGAATGGCAGGACCGCGGCCGCTCCGACCGCTCGGTGCCCAAGGGCAGTCCGCGCATCATCGGCGACTCGGAAGTCACCAACCGCACCGTCTACATCAACGGCGATTCGCCGCTGGGCGAGGCGGCCGAGGTCTACTTCACCGCCGGCATGCAGTCGCGCGACGCCTCATCGGCTGCGTTCGCGCGCGAAGGCATCGGTTCGGAGGACATTCCGTCGCGCAACTCGGCGGCGATGTATCCGGACGGCTTCGTGCCGTTCATCGACGGCGTGCTCGAGGACCGCTACGGCATCCTCGGCGCGCGCGGCGACGTGGCGCAGTGGCATTGGGACCTGTCGCACACCTACGGCTACAACGAGCTGCGCTACACGATCAACAACACCCTCAACGCTTCGCTGGCCAACCGCGACCTGCTCAACGGCGGTCGTGGCATCAGCCCGTCGAGCTTCGACGCGGGTGGCTTCTCGTTCCAGCAGAACACCAGCAACTTCGACGTGTCGCGTTACTTCGACGGCCCGCTGAGCGGCATCAACGTCGCCTTCGGCCTTGAGCAGCGCGAAGAGCGTTACCGCATCCGCCAGGGCGAGGAAGGTTCGTACCTCGACTACGACGGCGCGGGCGAGGGCGGCAACCCGGGCAGCCAGGGTTTCCCGGGCTTCCAGCCGGGTGACGTCACCGACAAGTCGCGCGACAGCACCGCGGCGTACGCCGATGTGGAAGTGAACTTCACCGACCGCTTCATGATGGATTACGCGGTGCGTTACGAGGACTTCAGCGACTTCGGCAGCACGCTCGACGGCAAGGTCGCCGCCGGCTTCCGCGCCACCGACACGGTGATGCTGCGCGGTTCGGTCAGCACCGGCTTCCGCGCGCCGTCGCTGCAGCAGAAGTACTTCTCCTCGACCATCACCGACTTCATCAGCGGCGAGCCGGTGGACGTGGTGATCGCCTCGAACGACAGCGCACTCGCGCGCCTTGCCGGCGTGCCGAACCTCACCGAGGAAACCTCGCAGAGCGCCACGCTGGGCCTGACCTGGACGCCGCAGGACAACGTGTCGATGACGCTGGACCTGTACCGCATCGACATCGACGACCGCGTCGTGCTCAGCGGCGACTTCGACACCAGCGACCCGGCGATCGGGCCGATCCTGGAGGCGATGGACGTCGGCCTGGCGCGCTTCTTCTTCAACGCGGTGGACACGCGCACCGAAGGCGCTGACCTCACGGTCACCTACGACTTCGACTGGGCCGACGCGAAGTGGAGCACGTTCCTGGGCGCGAACTGGAACAAGACCGAAGTGACGAAGGTGAACACGCCGCCGGAGCTGGCCGGCCGCGAGGACACGATCCTGCCCGAGCGCGACCGGTTGTTCATCGAGAACGGCGCACCGCGCAGCAAGGCAGTGCTGGGCCTGGACTACTCGCGCGGCAAGTGGGACGCCAGCGTGAAGGGCATCTACTTCGGCGAGCAGGAACTGGGCACGTTCTCCGGTACCGAGAACGGCGTGCCGAACCAGCACTACGCGAGCAAGGCCTCGGCCGATGTCAGCGTCACGTATGCCTTCACCGACAACACGAAGTTCACCGTGGGCGGCGCGAACGTGTTCGACAAGTTCCCCACGAAGCAGAATCCGGACGAGACCGACAACGGCCACATCTACGAGAGCGTGCAGTTCGGCTTGAACGGCGCGGCGTGGTACGTGCGGTTGTGGCACAAGTTCTGATCCTGTGATCTCGGGTGCTGCTCCCTCCCCGCGCGCCGGGGAGGGAGCCGACACCATCGGTTCCACGCAACATGCTGCGGCCCACATGAGCGACGCCTTCCTCGCCCACCTGCACGACCTGCTCGATCCCATGGGCCAGGTAACCACGCGGGCGATGTTCGGCGGCCATGGCGTGTACATCGACGGCGAGCTCATCGGCGTGGTGATGGAAGAGGCGCTGTACCTCAAGGTCGACAGCGAAACGAGCCTGCACTTCGAAGCGGCGGGCTGCGAGCCGTACGTGTACCTCGGTCAGTCCGAGCCGATCACGATGAGCTACTGGTCCGTCCCCGACGCGGCGCTGGAGTCGGCGCAGGCGATGCGGCCGTGGGCCGAGCTGGCGCGCGCGGCGGCGCGCAGGAAGGGGCGGGGGAAGTAGGGCGGCTTACGCTTACCCGGGCTGCAAAAGCGTCGCCCCGCCATGTCGATTTCCCGATTCCCCACTCGTCGAACCCATGAAGGCCGCAGAACGCGGCCACCACGACGAGGAATCCGATGTTCCCCTGCCGCATCCCGCTGTCCCGCGCGCTGTTCGCCGCGGCGCTGTCGCTGTCCTCTGCCACGGCCATCGCCGCGCCCGCCGTGTACGAAATCGACCCGGCGCACACGTATCCGAGTTTCGAAGCCGACCACATGGGCGTTTCCGTCTGGCGCGGCAAGTTCGACCGCAGCAGCGGCGAGATCACGCTCGACCGCGACGCGCAGACCGGCAGCGTCAACGTGGTCATCGACACCACGAGCATCGACTACGGCCTGGACGCCATGGACGCGGAGGCGCGCAAGGACACGCTGCTCGACACCGCGAAATTCCCCAAGGCCACCTACAAGGGCACGCTGGCCGATTTCCGCGACGGCGCACCGACGCGCGTGAAGGGCGAACTGACCCTGCGTGGCGTCACCAGGCCGGTGGACCTCACGATCAAGCGCTTCAAGTGCATCCCGAACCCGATGAACAAGCGCGAACTGTGCGGCGCGGATGCGTATGG
>Ga0209257_1004371_pt1 | contig 10994 bp, 10 predicted proteins | sample AraplaCvi_mCL_r2_FD_184277 | JGI IMG/M metagenome (GOLD analysis project Ga0209257, IMG submission 184277) | Arabidopsis root microbial communities from North Carolina, USA - plate scrape MF_Cvi_mCL_r2 (SPAdes) (version 2) | ecosystem: Host-associated > Plants > Roots > Endosphere | place: USA...
CCGGTCACCTTCATGGACAATTCCTTCATGTTCAAAAATAGATTCAAGCGCCTGACGATCCGATTCACGGGATAGCGGCAATATCTTGAAAGAATTAGATTTCATCGAGCATCATGGCAAGCACGTCGCGCAGGCGCTCCTCGCGCTCCGCCGCCAATCGGCGGCCAGCTTCGGTCTTGAAGCCATCGGCCAACCGGAACAGCTTGGTCTCGAAATGATCGATGGCGAACGCCTTGTCATCGAGTTCCCTTGCCTCCGCCAGCGGATCGAGGGGGTCATAGAGACCGCTGCCCATGCGCCCGGCGATATAGAAGCAGCGGGCGGCGCCGACCATACCGATCGCATCCAGCCGGTCGGCATCCTGAAGAATCCTCGCCTCCAGCGTCTCCGGTGCAATGTTGGCGGAGAAGCTGTGGGTCAGGATGGCGTGCGCCACGGCGCCGGTCTCTCCCGTACCCCAGCCGAGTTCCTGCAGAATGCCGGTCGCCTTCTCCGCCGCCAGACGTGATGCCTGGGTGCGCAAGGGCGAGTTCTTCTCGACCGAGACGCAATCATGGAGCAGGACGGCGGCGGCGAGCGAACGCGTATCGCCGCCCTCCTCCGCGTGGATGCGCGCAGCATTCTTCCAGACGCGGATCAGATGCGCGGCATCATGCGAGCCGTCATCGGCGGCAAAGGCATGCGGCAGCAGCACCGCGGCGAGATCCTCATGCGGCGCGAAGGCTGCCGCCAGTTTCGAAATATGTGTCATGACGTCCTATTGCTGTTCGGCAGGATCTGTCGGCGCCGTCGATGCGACGCCGACACCGGACAGGATCTTCTGATAGAAGAGCCCTATCCCGATCAATACCCCGCCAAGGCCGATGAAGGACAGGGCCCGCAGGAAACCTTCGAGGTTGGACATGTCGATCAGGAACACCTTCAGGACAGCGACGAAGACGAGAACGGCCGAAGCGATGCGAATGCTCTTGGCATGGAAACGCGAACCGAGCACGAGCAGCAACACGCCCAGCAGCAGCCAGACAACCGAATAGGTGTAGGTCTCCCCCTGCAGGAAACCCTTCCAATCCGCGATGTTTTCCCCCTGCCATGCACGGCGGACCGTGAGGCTCGCCCAGGCGAAGGCCAGCACAGCGCCGCTGACCGCAAGCGCCATGACATAGGGCAACGGCCGCTTGTCACGCGCATACCAGGCCAGCCCCGCATAGCCGAGCCCCGGTAGCAGATAGCCGATCAGCAGGAGATCGAAGAACGGGATATGACCGAGAAGCTCGCCGCTGAAGTAAGGGTTGAGGCCGAGGAGATGCGCCGAAAGCACCGACAACATCGAAAGTACGCCGAGGCCCATGCCGCCATAGCGGAAGACCGGGCTCGGCGACTTCATGTCGAGGCTCATGAAGATCGCCGAGGCGCCGATCGCCAGCAGCGTGTAGATCGACTGCTCGCCGAGCGTCGGCACAGCGCTGTCGAGCACACCGCCGTTCATCGCGTGACGCACGAGGATCGCGAGCGTCAAGAGCACGAAGAGACTGGCGAGCGCCTGCAGGAGGTTGCGTACCCGTGTGTTCGACCAGGATCTCAGGAAATAGGCGGAGCCGGCGAGGAGCGCGGCGGGAATGCCGTAGCCCGGCAGGAGCGCGTTGAAGACAGGCGTGGTGCCGAGATTGCCGGCACCGACGATCGTCGGCTCCCAGGCGATGCGCCCGAGAACGACCACAGCCGCAGCACCGGTCATCCAGGGCAGGATCGGCCAGGTGCGGATGCGTGTCGCGAGCGCATAGGCCGTCCCGAGCACGGCAATCGCAAGTGTGGTGACGAGCCCATCGGTCCAGGCATGAAAGGCAAGGACAAAGAACGCGAACGAACCGGCGACCAGCAATCCAGCCGCGATATCGCGCGCCTCCGCCTCGCCGCCGCGACGGTAAAGCCAGTCCGCCAGCGCGAGCAGCGCGGCTCCGGCGAAGAGCGAGAACAGGCCGTGCGGCAGATCGAAGGCATAGTTGCCGGTCATCAGGAACGACATCGCCGTCAGGGCGATCGGGACAACCGCGGCGATGCCGGCCCAAAGGGTCGAATAGTGCGGATGCGTGACGAGGCGGCGCGATAGCACGAAGCCGCCGAGCAACACGAACAGCGCCGCAAGCAGCATTGCCGTGATCATGGCGGTGCGGCCAGGCAGGACGATCGTCGGCAGAGCGTCGGCGAGCGAGGGATCGAGATAGGCGAGCACACCACTCAGCGCCGTCAGGCTCCAGACGCCGGCCACTGCCCCGACGGCCGAAAGCACGGCGGGATAGACCGCCGTCGCTCGCCAGGCTCCCAAGGCAGCGAGGACAGCAATGACAACGGCAAACTCCGTCACCGGATACGTCGCCGCGGAAACCGCCGGGCTGATCAGAAGGAGCGCAAGCACCGTGGCGGCGATGGCCGCGGAAATGGAGATTGCCGCATGCGGCGGGATAAACAACCGTTCCCACTGTCCGGCAACGGCGCCGCGCCGCTGCGCACCCTCAGGCACTTCGGGCGCGGGTGCAGCTTCCGTAGCACCTGGCCAGACGAGGCCGATGCCGACGATCATCACCAACAGCGCAAATGTGACCGGCAGCGGTTCGAATGGCGAGGCCGCAGTGATATAGGCAAGCCCCCAAAGCCCGATGCCGACGTTGGCAAGGGTCGGCACTACCGTCCAAGTCCGCAGCCGCGACGCGAGCAAAGTCGCAAGCCAGACTACCGAGAGGAAACCGAAGAGGACCCAGGGGCGCGGTTCGTCGCTCGAGACGAGTGCCGGGGTTGCGAGCGAGGCAAGCAGACCGAGGCCGGCGAGCGCCTGCCCATGCAGCAGCGACAGACCAACGGTCGCCAGCGAGATCGCGGCCAGCAGAACGAATGCCGCGCCCGTGCCGATATAGCCGTAGATGCCATAGGCGGCATAGGCGACACCGAACAGGGTGACGGCGCCGGCCGCCGTCAGGATGCCGGGGATCATCGCATTTTGGAACTCATTGGCGATGACAGGCACCGCGCGCCTGCGAATGACCTCCCCTGCCGCCATCAGCAAGAGACCGAACAGGGCGGCAAGCGTCAGGCGAACCGCCGGGCTCAGGAGGCCGGCATCAATCGAATACTTGACCATGAAGACGCCGCCGAGCGCGAGCGCAATGCCACCGACCCAGACCGCCCAACGCGCGCCGAGGCGGCTTTCCAGGCTTTCGGTCTGACGGGCCGCAGCCGGAACCGGCTGTGGCGTTTCGGTGCTGGCGGCAATGGTCTCGCCACCCTCGATGTCTTCCGCCGCGTTCTCCGCGTCGCCGAAGATCCGGGCACCCTCGCGCGCGCCGGCGGTCAGGCCGATCGCAGCCTCCTCGACCGTGTCCGGTTCCACCGGCAATTCGGGCGCGGCGGCGAGGTCTTCGGTCGTCGCTTCGGCCTGAACGCCTTCGCCCGATGAGGTCTTCAGCCTCGCGACCTCCGCCTTCAGCGCGGCGATTTCGGCCCCCAGCCGCTCGGCCGTCTTGCGACCGCCGGCAAAGGCGGAAAGAGCGAGGATAAAGGCAAGAAAAGCAAAGAGTTCGAACATGTATTCCCCTGACGGTCGCACCGGCGTGCTCGGCGCAACCATACAAACTTTTGTACGCTCGCCAAATCTCTACAGCGCCGCGCGTCTTATCAGACTCACAAAGGTCGCTGTAGCACTCAGCATTGCGGCATGTTTCCTTAAATCGGTGACGATTCAAGGAAACATGCAATAGACGGCCGAGCACTGTAATCTCTTCACGGAATTGTCGCAGAACTGTCACCGAGCAACTGATACAGGCGGATGAACACCGCTGTCTCGGCGCGGTGGTTTCCATCGTTCAACCAGGAGACCCGATCATGGACAAGCATCTCGGCCAGACGGAAGAGACCGAATTCAAGACGCTGACGGAACGCAGGGAAGAGCTGGAAGACATTGGCCACAACTGTTCCACCAACCCGACGATGGGCGACATCATCCATCGCCGTTTCTCGCGCCGCTCGTTCATCGGCGGCTCGCTCGCCGTTGCCGCGATTTCGACGACGGTCAGCCCACTGGCTCTCCTGACTGCCGAAGAAGCACGCGCCGAGGAAGGTTCGCGCTTCGACTTCACCGAGATCGAAGCCGGCGTCGACGAGAAGCACCATGTCGCCGAAGGTTATGATGCCGACATCCTGCTGCGCTGGGGCGACAAGATCTTCGCGGATAGCCCGGAGTTCGACCCGAAGAACCAGACGGCCGCCGCCCAGGAAAAGCTGTTCGGCTACAACAACGACTATGTCGGCTTCATTCCGCTTGAGGGCAGCGCCGACCATGGCCTCCTGGTCGTCAACCACGAATATACCAATGCCGAGCTGATGTTCCCGGCCTTCGCCAGCGTCGTGAAGGAAAAGGTGACGAAGGACGGCAAGGAAGTCGAGGAAGAGAAGGTCGTTCTCGGTGAGTACACCAAGAAACTGGTCGACATCGAAATGGCCGCCCATGGCGGCACGATCATCGAGATCCGCAAGGTCGACGGCAAGTGGCAGCCGGTTCTCGACGGCAAGAACAATCGCCGCATCACGGTCAACACCGAGATGCAGATCACCGGGCCGGCCGCCGGTCATGACCGCCTGAAGACGCCGTCCGACCCGACGGGAAAGAAGGTGTTCGGCACGATCAACAATTGCGCCGGCGGGGTCACCGCCTGGGGCACCTACATGATGGCCGAAGAAAACTTCAACGGCTATTTCGGCGGCGAGCTCGCCGAAGACCACCCGGAGTACAAGCAGCTCAAGCGCCTGGGCGCACCGGGCGGCCAGTACGAATGGGCCTCCTTCTACGACCGTTTCGACGTCTCCAAGGAACCGAACGAAGCCAATCGCTTCGGCTGGATCGTCGAGGTCGACGCGCTGGATCCGACCTCGGTACCGAAGAAGCGCACCGCACTCGGCCGCTACAAGCACGAAGGCTGTGAATCGATCGTCAACAAGGATGGGCGCGTCGTGCTCTATTCCGGCGACGACGAGCGTTACGACTATGTCTACAAGTTCGTGACCAAGGGCGCCTTCAACCCTGATGATCGCGCCGCCAACATGGACCTCTTCGACGAAGGCACGCTCTATGTCGCCAAGTTCGACGAGGACGGCACCGTCACCTGGATGCCGCTTACCCACGGCGAAGGCCCGCTGACCGAAGCCAACGGCTTCGCCTCGCAGGCGGACGTGCTGATCAACACCCGCTTCGCCGCCGACGCGCTCGGTGCCACCAAGATGGATCGCCCGGAGGACGTTCAGCCGAACCCGAAGACGGGCAAGGTCTACGTGATGCTGACCAACAACACCAAGCGCAAGGCAGAAGAAGTCGACGCCGCCAATCCGCGCGCCAAGAACGCTTTTGGCCACATCGTCGAGATCACCGAGACCGACGGCGACTTCGCGTCGCTCAAGAGCCGCTGGGACGTGCTGCTGAAGTGCGGCGATCCCGCCGTTGCCGAGGTTGGCGCCTCGTTCTCGACGGCGACCACCAAGAACGGCTGGTTTGGCATGCCCGACAACTGCGCCATCGACACCGACGGCCGCCTCTGGGTTTCGACCGACGGCAACAACCAGAAGGAAACTGGCCGCACCGACGGCATCTGGGCGATCGACACGGACGGCAATGCCCGCGGCACGTCGAAGCTCTTCTTCCGCGTGCCGGTTGGCGCTGAAATGTGCGGTCCCTGCTTCAACCCGACGTCGGACACCTTCTTCCTGGCCGTCCAGCACCCGGGCGACGCCGGTCTTGCCACTTTCGAGACGCCAGCAACCCGCTGGCCTGATTTTAGGGATGACATGCCGGTGCGCCCGGCCGTCGTCGCGGTGACCAAGCAGGGCGGCGGCCGTATCGGCTGACAAAAGCTGCGATCGCAAAGAAGAACGCCGCGCTACTGCGCGGCGTTTCTTGTTTCTGGAGTTTTATTTGACGCCGCAATTCCGGACGGAAAACCGCTTCGCACTTTTCCTGGAAATGTATTTGAAGCGACGCAATTCCGGACGGAAAACCGCTTCGCACTTTTCCTGTAATTGCTTTTAACGCCGCAGATTGTCGATCGGGAAGATCGCGCAGGTTTCGGTGCCGTGGGCCAGCAGCTTGCCGTTTCCATCGCGAAGCCAGGCTTCCGAAGTCGCGATCGTTCGGCCGCGATGCACGATGCGCCCCTCGCAGAAGACCTCGCCCATGCCAGGGAGCAATGGCCGGACGAGGTTGACCTTGAATTCGACTGTCGTATAGGCCTCGCCGGGTTTCACCGTGGTGAAAACTGCACAGCCGAGCGCCGAGTCCATGATCGTCGCCGTCCATCCGCCATGCACCGTGCCGAGCGGATTGAGATGTTCCTCGGTCGGAAATCCCTTGAAGACCACCCGGCCGTCTTCGACTTCGCTCAGTCCGAACTTCAGTGTCTTCGACATCGGCGGCGCCGGCAGCTCGCCGCTCAGCAAGTCCTGCATCGCCTTGAGACCGCCGTCGCGGGCGACGCGGTCGAGCGACAGCACGCCGATACCGGATACGGACATGCCGGGATAAAGTTCTTGATACATTGATAACTCCTGGGGATCAGGCGGCTGAGGATTGCGCTTTCAGCGCTTTGAGTGCCGCATGGACGAAGCCGTCGCGCGCGGAAGAAACGTCGAGGCCGCGCGGCTCATAGACATGGCGGTGGAGGAAGAAGGCGGTCAGGAGGAAAGCGGCGGCAAGGCTGTCGTGATCGGCAGCCCGGCGTGCTTCGGCGGAGAGGAATTCCGGCAATACCAGCATGCGGTCGGCATAACGTTCCCCGGCCGAGCGGCAAACCGCCCTGCCCGATTTCGGCGACACATAGACAAGCTCGGTGCGGGCGCCGGTTGCCACACATTCCGTCAGATCGAGCCCGAAGCCGAGATCGTTGAGAACCGCGAGCTCGAAGCGCACGAACAATTCTCCGGCATCGGCCGGATCGGCGAGATGATCGACGATGACAGTCAGCGCCTCGTAGAGATGCGGATGCGGGTCACGCTCAGGCAGCAGCCGCAGGAGTGCGCCGAGCGCCTGGATGCCATAGACCGAGGTTGCCGTTTCCATCAAACGCGCAGCGCGCAGTTCCACCGGCTCAATGCGGAATTCGCCCATATGCTCGTCAAGCCGCGCGCGCCAGGTGACTTCCACCGAATTTCCCGGCTGCAACACCGGCTGCATGATGCGCGAGCGGCCCGAGCGCACCATGCCGAGATGTCGGCCGTGGGCGGCGCTCATGACCTCCACGATGGCAGAGCTTTCGCCGTGCCGTCGTATGCCGAGAATAATAGCCTGATCGCTCCATTGCATGGATATGGCATACACCCGCGGTCGAAAGCGGATCAAGCGAAGTTGCGATAGCCAGCGTGACACGGCCGATTGTCGCCTTTCGGCCACACTCACTGGTTGCCTCATTTGCGACATGCTGTCGCCGCCTCGACGCCGTCTTTGACAATAGAACGGAAGAGCGGCAAAAGCCGTGCCTCCCGCCCAAAATGACAATCAGCAGGATAATAAATTTCATTATGTGTGTGTCCCGGAACAGCGCCGGCCGCCTGGCGCAGCTCTTCGCCCTTCTTTTCGCCACCTCGACGCTCGCCAGTTGCGTCACCACGTCGGGGCCGGCCAAACCGAAGGGACCGGATCCATACTATGTGGCGATGTACGGGCCGCTACCCAACGAAAAGTTCCCACTGGATGCGATCGACATCAGCAAGGTCGACAAGCGCTATCTGCGTCAGCAGGTCGCCTACCAGACGCACGAGCCGCCGGGCACGATCGTGATCGATACCCAGAACCGCTTCCTCTACCTGGTCCAGGATGGCGGTATGGCGATGCGCTACGGAATCGGCGTCGGCAAGGCGGGCCTGGAGTTCGAGGGCGAAGCGCGCATTGCGCGCAAGGCGGAATGGCCGCGCTGGACGCCGACACAGGACATGGTGGCACGCGAACCGGAGCGCTATGGCCCGCTTGCCGGCGGCATGGCGCCGGGCGTGCGCAACCCGCTCGGGCCGCGCGCGCTCTATCTCTTCCAGGGCAGCCGCGACACGCTGTTCCGCATCCACGGCACGACCGAGGCCTGGTCGATCGGCAAGGCCGTCTCGAGCGGCTGCATCCGTCTCTTCAACCCCGATATCATCGATCTCTACAGCCGTGTGCCGCTCAATTCGCGCGTCGTGGTCCTGCAGGCGGAACCGCCGGTGACCGAACCGGCCGGCGGCGTGTCGATGGCGAGCGTTTCGAACGGCGGCCTGCCGCCGGCCTACTGATACCTGCTTGACGGAATGCCGGCCGCCTACCAGGCGTCCGGCGTCCGCACCATGTGCACGATATTGGCCGGATTCATGATCCAGCCGCCGCGAAAACCTTCGCCGAGATCTTCCACCGCATCACAGCGCACAGCGCCCCTGGCGGCGAGGTGATCAAGCGCGCCCACATGGTCATCGGTAAAGAGTTCGAGCCAGACCTCGGCCTGGCTGTAGTTCGGCGCCTCGTCGATCCAGAGTTGGTTGGGCCCAAGCTTGAAGCCGATGGCCGGCAGCTTTTCTTCGATGGGTTCGAGGCCGACCGTGTCGCGATAGAAGGCGACGACTGCCTCATATTGATGCGAGGGAACCTTCACGGCGATATTGATGCCGCCTGTGATTTTCGTCATGACGCAATCTCCCATTACCGCCCGGCGCCTGCCGATGCGGCTCATTGTTTGTGTTTCGATTGTCGACAATCGCGCCCGGATCCGGAGCGGAAAGCCCGGTGCCGGCTGGCTCAGGCTTGCGGCTCGAGTGCCGGCTTGCCTGAGAGTTCGCTGAGGTAATAGCCCTGGCGCAGGTTGATGCCGTATTCGAGCCAGGCCTTCATGCAGGCAAGCATCTGCGACCAGCCTTCGCAGTTGACATAAGACCCCTTCTGCCCCTGCTCGTTCTCGCGCCATCCCTTTTCGGCGATCGTCACCATAGTGGCGCCGTCATCCAGCGACTGGAAACGCATCTCCACGCGGGTCTGGTAGGGCTCCTCACCCTTGGCGACCATGGCGTCCCAGCGGAAGACGATCCGTTCGTTCTGCTCGACCGCCTCGACCTGCACCGGCACCTGCCCCCACCATTTGACCGTAGCCCCGGCGACCAGCGGTCCGCTGATGCCACCAAGGGTGACGAAATAGCGACTGAGCTGATCCGGATTGACGACGGCATCGAAGACCTGGGCGACCGGGCGATCGATCCGTCCATTCACGCGGAATTCGAAGGGCATCTGATGTTCCTCCTATTGAGCCCGAACAGAATATGTTATAAAAACATAACATGTCAAACGATTCGAAAGACGATCTCGTTTTCAAAGCTTTGGCCAATGGATTGCGCCGCCAGATGCTCGACGCTATGAAGCACGCGCCGCAGACGACCGGCATGCTCTGCGAACAATTCGCCAATCTCGATCGCTGCACCGTCATGCAGCATCTGAAGGTGCTGGAAGAGGCCGAACTCGTGCTCGTTCGCCGCGAGGGCCGCGAGCGCTGGAACCACCTGAACGCTTTGCCGATCCAAGCCATTCACGACCGCTGGATCAGCCAATATGCGGGGCACGCGATGTCGGTCCTCTCCGCCCTGCAACAGGGGCTGGACCAACCGTCGGAGTGATGGTTTCGACTTTCCATTGCCCGGCTTTCTTCGTAAGAACGCCCTGACAACACAATCTGGGGACATGGTCGTGCGCTACCTCATCACCGGCACCGCGGGCTTCATCGGCTTTCATCTCGCCAAGCGATTGATCGACGAAGGACATTTCGTGGTCGGCTTCGACGGCATGACTCCCTATTACGACGTGACGCTGAAGCAGCGCCGGCATGAGATCCTGGCGCGTTCGAACGGCTTCAAGGCTGTCGTCGGCATGCTCGAGGATCGGGCGGCGCTCAACCATGCGGCGGAGATTGCCGAGCCCGAGGTCATCATCCACCTCGCGGCCCAGGCCGGCGTCCGATACAGCCTTGAAAATCCCAAGGCCTATGTCGATTCCAACCTCATCGGCTCGTGGAACATCCTGGAACTGGCGCGGGAACTCGGCCCGAAGCACCTGATGCTCGCTTCGACGTCCTCGATCTACGGCGCCAACGAGAAGATCCCGTTTGCGGAGACCGATCGCGCCGACGAGCCGATGACGCTCTATGCCGCCACCAAGAAATCGATGGAACTGATGGCGCATAGCTATGCCCATCTCTACAAGGTTCCAACCACCGCCTTCCGCTTCTTCACGGTCTATGGTCCCTGGGGCCGGCCTGATATGGCGCTGTTCAAGTTCGTCGACGCCATCCACAAGGGGCAGCCGATCGACATTTATGGCGAAGGCCGTATGAGCCGCGACTTCACCTATATCGACGACCTCGTCGAAGGCATCCTCAGGCTCTCGCACGTGGCACCGGCGGAAGAAAACCGCGTGCCATCCGAGAAGGCCGAGGACACGCTGTCGCGCCAAGGACCGTTCCGTGTCGTCAACGTCGGCGGCGGCCAGCCGGTCGAACTGATGACGTTCGTCGAAACGGTCGAGAAGGCCGTCGGCAAGCCGGCACTGCGCAACATGCTGCCGATGCAGCAGGGCGACGTGCCGCGCACCTATGCCTCCCCTGATCTTCTGGAGGCATTGACAGATTTCAGACCCTCAATCCCGGTGGAAGAAGGCGTGGCGCGCTTTGCCGCCTGGTATGAGGAATACTACAATGTTGGCGGGAAAGCCGGATCCTCGGCCTCGCAGGCATAGATACGTGCAAACCAGCATGGTTTCCGCGTTCGCGGACAAGAGCTCGCCAGACAACAAAGGAAAGAGCCTATGAAAATCACAATGATCGGCGCCGGTTATGTAGGCCTCGTTTCCGGTGTGTGTTTTGCGGATTTCGGTCACGACGTCGTCTGTCTCGACAAGGATGAGAGCAAGATCGACGCGCTGATGCAGGGCCGTATTCCGATCTTCGAACCCGGCCTCG
>Ga0209257_1004376_pt1 | contig 10988 bp, 10 predicted proteins | sample AraplaCvi_mCL_r2_FD_184277 | JGI IMG/M metagenome (GOLD analysis project Ga0209257, IMG submission 184277) | Arabidopsis root microbial communities from North Carolina, USA - plate scrape MF_Cvi_mCL_r2 (SPAdes) (version 2) | ecosystem: Host-associated > Plants > Roots > Endosphere | place: USA...
CGATGCCGCAAGCATCGCCGTCCCCTCGGGGGACCGGCCAAGGTACTCCTTGGATGAGGGGCTTCATGGACTCGGGTGGGCGACGACCACCAGGCGGTGCGCGCGCCCGCCGGGAGCGGATTCGTCGTGGTACTTGGCGGCCAGCAGGGCGATGGCGTCGGCCAGCTCGGCGCTGAAGGCGGCGCGGTCGGCGGCCGAGCGAAAGCGGATCTCGGTGTCCACCGCCAGCGTCGCCAGGCGCTTGCCCGTCTCGCTCGCGCGGCGCACCAACTCGCCCACCTCGCGCACCACGCGCGCGCCCAGGGCCACGAGGTAGCTGGCGGACAGCCGGTCCATCTCGCGCGCGGGGTCGGCCCCGGCGGCGCCCAGGGCGCCGGGCGAGACGACATAGGCGGCGGCGGTGGCCACCAGCAGCCGCTCCGTCAGCCCGCCCCACTTGCGCTCGTCGGCCAGCCGCACCAGGCCGTGCGCTTCCAGCGCATTGAGGTGATAGGTCACCTTCTGCCGCGCCAGCCCCACGCGCGCGGCCAGCGTCGCGGCCGACGCGGGCGTGACCAGTTCAGCCAGCAGCCGGCTGCGTATGGGCTCCAGCGCCACGGTCGCGGCGGCGGGGTCTTCGATGACTTGGATGTCCAGCATGGGCTGGAATTTATGTTTGACAATTTTTGTTGTCAATAGGGCCAAGTGACGGATTTGCCGGGCGCGAGGGCCTGGTCTCACATGCCCAGGAACGGCCCGGTGACCGAACGCTTGTCTGCGGCCAGCTCGGCCGGCGTGCCCTGGAACGTGACATGGCCACCCTCGGCGCCCGCGCTGGGGCCCATCTCGATCACCCAGTCCGCCTGCCGGATCACGTCGGTGTTGTGCTCGATGACGAGCAGCGTGGCGCCGTCGTCCACCAGTGCGTTCATCAGCGCGAGCAGCCGGTCCACGTCGGCCAGGTGCAGCCCGGTGGTGGGCTCGTCGAAGATGAAGATGCGGGCGTTGTCGCGCAGCTCGGTGGCGAGTTTGACGCGCTGGCGTTCGCCGCCGGAGAGCGTGCTCAGCGGCTGCCCGAGCGACATGTAGCCCAGGCCCACGCGCTCGATGCGCTCCAGCGTCGCGTGGATTTCGGGCTCGGTGAAGAAGCCGCGCGCCTCGGACGCCTGCATGGCCATGACCTCGTCGATGGCCTTGCCGCGCAGGCGGTAGCCCAGCACCTCGTCCCTGAAGCGGCGCCCGCGGCACTGCTCGCAGACGCTGACCAGCGTGTCCATGAAGGCCATGTCCAGCTGGGTCTCGCCCAGGCCCTTGCAGGCCGGGCAGGCCCCGTCCGAGTTGGTGCTGAAGAGGCTGGCGCCGACCCGGTTGGCCCGTGCGAAGAGGTGGCGTATGGGGTCGGCGATGCCGGTGTAGGTGGCGATGTTGGCGCGCCGCGAGCCGCCGAGGCTGCGCTGGTCGATGCACACCGCTTCGGGGTGGCGGCGGGCGAACGCGCCGTTGATGAGCGAACTCTTGCCCGAGCCGGCCACGCCGACGACGCAGGTCAGCACGCCGCGCGGGATGTCCACGCTCACGTTGCGCAGGTTGTGCAGCGTCACGCCGTGCAGGGGCAGCCAGCCGCCGGGCGCACGCACGGCGGCCTTGGGTGCGCCCCGGCGGCGCAGGCACTGGCCGGTGAGCGTCTCGGATGCCATGAGGCCGCCTTCGCCGGAGATAGGCCCCTGGAATACGACGTGGCCGCCGTCCACGCCCGCGCCGGGGCCCATGTCCACCACGTGGTCGGCGATGGCGATGACCTGCGGGTCGTGCTCCACCACCAGCAGCGTGTTGCCCTTGTCGCGCAGGCGCACGAGCAGCGCGTTGAGTTGAGCCACGTCGCGCGGGTGCAGGCCGGTGCTGGGCTCGTCGAACACATAGGTCAGGTCGGTCAGGCTGCTGCCCAAGTGGCGCAGCATCTTCACGCGCTGCGACTCGCCGCCGGAGAGCGTGGCGGTCTGCCGGTCCAGCGTCAGGTAGCCCAGGCCCAGCCCGACGAGCTGCCCCAGGCGCTCGCAGGCGGCGACCACGATGGGCGCGGCCACGGGGCCTTGCACCTCGCGCAGCGCGCCATGCAGCGCGGTGATGGACAGGGCCGTCAGCTCGGCGATGTTGCGGCCGGCTATGCGGGCGCGCAGCACCTCGGGCTTGAGCCGCGCGCCGTGGCAGGCCGGGCAGGGCCCGCGCGTGACGACCGCGCTCAGCGCCGTGTCCGCCGCCAGCTCCTCGTCCGACTTGCCGCGCAGGAAGCTGCGCTCGAAGCGCGGGATCAGGCCCTCGTACCTGGAGCTGGCCCACCAGCCCTTGAGCGGGTGTGGCGGCTTCAGGGCTTCAGCGTTCAGCAGCAGCTCCCACTCCTCGGGGCTGTAGGCGTCCAGCGGCTTGTCGTTGTCGAAGTAGCCGGACAGCACGTAGCGCTTCCAGCGCGCGGTGCCCACGTCGAACAGCGGGTGCCGGATGGCGCCTTCGTTCAGGGATTTGGCGCGGTCCAGCAGCGCATCCACGTCCACCGCGGCGATGCTGCCCAGGCCCTCGCAGGCAGGGCACATGCCCTCCACGTTGTTGAACGAGAACACGGTGGCCTCGCCCACGTGCGGCGTGGCCACGCGGGAGAACAGCAGCCGCAGCAGCGCCTGGATGTCGGTAGCGGTGCCCACCGTGGAGCGCGCGTTGCCGCCCAGGCGCTTCTGGTCCACCACGATGGCCACCGACAGGTTGGCCAGCCGGTCCACCGCCGGCTGTCCGTGGTGCGGCAGCCGGTGGCGGGCGAAGGAGCTGAAAGTCTCGTTGAGCTGGCGCTGTGACTCCGCGGCGATGGTGTCGAACACCAGCGACGACTTGCCCGAGCCCGACACCCCGGTGAAGACGGTGATCGCCTTCTTCGGGATGTCCAGCGTCACGTTCTTGAGGTTGTGCTCGCGGGCGCCTTCGACGCGGATGGCGTCGGGGCGGGGTGAGGGTATGGGGGCAGGTGTTGTGGTGTTCGGCGGGCGTTGTGGCATCCCACCGACGGGCAATCCATGTGCCCGGCACTCCGCTCAGGAGAAGGTCTTGGCGATGAACGAGGTCTTGTTCGTGATCAGCCATTTCCCATCGACCTGATGGATGGCGAAATGGTCCACGAAGGCGTTGTTGAAAATGCGGACGTTCACCGTCGCGACCGCCAGGTGCGGCGCCAGGTGCCGGATCTCGACAATGCCTTCGTCACGCGGCGCGCCGGCGGACAGGGGGCTGGCGCGGCCATGGATCAGTGCCCGATAGGTCTCGGCCGTCATGGATTCGAGGCTGCCGTTGCGCAGCCATTGGACCTGGCAGTGCGGGTGGAAGATGTTCTCGAAGCTGCGGCTTGACGGGTCGTAGGCGAGGCTGAAATAGTCATTGATGAGCGAGACGATTTCCGAGGTGGGGTTCATGGGTTTTCCAGAAATTGAACGGCTGGCATGGTGATGCCGCGTGCCCGTTTGCACCAGGGCGAGCCCTGCATTCCTGCCATGACTGAAACGCATCGATGATGGAGGAGCTCGATGGCGGCATGGTGGGCGGCTTGATCGCGCTGGCCGCGGTCGCCGACACGCAGAGCTTCGGTCGCGCCGCCGACCGCCTCGGCAAGACGCAGCCGGCCGTGAGCCGGGCCGTGGCCCGACTCGAAGACCGGTTGGGCGCCCGCCTCGTGAACCGCACGAGCCGGCATGTGGAGCTCACCGAAGCCGGGCAGGAGCTGCTCGCGCGGGTGCTGCCGCACCTGCAAGGCCTGGACGAGGCGACTGCCCGGGCGGCCGAGCACGGGGCCGCCGTGCGCGGCACGCTGCGCGTGGCCTGCGACGCCTTGTTCTCCCGCCTGATCCTGGCGCCGCAGCTCACGGCCTTCCTGCGCGACAACCCGGCGCTGCAACTCAAGCTGGAGACCCGCAGCGAGCTGTCCGACCTGGTCAGCGAGGGCTTCGACCTCGCCGTGCGCTTCGGCACGCCGCCGTTGCCGACGCTGGTTTGCCGCCGGCTGTTCAGTGCGCGCGTGCTGACGGTCGCTGCCCCCGCCTACCTGGCGCGGCGCGGGCGTCCGCAGCACCCGAGCGAGCTGGCGGACCACGAATGCATCCTGGCCGTCGACCCCTCGACCGGAAGGCCGTTCGACTGGGAGTTCTGGAAGGGCGAACAGAAGATCGTGGTCGACGTGCAGGGGAGCCTGACCGTGACGGATGCCGGCACGAAACTCGGCGCCTGCGTGGCCGGCCACGGCATTGCCCAGGTCATCGACATCGGGCTGGGCGACTATTTCAGGAGCGGCCAGCTCGAGGTTCTGTTCCCCGAGTGGCCGGACGAGACCTTCCCCTTGTACGTCTACTACCCCAGCCGCAACCACCTGCCGCCCAAGGTACGCGCCTTCATCGACTTCATCGCTGGAACCTTGCCCGTGGGTGCGGTCAAGGGCGCCGCATAGCCAGCGCGACGACCGCCGCGCCGGCGGCCACCACCAGCGCGTCCTCGATCAGCCCGCTGCGCGTCTGCCCCATGCGGGCCATGGCCCGCTTGCGGGCAGCCAGCGTCGCGTAGGCCAGCGGCACGGCGGTCGCCACCGCGGCCGTGGCGCCTGCGCGCTCCTCGCCACGCGGCGCCAGGGCCGCGCCGGCAATGCCCGCGCTCATGACGCGGGCCAGCAGCCCCAGGGCCACCGTGCGGTCGGGGGCGGTCTTCATCTTGTCGCCGAACAGCTCGCCCACGCCCATTACCATCGCGCCGAACTTGAACAGCGGACGGTCCAGCAGCGCGAGGTGCCCCGGCGTGCGCCCGCCGGCGGTGCGAGCCACCGCGAGGGTGGCCATGGGCGTCATGGAGCGCGCGCTGGCGACGGCACCGATGAGCGCGGAAGGTAGAAGGCTGCGGAGGTTCATCTTGAAGCCGCCAGCTCAGCGCGCTGGCTTGACCGGTCCCGACGCCGCCAGCCCACGCTCGCAGGCGGCCTTCTCGCCGGCGTTGCGGCTGGCCATGCAACGCGCCGCGCCGTCGTCCACGCCGCCGGGCACGTTGCCGGGCGCCGACGCCGGGATGGCCGGTGTGGGCGCGATGTTGCGAGACTTGAGCGGGATGGAAATCTGCGGCACCACGCGCTCCTCGGGCCGCTGGTTGCCGGGCTCCTTGGCGTTCTCGGACGCCCTGACGACGGCATTGCGGCTGGGTACCGGCTGCGAAGCCGCGTTGGCGGGCACCGTGGCGGAGGCCGCCGAGGCGGGGGAAGGGAGCTTGGCAGCTTGAGCCTCCGCCGAGCTTGCGATGGCGACAGCAGCAACCGCTGCGAGGAGGCTGCCAAGGAGATAGTCGACGGCGAGTCTCATGGGGCACCGCACTTTCCCGTGGTGATGCCTTGAGTCTGGTGCCGCGAGGCAGCCCGGCGTGTAGGAGGCCGGCTTGCCGTGGGACCGGAATGCTCTGGGTTTACCCAGGAGTTGTCGATTTCCGGCGTGCCCGTTCGTCGAAGACCCTGAAGGTCTTCCTTGGTCTTCCTCGGCAACACTTTGAATGGACGAAAGGGCTCGCAAGATGAAGTTGCTTCTCACCTCCGGCGGCGTCAGGAACGCCAGCATCCACGCGGCGCTGGTGCGCCTGCTCGGCAAGCCCATTGCCCAATGCAGCGCCCTCATCATCCCCACCGCGCTGTACGGGCACCCCATGGGCAGCCCGGCCGGCGCCTGGCGCTTCATCACGGGCCAGTCTGGCTGCCCCATGGCCGAGCTGGGCTGGAAGTCGCTGGGCGTGCTGGAACTTACCGCGCTGCCCACCATCGGCCAAGCCCGCTGGGAGCCCTGGGTGCGCGAGGCCGACGTGCTGCTGGTGGAGGGCGGCGACGCGTTGTACCTGGCCCACTGGATGCGGCAGTCGGGCCTGGCGGCGCTGTTGCCCACACTGGAGCACCAGGTCTGGGTGGGCCTGAGCGCAGGCAGCATGGTGATGACACCGCGCGTGGGCGACGCCTTCGTGGAGACGCGGCCGCCCATCACGGGTGATGACAAGGCGCTGGGCGTCGTCGAGTTCTCCATCTTCCCGCACCTGGACCACCCCGGCTTCGACGAGAACACCATGGCCTGCGCGGAGGCTTGGGCCGCCGAGATCGCCGGCCCGGCCTATGCCATCGACGACCAGACGGCCCTCCAGGTGGTCGACGGCCAGGTGGAAGTCGTGTCGGAGGGGAACTGGCGCTACTTCGGTCCCTGATGTCACCAGGGCGACGCACCGTGACGCGCGGTTGCACGAAAGCCCGCTGCAGCCCGCGTCGCGTGCCGTTCTTTCGCTACCCTGCGCGCTGGGTAGCCCAGCGAAAGCAAAAGAATGAAGCGCAGAGACATCCTCCAGTGGTCCACTTCGGCCGGCGCGCTGAGCCTGATGGGCGGAGCCCCTTCCACAGCCTCCGCGGCGGTGCCGGTGGCCAAGCCCACGCTGCCCCAGAAGGCGGACCTCCTCAGCGCCGCCACGCGCCGGCTGCAGCTCGTGGCGCAGCAGGCGCTGTATGTCTGGACCGAGTCCCACCTCAACCTGGGCGGCGTGCCCATGGCGGCCGCGGTGCCGGCGGGCGAGCTGCCCACGCTGGAGCACCAGCTCAAGACCTCGGCGCTGGCGGTGGAGGCCGTCACCAACCTGGCGGCCTCGATGGCGCCCAGCGGCGTGGCGACCATCAGCCTGCAGCAACTCGACGGCCTGCGCAGCCGGCTCGCATCCATTCAGGCCAGCTTCGACGGCGCGGTGGCCGCCAACGGCGGCCTGCTGAACCTGCCGGCAGCCGTGCTCTCGCTGCTCAACAGCCTCACGGCCAGCGTGGGCGACATCGCCACCCAGCTCAAGCAAGTCCACGCCACCCTGGCGGCGCAAGTCGGCACCGCGCCGCAGCCCAAGACCGTGGCGCAGTACGACGCTTTGTTCGTCACGCTGGACAAGCCGGCCATCGCGCAGCTGCTGCACGACGACGACACGTTCGCCTACCTGCGCGTGGGCGGGCCCAACCCCATGCTCATCAAGCGCGCGGCTGCGCTGCCGGCCAAGTTCCCGCTCAGCGAAGCGCAATACCGCCAGGTCATGGGCACCGGCGACAGCCTGGCCGACGCTGCCGCCGGCGGGCGCCTGTACCTGCTGGACTATGAAGGCCTGGGCGGCATGGCGCCAGCCGGGCCGGTGAACAAGCCGCTCACCGGCGCCGGCTACGGCTATGCCCCCATCGCGCTGTTCGCCCGGCCCAAGGCGGGGCGCTCGCTGGTGCCTGTCGCCATCCAGTGCGGGCAAGACCCGGTCCTGAGCCCTATGGTGCTGCGCGCCGGCGACCCCGCCAACACCGAGGCGTACTGGCTGTGGCAGTCCGCCAAGACCGCCGTGCAGGTGGCCGACTTCAACTACCACGAGATGTTCGTGCACCTGGGCCGCACGCACCTGATGAGCGAGGCCTTCGCCATGGCCACGCAGCGCCAGCTCGCCAACGCCCACCCGCTGAACCGCCTGCTCGCGCCCCACCTCGAAGGCGCCATGTTCATCAACGAGGCGGCCACCCTCATCATCATGGGCCCGCTCACCACGGGCGACACCATCCTGGCCGCGCCCATCACGACGCTGCAGCAGGAATGCGGCCGCGACCGGCTGGCCTATGACTTCTACGACAACATGCTGCCCGCCGACCTGCGCGCCCGCGGCGTGGACGACGCGGCCCTGCTGCCCGACTACCCCTACCGTGACGATGCGCTGCTGGTGTGGAACGCCACCCAGCAATGGGTCACCGACTATGTCGCCGCGTACTACGCGAGTGACGCCGACGTCACCGGCGACTTCGAGCTCAAGGCCTGGGCGAGCGAACTGGCCGGCAGCGGCAAGGTGAAGGGATTCAAGCCCATCACCACGCGCGCCCAGCTGGCGTTGGTTGTCACCGCCGTCATCTTCAACGCCAGCGCCCAGCACGCCGCCGTCAATTTCCCGCAGTCGTCGCTGATGACCTATGCCCCGTTCTACGCCGGCATGGGCGGCACGCCCGCGCCGGTCGGCGCGGCGGGGCAGGGCGAGGCCAGCTGGTCGCAGATGCTGCCCGCGCGCCTGGCGGCGCAGGAGCAGATCCTGCTCTTCCACATCCTCGGTGGCGTCTACTACCGCACGCTGGGCGAATACCGCGACAACGCCTTCCCCTACGCGCCCGTGCTGCTGGACCCGGCCGTCACGGGCGCAGGCGGCCCGCTGGAGCGCTTTCGCAGCGCGCTGGCCGGTGTGGAGAGCACCATACGCCAGCGCAACCTCGCGCGCTCGCGGCCCTACGAGTACCTGCTGCCGAGCCGGATCCCGTCGAGCACGAACATCTAGCTTTACCTGCCGGTCAGCTGAGGCTCAGCATTCCGGGCCTAGCATGCCGGAGCCATGACCGACTACCAACAAGCCAACGCGCTCGGCAAGGAAGGCCTCAGCCTCTGGGGCCAGGGCCAACTCGCCGAAGCGGCAGACCGCTGCGCCAGAGCCATCTCGCTTGTCCCTGCCAACGAGCCGGGCGCCGCCTATGTCCATGGCGTGCTCGCCGGCGTGCTGAAGGACATGGGTCGCCACCTCGAAGCCACGCAGCACTACGAGAAGGCCTTGCAGGCCGAGCTGGCGCAAGGCGGCGGCGAGGCCGATGCCAGCATCAAGGTCGCACGCCATTTCCTGGCCGAGCACCTGACAAGCCAGGGCGAAGCCGCCCGCGCGCTCGACGTGCTGGCACCTTCCGTGAGCGCGTTGCCCGGCGACTGGCTGGTTCGCAGCACGCAAGCCCTGGCACTCTTCGCGCTGGGGCGGGTCGACGAGGCGAGAGCCGCGGCGGAACTGGCGCTGGCCAACGCCGGCTCCGAGGAAAAGCGGGAGCAGCTGGCCGAGCATCTGGGCGCGATATTGGGGGGCGGCCAGGGCGGCTGACCCCGGGCGGCGCGGTGCAATCTGTACTATCCAGTCAGATTGCACTTCACAAAGCGGCCCAGCGCCGCGCGCCAGCCCATGCGCACGCCCCTTTTCGCCGCCGCCCTGTCACCCCTTGCTCTCGCCCTTGCCCTGGCGTCCACGCCAGCGCTGGCGAAGAACCGCGACACACTCTGGGACATCATCAGCACCCGCTGCGTGCCGGCCGCGCAGGCCTCCCGCGGGGCCCAGCTCCCGCCACCCTGTGCCGGCGTGCAACTGCCCGCCGACCCCAGCCAGGGCTGGGCGCTGATGAAGGACCGCCGTGGCGTGCTGCAGTACCTGCTGCTGCCCACGGCGCGCATCACCGGCATCGAGAGCCCGGCCTTGCTGGACCCGCGCACGCCCAACTTCTTCGCCCAGGCCTGGCGTTCGCGCCACCTGCTGGACCGGCTGCACGGCCAGCCGCTGCCGCGTGACGCCGTCTCGCTGGCGCTCAACCCCATCCCCCGGCGCAGCCAGGACCAGCTCCACATCCACATCTCCTGCGTGCGGCCCGAACTGCATGCGCGCCTGGCGGCCGCGCAGTCGGAGATCACGCCCGACTGGACCCCGCTGCAAGGCGGCTGGCTGCGCCATGCCTGGCATGTGCGGCGCGTGGACGCCGACACGCTGGATGGCATCAATCCCGTCACCGACGTCGTCGCCCATGTGCCGGGCGCCGCCGACGACATGCGCATCGTGGGCATCAGCGTGGTGGGCATGACCTTCAACAACGGCAAGCCCGGCTTCGTGCTGATGGCCACGCGCTACGACGCCCGCGACCGCTCCAGCGGCTCGGCCGAGCACGACGTGCAAGACCATGACTGCGCCACGCTGAGCGGCAAGCTGACCTCGGACATGCCCGAGTCGCAGATGACGGGCGCCGAGGACTGAGCGGGCGGCCTTTTCAGAGCAGCGTGATCCGTATGCCCGGCTCGTCTGCCGGCGGGTAGACCGTCGTGCAGTGGTACTTCTCGCGCACCGTCCCGAGGTCGTCGCTGCCCCACACCTCGGTGTACCGGTTGCAGTAGTTGAAGTAGATGGTCTTGCGGTCGCCGCCGTACTTCAGGATGCGGGCGATGGCCTGCCGGTCCGGGTGGTAGAAGTGGTCGCCGTTGGTGGAGACCAGGTAGTTCTCGCAGTCCACCAGCTCCAGCAATTCCTTGCTCAGGTTGTTCTGGCTGCCGTGGTGGGAGACCTTGAAGAGGTCCAGCTTCAGGCGCGTCTGGCCGCGTTGCCGCAGCAGGGCCTGGATGGACTCGGCCAGCACCGGGGCATGCGCATCTCCCGTGAGCAGCATGCTCTTGCCGCCGAACTCGGCCAGCAGCGCGATGCTGCTGCCGTTCGGTGCACCGTCGTCGCCCGTGAACTTGGCGTCGGCCAGCGCATCGATGTCCTGCAGCGCCGCCGCGTCGGCCAGCGTGCTGGGCGTGCCCTTGAGGAAGCGGCTCACGTCGACGCGGGCGCCGGGCTCCAGGCCCTGGCGCTGCAGCTCACGCTTCCATACCGGGGCCAGCTTCTTCAGGTTGGCCGGCGTGGGTGACAGCAGCGTGAGCTCCATGCCGCCGACCAGGGTGTGTTCGGGGGGATCGGGGCCGTCCACGACGATGGCCCGGCCGTCGCGCCAGAGATTCCACGGCAGCCTGAGCTCCTGGATCAGGGTGGAGAACATCTCCCCTTGCCGCGCGCCGAGTTGCCCGCTGATGTGCTTCCATCCGTTGAACCACAGGTCGCTGAAGCGCAGCTGGTGCTTGACCCGGCCGAGCAAGGGCAGCGCGCCGCCGATGTGGTCGGCGTCGATGTGGGTCATGACAAAGAGCTCGAACGCTCGGTCATGGGGCGGCAGCGCGTCGATGCGCCTCAGGAGCTCCTTGGAGGACCCGGGCGTGCCGCAGTCGATGAGGATGCGGTTGGGCGCGCGCGCGTCGCCGTACTCGATCCACAGGCAGTCGCCATGCCCGGCCGGCAGGGCATCGAGGGTGAGGGTCTGGCCTGGGTGCGCCACCGGGGCCGCGGCGTGCGCCGCCCGAGGCGCGCCCAGCATC
>Ga0209257_1004379_pt1 | contig 10983 bp, 10 predicted proteins | sample AraplaCvi_mCL_r2_FD_184277 | JGI IMG/M metagenome (GOLD analysis project Ga0209257, IMG submission 184277) | Arabidopsis root microbial communities from North Carolina, USA - plate scrape MF_Cvi_mCL_r2 (SPAdes) (version 2) | ecosystem: Host-associated > Plants > Roots > Endosphere | place: USA...
CAGGAAGGTGGCCGGGTGGAAGGTGCCGGCACCGACCTCCAGGTCCAGCGGCTGGATCAGCACGCAGCCCTGCTGCGCCCAATACTGGTTGAGGGTCTGGATCAGGCCCTGGAAAGTGATCGGAACGTTCTGGGTCGCGGACATGCGGCGGAGTCTTGCCTGCTCAGGGGGTGCGCTAGTATAGCGACGGACCGCCCGCCGGCATTCCAGGCAAGCTGCCATCACGCCGTGCAGGCCCCCGCTCCGAGGATTCTGGCGCCATGGAACACCGCTCACCGGCAACGCTCGCCCCCGTTCCTGCTCCGGGGCCCCTGCCGCCGGGTCGGCTGGATTTCGATCAGGTGGCGGCTGCCATGGTGGCCGACGGGCTGGTCGCGGCCAGTGATGTGGAGCGCATCCGCTTTTCCGGTCAAGGCGCCCGCAATGCCAGTGAGGTGCACCCGCTGGTGCTGCTGGCCAACCTGAAGCTGGCGGCCGCCTCCGGCGGAGAGCTGGGCCTGGAACGGCTGACCGAATGGCTGGCTACCCGAACCGGCACCCGCTACCTGCGCATCGATCCCACCCGGGTGGACGTGGCGGCGGTGACCGCGCTGGTTTCCCATGCCTATGCCCGCCGCCATCGGTTCCTGCCGCTGGCAGTGGACAGCGAGCGGCTGCTGGTGGCCACCAGCGAGCCGCTGGCCCAGGAGTGGCTGCTCGACCTGCAGCACCTGGCCCGGCGCCGGATCGAGCTGGCCATGGTCAACCCGCTGGACCTGCACCGCTACACGATGGAGTTCTACGGGGTGACCCGGTCGGTGCGCGGGGCGCGCGGCGATGTGCGCGGCGAAGCCAGCGGCGTCCTGCCCAGCTTCGAGCAGCTGGTGGAGCTGGGCCGCTCCGGCGATGTGAACGCCGATGACCAGCACGTGGTGCACATCGTGGACTGGCTGCTGCAGTACGCCTTCGAGCAGCGCGCCTCGGACATCCACCTGGAACCGCGGCGTGACATGGGGCGCATGCGTTTCCGCATCGACGGCGTGCTGCACAAGGTGTTCGAGGTGCCGCCGGCGGTGATGACCGCCATGGTCAGCCGGATCAAAGTGCTGGGCCGCATGGACCTGGCCGAGCGTCGACGGCCGCAGGATGGCCGCATCAAGACCCGCTCGCCGGGTGGGCGCGAGGTGGAAATGCGCCTGTCGACCATGCCCACCGCCTTTGGCGAGAAGTGCGTGATGCGCATCTTCGACCCGGATGCGGCCTTCAAGAGCATCGACCAGCTCGGTTTCAGCCCACAGGAAGCGTCTGGCTGGACCGCGCTGGTGGAGCGCCCGCACGGCATCGTGCTGGTCACCGGCCCGACCGGTTCGGGCAAGACCACCACCCTGTATTCCACCCTGAAGCGGCTGGCCACCCCGGACGTGAACGTGTGCACGGTGGAGGACCCGATCGAGATGATCGCGCCGGAATTCAACCAGATGCAGGTGCAGACCAACATCGACCTGGACTTCGCCGCCGGCGTACGCACCCTGCTGCGGCAGGATCCGGACATCATCATGATCGGCGAAATCCGCGACCTGGAAACGGCCCAGATGGCCGTTCAGGCGTCGCTGACCGGCCATCTGGTGCTGTCCACGCTGCACACCAACGATGCGCCTTCGGCGATCACCCGCCTGCTCGACCTGGGCGTGCCGCATTACCTGTTGGCCAGCACCATCAACGGGGTCCTGGCCCAGCGCCTGGTCCGCACGTTGTGCCCGCACTGCAAGGTGCCCAAGCCGCTCAGCGCGGCCCAATGGGCGGTACTGGCTGATGCCGATGAGGCATTACCAGAGTCACCCACGCCATATGCGCCGGCCGGTTGTCTCGACTGCCGGCGCACCGGCTACATGGGCCGGGTAGGCCTGTATGAGTTGCTGCCATTGAGTTCGCGGCTGCGCGGGCTGATCCGGGCGGACATGGATCTGGCCGGTTTCAACCGGGCCGCACGTGCTGAAGGAGTACGAACCCTTCGCCGCGCGGGGCTTGAAAAGGTGGCGGCAGGGCTGACTACAATCGAGGAAGTCCTCAGCGTGCTGCCTCCCCCCGATGAACCGCTCGCCTTTCCTGATTCTTGAAACCGGCCAACCGGTCGCTTCGCTGCGCCGGTACGGCCGTTTTCCGCACTGGATCCGGGTCGCGGCGGGGCTGGATGCGGACGAGACGGTGGTGGTGGACGTGGAGCACGGCGGCGAGCTGCCCGACCACCGCGATTTCGCCGGGGTGATCATCAGCGGCTCGGCCGCCTACGTGACCGACCGTGCCGACTGGAGCGAGCGCAGCGCGCAGTGGCTGCGCACCGCCGCGCATGACAACCGCCCGGTGTTCGGCATCTGCTACGGCCACCAGCTGCTTGCACATGCGCTGGGCGGTGAGGTGGCCTACAACCCGGCGGGGCGCGAGTCGGGCACGATCGAGCTGGCGCTGGAGCCCTCGGCGGTGGACGACCCGCTGTTCGCGGGCCTGCCGGCGCGCTTCCCGGCCCATGCCACCCACCTGCAGACGGTGCTGCGCGCGCCGGAGGGCGCGGCCATCCTGGCGCGCTCGGCGCAGGACAACTGCCACGCCTTCCGCTGGGGCCAGCAGGCCTGGGGCGTGCAGTTCCACCCGGAGTTCGCCACCCACCACATGCGCGGCTACGTGCGGGCGCGCGCCGAGTGCATCGGTCGCCACGGCGGCTGCGCGCGCAGCGTGGCGCGCGGGGTCAGTGCGGCCCCGCTGGCCCGCCAGCTGCTGCGCCGGTTCGTCCGCCAGGCGCGCAACAACTGAAAGACCGCCGGGAGCGACCTTTCCTTCAGGTGGTGGGCACGGAAAACAGGGATAATCGTTGGTATTCGGGGCGCACGCGCCCTTCCCCCTGTTCCGGAATGGTATGAGCGAAATTCGCAAGCTGCCCGCCTCGGCGGGCGCCCAATGGCTGCTGGACGCGTTCACCCTGTATCGCCGCGCACCGCTGCAACTGGCGGTCCTTGGCGTGATCGGCATGCTGGTCAGTTCGCTGATCCTGGTGCTGGCGCAGGCATTGCCGAGCTGGCTCGGCGTGTTGCTGCAGCTGGTGTCGGTGGCGGTAGGCCCGCTGGTGTTCGGCGGCATGCTGGTGGCGGTGAGCGAAGTGGCCCAGGGCCACCGCGCCATGCCGACCCACCTGCTGCAGCCGATCCGCGACCGCCGCGTGAGCCACCTGCTGGTGCCGCTGGCGATCCAGCTGATCGCGGTGATTGCGCTGGGTACGCTGTTGTACGTGATGATGGGCCCCGACGGCCTGACTGCCACGGCCGAGATGTTCCGCAAAATGCAGGAGCTGCAGCAGTCCGGCGCCACGCCGAGCAATGAGCAGACCATGGCGCTGATGGCCGGCGTACCGGTGGTGCGCATCCTGCTGTGGCTGCTGATTGCATTCGGCACGTTCGTGGCGCTGAGCATGGCGATGTTCACCCAGCCGGCGCTGGTGGTGTTCGACCACCAGAGCGGCATGCACGCGCTGCGCATGAGCCTGCAGGGCTGCATCCGCAATTTCGGCGCGATGGCGGTGTTCATGCTGCTGGGCCTGATCGCGGCGATGTGCATCTACTTCGTGATGATCATCGTGATGCAGCTGGCGCTGATGGCCGGCGGCGCCGGTGCAGCCGCGTTCGTGATGCAGCTGACCAACACGGCGGTGATCATGCCGCTTTACGTGGGTGCGGTATACGCCGCCTGGAACCAGATGTTCGCCCACCGCGGCCGCGCCGCCCCACCGCCGGTACCGCCGTCGAACGGGCCTGGGAATATTTTCGCGGCTTGATTGGCGGCGACAGCAACAGCAGCAGCAGCAGCGTTTCAGATGCTACGGGCTGGGGCCGGGCGACGGGCAGCCCCCTCCGGGACACGCCGTGAATCCATCCCTGGAGGCTTGGCAAAAACATCCATGTTTTTGACAGTCCCTCCGGGGGCTACCCGCCGCCCGGCCCCGTCATGGATCCCGCTGTGCGGATGGAAAAGCAGCGACGCATGGCGTCGCTCTACCGTGCGCGTGCGATGTATCCGGTAACGCATTGAAAAATTCAAAGACGTAGAGCGACGCCATGCGTTGCTGCTTTGCTTTGCTTTGCTTTGCTTTCTTATCCGCACTCGCGATGCACGAGAGGGGAGGCCGGCGGGCAGCCCCTGTAGGGACTGTCAAAAACATGGATGTTTTTGCCAAGCCCCCATGGATGGGTTTACGGCGTGTCCCGTAAGGGGCTGCCCGTCGGCCTCCCCAGCACGCAGCAAATAAAACGCTGCTCTTAAGCTCTAAAAGCGCTACTGCGCCTGGGGCTCATCACCCTTCGCAGGCACCAACCACCGCGAAGCATGAATCCCAAGCTCATAAAGCAGGCACATGGGAATCGCCAGCATCAACTGGGAAACCACATCCGGCGGGGTCAGCACAGCCGCCAACACGAAGATGCCCACGATCGCGTACCCACGGCCGTCCTTGAACTGCTGCGGCGTGATCCACCCCAGCAGGGTCAGGATCACCATCGCCACCGGCAGTTCGAAACTGCTGCCGAACGCGAAGAAGATCGCCAACACGAAATCCAGGTACGCATTCGCATCCGGGGTGATCGCAATCACTTCCGGGCGGAACGTGGTCAGGAAGTGGAAGACCGCCGGCAGTACCAGGAAGTATGCGAACGCGCAGCCGATGTAGAACAGCAGCACCGAGGTTGCCAGCAAGGGCACCGCCAGTCGCTTTTCGCGCGCATACAGGCCCGGCGCCACGAATGCCCACAGCTGGTACAGCAGCCACGGCACCGCGATGAACACGGCCACGAAGAAGGTCAGCTTGAGCGGCGCGAAGAATGCACCGGCCGGGTTGGTCGCGATCATCGACTGCCCGTTGGGCAGCTGCGAGATCAACGGCTGCGCCAACCACGTGTAGATCTGCCGCGAGAACGGCATCAGCCCCAGCAGCACCACGCCCAGCCCGATCAGCGCCCGCATAAGACGCGCGCGCAGTTCGATCAGGTGTTCGATCAACCCGCTTTCCGGCGACTCGTTACCGCTCATCGCGGGGCCTCCGTCGTCGCAGGCGGCGGATCGCGCGGCGCCTGCCCGTCGATGCCCGGCGGTGCCATCGCATCACGCGGTTCTTCGGCCACGGCCCCAGGCTCGGGTGCCACCACGTGCTGGGCCACGCTCGCCGGCGAACCCGGCGCGGGACCGGTCATGACCGGCTCGTCGGTGCTGGCTGGCGTATCGCCATCGCGCTGCACCTGGTTGCGCACCTGCTCGGCTTCGCGGCGCACCGCCTCACCACTGGCACGCAGCTGCGCCTCGGTATCGCGCACCGAATCCTGCGCATCGCGGAACTGGCGCTTGATCTCGTCCGCGTGCAGCTCGCGTTCCAGCTCCTGCTTGACCGAATCCCACTGGTTGCGCGCGCGCCGCACCCACAGCCCCGCGAAGCGGGCTGCCTTGGGCAGACGATCGGGACCCAGCACGACCAACGCTACTACCGCGATGACCAGCAGTTCACTGAAACCGATGTCGAACACGCCATGCCGCCCCGATCAACGCCGGTCGCGGTCGTGCTCGTTCTGCGATGTCGTCGTCGGATCCTGCGGACGCGACTCATCGCTCAGGTGCGCAGTCGGCTTGTCCTCGTCGCGCATGCCCTTCTTGAATTCCTTCACGGCACTGCCAAGGTCCTTGGCGCCACTGGTCAGCTTCTTGGTGCCGAACACCAGCAGAACGATGACCAGTACCACCACCCAATGCCACAAGCTCATACTGCCCATGATGTTCTGCTCGCATTACCCGGTTACAAGGACCTGAGCATAGCGCACCGCCGGTAGGGCGGCGCGCGTGACGAAAGTCAGTTGCCGTCCAGCGATTCGGTACGCACTTCGCCTTCGCCCACCGGCTGGAAGCCCTGCTGCGGTGCCGGCTGCGCCGGAACGGCCTGCAACGGCGCGGTGGTGGCACCGGCATTGGCCTGTTCAGTTACGACCGGCGCCGCCTGGGGCTGCGGGGTCGCCGCACGCGGGGCCGGTGCACTGCCGGCAGTGCCGCGTTTTTCACGTGCCGAATACGTCGCCTCTTCCAGACGGTCGCGGAAGGCCACCACGTCCATCGACGGCGCTTCGCCCATGCGGCCCTCGAACACCATGCGCGGCGTGGTGTTGCTGCCGTAGGCGTCCAGGTTCGCCTTATCGTCGATCTGCAGTACCGCGCCATCCAGCGCCACGCCGGCAAACAGGCCGCGCGCGCGCGACCAGGACCAGATCTCGGCCTTCAGCTGGCCGTCGGTGGCCGCAGCGGCATTGCGGCCCACGGGACCGGCCGCCACGCCGGCATCGGCGCCCAAGGTGAATTTGCCGTTGACGAGATTGTCCAGGCTGCGGTCGTTGCGGAACACCAGCACCACATCCGAGGACTGCACCCCGGCCTGGAAGCCGATGCTGCCGCCGGTGAGCTTCATGAACACCGGGTTGGACCAGCTGCCATCGGCGTTCTTGACCGACATCAGACCGTGGCCACGGCGGCCGCCGATCACCAGGCCCGCCTTGATCGTGTCGGGAATGACCACGATCGCACGGCCTTCGTCCAGCAATTTGTCCGGAATGCCCTGCTCGGGAATATCCTGGATGTCATTCAACACGCGCACCGCGTTGCGGGCGCGCTGGTCCTCCTCCGGCCCGGCCATCGCCTGGGTCGACAGCAGGCTGGCGGATATCAGCAGTACAAGGCTCAAGCGGCGCATGGGTGCTCCAGAAAGGGAAATACGGACAGCGTCGATACGCTTTCCCCGAAATTAGTGGGGTTCTGATGAATCCGCAATGAGTATGTTCGGTTCAATCGAGCCACTCGATGACAGTGATGGCGCGATTCGATCCCGGCCGTCGCGCAGACCTGCGAGAATGGTCCCATGCTCGACGCACCCGATACCGCCGTGCTGGCGGTCAATCTAGGCACACCCGAGACGCCCACCGCCCCGGCGGTGCGGCGTTACCTGGCTGAGTTCCTCAGCGATCGGCGCGTGGTCGCGATTCCGCCGCTGCTGTGGAAGCCCCTGCTGTTCGGGCTGATCCTGCCGCTGCGCAGTGGCCGCTCGGCAGCCAAGTACGCCCAGGTCTGGCTGCCCGACGGCTCTCCCTTGATGGTCTACACGCGCCGCCTGGCCGAAGCCATGCAGCAGCTGATGCCCAATGTGCGCGTACGCCACGCCATGCGTTACGGCGCGCCCGCGCTCACCGCGGAGCTGGACCGGCTGGCCGCCGAAGGCATGCGCCGGATCGTGGTGCTGCCGTTGTACCCGCAGTATTCGACGACCACCACTGCCTCGATCGAAGACCAGGTGCGTGACTGGCAGCCCCGCCATCCGGGCGTGACCGTCACCCTGGTGCGCGATTACGCGGTGGACCCGGACTGGGTGGCGGCGGTGGCCGGCAGCATCCGGCAATGGTGGGAGCAGCACGGCCGCGGCGAGCAGCTGGTGTTTTCCTTCCATGGCATTCCGCAGCGCCTCGCCGATGCCGGCGACCCCTATCCGCAGCGCTGCGAAGCCAGTGCGCAGGCGATCGCGCAGGCACTCGGCCTGGCGGATGGCGAGTGGAAGCTCACCTACCAGTCGCGCTTCGGTCGCGAGAAGTGGCTGCAGCCCTATGCCGAACCCACGCTGTGGGCGATGGCCGAGCGCGGCGTCAAACAGATCGACGTGGTCTGCCCGGGCTTCGCCACCGACTGCCTGGAAACGCTGGAAGAAGTGGCGATGGGCTTCACCGAAACCGTCGCCGCGCGCGGTGCGCAGATGCGTTACATCCCTTGCCTCAACGCCGATCCCGCGCACGCGCTGGCGTTGTCGCGGCTGAGCATCACGGCGTTGGCATGACGCTCGAACCGTTTGTACTGCCGGTGGCGGGCACCCGCGTGGCCGGCCTGCGTTCGACGCCGACGGCAGGCACGCGTGTGCTGGCGCTGCACGGCTGGCTCGACAACGCCGCCAGCTTCGTGCCGTTGGCCGCAGCACTGCCCGGGCTGGACCTGGTGGCCATCGACCTGCCCGGGCACGGCCACAGCTCGCATATGCCGCCGGGCACGCAGTACAACACCCCGGGCGCGATCTGCCATGTGCTCGACGTAGCCGATGCATTGGGCTGGGAGCGCTTTACGCTGCTCGGCCATTCAATGGGCGCCGGCATTGCCAGCCTCACCGCTGCCGCCGCGCCCGAGCGCGTGGAGCGGTTGATCGCCATTGAAGCGCTCGGTGGCCTGCGTGGGCCGGAAGATGAAACCGCGCAGCGCCTTCGCGAGCATGTGCGCGCCGTGCGCGCGTTGCCATCGAAGAAGCTGCGCGTGTTTTCCGATCTGGCCGCACCGGTGCGCGCGCGCATGATGGCCAACCAGCTCAGCGAGCCCTGCGCGCGCCTGCTGGTTGAACGCGGCGTCATGCCGGTGGAAGGCGGCTACAGCTGGTGCAGCGACCAGCGCCTGATGCTGCCCACCGCGATGCGGTTGAGCGAAGCGCAGATCGACGACCTGCTGGCGGCGATCGAATGCCCCACCCAGGTGATCTACGCGACGCCGGCACAGTCGTACTACCCCGAGCCGCTGCGCAGTGAACGCATCAAGCTGCTTCGCGACGGCCGCCTGGATGTATTCCCCGGCACCCATCACCTGCACATGGAGCACCCGGCACTGGTGGCCGACGTGATCACGCGCTTCCTCGCCGGCTGACCGCTGCGACACCCTGTCGCACTCAACTTCCAGCGACGCCAACCGATACCGATGCAGCAGGCACGCGCAGCGTGCCTGTGTCGTCGCTTGCTCCGCCGTCTGCGAAGCCGCGTGTCATCCGGCTTCCAAGGAAGGAGTGCTCTCCCCCATCCACGTCTGTGCAAGGTCTTCCGCCGCTGGGTCGCCGGGCCTCGCATCCGTTCGTCCGCGTTTCAGCGGATGACGTTCCGTTTCGAATTGCCTCTGGAGTTGTCATGTCTGCCATTCCCCACCCCTCCTCACGTCCACCCGACGCCATGCTGCTGCCACCTGCGTTGCACCCGCACCCGCGCGGGCAGCGCATCCTCACCGGGTTGCTCTCCACTGGGCTGGTTGGCGGACTCGCCGGCGCCCTTTGGCACCAACAGGCCGTCACCGTGCTTGGCATCGCGATCGCGACCGGCGCGCTGGTGGTACTGGCGCCGCGGGTGCGGCGCAGCAGGGCCGAGCTGCGCGCTGAGCTGGCGCGCGTATCAGCAGGCCATTCGCAGCTGCAGGCGCATTGCACTCGCCAGCATGCCGGCGCTGCGGCCGACGCCACCCTGCGCCTCGCATTGGAGGTCTCGCACACGGCGGTGATGATTGCCGATGCGTCCCACGTGATCCGCTATGTAAACCCCGCCGTGGTGCGCCTGCTGCGCAACCAGCAGGCCACCCTGCGCGAGGCGTTTCCGGATTTCGACGCCGACACCCTCGTGGGGACCAGCATCCATCGCTTCCACGCCGACCCGGATCGTATCCGCGCCATCCTGGACACCCTGCAGGCCACCCACCATGGACGCGTGCGGATCGGACACGTGCACTTTGCCCAGGTGGTGAGCCCGATGTTCGACGCGGCCGGAGCGCGCGTCGGCTTCGCCGTGGAATGGCACGACCGTACCCAGGAGCTGGTGCTGGAGACGGCCGTGGCCGAGATCGTGGATGCCGCGGCGCGCGGCGACCTGGACCGGCGCCTGCCGCGTGCCGACAGCGGTGCCGCCTTCATGGATGGCCTCACCACCGGCATCAACCAACTGCTGGAGCGGGTGGGCAGCACCGTCGGCGATCTTCGCCGCGTGCTGTCGGCCCTGGCCGAGGGTGATCTGGGCCAGCGCATGCAGGGCGACTACGAGGGATCGTTCGCCGCCATGCAGCGCGATGCAAATGCGACGGCGATTCAGCTGGGCAGCATGGTCGAGCGCATCCGGCGCAGTGCCGGCGCCATCGCGCTGGGCGCTGAGGAAATCGCCAGTGGCAACCATGACCTCTCCACCCGGACGGAACGGCAGGCAGCACATCTCGAGGAAACAGCCTCTTCGATGGAAGAGCTTACGGCCACGGTTCGACAGAACGCCGAGCATGCACACAAGGCCAGCACGCTCGCGCGTGGGGCGCAGGAAGTGGCCGACCGTGGCAGCGCGGTGGTGGGGCGCGTGGTCAGCACCATGGACAGCATCCACGGCGCATCCAAGCGGATTGGCGAGATCACCGGCGTCATCGATGGGATCGCCTTCCAGACCAACATCCTTGCCCTTAATGCGGCGGTGGAAGCGGCGCGCGCCGGTGACCAGGGCCGTGGCTTCGCGGTGGTGGCCAGCGAAGTACGCAGCCTGGCACAACGTTCGGCCGAGGCGGCGCGTGAGATCCGGCAGTTGATCGATGCATCGGTCAGCGAGGTCGCCGATGGCGCCCGGTTGGCGCAGGACGCCGGCCACACCATGCAGGAAATCGTGGGCAGCGTGGCTGGGGTCAGCGAGATCATGGCGAGCATTGCGTCGGCCTCGCAGGAGCAGGCCGCCGGCATCGACCAGATCAACCAGACCGTGGTGCAGATGGACGAAGCCACCCAGCAGAACGCCGCGCTGGTCGAAGAAGCCAGCGCTGCCGCGCGCGAGCTGGAGCAGCAGGCAGCAGGCCTGACCGAGGCCGTTGCAGCGTTCCGTTGAGGGGTTGTGCGTATCGACTGACAGTCGATACCGACCTGGTAGATCACGACCGTTGGTCGTGATGCGCGAAAGGCGCCCTGCGGGGCGCCTTTTTCATGCGTTGGGCGGGTGCCACTGTTGGTCGGCACGCTTTGACGCAAAGAAAAAACCCCGCTGCGTAAGCAGCGGGGTTTTGGGGTGTAAACCCTGGCGATGACCTACTCTCGCATGGCTTGAGCCACACTACCATCGGCGCAGCTGCGTTTCACTTCCGAGTTCGGGATGGGATCGGGTGGTTCCACAGCGCTAATTTCACCAGGGA
>Ga0209257_1004384_pt1 | contig 10974 bp, 16 predicted proteins | sample AraplaCvi_mCL_r2_FD_184277 | JGI IMG/M metagenome (GOLD analysis project Ga0209257, IMG submission 184277) | Arabidopsis root microbial communities from North Carolina, USA - plate scrape MF_Cvi_mCL_r2 (SPAdes) (version 2) | ecosystem: Host-associated > Plants > Roots > Endosphere | place: USA...
TAGCCCCTACTACGACGGCGCGGTAACCTCTGGGGAGTGACGTAAGCGGCATTGTAACGGTCTCCTCTAAATGCCCAGACCTTCGTCCAGCCTCTTCAGGAATGCAGCAGCGCTTTGCCGATGCTCATTTCTCCGATCCTCGTTCATGCGCCTCCATGTAGCGTAAGACTGATGCAGACGTCGGTTGGAGGAAAGCTGTTCCCCGTGGCGATCCAAAAAATCCCAATAGAGGAAATTGAACGGGCAGGCGGATTGTCCGGTCTTCCTTCGCACATCGTATTTGCAGCCCTTGCAATAATCGGACATGCGAGAAATGTAAAAGCCGTCATGCGGGGATTGGCCGAGGAGGGACGAACGATGATTGACGAACGATGATTATTGTCACCCATGAAATGGCGTTTGCCCGCGACGTTGGCAATCAGGTGATTTTTCTCAGCCAAGGCGTCATCGAGGAGCAAGGCGATCCACGCGATGTTCTGAGCAACCCGAGTTCCGAACGTCTTCGAACCTTTCTTTCTTCGCGGGATATGGGTTGAGCGCCCCCGGGCGCTTCAATCGACGAGTCCGGGTAATCGGAACTCGGTCAAATCAACTTCTGTACCGCCAAACCGGAAAAATAGCCGGCGAGAGCGGACGTCGCGGTGATGAAGACACCCCACACCATGTCCACCATGCTTACTTCCAACGACCATCCCTTAATTGTTGCCAGATTTGTCATGTCGTAGGTGCCAAAACCGACGAAGCCGAGCAGAGCGCCCGACAGCAGCGCTGTCGACCAAGTTCCAGAATTAACTGCAGGCATCACGGCAAAAAACGAGACGCCTGTCAGGTAGATAATGTAGAAGGCGCCTGCAGCAACAAAATTCGGTTGGTCTAGCAGAAGCTCACCAATACGGCTGCGATAGAACTTCGACGAGCCCGTCAGCCATAAAAAGTCCAAACCGAGAAAAACGACGGCTGTCACCAGATACGAAATTACGTAAGTCATATCGGTTACGCCCCGCTTTACGATCAGATCCCAAGAACAGGTTGAAGCAACCGCATAATCCAACTCCGAAACCTGAGCGGCGCATCGGTCACGGCCAGACAGATGCAATCCTGACCCGGTGTCGCCAGGGGCTGGTGTTGAACGCTCGCGTCCGCCTCCTCAAGATCTCCGCGGGCGAACACTAACTCACCATCGTTGAAGCTGCCGCTGAGCACGAGCGTCAACTCGCGCCCTCCATGGCTGTGTTCAGGCACCGGTTTTCCAGCAGGTATGCGAAGCAGACGCGCCGTCGTTGACCGGTCCGCGAGCTTGATCGGAATATGATACGCGCCTCGTCCAAGAGACTTCCATTTCAGCTCCGTCAGATCTCCTCCAAGATACGAACGCAGGGGTTCCGGGATTATCGGCGGCGAATCAACTTTGGCGAAACTCGTGGGCTGCCTGGGCGAGACGCTGGCGGCTATGACCTCGGTTCGGATGCGTTCTTTCAATCGATCAAATGACGAGGTTTCAACTGGCAGCGGCGATATATTCTCGAGCAACTCTCCGGCCGTGTTTTCCATTAGATTCAGTCGTGCGCGGCAGTTCGGGCACAGAGCAAGGTGGGTTGCAACAGCGAGCCGCCATCCTTCTTCGAGCGTGCCGGATGCATATCCCATTAGCAATTCGTCGCTAACGTGGTGACGGATGTTCATTTTCCGTCCTCCAGCGCAGCCCGAAGCCTCGCAAAGGCAAGCCGAATTCGCGACTTAACCGTTCCGAGCGGCAGGTTCAGCTTGTTGGCAATCGTACTGTGGGAACAATCGTCGAAGAACGATAGCGTCAGCAGTTGGATCTGTTCCTGAGGCAAGTTCTTCATCGCTTTCTTCAATCGGGCCGCATCCTGCCGTTCCGCCAGCGCGTTTTCTGCGCTTTTGGCATCCTCCGTGACAAAAGCGGGGTCATTGACGTCAAAATCAGGCCTCCGGTTCTTGCGGTATACGTCAATGCGAAGGTTGCGGGCGATCGTGAAGATCCACGTGCCTGCGTTGCCGCGTGTCGCCTCGAACTGGCCTGCCTTGTTCCAGACTGTGATCATCACTTCCTGCATCAATTCCTCGGCAACGTTCGGATCACGCGTAAGGCGGGCCATATAGGCCTTAACGCGCGGACCATAGTATCGGAACAGCGTCTCAAAGGATTCGATGTCCCCGTCGCGGCCAACCGCCTCCAGCAGCGAGCAGGCTTCATCTTTCGTCAGTTCCCCGGCCGGCTCTATCATGCGTCCACGCTTCTTCTGTCTCCCGCGTTGAACCGGCGCCACGGGCCTGGTTCGAGCAAACGGAATGTCGGGAATAGCGGTAGCCGAAATCGCACGAATTGTCTCCATGGCTCCAGTTACGGTGCCTCCTGCTTCTTGGATCATAGTCGTTCAAAATTTTGCAAAGGGTTCAATCCGCTTGGGCAACTTTTTCGTAGTGCGTTCGTAATTGTTCGTCAGAGTAAGGGGACAACATGCGGTTCGATCGGGGTATTGGGGATGAATCCGGGCAACGGCGGGTCGCCGTGATTGGCGCGGGTATCTCGGGAATGTCCGCGGCTTGGTTGCTCGGAAAAACCTTGGAGGTGGTGCTTTACGAAGCCGGCGAGAAACCCGGCGGCCATGCCAATACCGTTGTCGCGCCGACGCCGTGCGGGCCGGTTCGCGTCGACACCGGGTTCATCGTTTATAACGATCGCAACTATCCCAACCTCGTGGCGCTGTTCGACCACCTCGGTGTCCCGACCCAAGCCTCCAACATGTCGTTCTCCGCTTCGTTGGATGGCGGGGCATTCGAATACTCGGGCTCTGGATTGACAGGCTTGTTTGCTCAGCCGTTGAACGCACTTCGCCCGCGCTTCTGGAGAATATTGTCAGACATTTTGCGGTTCTATCGAGACGCTCCCAAAGCCCTCGACTGCCAAAATCTGGTTAGCAAGACACTTGGTGAGTTTCTCGACGAGAATGGCTATAGCCATGCTTTCGTTACCGATCATCTCCTTCCGATGGGCGCTGCGATCTGGTCCACAACGACCAAACGCATGCGAGATTATCCGCTGCATGCCTTCATTAGATTCTGCGACAGTCACGGTTTGCTTACATTGACGGACAGGCCGCGCTGGCGAACCGTAACCGGCGGAAGCCGCGAATATGTCAACAGGCTAATGGCGGATTTTTCCGGCGAGCTACGAACAAGAAGTGCAGTTCGGGAGATCCGCCGCGAGGTGGGAACGGTGGTCGTAACCGATCGTGATGGCAACCGTGACACGTTCACGGATGTCGTTCTCGCGACGCACGCCGATCAAGCGCTGGCAATGCTTTCAGAGCCTGACGCTCATGAGCAAGAACTGTTGTCAGCAATCGGATACACGATCAATAAGGCAGTTCTTCACACAGACACTTTATTGATGCCCAAGCGGCGAACCGTCTGGTCGAGCTGGAACTATATTGGCGCTTCGGAGGATTGCGGTGAGCGCCAGCTGTGTGTGACCTACTGGATGAACCGATTGCAAGGCATCGATCCGGCGACGCCGCTTTTTGTGACACTGAACCCGCATCAAAATATAGCCAGTGAGCGGATAATCACGACATTCGATTACGACCATCCTCTGTTCGATCAGCGAGCGTTGGCGTCTCAGAAGGAGCTTTGGGGTCTCCAGGGACGCGGCGGTGTCTGGTTTTGCGGGGCCTACTTCGGCAGCGGATTTCACGAGGACGGACTGCAGTCCGGGCTTGCGGTTGCCGAGGCCATCTCCGGCGAGCGGCGTCCATGGACGGTCCGCGATGATTCTGGCCGGATCCCCTCCGATATCGGTTATGCGGCGGCTCAATGATGTCGAGGTCGGCTCTTTACAGCGGGCAAGTGTGGCACGTTCGGTTTCGGCCCCGCCGGCATAGGCTTTCCTACAGGGTCTTTTCGCTGCTCCTCGATCTGGATGAGTTGGCGTCCTTAGACCGCAAGCTGCGCCTTTTCAGCCATAATCGCTGGGCTCTGTTCAGTTTTCGCGACAGCGATCACGGCAATGGTGAAGTAGGCGCGCTTCGCAGTTGGGTCGAACGGCAGCTTTCTGAGGCCGGAGTGGACGCGAAGCAACTGCGTATCCGTGTGCTATGTTACCCCCGCATACTCGGCTACGTCTTCAACCCTTTGACGGTCTTTTACTGTGAGGCAAGCGATGGCCAAGTCCGGGCCGTTCTCTATGAGGTCTGCAACACGTTCCACGAACGTCATACCTATGTAATTCCGGTGAGCAAAGACGAAGGGGGAGCGATCCGGCAGTCGTGCGTCAAAGAACTTTACGTTTCTCCATTTGTACCGATGGATTGCCGCTACGAGTTCAACCTCAGGCCGCCGGCAGAAACCGTGTTCGTCGGCATAACCGAAAACGATTGTGACGGGCGACTTCTCACGGCTGTGTTTTCCGGAGAAAGGGAAGAGATCTCGGACAAGAGGCTTCTTCTAACCTTCCTGAAACACCCCCTCATGACTGTAAAAGTAATGGGTGCGATCCATTGGGAGGCGCTCAAAATCTGGCTAAAGGGCATGCCCGTGCATCGCCATCGGCCGGCGGTTCTGCGGGTCGCCTCAACGATTGTCTCCCGTCTCGAACAGAAAGATACTAAAAATGAGCGAGTTTGAGCAGCGTGCTCCGTTGCCAATATGGTACGGTCGCCCGCTGTGGCAGAGAATAGCCTGCGAGTGGCTTGCCCGCATTGAGTGCGGTGAAGTGCGAGTGGAATTTCCGTGCGGGGCGGGGCACTTGGTCAAGGGCGACAGACCCGGACCGGCGGCGGCGATCGTTTTCAAGAATGCAAGACCAGTCTGGCGAATGTTAACAAGCGGCGGCCTGGGGTTTGCCCGATCCTATCTCGATGGCGATTGGGAGACGCCAGACTTGGGAAGGCTCATGGATCTGGCGCTCGCCAACCAAGAGCCCCTGAAGCCCGCGCTCGCCTCTCGCCCGCTATTCAGCCGCCTCGCTTACCTACGGCATCTGTTCAGACGAAACTCCCGTGCCGGGAGCCGCCGAAATATCGCGTTCCATTACGACCTCGGGAACGGTTTCTACGGCGCATGGCTCGATGAGACGATGACCTACTCTGCCGCCATCTTTGAGCGGCAAGGGCAGTCACTCGGTGAGGCCCAACGGGCTAAGTATGACAGGATCCTAAATGAGCTTCGAATCGGTCCCGAAGATCATGTTCTTGAGATCGGTTGTGGCTGGGGCGGATTTATGGAGTACGCCGCCTCGCGCACGGGGTGTCGTATTACCGGGCTGACTTTGTCTAAGGAACAGGCCGGCTTTGCGGAAACTCGGCTGGCAGGCAAAGGATTGTCCCCGTTGGCTGAGGTTCGGCTGCAGGACTATAGAGATTGCAAAGGACGTTTCACCAAGATCGTCTCAATAGAGATGTTCGAAGCCGCCGGAGAGGAGAATTGGCCGGTATACTTCGAGCAGCTGCGAGCGAACCTCGCTCCAGGCGGACAAGCGCTGGTCCAGGTCATTACGATCGATGAGACGCGGTTTGAGCGGTACCGGCAAAACGCCGACTTTATTCAAACCTATGTGTTTCCCGGTGGCATGCTGCCTTCTGCGGCAGTCTTCAGGCAGACGGCTGTCGCTTCCGGCTTACTGGTGCGGGATGCATTTTCCTTCGGCCGTGACTACGAAAAAACCCTGCTCATGTGGGAGGGCGCTTTCCTCGACAATTGGCACAAGATTGAATCCGCTGCATTCGACGGACGGTTTAAGCGATTGTGGCGCTACTACCTCAACTACTGCGCTGCCGGTTTTCGTAACGGTACCATCGATGTCTACCAGTTCCGCCTGGAATTGAAGTGACTGAGGTCAGGTTTCGTCCTCGCGCAGCATACGGCGCGTTAAGGCGAACCGTAGACTTGGAGGGAGAACCTTCAATAGCTTCAAGGCCACTTTCATCCTCCACGGGAATGCGATCTCGAACTGCCCTCGCTCAAGCCCCCGCATAATGTATTCCGCCGCACTTTCTGACGAGATCAGGAAGGGCATTGGGAAGTCATTCTGACGCGTCAAAGGCGTATCGACAAACCCCGGGTTGATAATTGTCATCTGGACGCCATGCCTTTCCAGTTCCGGATAAAGAGCTTCGCACATGTTTATCAAGGCGGCTTTCGTTGCGCCGTAGCCGGCGGCACCAGGAAGACCGGTGTAGCCTGCCACAGACGCCATTACTGCAATCCGACCCGACCGGCGCGCGGTCATTGCTGGCATGATTGCCTGCAAACAGTTGACGGTACCAATGATATTGAGCCCGACCATCTCTCCGATCGCCGCGGCGTTGAAAGTGGCCAGTGTATCGCGCCGATACGTGCCTGCGCCGAAGACCGCAAGGGAAATCGGACCCAGGCGCATTTCAACGTCGCGTACGGTGATTTCTGTCGCTTCGCGGTCGGTCACATCGAGGGGAAAAGAATGGATCTTGTTCTCCAGCGATTTTGCGAGAGTATCAAGCTCCACCGAGTTACGCGCGCTCACGGCGACGGTCCAGCCGTCAAGTGCCAAACGGAGGGAAAGCGATTTACCAATCCCAGAGCTTGCGCCGGTGATCCACGCCACCTTTCGCTCATCGGTCTTGTGGAGCGTGTGATTGTTGATCAATTCGAGCCTCACAGTCAAAACGAATCTACCTCAGGTAGCAAGGGGGACGGCTTTGTGATTAACCCTGCCAGTCTGGAACGACCTCAAATCCTCTCAAATGCGGTCAAGAAGCTCTCGTTGGGCCACTCGATCGATCGGAAAACGCCACATGAGCCCGATTGCTGCGAGCTTCGGAACTATCGGTAACCAGGCGTAAAGCATCGAAAGTCCCTTGAGCGCGTCGGGCGGCGAACGTTCTTGAGCCGGATCGAAGCCAAACACACTCAGCAACGGAAATACCACCCCCACGGCTGCCGCGAGCGAGAGCTTTGTGGCAAGCGCCCACGCAGCGAAATACATGCCGGAACGCTGAGAACCTGAGACTGCTGTATCGTTGTCAATTACGTCTGCCTGCATGGACGGTGGCAGGACCAGGTCGAAGCCGAGCAGAAGGCCGGTGCACACGCATATCGCACCAAAGGCGACCAGATCGCCGTCCCCAAGAAATCCAGATATCGCGAAGATGGCGCACGTCGCTATCATAGCGCCGCTCCACGCCTTGTGCTTGCCCCACCGGCTTGCGGTCTTCACTGCGAGCGGTACACCAAGGATGGCGCATGCGAAATAGACAAGGAGAAGCGGGCCGCGCCAATCCGGTGCGCCGAGCCGATCGGAGACAAAGTAAAGAAAAAGGGTAGCTGGCACTGCATTGGCGAATCCATTCAAAAGAAAAGCGACAATGAGGCGCAGGAAAGGCCGGTTCTTCGTCATGAGAAGCAGGCTTTGAACGATGTTAACGTCACGGGTCGATCGGTTGACCGGTTCGGGAACGAAAACGAAGGCCGCAAGACCTGTGATCGGAAGGAGGACCGCGACCAGGATGGCTATCGTCTCTAGCCCCTCAACGCCATCGGTCACTGTCGGCCCAACAACGAAGGGGAGGCTGATTGCCGTTAAGGTCCCGAATAGTGTCGACCCTTCGCGGAAAGCGGCAATACGTGTTCGCTCGGCATAGTCGTTTGAAAGTTCTGCGCCCCAGGCTGTGTAGGGGAGAGATGTCCATGTAAAGCCAAGTGACAAAAGCCCGCCCCATAAAAACAGATAAGCGAGCCCGACAGATTGAGGCGGCCAGAAGAGCATAAATGCGGCGCAGGCAGTTAGCGGGATCGACGCGAGAAAAAAGCCGCGCCGGCGACCGCCGACGCCATGCCACCGGTCGGCAAGCCAGCCGAACATCGGATCGCTCGCCGCATCAAGAACACGAATGGCAAAAAGTACGCCGCCAACGGCCGCGACTGGTAGTCCCATGACCTCGGAGTAAAAGGTTGGAACGATAACGAAAAGCGGCAAAGCCAGCGCCGCCAACGGAAGCGCAGGTAGCGCATAGATAACGAGTGTCGCGGCGCGCGTTCTCACGTTCACCGCCTCGTGAACTCGACACGTGTCCACGCGACCGGCAATCCGAACTTCGTCACATAGGCGGTATTGAGTATCCGACCGTCATTATTCAACGTCATTGTGTCGTGGAAGCGGACTTTGTTCTTGCGGTTTTTCGGATCGAGTAACACCAGATAGCTAAAGCGCGCGACATTATCTCTAATCCGCACCTCGGTCTCTCCAATCACGTCCTCCCGCGTACCCCTGTATGTGCCGGGTCCATCCTTGATGAACCGCCATGTCTTGCGATCTCGCGTGCCATCATCGAACGTGAAATCCTCCCTGAGCGTCAGGGTGCGGCCGTCCCATTTCCCCAGCAACTGGACTTCGAATGTCCTTTTAACCCCAGTGATGCTTCGAAAGCTTCCTTCGGCGCTCGACCTGCCTGTGAAGAAGCTTTCAAGCGAAAAGGATCCGGCGTTCGCCGACGTAACCAGTGCAAGGTTCATGGCGACGACCGTGAGAAAAACGCTGAAGATCCGCATGCTTGTCCTCCGTCAAAGTTATTGCTCGGCATGATCACAAACTCCGTCTCGCCCCGCTTCCGACCGATATTTCAAAGCTGTGGACCTATTCGGGCAATGCCGGTCTTTCCGTCGTCGCGGATCCACTTCAGCCGCTTTTGATCGACCCGATAAAGCTCGAAACACATTGAGCGACCGTCGTACCAGGTGCGAAACCGCTGGCAGAGGCGGTCTGAGTCGATCCACCAGGTGCCCGCGTCTTTGGGTTTGACGAACCGACCGAGACCCAAGGCTTCGCCGTCACCGTCGACGCTCCCACTCCTTCGATAGTTGAGGGGGAATTCTCCTCCCAGCGGAGCTTCAAGGAAGATCTGCCGGCCTACGATCTCTCCCTCGATCTCGTTCGCTTTGTATCGTTCCGCAGCGGCCTGGGATGCCGTAGCCGTGGACAACGCTGCGATCACTATTGCAGTGCGAAACATGGCTCCTTCGAGTGCTCCCGTTGCTGTCGTCGGCGGTGGTTACGAGAAGCAGGTGAAGTTGGATCATTTCTGCTACGCGTTCTTGTTTGGATTTCGTGAGCTTCGGGCGTCCTAAATCGACGTCTATCGTTCCTCCGGAGCCGGTGGTGCGCTACTCTAGTCAAACGAACCCTGGTAGACCGCCCACGCGCGAGCTTGGCCCGGCGATGCCTCTACGGCGCAGGCAGGCGAGGTGCTTGAAGCACCAGCTAGAAGAGGATTTGAAGCTGCACTCGAACCGCCGGCCGAGCCTTTCAAGCTGGGCTAGAAGCCAACCGTTCAAGAATGAAATCCTGCAACTTGAAGATTGACTGCATTCGACGCTACATTGCAGTCAATGAAGTCGAAGAGGAGGGTCTGAGTATGGCTATCCTGACGGTACGAAATGTGCCTGATGAGGTGCACCGAGCTTTGCGTGTTCGCATCGGCGATGCCTTGGCTGAGCTGAGCGGGCGGCTTGGCCTGACCAATGAGGATTTTGAAGTGTTCGACCAGGTGCGAGACAAGGCGCCAGGGGAGCCAATGAGGTTTGAATGATCGTCCTGGACACGAATGTTGTCTCTGAAGCGATGAAGCCGACCCCGGATTTGGCCGTGCGCACTTGGTTGAATGACCAAGTAGCCGAAACTTTGTATCTGTCCAGCATGACGCTGGCGGAGTTGCTGTTTGGCATCGCTGCGCTACCAGATGGCCGGCGCAAAAGGCATTAGCCGAAACGCTTGATGGCCTGCTCGAACTGTTCGATGATCGCGTGTTGCCATTCGACACAGCGGCCGCTCGGCACCATGCGGACCTCGCGGCAACCGCGCGAGCGGCGGGGAAGGGCTTCCCGACACCGCTATCGCAGCCTCCAAGGGGTTTACAATCGCAACACGCGATACAAGACCCTTCGAGGCGGCAGGAGCTGCCGTCGTCAACCCATGGAGCCACCCATAGAGTCGCGATGGGGCGGCTCTCGGGTTCGCTTCAGGAGCAAGATCCGGTGGTCGGCTCCCGACCCAAAGAGACATCCAACCTTAGACGATGCGCTGCTGCTACTGGATTTTGAGCACGCCCTCGCTGGGGAAGGTTCCCACATTCTGGCGGCGTCCAACGCAAAAAAAAGGCCTTGCAGATCTTGACGGCGGCAACCTCGCCAATCCAAGGCATTGTCACCGACATCCGACTCGGCAAACCGCCGGATGGGTGGGAGATTGCGCGCATCGCACGAGAAATCGACCCGCAGATTGCCGTCGTCTATCTCAGTGGAGATGGCGCCCATGAGTGGGCTTTCGAAAGGCGTTCCGAATAGCATCATGCTTGAGAAACGCTTCGCCTTGGCTCAGTTGGTAACGGCGATCTCCCAACTCTTCAATGACAGAACGGGCAGTCAACCCGCGACCAACTGAAATGATCGCGCATTCGCTATGATGCAGTGGCAACGTTCGAACCCACCTTTCGGTCGTCGGCATCGTGCGGTCCGCGATATCCATGCCGACCCCCGCTATGGGAAAATCGGCTCCTCACCACGGTATGCCGCAGGGCACTTGCCGGTCGTTAGCTATCGTCGGGCACGACCAACCCAGCGTGTTAACCGCCGAGTCCGAGAAGATGGTCGCCTCGATCGCTGCCCATGTAGCGATTGCGATCGAAAACGCTCGGGCGGCCGAGCGCGAAGTGGCGAACGAACCAAGCCGAGCGGGCAGCTCATCAGCTTACCGCGATCGTGGCGTCCTCCGAGGATGCAATCCAGTCGACGGACGTAAATGGCGCAGTAGTCATCAGCTGGAATGCAGGAGCCAGGCCAATCTACGGCTAAACCGCCGAAACGGCCGTGGGACGGCCAGTTGGAGACCTCGAATTACCGCTGATTTGGTGATCGGCGGCGCGGCCTGATGGCTGTTGGCGTCTTTCGCCTGCGATTTCATGCTGGAAATCGTAGTGTCAT
>Ga0209257_1004385_pt1 | contig 10971 bp, 8 predicted proteins | sample AraplaCvi_mCL_r2_FD_184277 | JGI IMG/M metagenome (GOLD analysis project Ga0209257, IMG submission 184277) | Arabidopsis root microbial communities from North Carolina, USA - plate scrape MF_Cvi_mCL_r2 (SPAdes) (version 2) | ecosystem: Host-associated > Plants > Roots > Endosphere | place: USA...
CATGCGCCGTAGCTCGGGAGGTAATTCCGGACGCCAGGGCGCCTCGGGCCGTCAGATACGATTCCCGTGACCCAAGTCGAGTCGCGGGAACCTCCTAGCATATACCAATTCGCGTCCGTGTAATCACGCAAATCAGTAGATTCGCTTTGCCGAATTACTTCCCCGGCAGCGCGAGAATCTTCTTGGCGTCGTCGGGCTTCTTGACGCCCTTTGCGACGGCCTGCTTGGCGGCTTCCTTGGCCTCGGGAATGCGGTCTTCCTGCCACAGGACGCGGGCCAGGTTGAGATAGGCCTCGCCATCCGGGGCGAGCGGAGCCGCCTTCTTGTAAGCATCGATCGCCTGGGACGGCTGATCGGAGAAATAGTACGCCTGCGCCTGTGCGAGGTAGGTCTGGTAATCCGGCTTCAGGACGCCCTTCTGGATACCGTCGTTGATGACCGAGATGGCCTCCTTCTCCTTGCCGTCCATGTTCAGGTACGTGGCGTAGAGCTGGCGGTATTCCTTGTCCTCGGTCAGCTGGCCGGAAGCACGCAGCTTTTCGAGCACGGCGGCCGACTTGTCGTACTGGTCGGCCTGCTGGTAGACGGCGGCCAGGTTCAGCTGGGCGCGCTTGTCGTTCGGGTTCTTGGCGGCGACGGCCTCGGCCATCTTGGCCGCCTCACCGGCGTTGCCGGACTCGGCGTAGGTCGCCATCAGCAACTGGTGCCATTCCGGCTTCGGATTCGGGCTCGAGTCGATGGCCTGCTTCAGGACCGCGGCAGCTTCCGGGTAGCGCTCCATGCGGTACAGGGCGTTGCCCTTCACCACCAGCTGCTCCGGCTTGGTGCTCTTGGTTTCGGCGAAGAAGGTGTCCAGCGTCTTCAGCGACTCGGCGTACTGCTCATCCTGCAGCTGCAGCTGGGCGAGCATGTACATCGCGCCGTAATGGCCGTTGTTGTCCAGGCCGTTGAGCTCGATCGCCTTGCGCAGGTATTCCTTGGCGGCGGCGGTGTCGTCGGCGTCGTACGTGATCTGCGCGGCCATCTGCGCGGCGAACGCGCGGTCGTAGGCGTTGAAGGTCTCGGTGGCGATGATCTCGTCGGCGGCGGCGCGGGCCTGCGGGCCCTTGTCGTCGTCGTACAGGCTCATCATCTTCTGCAGCTTCGGGCCGCCCTTCGACGAGGCCTTGGCTTCGGCCTGGCGGGTGGCGTTGGGGTATTCATCGGCCGGCTTGGTGGCTTTCTGCTTGCCTTCCGCGGCGCGCGCGCGGCGCTCCTCGGCACGCTGCGAGGCCTGGGCATTCACCTGGCTGACCGCACCGAACACCAGGACCGCGCCAATGGCCGCGGTGAGGATGCTGCGGTTGCGGAGGGAGGACTTGCTCATTGAACACCTCAGATCTGCTGCCGCACGCATTGGCGGGCGGGACGATGGCACGGGGCCAGGGGGGCGTCACGCTAACAGAAACGCGCGGCGCTGTGATACGGGGTTATGTGCCGGATTTGCAGTCTTACGAACCGCACTTCGGCGTATGGCCGGCCGCTCTTGCCTGTTCGAACACGGGCATGAGACTGCCCGCACGGGCGCTGAGTTCACTGATCCGGGACTGCGGGTCCGGGTGCGTCGAAAGCCACTGCGGCGGGCGACTGCCGCCGGCGGCGATCATGTTCTGCCACAGGTTGACCGCCTGGCGCGGGTCGAAGCCGGCCTTGGCGGCGAGCTGCTGGCCGACGACATCGGCTTCGGTTTCCTGCACGCGGGAGTTCGGCAGCAGGTAGAAGGTCTGCGCGGCCGCACCGCCGAGCTGGCTGGCGGCATTTCCGGCACCGGAGCCGTAGGCGCCACCGACGATCGCGCTGCCGATGCCAAGTAAGGTGGAGGTACCCTGCTGCTTGGTGATGCGCTCGTCGTGGTGGCGCGAGACGACGTGGCCGATCTCGTGCGCGATCACCGCCGCGAGCTGGTCCTGGTTCTTGGCGACCGTGAAGATGCCGGTGTTCACGCCGATCTTGCCGCCGGGCAGGGCGAAGGCGTTCGGGGAATCGTCCTGGAAGACCGCGATTTCCCATTGGCTCTGCCAGCCGGCGGGAAGCTGCTGGGTGATCGCGTCGACGACGCAGCGCACGTAGGTGTTCTGGCGCGCATCGGTGCTCATCTTCTCCTTCGCCTTGGCCTCGGCGAACGCCTGCGCGCCCAGCTGGTTGAGCTGCTCCTGCGAGACCGCACCGACGTACTGCGTGCGGCCGGTCGGCGAGGTAGTGGTGGCGCAGGCGACCACCAGGGTCGCGACCGCGAGGCCGAGCAAAGCGCGTTTCATCGGTTCACCCTGGTTTGGCTGCCCTGAACTGGTGTTCGGTTGTATCGCCAGCCGGATTAACACTTCGTCAATGATCTGAACACGGGCGCGCGCCGCTTCCGGGACAAGGGTCCCGGAAGGGGTGTGCAGAACGCATCAGACGTCGAGGTTGGCGACCTTGAGGGCGTTGTCTTCGATGAACTCGCGGCGCGGTTCGACGACATCGCCCATCAGCGTGCTGAAGATCTGGTCGGCGGCGACCGCGTCCTCGATGCGCACCTGCAGCAGGCGGCGCGTCTCCGGGTTCACCGTGGTGTCCCACAGCTGCTCGGGGTTCATTTCGCCCAGGCCCTTGAAGCGCTGGATCTGGCGGCCCTTCTTGGCCTCTTCCAGCAACCAGGTCTGCGCCTGCGCGAAGCTTTCGATCGGCTGCGCGCGATTGCCGCGCAGGATCTGCGCGCCTTCGCGGATCAGCCCGTGCAGCTGCGCGGCGGCTTCACGCACGGCGCGCAGTTCGCCGGCTTCGAAGATCGACAGCGGCAGCACCTGGGTGAGTTCCTCGCCCATGTGCAGTCGCTTGACCAGCAGCGCGGGCTGGCCGGCACCTTCGTGCAGTTCGAGCTTGTAGCGCGGCTTGCCCAGGCCGCCGCGGTTGAGGCGCGCTTCGAGCGCGTCGAATTCGCGGCGCAGCGCGGCGTGGTCGGCCAGCGCGGCGGCGTCGAGCGGGATCGAATCGATCAGCGCCTCGATGACGCTGGGATCGTAGCGATGCGCGTTGCGGCCGATGGCCTCGCGTGCGCCGGCATAGGCCAGCAGCAGCTTCTCCAGTGACGCGCCTTCGATCGCAGGCTCTCCCGTGGCCGGCACCAGCGATGCGCCTTCCACGGCGTTGTTCGCCAGGTACGCGTCGAGCGCGGCATCGTCCTTCAGGTACAGCTCGTTCTTGCCTTGCTTGATCTTGTACAGCGGCGGCAGGCCGATGTAGACGTGGCCGCGCTCGATCAGCTCCGGCATCTGCCGGTAGAAGAACGTCAGCAGCAGCGTGCGGATGTGGCTTCCGTCGACGTCCGCGTCGGTCATCAGGATGATGCGGTGGTAGCGCAGCTTGTCGGGGTTGTACTCGTCCTTGCCGATGCCGGTGCCCAGCGCGGTGATGAGCGTTCCCACTTCCGCGCTGCCGAGCATGCGGTCGAAACGCGCGCGCTCGACGTTGAGGATCTTGCCTTTGAGCGGAAGGATCGCCTGCGTCTTGCGGTTGCGACCCTGCTTGGCTGAACCGCCTGCGGAGTCACCCTCGACGATGAACAGTTCCGACAGCGCCGGATCCTTTTCCTGGCAGTCGGCGAGCTTGCCCGGCAGGCCGGCGATGTCGAGCGCGCCCTTGCGACGCGTGAGATCGCGCGCCTTGCGTGCCGCTTCGCGCGCGCGTGCGGCGTCGACGACCTTCTCGCAGATCGCACGGGCTTCCTGCGGGTGCTCCTGCAGGAACTCTTCAAGGCGCGCGCCGAAGGTGGCTTCCACCACCGGCTTCACATCGGAGCTGACCAGCTTTTCCTTGGTCTGCGACGAGAAGCTGGGATCGGGCACCTTCACCGACAGCACCGCGATCATGCCTTCGCGCATGTCGTCGCCGGAGAGGCTGATCTTGGCCTGCTTGGCGATGCCGTTCTGCTCGATGTAGTTCGACATCGTGCGCGTCAGCGCGGCGCGGAAACCGGCCAGGTGCGTGCCGCCGTCCTTCTGCGGGATGTTGTTGGTGAAGCAGAACATCGTTTCCTGGTAGGCGTCGGTCCACTGCAGGGCGACGTCCACCGTGATGCCGTTCTGTTCGCCCGACACGGAGATCACGTTCGGGTGCAGCGGATTCTTCAGCTGCGCCAGGTGCTCGACGAAGGAGCGGATACCGCCGGCGTACTGGAAGACGTCGCGCTTGCCTTCGCCGCGCTCGTCGACCAGCGTGATCTTCACGCCGGAATTCAGGAACGACAGCTCGCGCAGGCGGCGCGCCAGGATGTCGTAGTGGAATTCGATGTCGGTGAAGATCGCGGCTGACGGCTTGAAGCGCAGTCGCGTGCCGCGCTTATCCGACGCTTCCAGCTGTTTGAGCGGAAACACCGGTTCGCCCAGCGCGTATTCCTGGTGGTGGTGGTAGCCGTCGCGCCACACGTCCAGCCACAGATGCTCGGACAGCGCGTTGACCACCGAGACGCCCACGCCGTGCAGGCCGCCGGAAACCTTGTAGCTGTTGTCGTCGAACTTGCCGCCGGCGTGCAGCACGGTGAGGATCACCTCGGCCGCCGATACGCCTTCTTCCTTGTGGATGTCCACGGGCATGCCGCGGCCGTTGTCGAGCACGGAAACCGAGCCATCCACGTGGATCGTCACGACGATGTCGTCGGCGTGGCCCGCCAGGGCCTCGTCGACCGAGTTGTCGACGACCTCGAACACCATGTGGTGCAGGCCGGTGCCGTCGTGCACGTCGCCGATGTACATGCCCGGACGCTTGCGCACGGCTTCCAGACCACGCAGCACGGTGATCTTGCTGGAATCGTAGGTCTGGGGGACGGCAGGGGTCGAAGCGGCGGACGGATCTTGCGAGGGATCGTGCTCGATGTGGGTCATTCGGCGACAGGCTCCGTCGACGCGTGGCCTGGCCAGCGTCGAGACACATTAGCTATTCAAACCGGGAGTATAACAGCCGGAATTCGTGCGCTGGATGACCCCGCCGCTCGCGGCCCGAAGTGGCGTTCTCAGCAGGTCGTGATCGCACCATGTTCCACGTGGAACCGATGCACGGGAAACTCCGTTGGGAGGCCAGGCGGGGTCTCGGTACCGGTGATGAAGATCTGGGCACCGCTGGCTTGAAGGCGCGCCAGCACCCTTCCTTGATGGTGGCGATCAAGTTCCGATGCAAGGTCGTCCAACGCCACGACGGGCCATTCGCCCTGGACTTCGTCGTGGTGTTCAGCCTGGGCGAGCAGAGCAGCCAAGGCGGTCAGCTTGGATTGGCCGCGTGACAGAGCCTCCCGGCCGGGGAGACTTCCGAACGCAACCCTCCAGTCGGCGCGATGCGGGCCAACCGAGGTGTAGCCGGCAGTGAGATCGCGATCTCGCGACAGGAGCAGGGCATCGGCAAGGGACATTTCTTCGCGTCGCCAGCCCGTGGCGTACTCGAGGCGGCTTTGGCCCAGTGCGGGGGCGAGATCATCCAGTAACCGCTCGAAGCGGAGCTGGAGCAGGTCCAGATAGCGTTCCCGGAAGCGACTGAGGGGCTCACCCGCGTCGGCGAGCTCCCGATCCCAGGCGTCCAGCTGCGCATCACGGGCACGGGCCTTGAGTAGCGCATTGCGTTGCTTCAGTGCCCGGCTGTACCGGCGCCAGACTGGCAGAAAGTCATGTTCCACGTGGAACAGGCCCCAATCGAGGTAGCGGCGGCGGGATTCACCACCTCCGGTGATCAGCGCATGGCTTCCGGGCTCGAAGGTCACCACGGCCAGGGCGGCGCACAGGTCCCCGAGCTGGGCCACGTTCGAGCCGTCCAGACGCCCCGTCCAGTCCTGCCCGGTGTGGCGAAGCCCCGCCTTTCGCGCCCGCTCATCTCCCGAGCCGCGGCCGGCCTTCTCCTGCCATTCGACGAAGACTTCGAGCCCCGCATCGCCGGCCCGGATCAGTCCATCACGCACGCGCCCCCGAAAGCTCCGTCCGTACGCCATGAGGTGCAGCGCTTCCAGCACGCTCGTCTTGCCCGCGCCGTTGTCCCCCGTGATGAGGTTCAGGCCGGGAGCAGGGTCGAGTCGGAGTTCCTGGAAGCGACGCAGATGGCGCAGCTCGAGTCGGGTGACGTGCATCAAGGTAAGTTTAGCGGAGCGCCAAAACAAAACGCCCGGCGCGAGGCCGGGCGTCGATGTTCCACGTGGAACGCGTGTCGCTACTGCGGTTCAGAGACGCAGCGGCATCACGACGTGGCGGCAGCGGTCGTTCGCGGCTTCGCGCACAAGGGCGGACGAATTCGCGTCTCGCAGCATGATCACGACGTGCTCGTCCTTCAGCGCGGTCAACGCGTCCAGCAGGTAGTTCACGTTGAAGCCAACGGCCAGATCGTCCACGCGCGTATCGGCCTCGACTTCTTCCTGCGCTTCTTCCTGCTCCGGGTTATGCGCGCTGATCTTCAGCTGACCCGGCGACACTTCCAGGCGAACGCCACGGTACTTCTCGTTCGAAAGGATCGCCGCACGCTGCAGCGAGGCACGGAGCACTTCACGGTCGATGCGGACCTCGCGGTCGGCGCCGATCGGAATCACGGCCTCGTAATCCGGGAAGCGACCGTCGATCAGCTTGCTGGTGAAGGTGACATCGTCCCGCTTCACGCGCAGGTGGCCGCGGCCGAGTTCCAGCTCGACCTCGCGCTCGCCGCCTTCCAGCAGACGCTGCAGTTCCTGCACGCCCTTGCGCGGCACGATCAGCTGTCGCTTCGTCTGGGCTCCGTTCTCCAGCGGCGATTCGCACAGCGCGAGGCGGTGACCGTCGGTGGCTACGCAGCGCAGGCTGGATTCGCGCAGGTCGAACAGCAGGCCGTTGAGGTAATAGCGCACGTCCTGCTGGGCCATCGCGAACGCGGTGCGCTCGATCAGTTCCTTCAACGCCGCTTCCGGCACGCGCACTCGCTCGTTGGCTTCGACCTCGTCGATCGACGGGAAGTCGTTGGCCGGAAGGCTCGACAGCGTGAAGCGCGAACGTCCGGCCTGCACCGTGATCTTTTCCGCCGACTGCGAGACGGTGACCTTGCTGCCGTCGGGCAGGGCGCGAACGATCTCGAACAGCTTGCGTGCCGGGATCGTGGTTTCGCCGTCCTGTGCGTCATCCACCAGAACGCGCGAGACCATCTCCACTTCCAGGTCGGTACCGGTCAGCGAGAGCTGTCCGTCCTTTACCTGCACCAGCAGATTGGCCAGAACCGGAAGGGTCTGGCGGCGCTCGACGACGTTGACGACCTGAGCGAGCGGCTTCAGAAAGACTTCGCGTTGAAGGGAAAAACGCATGCGGACCCCGTCCCCGTGCCATTACTAAGTATGTGGAATAAATCAAAAGCATGGTGGTGATGGTGTCGCCGAAAATCCGGGAAAACCATCTCAAGCCTTTGATTACGAAGATTTTTATTGCTCTTGAAACTTCGGTAGAACTGCCCGGGCAACCAGCGGACAATCTGTGGACAACTCTAGCGCACCGGCCGGGTGTCGAAACTGTCCACAGCTTGTGCCCGCACCATACACGGCTTGCCCCGTGCGGACGGGGATAAGTATGTATCGGCGGCCGCGGCTTTGCGCTGGCCGCCGAAGCAGCATCACTCGCTGAGCTTGCGAATCAGCTTGTCCCAGTCTTCCCGCATCTTGCCGTCGGTTTCCATCAGCGTGCGGATCTGGCGGCATGCGTGAAGCACGGTCGTGTGGTCGCGGCCGGCAAATGCGTCGCCGATCTCCGGCAGGCTGTGCTCGGTCAGTTCCTTGGCCAGCGCCATCGCCATCTGCCGCGGACGCGCCAACGAACGCGTGCGACGCTTGGACAGCAGGTCCTTCATCTGCAGGCCGTAGTAGTCGGCCACGGTCTTCTGGATGTTCGGGATGCCGATCGCCTGCTGCTGCGCGCGCAACAGGTCGCGCAGCGTTTCCTGCGCGAACTCCACCGTGATCGCGCGGCCGGTGAAGTTGGCGCGCGCGGCGAGCGTGTTGAGCGCGCCTTCGAGATCGCGCACGTTGCTGCGCATCTTCTTGGCGAGCAGGAACGCGACTTCCTCGGGAATGTGCGCGCCGCGCTCGCGCGCCTTGGAGAGCACGATCTGCGCGCGCGTCTCGAAGTCCGGCGGCTCGATCGCCACGCTCAGGCCCCAGGCCAGGCGCGATTTCAGGCGCGGTTCCAAGCCTTCGACTTCGCGCGGGTAACGATCGCAGGTCAGGATGATCTGCTGCTTGCCGTCGAACAGCGCGTTGAAGGTGTGGAAGAACTCCTCCTGCGTGCGGTCCTTGCCGGCGAAGAACTGGATGTCGTCGATCAACAGCGCGTCGACCTGCTGGAACTGGCGCTTGAACGCATCCATCGTCTTGTCCTGCAGCGACTTCATCATCGCGCTGAAGAACTGCTCGCTGCGCAGGTAGAGCACCCGCATGTTCGGATTGGCTGCGCGCATCGCGTTGCCGGCGGCGAACATCAGGTGCGTCTTGCCCAGGCCCGTACCGCCGTACAGCAGCAGCGGATTGTGCGCACGATCGCCCGGCTTGAGCGAGGCCTGCCACGCGGCGGCGCGGCCAAGCTGGTTGCTGCGGCCTTCGACGAAGTTCTCGAAGGTGTAGTGGTTGTCCAGGTGGCCGTTGAACGGCTCGCTGGGCGTGGCGCGTGCGGGCGCCACGAATGCTGCCGCGACGGCTTCGGGAACCGGCGCCGCGGCGCGCGGCAGCGAGCCGATCTCCAGGCTCACCTCGCCGCTGCCGGCGAAGTACGCCAGCAGCTCGCGGATGCGCGGCAGGTAGCGCTCGCGGACGTGTTCGACCACGAACGCGTTGGGCGCGTACAGCACGGTCTTGTCGTCGCGCTGGGTCGCCTGCAGGGGTTTGAGCCAGGTGTGGATATCCTCGGCCGGGAGTTCGGCTTCAAGGCGTTCGAGGCAGCGGGGCCAGGCATCCATCGGTTCGGGAATCTTCGTCTGTTGTGCGACCGATGCCGGAAGCACCGGTAAACCGCGGCGAAAAGCGTCCCGCCGCGCGATGTGCGGATCGCGGCGAACGGGTCGGGGGGTGTGGGCAGACTATCACCGGGACCGGGCGCGGAACAGGACTTGTCCACAGGTGAATTAACAGGTAGTCCACAGGGCTTGCCCGCATCGCGGGCTGGCCCTCCCAAAGTTTGCTGCGCAAACTTCGGGCCCCGCGCATCGCTTCCACACCCCGCTTCGCTGCCGCGAAGCGCCCCCTGACTCAGGGGGCTCATGTCGCTTCGCTCGTCGCGCGACGTTGCCCTGATCGCGCCGCGCCTCTGCCAAGCAGCGTAGCCCGGGTAAGCGAAGCGCACCCGGGGCTGTCACGCATAACCCGGGTGCGCTTCGCTTACCCGGGCTACGAGGGGAGATCGCCAACGCGAGCGCGGTCGCAGGCCCGTAACGTTGGGCCACATGGGTTGCGCTGTTACCATTCGCCGCCGCCGTGCCGGATCTTCGACCGCAACACCGGTCGCCCAACGTCGCGCCTCGCCGCCCAATGCGGCCTTTTCTCCGCGCCAGTTGACTGCCCCTGCAAAGCGGCGCATAATCTCCAGTCTTTTCCGTCGTTTACGCATAGAGCCGGACCATGGCCACCAAGCGCACCTACCAGCCCAGCAACCTCAAGCGCAAGCGCGACCACGGCTTCCGTGCCCGCATGGCGACCGCCGATGGCCGCAAGATTCTTGCCCGTCGTCGCGCCAAGGGCCGCAAGCGTCTTTGCGCCTAAGCGTCGCTGCTGCCGCATCGCGCGGCAGCCGTGCACCGGCCCTTGCCGGTAGCTTCAGATGACGTCGGCCCGCTTCCCGCGTAGTGCGCGGGTTCGCGCGAAGCCCGATTTCGACCGCATATTCCAGCACGGACGGCGCACTGCGCTGCCCGTGCTGGCTTTGCATTGGCTTTCCGGCGATGTTCCCGCTCGCCTGGGGCTGGCGGTATCCCGCAAGGTCGACAAGAAAGCCGTCGGTCGCAATCGCATCAAGCGCGTACTTCGCGATACCTTCCGTCACCTGCGCGGGCAACTGGCCGCGGGTGATTTCGTCGTGGTCGCACGTCCGCCCGCGGGCCAGGCCAGCAACCCGGAACTCGTCGCCGCCTTCCAGGGTCTGCTGCAACGCAGCGGCGCCCTTGCGCCGCCTGCCGCGTTGCCCCTGTCACCGGCGACCGGCACAATGCCGGCCGCTTCCCCTTCCGCCCCTACGCCGCACGTCGAACGCGGCTGAGCCAGCCTGTCGCCCATGAACCAGACCCGTGTCTTCCTGATCTTCGCCTGGCTGATGGTGGCGACCCTGCTGTGGATGGAATGGGGCAAGGAGAAGGCCGCGCCTCCAGCACAGGCCGAGGCGACGACCATGACGACGCCTGGCGCCGATGTCCCCAGCGTTCCGGCACCCGATGGCGCCGCCGTGCCCTCGATTCCGGGCACCGCGACGACTCCGGCCGCCGCAGTCGCAGGCCAGACCGCCGAGGCGCCGGCAGTGACGGTCACCACCGACGTGCTCAAGGTGGTCCTCGACGGCGGCGAACTTCGCCAGGCCGATCTGCTCAAGTATCCGCAGACCGCCGATCCCGACAGCCCGCCGGTGCATCTGTTCGCGCACGACCGCACGAACTACTTCGTCGCGCGCAGCGGCTGGATCGAGCAGAACGCCGCGGGCACCCGCGCCGTCTTCGTGCCCGAAGGCCCCGCGCGCGATTTCGCGCTGGCGCCGGGTGAGCGCAACGTCGTGGTGCCGTTCGTCTGGAACGGCCCTAATGGCGTGACCATCCGCCGCACCTACACCTTCACCCGTGGCGACTACGCAGTGAAGGTCAGCGACCAAGTGGTCAACGCGGGCACGCAGCCCTGGAAGGGTTTCGTCTATCGCGAGCTCAGCCGCGTCCCGCGCGCGCTCGTGAAGAAGGGCCCGATGAACGCCGAGCAGTACAGCTTCCAGGGCGCCGCCTGGT
>Ga0209257_1004387_pt1 | contig 10970 bp, 9 predicted proteins | sample AraplaCvi_mCL_r2_FD_184277 | JGI IMG/M metagenome (GOLD analysis project Ga0209257, IMG submission 184277) | Arabidopsis root microbial communities from North Carolina, USA - plate scrape MF_Cvi_mCL_r2 (SPAdes) (version 2) | ecosystem: Host-associated > Plants > Roots > Endosphere | place: USA...
GTGCCCGAGCGCAGGAACGCCGCCTCGTCCATGCTCAGCACGCGCAGCAGCGCCGCCATGCGCCGCGGCGCGCGCAGCATGAAAGCCTCGTCGTCGGACTTCGCGAAATGCTCCAGCAGGCAGAAGAGCCCGCTCAAGCCCCAGCGCTCGTGCGTGGCGAACTGCAGCAGCGCTTCCAGGCCGTCGTCGCCGCGGTCGCCATCAACGCGCTTCACCAGGGCGTCCATGAGCTGCGAGTCGAGCAGCACGCGGGCGGCCATGGGGATCTGCAGCGAGCCCTGGGTCAGGAAGTCGTGGTTGAACAGGTAGGGCTGCCTGCCGCCGAACTGGTCCAGCAGGTGCAGGGGGCGGGTGGTGCCGAAGGTCCGCGACCGGTCGAGAAAGGGCGACAGGCGCGGCGAGGCCGAGAACGCCCAGATGTGCAGGGCCGCCTGCTGGCCGCCGTCGTGAGCATGAATGATTTGGACCTCCCTCGAGGACGAGCCGGCCGTTGCGGCCTGATGTATCAGTTGATAGGACGTTATGTCAGACCGCCCCGCACCTCAACCCCCGACCTAACGCCGAGTCTGTTTGCGTGAAGAACCCCACACGGCGTGGCCGGCGCCAACCGCTGGCCGGCTCACCTCATGGCGCTCAAGGCCCGTCTCAACTCCTCGCTGAAGAGCTGCGGCTCCTCCCAGGCCGCGAAGTGGCCGCCCTTGTCGACGCGCTGGTAGTAGACGAGCTGGCGGTAGGCGCGCTCGGCCCATTCGCGCGGCGGGCGGTAGACCTCGCCAGGGAAGATGGTCACGGCCACGGGCACGGTGATGGGCACCGTGCTGACGGGGCCGGCGGCGGCGTTGTCCCAGTAGATGCGGGAGCTGGAGGCGCCGGTGTTGGTGAACCAGTAGAGGCTGAGGTCATCCAGCAGGCGGTCGCGGCCGATGGCGCTCAAGGCATCGCCACGCGTGAACACCCAGTCGTCGATCTTGTCGAGCAGCCAGGCAGCCAGGCCCACGGGCGAGTCGGCCAGGCCGTAGGCCAGGGTCTGCGGGCGGGTGGCCATGAGGGCGGCGTAGCCGAAGCCCTTGTTGAGGAAGTCGCGGGCCTCGGCGAACACCGCCTTCTGCTCGGCCGTCAGGTCGGCGGGCGCAGGGTCGCCGCTGCGCAACGCGCGGGCGACGTCGGGCGGCAAGGTCGTCGCGCGCTCCAGGCGGTTGACGTGGATGCCGACAAGGCCGGCTGGTGCCTGGCGGGCCAGGGCCTCGCTGACGATGGCGCCCCAGTCTCCGCCCTGTGCCGCGTAGCGGCTGTAGCCCAGGCGGCGCATCAGCTCGTTCCAGGCACGGGCGATGCGGTCCGGGCCCCAGCCCGGCTCGGTGGGCTGGCCGGAGAAGCCGAAGCCGGGCAGCGAAGGCAGCACGAGGTGGAAGGCCTCGTCCGCTTTGCCGCCATGGGCGGTGGGGTCCGTGAGCGGGGCTATTGTGTCCAGCAGCTCCATGACGGAGCCGGGCCAGCCGTGGGTCATGACCAGTGGCAACGCCTCAGGGTGGCGGGAGCGGACGTGGATGAAGTGGATGTCCACGCCGTCGACGCGGGTGACGAACTGCGGCAGGGCATTGAGGCGGCTTTCGGCGCGGCGCCAGTCGTAGCCCGCTTGCCAGTGGTGCACGAGAGGCTGCAGCGTGGCCAGGCGCACGCCCTGCGAGCGGTCGGCCACGGTCTCGGCACCCGGCCAGCGCGCGGCCGCCAGGCGCCGCTTGAGGTCGACGAGGGCAGCCTGCGGGACGTGGGCCTTGAAGGGGCGGATGGCTTCGTCGGCGCTGGCGGCCAGGGGCAGTGCGGCGACGGTGGTGAAGGCGGCTGCCTGCAGCAGCAGTTGGCGGCGCGACAGGAGTTGGGGCGCGGTGGTGGACATGGCGCTTCCCCTTTTCAGCCCGCGAAGGCGGCGCGGATTTCCTCGACCGCCTGGGCCGGGGCCTGCAGGTGGGGGTAGTGGCCCAGGCCCTTGAGCACGCTGAACGGCAGTCCGGCGCGAGCGGCGAACTCGGCGCCCATCTGGGGGGCGATGTAGAAGTCGCGCTCGCCCCAGACGACGCGTACCGGCGTCTTGATCTGGCCGATGCGGGCCTCGAAAGCGTTCTGGTCGGCCGTGAAGTGCTGGTAGTAGTGGAAGAAGGCGTCGGCGCTGCTCATCGCGCCCTGTCCCCAGCCGGCGGCCATGTCCTGCTGCACCTCGGGCGTGAGGCTGAACTGCTCGGCGGGCTCGAAGCCGCGGCGGTAGGCGTTGGCGAGGATCTCGTCGCGGTTCTTGTTCATCGCCGCGCGCGTGGGCTCGGCGGCAGGCCCACCCTTCAAGGCCTGCAGGTTGGCGTGCATGTGCTCGGGGCGGTTCAGCGGCGCGAAGTCGCCCACGATGACGGTCTTGGCAAGAGCGGGCTCGTCCAGCACGGCCAGCAGGGCCGGCAGCGCGCCGATGTCGGTCGCGTAGATGACGAGGCGCGAGCTGTCGAGGCCGGCGGTGCGGATGTAGTCCTTCAGCACGGCGGCGTAGTCGCGTGGCGCATAGCCGAAGCGGTCGCTGGCCGCGGGCCGGGTGGACTGGCCGTAGCCCGGCCAGTCGAAGGCATGGACCTCGTAGTCGCGGCCCAGCGTCTCGGCCATGCCCGTCCACACGGCGGCCGTCTCCGGGAAGCCGTGCAGCAACAGCACCTGGCCCTGCGGCTTGGAGTGGCGCACGACGAGGGTGCGCAGCCGCATGTCCTGGCGGATGTCGGCAACGCCGAACTGCGCCTGGGGTTCATGCGTTGCCGCGTTCGCCATGGTGGGCACGGAGGCCAGGGTGAGGCTGGAAAGAATAGTCGCAGCGAGGGTGGTTTTCAGGTGGGACATGGGGGCTCCTGGAGGGTGGCTTGAGTGGCAGATGAATGTTGCATATGCAACATATGGGTTAAAAAAGGGTCAGGGGCTGCGCGACGGCAGCGCATCGGCGATGGCCACCAGCGCCTGGGCGCCGTCGTCACCCAGCAGCGCACGGGCCTCCTGTTGGGCGGCCGCCCAGGCCGGCGCGGCGCGGCGCAGCAGGGCGCGGCCCTGGGGCGTGATGGAGACAGGGCGCGCGCGGCCGCCGTCGGGCGAGGCGGCTTCGCTGACCCAGCCGGCGCCGATGAGGGGCTGCAGGTTGCGCGTCAGCGTGGACCGGTCCTGGTGGTTCTCGCGGCCCAGCTCGGAGCGGCTGATGGGGCTGCGCAGCGCGATCATGACAAGCAGCGAGAACTGCGGCGACAGCACGCCGTAGGGACGCAGCGCCTGGTCGTACAGCGCCGTGACGACCCGCGACACCTGCCGCGCACGGGTCAGCAGGCACTGGGCAGGCACCTGCAGGATCAGCGCGTCGGCCGCCTGGGCGGGGGTGGTCTTGGTGTTCATGGGTCGAAGAATATTGCATATGCAACACGCTTCCAAGGCGCCGGGGCCGGCGCCGCCGACAAAGCTTTATTGCTGGACGCGCAATTGAGGCTGGGACCATCGGCCGCCATGCCAGGCACGCCGATTGCCCGTGCCTCCCTTCGATCTGACGAGAGCCCCATGAGCGAGGACGAGGACAACTGCGGAAGGCCGGAGGCCGGCGACGCGCGCTATCGGCTGATGGTGCAGAGCGTGCGCGACTACGCGATCTTCATGCTGGACACCCAGGGCCGGGTGCTGACATGGAACGCCGGGGCGGAGCAGTTCAAGGGTTACCGGGCGGACGAGATCATCGGCAGCCATTTCTCACGCTTTTACCCGCCCGAGGCGCTGGCGCGCGAGCTGCCGGCCTATGAGCTGGAGATGGCGCGCAGCACCGGGGCCTTCGAGGACGAGGGCTGGCGGGCGCGCAAGGACGGGTCGCTGTTCTGGGCCAACGTCGTGGTCACGGCGATGCGCGAGGCGTCGGGCGAGCTGGTGGGTTTTGTGGCGGTGACGCGCGACATCACGCAGCGGCGCCAGAACGAGGAGTCGCTGCGGCGCAGCGAGGAGCGCTTCCGGCTGCTGGTGGACGGCGTGACGGAGTACGCCGTCTTCATGCTGGACGTGAACGGCCGCGTGGCGTCGTGGAACGCCGGCGCGCAGCGCATCAAGGGTTACGCGGCCGACGAGATCCTGGGGCAGCATTTCTCGGTGTTCTACCCCGCCGACGTGCGCGACAGCGGCTGGCCCGAGCACGAGCTGCAGATGGCGCAGGAGGCCGGCAGCTTCGAGGATACCGGCTGGCGGCTGCGCCGGGACGGCACGCGCTTCTGGGCCAAGGTCACCATCACGGCGCTGCGCGACGGCAGCGGCCAATTGGTGGGCTACGCCAAGCTCACGCGCGACCTGACCGACTCGATGCGCATGGAGGCCATGGAGCAGGCCAGCCGCCAGCACGAGGAGGTGCTGGACGCGGAGCGCAATGCCCGCATCGCCGCGCAGCGCGCCATGCGCATGAAGGACGAATTCCTGGCCACGCTGTCCCACGAGCTGCGCACGCCGCTGACGGCCATTCTGGGCTGGACGCAGGTGCTGCTCAAGTGCGAGCCGGGCGACACGCGGGTGGACACGCGCCGCGCCGTGGAGGTGATCGACCGCAACGCGCGCGCGCAGGTGCAGCTCATCGACGAGCTGCTGGACCTGAACCGCATCATGACCGGCAAGCTGCGGCTGGACCTGCACTCGCTGGAGATGCACAGCGTGGTGCAGGCGGCCGCCGAGTCCGCCGCGCAGGCGGCCGAGAACCGCGGCGTGGCGCTGCAGGCGCTGCTGGACCCGGGCCGCGCCACCGTCAACGGCGACGCCGGGCGGCTGCAGCAAGTGGTGGCCAACCTGCTGAGCAATGCCATCAAGTTCACGCCGGCCGGTGGGCGGGTGCAGGTGGTGCTGCAGCGCGTGAACTCGCACGTGGAGCTCAGCGTCAGCGACACGGGCGCGGGCATTGCCGCCGCCTTCCTGCCGCGGGTGTTCGACCGCTTCTCGCAGCAGGACGGCTCGGCCTCGCGCGCCCACGGCGGCCTGGGGCTGGGCCTGGCCATCTGCAAGCAGCTGGTGGAGTTGCACGGCGGCAGCATCCGCGCCGCCAGCCGCGGCGAGGGCCAGGGGGCGACCTTCTTCGTGACGCTGCCGCTGTCCATCGTGCAGCGCGAGGAGGAGACCGCGACCGAACCGCCGCCGGAGACTGGCACGAGCGACAACCAGTCGCTGCCGCGCCTGGATGGCGTGCATGCCTTCGTGCTGGACGACGAGCCCGATGCGCGCGCCCTGCTATGCCGCATCCTGCAGGACCAGGGCGCCCAGGTCACCCCCTTCGCCACCGCCCAGAAGCTGCTGGAGGCCGTGCAGACCTCGCGCCCCACCGTCATCGTCAGCGACGTGGGCATGCCGGGCATGGACGGCTACCAGATGATCCGCGCGCTGCGCGCCACCGAAGCGCGCGACTCGCGCATCCCGGCGCTGGCGCTGACCGCCTTCGCCCGCCCCGAGGACCGCAAGCGCTCGCTGCTGGCGGGCTTCCAGGCCCACCTGTCCAAGCCCTTCGACGTGGCGGAACTCATCCTGCTGGTGGCCAACCTGGCGGAGAAATAAGCCCTGTCAGACAAAGGCGCTTCTTGCATGCAGGGCGTGCGCTGCGGCCTTGAACTGCACAGAATGGCGACATCGCTTGCATCGGATGGAGGCTCACGATGGATGTCACCGCCACAGCGCTCTGGGAGGCCATGAAGCCGTCCTGGCCGTCGAACACGGAAGTGAACGAGACGCCGCACCGCAGCCTCGTTCTCACCTTCCTGACGCTGGACGACCCCATGCGCCCCGGCAAACGCAGCCGCGAGGTGGAGCTGGATTTCACCGAGGACACGCTCGCGTCGCTGGACGCCGCACCGCCCCTGGAGCGCGCCGTCATGGCCCAGCGCGCGGCGCTGGCGCTCCGGCGCCGGCTCAGGAACGACATGCTGTGGGACGACACGTCGGAGCCGCTGGTCTTTCAAGTGGACAGGCACTGGATCGCCAGTTGAAGGGAAGCTGCCCCTCGCCCAATCTCGCCCTGCTGAACGCAGGCGAGCCTGGTCGGTCCCCCTGGGGGACGCCGACACTTGCGGCATCGAGCCGCAAGCACATCGCCGTGGCGGCCGGCTTGGGAGCGGCCCTGCGCTCGGCCCGGAATACCTGGTTTCATGCATCGCCGGCGCCGCGAACGCGGAATAGATCACTGAGATGAAGCCCACGGGAGAATGCAGGGCCCCGCGCCCTGACCCGTCTCCCGCATGTCCGACGCCGCCCTTTTTGCCCCGCCCTCCCCCGCCGACCTCGAACTGCTCGCCGCCCATGGCGCCGAGGCCGATGCGGCCGGCGCGCTGAGCGTGCGGCAGATGGCGTTGATGCACCGCCGCGGCTGGCTCAAGATGCTGGCGCCGCGGGCGGTGGGTGGCGGGGAGCTGGCGTTGCCGGATGCCGTGCGGCTGGAGGAGGCGGTGTCGGAGGCCGACGGCAGCTGCGGCTGGGTGGTGACGCTGTGTGCGGGCGCGGGCTGGTTCGCGGGCTTCCTGCCCGAGGGGCTGGCGCGGGAGATCCTGGCGACGCCGGGCGTGTGCCTGGGCGGTAGCGGCGCGCCGACGGGCTTTGCGGACCGGGACGGCGATGGCTGGATCGTCAGCGGCCAGTGGGCCCACGCCACGGGCTCGCAGCTGGCCACGCATTTCACCTTCAACGCGCAGCTGCGCGAACGCAGCCTGCCGCTACTGGACGCGCAAGGCCAGCCGCGCGTGCGCGCCTTCGTGGTGCCGGCGGAGCAGGTGCGGGTGGAGACGGACAGCTGGCACAGCGTGGGTATGCGATCCACGACGTCGCGGGCCTTCGCCATCGACCACTTGCGCGTGGCCGGCGAGCAGGCCTTCGACATCGACACGGCCCACGCGACGGCGCCAGGGCCGCTGTACCGATTCCCGTTCGCGCCGCTGGCCTACGCCACGCTGGCCGCCTGCATCGCGGGCTTGGCCTGGCGCTTCATTGGCCTGGCCGATGCGCTGACCGCGAGGCCCATGCCGCACCTGGGCGGGCCGCATGCGGGCGCGCAAGGGGCTCACCGCGCGGCCGAGCAGGGACTGGCGCGCGCACGCGCGGGCTTCTATGCGGAGCTGGATGCGGCCTGGGCGCGTGTGGCGCGCGGCGAGCCGCTGGATGAGGCCGCGGAGCACCGCCTGAACCGCGCGGCCCGCGAGCTGGCCCGCATCGCGCGCGAAGCGGTGGACGCCCTCTACCCGTTCTGCGGCCTGCGCGCCGCCGACCCGCGCAGCGACATCAACCGCGCCTGGCGCGACCTGCACACGGCGAGCCAGCACTCGCTGTGGTTGAGGTAGCGGGCCGTCAGGACGCAGGTTTGCGCGCCGCCTTGTGGCGCATGGCTTCGAGCGTGGCCTCGTCGGGCACGCCGGTCACCGCCAGCTTGTTCTTGCGCTGGAAGGCCTCGATGTAGCCCACTGTGTTGGGCCCCGCGGTGCCGTCGGTGCGGTGCACGATGTAGCCCAGGTCCTTGAGCAGCACCTGGGCTTCCTGCATCGCATTGACGTACTTGGGCCCTGGCGCTGGCGCCGGTGGTGGGGTGGGTTGAGGATCGATGCGGGGGGCCGGCGCCGGCTGCGGCTTGGAGGCCTCCAGGTCGGGCGGCGCGACCTGTTTTTCGGGTTTGACCGGGTCGAACGGTTTGGGAGCCGGATCAACCGCCATGCGCTGCCAGGCAAAGCCGCCCACGCCCAGCGCAGCCACCGCGAGCACGGCCACGGGCACCCAGCGCCGGCTCTTGCCCCGCTGGCGTGCCAGCATGCCCTCCACTTCGTTGCGCACTTCGGCGGCCAGGTTGCCGCTGGCCGTGAAGATGGTGACGGCCTGCAGGTAGGCCGGCAGGGCCGAAGGCGAGATGCCGCCGATGGCCACCGGCAGCACGCGGTCGATGGGGCTGGGCCAGCGCTGGCGCGCGAACTTCAGCTCCGACAGCGTGAAGCGCTCCGGCGCGGTGGACGCGGCGGAGGCGATGAAGACGAAGACGTCGCAGCCTGCGATGGCGGCTTCGATGCGGCCCTGGTAGTCGCCGCCCGCCGGCAGGCTCTGCTCGTCGTAGAAGACCTGGCAGCCGGCATTGGTCAGCGCGAGCGCGATGGGCTCGACGGCCGGCTTGTCCTCGGAGGCGTGGCAGATGAAGACGCTGGGCATGGCGGCATTCTGCTGAGTCTGCGCGGCCGATTCAGCCCGGGTGATCCATAAGCCTGAGGATGCGGTGCAGCTATTTGCTTGCCGCCTCCAGCCCGAACAGCTTGCTGGCGTTGCCGTAGCGGATCTTGGCCTTCTCCTCGTCCGTGAGGCCCAACTGGTCCAGTGCGGTGAGCGTCTGCGCGAGCGACAGCTGCGGGTAGTCCGAGCCCAGCAGCACATGGTCTACGCCCACGTTGCGCAACGTCCAGACAAACTCGTCGCGGATGGGCGACTTTGCCGTGATGACCGCGATGGCCGACAGGTCGAAATAGATGTTGTCGCCGAACAGGCCTTCGGCCGTGCGCGCCAGCGCGAGGATGTTCCAGAACCGGAAGTTCAGGCCGCCCAGGTGGGCGAAGATGAACTTCGTCTTGGAACACTTGAGCGCCAGGTTGAAGAGCTTCTCGCTGTCGCCGGGCAGGATGTTGGCGTTGTCCATCAGCACGACGACGCCCAGCTCGCCGGCGCGCTTCGCGACGGCCTCGACGCGCGGGTCGGCGGCGTCGAACTTCTGCGTGTGGGGGTGGATCTTGAGCACCTTGATGCCCCGCGCGGCCACGCGCTCCAGCTCGGCGATGGCCGCCGGGCCGTCGTAGGGGTGGACGGTGGCGATGGGCAGCATGCCCGGGTGGGCCTTGGCCAGCGCGAGGTGCGCGTCGTTGCGGGCGCGAACGTCCCCGGGGTTGCCCGCCAGCGCCTGGTTGGGGCCGCCGAACCACATGGCGCCGTAGCCGGCGACGCTGAGGTTGGCCGCCTTGAGCTGGGCCTCGTAGGCCTTGACGGATTCCTCGCCGTGCCAGAGGTGCACGTGGGCGTCGAAAAGCTTGTCCTGGCCGAAGGCCGGGTTGAGCGGCATCAACAGCATCAGCGCGATGCCAAACCATGGGAGCTTCATCGGTCCTCCTGCATAAAAGCCGCAGCCTAACGTGGCGGCGCACCGCCAGATGGCAGGAAGCGTTAGGCTAGCCGCATGTCGCGCGCGCAGCAGTATTCGCAGGCCGGCATCCCGGCACGGTGGCTGGAGGCCACCGAGGCCCGGCATGCCTACGACCACGCGCAGCAGTACGGCCACCCGCAGCGCTACGGGCTGAACGAGCGCAGCGTGGCGAGCATCCATCACCTGACGATCGCCAGCCGCGCCATGGCCAAGGCCTGGCTGGCCGACCGCTTCCCGTGCAATGGCACGGTGCAGGTGGTCTACGGCAAAGCCGAGGTGGCGGTGGTGGAGACCGCGGTGTTCCTGGAGCGCTGGCAGGAGATGTTCATGCCGGGGCGCGACGACGCCATCGTGCTGCACAACCCGTCGGCGGCCGTGCTCTTCTACTGCCACGAGGACGAGCTGGAGGTCGGCGAGCGACGGGACCGCTGAGGCTCAGTGCCCCGCCAGCAGCGCCGCCACGGCGCCCATGTCGGCGGGCTTGGTGAGGTGGGCGTCGAAGCCGGCGGCGCGGGAGCGCTTGCGGTCGTCCTCGGCGCCCCAGCCGGTCAGGGCGACGAGCAGCGTGGCGGCGAAGCGCGGGTCCTGGCGCAGGCGCACGGCGAACTCGTAGCCGCCCATGCCGGGCATGCCCACGTCGCAGAAGATGGCCTCGGGCCGGAAGTCAGGCGCCGCATCGAGCGCGGCCTGACCGCCATGCTCCACGTGCACCTGGTGGCCGGACAGCGACAGCAGCATGGCCAGCGACTCGGCCGCGTCGATGTTGTCGTCGATCACCAGCACGCGCAGCGGCGCCACGGCCGCCGGCGCAGGGAGCGCTTCGGCCGGCTCGGCCGGGCCTTGTTCGGCCAGCGGCAGCCGGATGGTGAAGGTGCTGCCTTTCCCCGCGCCGGGGCTGGCGGCGCCGACCCGGCCGCCGTGCAGCGTGACGAGGCTGCGCACCAGCGCGAGGCCGATGCCCAGGCCGCCCTGGGTGCGATCAGTGAAGCGGCCGACCTGGGCGAACATGTCGAACACCCGCTCCACCATGCCGGGCGGCAGGCCGTCGCCGTTGTCCTGCACGCTGAGCACGGCCTCGCCGTCCATCGCCACGAGCGTCACCGCGATGCGGCCGCCGTCGGGCGTGTACTTGGCGGCGTTGTTGACGAGGTTGCCCAGCGACTGCGCCAGGCGGGCGAGGTCGCCGTCCACCCAGACGGGATGGTCAGGCAGCGTGACGCTGAGCTGGTGGCCGCCGCGCGCGATCAGCGGCTCGCTGGCCTCCAGGGCCGTGTCGGCGGCACGGCGCAGGTCGAAGCGCTCGCGCTGCAGCACCAGCTTGCCGGTGGTGATGCGCGACACCTCCAGCAGGTCGTCGACGAGGCGCAGCAGCTGCAGCATCTGCCGGTCCATCATCTCGTGAAGCCGGGGCAGCTTGGGCGAATCGGCCGGCAGCTGGGCCAGCATCTGCAGGCCCAGGCGCAGCGGCGCCAGCGGGTTGCGCAGCTCGTGCGCGAGCGTCGCGAGGAACTCGTCCTTGCGCTGGTCGGCCACGCGCAGGGACCGCTCGGCCTGCTGCAGCGACGCGATCTGGTCGCGGATCTGGTACTGCCAGCGGCGCCCGCGCAGGGCCGTCTGCACGGCACTGAGCATGACGCGCGGCGACGTGGGCCGCGCCAGCACGGTGAGGTTGCGCAGCCGCACCTCGCGCAGGCCCAGCGCCTCCCGGCCCTCGCGGCACAGCGCCAGCACGGGCAGGTCGGACCACGCCGGCTGCGCCTCCAGCAGGTCCAGCAGCACGGGCAGCCCGGGGTCGGCC